>Ga0208823_1003564_pt1 | contig 10987 bp, 9 predicted proteins | sample AD_UKC075_MetaG_FD_184440 | JGI IMG/M metagenome (GOLD analysis project Ga0208823, IMG submission 184440) | Active sludge microbial communities of municipal wastewater-treating anaerobic digesters from USA - AD_UKC075_MetaG (SPAdes) (version 2) | ecosystem: Engineered > Bioreactor > Anaerobic >... | reverse complement strand
TTGACACAGGACAGCACCAGCTGCGCACCGGCGGCGCGTGCCACGCGGGCGCAGCCATAGGCGATGCTGTTCTCGTCCGCCAGCCCCAACACCAGACCGCGTTGGCCCTGCAGGGTGAAAAGGGCGTGGGCGGCAGGGTGGGGAGCGGATGGGTTCATGTGCTCAGTTTTGGCAAGGCCTGTGACAGGCCGATGAAGCATAGGGCCACGGGTTGCAGGCGGTGTTGATACACATCATACCCGCTCGACAGGCCGTGCCGGGTCACTGCACCACTCGCTCCAGCTGCCCGCATACAGCGCGGTCGGCCCCAGGCCTGCCACCTCCATGGCCAGCAGGTTGGGCACAGCGCTGACACCGCTGCCGCACTGGTGCACCACCGTGGCCGGGTCGCGTCCGGCCAGCAGGGCCTCGAACTCGGTACGCAACTGCGCCGCAGGCTTGAAATGGCCGTCCGCACCGATGTTCTCGGTAAAAGGCCGGTTCAGCGCCCCCGGGATATGGCCTGCCACCGGGTCCAGTGGCTCTACCTCACCCCGGTAACGCGGAGCGCCCCGGGCGTCGATCACTGTCTGAACAGGCTTGCCCAGGCGCTGCAGCACGGTGCCGGTGGTGGCCAGGGTCCCCAAAGCCGGGCCCAGCACGAAGTTGGACTGAAAGTGGGCGGGCTCTGCACCCGCTGCCACTTCGCCACCCGCTGCCTGCCAGGCCTGCAGCCCGCCGTCGAGCACAGCGGCAGCCTCGACACCCGCCCACTTCAGCATCCACCACAGGCGGCCACAGTAATTGGCGCCATTGCGGTCGTACACCACCGCCTGCATGGCGTTCGTGAAACCCACGCTGGAGAGCCACGCCGCAAATTTCTCACGGCTGGGCAACGGGTGGCGCCCGCCGGACGCCGGCTGGTCAGCCTCCGCCACCACCACCGTGCCGCCCGCACCGGGCGCGCCGTGTTTGGCGCTGAGCGCCGTGTCCAGGTGGGCGTACACCGCACCGGGGATATGGGTTTCGAGGTACTTCTGTTCACCCGCCTCGGGGTGCATCAGGTCGAAACTGCAGTCGAACACCATGTGGGGTGTGGCGCTGGCGCGTAGCGCTTGCAGTTCGGGGACAGAAATCAGGGTGGTGTACATGCATGCATCCTGCGTCAGGTTATGAACCGCCATTGTGCGGTAGCGGCGTCAGTGTTCTTCCGCCGGCGCATCCGGCGCCGCGCGGTTGCGCAGCACGGTGGCCGCGATGCCGCTGCCCACGATAAGCAGCATGCCCAGCCAGCCCAGCAGCGGGATCACGTCGCCGAACAGCACCACGCTGTAGATGGCGGCGAATACGATGCCGGAGTACTGCAGGTTGGCCACCACCAGGGTGCCCAGGGGCGTTTTGGCGGTGGCGTAGGCGCGGGTCATGCAGAGCTGCCCGCCAGCGGCCAGCAAGGCGATGGGCAGCAGCCAGACGGCGCCCTGCCAGTTCCAGGGCGAAAACCCGGTGAGCAGGGTAGCGATGCCACCGGCGATGGCCGAGCCCACGGCGAAATAGAACACGGTGCGGGCTTCTGGCTCGCCCAGGCGCGATAGCGCCATCACCTGCATATAGGCGAAGGCTGCCGACAGACCCGAGAGCAGGCCCACCAGCCCGGCGAACATCTGCTGGTCGTTCAGCGTGGGGCGCAGCATCAGCACCACGCCGGCAAAGCCGGTCAGCACGGTCAGCACCAGCGGGCCTTGTGCCAGCAGGCCGGGGCCGCTGCTGCCGGGGCGCCACATGATGAGCGTGCCACCCACCAGGAAGGCGGCGATCCACACGCTGCTCATGTAGTTGAGTGTCATGGCGGTGGCCAGCGGCAGGTGGGCAATGGCATAGAACCAGGCGCCCAGCGAGGCCACGCCGATGGTGCTGCGCCAGGCATGCATGCCGGGGTAGCGGGTGCGCAGTTGCACACCGGTGGCGCGGGTGATGCCCCAGAGCAGGGCCATGCCGATCACACCACGGTAGAACACCAGTTCAGCCGGGCTAAAGTAGGCCGAGCCCATCTTGACGCAGACCCCCATGCTGGCAAACAGAAATGCCGCCAGCACCATCCAGAGCGCTTGCATTAGCTGCACACCCCCAGGCTTCGCTGCGCTCTCGCCAACCCCCTTGCAGGGGGCAACACCAGTGGCCTGGCAGAGCCAGATCCACGGTTTTCGCTGGCCTGGTGCGTGCCTTTGCTGTGTGCTTGTCCCATGGCGTAAGTCGTCATTTTTTTGCTAAATCGGGCTCTGACGCGCATTGGGTATCCGCATGCAGCTATCAAATTTGAATATCTTTGGCGTCCATCACGCCGCGATACCACTCGTGGAAGTGCTGCATGCCGTCTTCCATCGGGCTTTGGTAAGGGCCTACTTCGTTGTCGCCGCGCGCCAGCAGGGCCTTGCGGCCTGCGTCCATGCGTTCACCGATTTCGTCGTCCTCGATGCAGGTTTCCATGTAGGCGGCCTGCTGGGCTTCGACGAATTCGCGCTCGAAGGCGACGATCTCCTCGGGGTAGTAGAACTCCACCATGTTCATCGTCTCGGTCGGGCTGACGGGGTGCAGCGTGGAGACGGTGAGCACATGCGGGTACCACTCCACCATGATGTGGGGGTAGTAGGTGAGCCAGATCGCGCCGTATTTCGGCTGCTCGCCGCCGCGGTAGTCCAGCAGCGCCTTTTGCCAGCGCTGGTACACCGGGCTGCCGGACTGGCGCAGCGCGTTGGCGATGCCCACGGTCTGGACCGAGTATTCGCGGCTGAACTCCCAGCGCAGGTCGTCGCAGGTGACGAAGTTGCCCAGGCCGGGGTGGAAAGGGCCGACGTGGTAGTCCTCCAGGTAGACCTCGATGAAGGTCTTCCAGTTGTAATTGCAGGTGTGCATCTCCACGCGGTCAAGCACATAGCCGTCAAAGTTCAGCTCGGCACGCGGCCCCATGCCGGCCAGGTCGGCGGCGATGTCGCGGCCGTTGTCTTCGAACAGCAGGCCGTTCCACTCTTGCAGCCGGTATTGGTTCAGGCTCAGGCAGGGGTCTTGCGCGAAGTGGGGCGCACCCAGCAATGCGCCCTGGGGCGAATAAGTCCAGCGGTGCAATGGGCAGACGATGTTGCCGCCCGCATGGCCTGCGCCGCGCTCCAGCAGCGAGCCGCGGCCCTTGAGCATCACCGCCTGGCGGTGGCGGCAGACGTTGGAGATGAGGTCCACCCCGCCCTGGGCGTTGCGCACCAAGGCGCGGCCCGCGCCCTCCTGGGGCAGGGCACTATAGTCGCCCACGTTGGGCACGGAAAGCTGATGCCCCACATAGCGGGGCCCTTGCTGGAAGATGGTTTCCAGTTCGCGCCCAAACAGCGCTTCGTCAAAGTAGCTTGAAACTGGTAGTTGGCTTGCGGCCTGCTGCAGTTGAAGACTTAAATCAGACATGGGTGACCTGACCAAGCTCCCCACAGGGAGAAAATGCACACGGAAAGCCCGTGCGCCATCACAAAAAGAAAGCCGACCCGGGGTCGGCATCAGCGGAATGGGATTGTAGCCTGTAGGGTTATTCCCGCACGCCCCCTACGTGAATACGGCGCAACGCTGCGCTGGTGCCGTGGTGCACCAGTTGGGGGCTGGGGGCTGGCGCAACGCCTAAAATAGGCCGCTTTACATGCCAGCCCCGCCACCGGTACGCCGTGCCCGGCTTCGTCTACCCCATGCCCAAGTCCCCCGCGCCCCCATCCACCCCGCCCATGCCCGCGAGCTACGAGGCCGCCCTGCAGGAGCTGGAGCAGCTGGTGGGCCAGCTGGAGTCGGGCCAGATGCCACTGGACCAACTGCTGGGCGGCTACCAGCGTGGCGCGGCCTTGCTGGCCTTCTGCCGCGACCGGCTGACGGCCGTGGAAGAGCAGATCAAGGTGCTCGACGACGGGGTGCTCAAACCCTGGGAGCAAGCATGAGCGCCACAGAGTTTGATTTGCGCGTATGGAGCAGCCTGCGCCTGGCCGAGGTGGAAGCGGCCCTGTCGCACTGGGTGGCTGAAGACGCCCCCGAGCGCCTGAGCGAAGCCATGCGCTACGCCGTGCTGGATGGCGGCAAACGCCTGCGGCCCCTGCTGGTGCTGGCCGCCTGCGAGGCGGTGCGCGGCAACCCCGAGGCGGCGCTGCGTGCGGCCTGCGCGGTGGAGCTGATCCACGCCTATTCCCTGGTGCACGACGACATGCCCTGCATGGACAACGACGTGCTGCGCCGGGGCAAACCCACCGTCCACGTGAAGTTCGGCGAAGCCGGCGCGCTGCTGGCCGGTGACGCCCTGCAGGCGCTGGCCTTCGAGCTGCTGGCCCCCGAGGGCGACGCCGTGCCCGCCACCATCCAGGCCCGCCTGTGCCGCCTGCTGGCGCGCGCTGCCGGGCACGAAGGTATGGCCGGCGGCCAGGCCATCGACCTGGCCAGCGTGGGCCTGGCGCTGGACGAGTCGGCCCTGCGCCGCATGCACCGCATGAAGACCGGCGCCCTGCTGCAGGGCAGCGTGATGATGGGCGTGGCCTGTGGCGAAGCCCCGGCCACCGCCCAGGACGCGCTGCGCAACTACGGCGCGGCCCTCGGCCTGGCCTTCCAGGTGGTGGACGACATCCTCGACGTGACGCAGGACTCCGCCACGCTGGGCAAGACCGCCGGCAAGGACGCCGCCCAGTCCAAGCCCACCTATGTGTCGCTGATGGGGCTGGAGGGTGCCCGCGCCCATGCCGACGACCTGCTGGCGCAGGCCCTGGCGGCGCTGGACTCCAGCCACCTGCACGACACCCAGGCCCTGCGCGCCCTGGCGGTGATGGTGGTGCGGCGCTCCAGTTGACGGGTGGGCAACGGGTTTATGCATGAAATCAGCCATATGCGCTTGTTGTAACTGCGCATGTTGCTATTAAAAACAGAGCAATGACATCCTCCTCGAATGTACCGGCTTCCCTGCCTTCCGCTATGGCCTACCCGCTGCTGTCCCGTGTGGACAGCCCGGCCGATCTGCGGCGCATGGGGCGTGCCGAGCTGAAGACCCTGGCCGCCGAATTGCGCGCCTATGTGATCGACAGCGTGTCCAAGACCGGCGGGCACCTCAGCTCCAACCTGGGCACCGTCGAGCTGACGGTGGCTTTGCACCATGTGTTCCATACGCCGGAAGACCGGCTGGTGTGGGATGTGGGCCACCAGACCTACCCGCACAAGATCCTCACCGGCCGGCGCGACCGCATGGCCACGTTGCGCCAGTTCGGTGGCATCTCGGGCTTTCCGCAGCGCGCTGAAAGTGTGTACGACACCTTTGGCACGGCGCATTCCAGCACCTCCATCTCGGCTGCGCTGGGCATGGCCCTGGCGGCAAAACAGAAGGGTGAAGACCGCTACGCCGTGGCCATCATCGGCGACGGCGCCATGAGCGCCGGCATGGCCTTCGAGGCGCTGAACAACGCGGGTGTGCAGCACGACGCACGGCTGCTGGTGGTGCTCAACGACAACGACATGTCCATCAGCCCACCCGTGGGCGCGCTGAACCGCCACCTGGCCCGGCTGATGAGTGGCCAGTTCTACGCTGCCGCCAAGAACGTGGGCAAGAGTGTGCTCAAGGCTGCGCCGCCCCTGTTCGAGCTGGCCAAACGCTTCGAGCAGCATGCCAAGGGCATGGTGGTGCCGGCCACGCTGTTCGAGCAGTTCGGCTTCAACTACATCGGCCCCATCGACGGTCACGACCTCGACTCGCTGATTCCCACGCTGGAGAACATCAAGCACCTGACCGGTCCGCAGTTCCTGCACGTGGTCACCAAGAAGGGCCAGGGCTACAAGCTGGCCGAGGCCGACCCCGTGGCCTACCACGGGCCGGGCAAGTTCGACCCGGCAGTGGGCCTGGTCAAGCCGGCTGCGCCGCCCAAACAGACCTTCACCCAGGTGTTCGGCCACTGGCTGTGCGACATGGCCGCGCAGGACCAGCGCCTGGTGGGCATCACGCCCGCCATGCGCGAGGGTTCGGGCATGGTCGAGTTCGAAAAGCGCTTCCCCGAGCGCTACTACGATGTGGGCATCGCCGAGCAGCATGCGGTGACCTTCGCCGCCGGGCTGGCCTGCGAAGGACTCAAGCCCGTGGTGGCGATCTACTCCACCTTCCTGCAGCGCGGCTACGACCAGCTGATCCACGACGTGGCGCTGCAGAACCTGCCGGTGGTGTTTGCGCTCGACCGGGCGGGCCTGGTGGGTGCCGACGGCGCCACCCATGCCGGGGCCTACGACATCCCCTTCATCCGCTGCATCCCCAACATGGCCCTGGCCTGCCCGGCCGACGAGCAGGAATGCCGTCAGCTGCTGAGCACCGCGTTTGCGCAGAACCACCCGGTGGCCGTGCGTTACCCGCGTGGCGCTGGTGCGGGTGTGCCCACCACGGCCAGCCTGGAAGGCCTGCCCTACGGCAAGGGCGAAGTGCGCCGTGAAGGCAAAAGTGGCATCGCCATCCTGGCTTTCGGCACGCTGCTGTACCCGGCGCTGCAGGCTGCCGAGGCGCTGGACGCCACGGTGGTCAACATGCGCTGGGCCAAGCCGCTGGACACGGCGCTGCTGCTCGATATTGCAGGCCGCCACACCAGCCTGGTGACGGTGGAAGAGGGCGCCGTGATGGGGGGGGCAGGCAGCGCCGTCAGCGAGGCGCTGCAGGCCGCCGGCCTGAACCTGCCGCTGCTGCAGCTGGGCCTGCGCGACGAGTTCATCGAGCACGGCGACCCGGCGCACCTGCTGGCGCTGCAGGGTCTGGATGCCGAGGGCATCAGCCGCGCGGTGCAGGCACGTTTCCCCCTATAACCGAAGGCCGGCAAGGCCCCGGTGCGTAGAGCTACTGACGCGGGAAAACCCCCACCGGAGGGGGTGCGCCGATTCTTACAATCGACCTGCTTCAAAACATGAAGTGCTTGCGCCAACAAACAGGGAGGCGCGAAGTGATTCCCTCAATCCCAATCGGAGAAACAATCCATGGATCGTCGTTCCCTCATCAAAAATGCCGGTATTGCCGGTGTGTTGGCCGCAGGTGTGGCACCCGCCGTGCATGCGCAGGCCGCAGTGCGCTGGCGCCTGGCATCGAGCTTCCCCAAGTCGCTGGACACCATCTACGGTGGTGCCGAAGTGTTTGCCAAGGCTGTCAAGGACATGTCGGGGGGCAAGTTTGAAATCTCGGTGCACGCTGGTGGTGAACTGATGCCCCCCTTCGGTGTGGTGGACGGCGTGCAGAACGGCACCGTCGATATGTGCCATACCGTGCCTTACTACTTCTATGGCAAGAACCCCGCCTTCGCGCTGGGCTCTGCCGTGCCCTTCGGTCTGAACGCCCGCCAGATGACCTCGTGGATGATGCACGGCAATGGCCGCAAGCTCATGAACGAGTTTTACGCTGGTTACGGCATGGTCAGCTTCCATGGTGGCAACACCGGTACGCAGATGGGCGGCTGGTTCCGCAAGGAAGTGAAGACCATCGCCGACTTCAAGGGCCTGAAGATGCGCCTGGGCGGTGGTCTGATCGGCGACGTGATGACCAAGCTGGGTGCAGTGCCCCAGAGCATCCCTGGCGGCGAAATCTACCAGGCGCTGGAAAAGGGCACCATCGACGCCGCTGAGTGGGTCGGCCCCTATGACGACCAGAAACTGGGCTTCAACAAGGTGGCGCCTTACTACTACTACCCCGGCTGGTGGGAAGGCGGTCCAGAGGTTGACTTCTTCGTCAACCAGAAGGCCCTGGCTGCGCTGTCTCCCGAGAACCGCGCCATTGTCGAAGCTGCCGCCAGCCACGCCCACACCGACATGCTGGCCAAGTACGATGCCCGTAACCCCGGTGCCCTGAAGCAACTCGTAGCCGCCAAGACCAAGGTACTGCCTTTCTCGCAAGGCATTCTGGACGCCTCTTTCAAGGCCTCCATGGAAGTGTTCGCTGAAAACGACGCCAAGAGCCCTGAGTGGAAGAAGATCTACGCCGACATGCGCTCCTTCCAGCGCGACGCGGTGTTGTGGTTCCGCTTTGCCGAATCGGGCTTCGACGCCTTCATGTCCAAGCAAAAGCTGTAAGCAATAGCTGTTTGTTGCTGCTACAGCATCCAAAAGGCCCTTCGGGGCCTTTTTTCATGTCCGGATTTTGCGTGTCTTGCTTGGAGGTATGCAGCGCCACGTCCATATGCGCCGGGACGTAAAAAAGCCACCCTGCATGCAGGGTGGCTTTAGTGAAGCAGCGGGGCATTACGCCCCGTCATCGGCGGCTTACTTCTTCGGTTCGCTGCTGTTCATGGAGTCTTGCATGGCCTTCATCGGGTCGTCTTCGGCGGCAGCGGCCGGGTCAGTCGGCTCGGCGGAAGGCTCCACGCTCGGCATGTTGGCTTCCATCTCTATACGTGCCTTCTCCAGGTCATAGACCTCTGCCTTGTCCAGCCCGCTGGAGACGATGCCTGGGAAGGCAATGATCAGGCCCACCATGATGATCTGGATCAGCACGAAAGGCACGGCGCCCCAATAGATCTGCATCGTGGTCACGGGCTGGATCTGCTTCTTGGTCACGCGGTCGGTGTATTCCTTGGCGGGGGCCACGCTGCGCAGGTAGAACAGCGCGAAGCCAAAAGGCGGGTGCATGAACGAGGTCTGCATGTTCACGGCCAGCAGCACACCGAACCAGATCAGGTCGATGCCCAGCTTCTCGGCCACCGGGGCCAGCAGCGGCACCACGATGAACGACAGCTCGAAGAAGTCCAGGAAGAACGCCAGGAAGAAGATCATGACGTTCACCACGATCAGGAAGCCGATCTGGCCGCCTGGCAGGCCGCTGAGCAGGTGCTCCACCCAACGTGGGCCATCCACACCCTGGAAGACCAGGCCGAAGATGGTAGATCCGATCAGGATGAACACCACAAAACACGACAGCTTCATGGTGGTGTTGAGGGACTGCTTCAGCAGGGGCATGTTCAGGCGCCCACGCGCCATGGCCATGATGAAGGCGCCCAGGGCACCCATCGCACCACCTTCGGTGGGGGTTGCGATGCCCAGGAAGATCGTGCCCAGCACCAGGAAGATCAGCAGCAGCGGCGGGATCAGCACGAAGGTGACACGCTCAGCCATGCGCGACAGCAGGCCCATGCGGGTGACCTTGTTGATGACCGCGATGATGAAAGCCAGCAAAACGCCGGCACACATGGCCACCACAATGGTTTCATCCAGCGCCACCTTCTCAACCAGCTTGCCTTCCCACCAGGTATGCACGGCGGCCATGTTGCGGCCGATGTAGATGGCCAGGGCGCTCGAAACGATGGTCAGGATGACCAGCGAAGACAGGCCGCTGCTGCCGTCCTTTTCGCGGAAGATACGTGCTTCCGGGGGCAATGCAGGCACCCATTGGGGCTTGATGAAAGCCAGCAACACCACATAGCCCACATAGAAGCCAGTCAGGATGAAGCCGGGCACAAAAGCGCCCTTGTACATGTCACCCACGCTGCGGCCCAGCTGGTCGGCCAGGATGATCAGCACCAGCGACGGCGGGATGATCTGCGCCAGCGTGCCGGACGCTGCAATCACCCCCGACGCCAGCCGGCGGTCATAGCCGTAGCGCAGCATGATGGGCAGGGAGATCAGGCCCATCGAGATCACCGACGCAGCCACCACACCGGTGGTGGCTGCAAGCAGGGCACCCACCAGAATCACGGCAATGGCCAGGCCACCCCGCAGCGGGCCGAACAGCTGACCGATGGTGTCGAGCAAGTCCTCGGCCATGCCGCTGCGCTCCAATATGAGCCCCATCAGCGTGAAGAACGGAATGGCCAGCAGGGTGTCGTTCTGCATGATGCCGAAGATCCGCAAGGGCAGTGCCTGCATCAGCGCTTCGGGCAGCAGGCCCAGCTGAATGCCGATGAAGCCGAAGAAGAGGCCGCAGGCCCCCAGGCTGAATGCCACCGGGAAACCGAATAGCAGGAAGACGATCAGCCCCGCGAACATGATCGGGGCGAAATTGGCGGTAAGGAATTCCATGGTGTGTTCCGATCAGCCTGCGTTGGTTTTGGCTTTACCTTCGGCCAGCCGGCGAATGGACTCGGCGAGTTCTTCCTCGGCCGACTTCTCTTCGCGCTTGATGCCAGGGTCTTCGATGAGGCCTTGCAGGAAAGCGAACCGTTTGATCAGCTCAGACCAGCCCTGCAGCATCAGCAGGCTGAAGCCCAGGGGAATCAGGGCGTACACCGGCCAGCGGATCAGGCCACCGGCGTTGTTCGACATTTCACCGGAGTGGTAACCCTTCAGGAAAAAGGGCATGCTGTACCAGAGCACGGCCAGGCACACAGGTGTCAGGAAGAATGCGAAACCGATGATGTCGATCCAGATCTGCTTGGTTCTGGAAAACTTGCTGTAAATCACGTCGATCTTGACGTGTTCGTTGTTCAGCAGCGTGTAGCCAGCCGCCAGCAAAAACGCGGCAGCAAACAAGTACCACTGCACCTCCAGGAACGCATTCGAGCTGGTGTTGAAAATCTTGCGCACCAGCGCATTGACGCCGCTGATGACGGTGGAGGCCAGGATCAGCCAGATGGCGTATTTGCCAATCTGGCGATTCAGCCAGTCCACAGCATTTGAGAACTTTAATAAGAGGTGCATGTCATCTCCATGTCAGGTGGCCGGTAGGCACGAAAAAACCCGGCGCGCCGATGGGTGGCGGTACGTCGGGTGCTTGATGCTGGGGGGATTTTAGAGGCGACTATATAGGTAGATTTACTAGTCTTGCGGGCGTGTAATCCCCTATGGTTTTCAGCTGGGGCCGGGTGGGCGGCAAGGCGGGTGTTTATTGCAGCACAATGCCCATCCATGCCTTCCAGCAGCCCCTTGCTTGCCGCCGATGCCATCGAGTCCCCCGCCATGCGGCAGGCCGGGCCTGGGCTGCTGTCGCTGGCCCTGATGGATGCGCGCAACCACACCCTGCAGCTGCTGACCCTGCATGAGCAGGCGGCGGCCCAGGACGCGG
>Ga0208823_1003560_pt1 | contig 10996 bp, 5 predicted proteins | sample AD_UKC075_MetaG_FD_184440 | JGI IMG/M metagenome (GOLD analysis project Ga0208823, IMG submission 184440) | Active sludge microbial communities of municipal wastewater-treating anaerobic digesters from USA - AD_UKC075_MetaG (SPAdes) (version 2) | ecosystem: Engineered > Bioreactor > Anaerobic >... | reverse complement strand
CTCGCGCAGCGCCAATGCGAGGCGATGATACGCCTCCGCTGGCGGAGCGCCGGGCGCATGTAGAGCAGGCTCAGGCTGTGCCGGTACCAGGCCGACGTGCTCCGCACCGAGGCCCTTCTGAATCACAGGCACGTTGAGCGCAGGCGGTTCAGGTGTGCTGTAGACGAGCAGTGCGCTCACCCGCGCGGCGCTTGCACCCGCCTGCCGCAACGCCCGCAGCATGCGGTCGGCCAGCGCGAGCGAGGCACGGGTCGGCTCCGCGAGCAGCATAAGGTGCGTGCTGGCGGCGAGCAGCGCCTCACCGCAGGCGTCTAGCTGATCGCCGGGGTCCACAAGCACGCGGTCGGCCAGCGGGGCGAGCGCCGCCAGCACCCGGCGCAGGCTGGGTGCGTCAAGCGACAGGGCGCGCAGCGCCGATGCCGGGCAGGGCAGCACGGCCCCGCCGCCGGCGAGCGGTCGCAGTGCTTCCTGCACATCCTCTGGCCGGGGGACGGCACCGCCACTCAGGAACGGGGTGACAGCGTCTGCCCCGTTCTGAGGGCCAAGCACGACGACACGGTCACCGGCTGCGGCCAGCGCCGCCGCGAGGTTCCGTGCCGCCGCCGTCGTCTCGCCATCATGCAGCACGCTCAGGCAGGTGATGACGCTCTGCGGCTTGCGGGGCGGCGCGGCGGCCTGAGCGGGACGCCGGGCGAGCAGGGAGCGCACCCGCGCGATCAGGTCTGCCGGGTGGACGGGCTTCGCCAGATAATCGTCCGCGCCCGCCTGGAAGCCCGTCGCCTTGTCGTCGAGAAGGCTCTTGGCGGTGAACATCAGGATGGGCACGCTGGCGGTCGGATGGTGTGCGCGCAGGCGGCGCACAAAGGTGAAGCCGTCCTCGCCGGGCATCATGACGTCCAGCAGAATCAGGTCGGGTAGCTCCGTCTGCAGAAAATCCCAGGCAGCCGGGGCGTTCTCGACCGCGCTGACGCGGTAACCGTGATCCTCAAGGACCAGACTGACCAGCACCCGGGTATCAGGGTCATCATCGACGACAAGAATGTGCGGCGTAGTCATGTGGTAATCGGCTTCTCGCTTTTGTGTGCTTGTGGGTTCCAGCGGGCCGGCCCATCAGCGGTCCACAGAGTGCCTGCCAGTGTAGCAAAAAAGGGTATTGCCAGCAACAGACTCCGGGCTGACCCGCCAGCCCTTCAACCCGCCATTCCTAACGACTTTGTAACGTCCTGTACACGTGCAAGCTACTTGCGCGGGTATTTTGAACAGTGTATATTGGCCGTGTCCGGAGACTTGAAACTGGCATCAGCAGGTCAATTTCACCACCAACGGGGTCAGAATGACGGAAAAAATCCTGGTCGTCGACGACGAAGAAATGACTGTTGAAATTCTGGGCATCGTGCTCCAGCGCCACGGCTACGAGGTGATCAAGGCATACCGGGCTGAAGAAGCACTGCGGAAGGCATACCGCATGCACCCCGATCTCGTGCTGCTCGACATCATGATGCCCGATATGGACGGTTGGGAGGCCTGCCGCCGGTTGCGCGAGCTCTCCGACGTGCCGATCATCTTCCTGACAGCACGGACAGATACCGAGGACATCGTTCGTGGCCTGGAGATGGGCGCGGACGACTATATCGTCAAGCCGTACGACAATGACGAGCTTATCGCGCGCATTAAAGCCCATCTGCGCCGCGCACCGAAGAACAAGATGGTCGAGGAGCTCGTGTTCGACGGCGGGCGCTTCACCATTAACCTGATGAACCGCGAAGTCCGGGTGGACAACAAGCTGCAGCACCTCACCCCCAAGGAGTTCGCGCTGCTCAGCCTGCTCGCACGGAACGCCGGGCGCGTCCTCACGCGCAAGGAGCTTGTTACCGAGGCGTGGGGGCAGGAGTACTCGGACGCGATCGACAGCCTCAAGCTGTACATCCACTACCTGCGCAAGAAGATCGAGAAGGACCCCTCCCGCCCGGAGTACATCCTCACCTCGCGCGGGGTCGGGTATCGCTTCGCGAATAAGTAGCGCAAACAACACTCTCGCCGCTGCCCGGCGAACAAAGCACATTACACTGGCAGCATCAGCCCAGTGTGCGGCAACCGGTATCGCAGGCTGCACAGCCGGTTATGCCCGCACCCCTGCCCCATCCCCATAAGGAGACACGCTCATGCCAGCCGAAGCCCTGCCTGAGTTGGTCCACTTCACCCTGCCCCGGGGCACGCAGATCGCCGCCTACGTTGGCGGGCCGGAAACGGGGACGCCCGTCGTGCTGCTGCACGGCGGCGGCACGGATCACGCCCTGATGTCGTGGCGGAAGACCATGCCCGCGCTCGTCGATGCCGGTTATCGCGTCTTCGCCCCGAACTACCCCGGCTATGGGGCCAGCCCGCCCGACGACCGCATCACCACGACAGACGACATGATCCACCTGCTGGAAGAGATGCTGGACTTCTGGGCGCTGCCTCAGGCTGTGCTGGTCGGCCTGTCGATGGGTGGCGCGGTGGCGCTCGGCTACACCCTCGCCCACCAGGAGCGTGTCAAGAAGCTGGTGCTCGTCGGGCCGTATGGTATTCAGGACAGAGTGCCCTACCACTTCTGGAGCTACCTCTACCTCAAAGTCCCCGGCGTGCTGGACTTCTCGTGGGGGTTGGTGCGCAACTCACGGAGCGTCGCCCGCATGATGCTGAACAGCATCATCCGCAACCCGGAGTCCCGCACCGACGAGCTTCTCGAAGAAGTGCTGGACGCCATGAAGAACCCCCACTCGCAGCGCACCTTCGCCCGCTGGCAGCACGACGAGGTCCGGCGTGACGGCGTGAAGACCAACTACACTGAGCGGCTGCATGAGATCACGATCCCTGTGCTGCTCGTGCATGGCACGCACGACACCGGCGTGCCGCTGGCCTACGCCGAACGGGCCGCCTCGCGCCTGCCGAACGCCCGCCTGGAGGTCTTTGAGAATGCCGGGCACTGGACGCAACGCGACTACCCCGATCGCTTCAACCGGCTGCTGCTGGAGTTTCTTGCAGAGAGTTGAGTCAAGGCGCGATACGCCGGTAGGGGCGGAGTTCGCACCCTCTTCGTCGGCCCTGCGGGCCGCCACTTCTCCCTGTTAGGGGGCAGTTTATCTCGCTACAAGCGGAAGAGCCGCGACTAAACGTCGCGGCGTTTTTCTCCACGTTGTCCTTCATCACGTCACCTGATCGCCCCTAATAGGGAGGATATAAGTCGCGGGGCGACCACTCGCAGAGGTGGACCGAAAGTGTACGCCCCGCGTTTTATTTGCTACAATACCGGGAGTGGATCTGAACGAGCGTTCATAATCGTCAGCAGTAGAGAGACGCATGTCCAAACCCGGTCAATCCTTACAGCGCACCCGCGCCATCATCCGCAAAGAATTCAAGCACGCCCTGTTCGACCCGGGCTTCCTGTTCCTGACGCTGTTCGCACCGGCAGTGATGCTGATGCTGCTGTCGTACGTCTTCTCGTTCGACCTCGGCGAGATCTCACTCGCCCTGCTCGACAGCGACCAGTCGCCCCAGTCACAGGCCTTCATCCGCCAGCTCACGGCAGATGGCGACATAACCATCGACCAGGTCGTCGGCAGCCACGAGGAGATCGTCGAGCTGTTCCGCGAGGGGCGCGTGGACGCCGCGCTCGTCATCCCGCCGGGCTTCGGGCGGAACGTGGCCGCGCAGACTCCCGCCGACGTGAACCTGGTTGTGGACGGCAGCGATGCGACGGGGGCATTGCAGGCAATTAGCTCCATCCAGCAACGGGTGCAAGCCTTTTCAGCCGCCCGGACCGCTCGCATGGCCGCACCCTTCGATGCCCGCATCCGCGTGTGGTACAACGAGAACCTCAAGTCGCAATACAGCATGGTCCCCGGCCTGATGGCGGTGGTGCTCATCCTGCCACCGATGGCCCTCGCGCTCGGTATCGCCCGTGAGAAGGAGAGCGGCTCGCTGGAGACGCTCGTCACGACGCCGGTGCTGGGGCGCGAGTACCTGCTCGGCAAGCTGATGGTCTACCTGCTGCTGGGCGTGGTGGGGGCGCTGGTAGCGCTCGCGTTGGCAGTGTTCTGGTTCCGCGTGCCATTCAGAGGAAGCGTGGGGCTGTTCGTGCTGCTCACGGCTGATTACCTCTTCGCGCTGATGGGCCTCAGCCTGTTCATCTCGAACTTCGTCGCGAGCCAGCGCACGGTCTCGGCGATCATCCTGCTCGCATTCTTCATCCCCAGCTTCTTCCTGACCGGCCTGCTCCTGCCCATCGACACGTCGTCCGCCATCTCACAGGCGCTGTCCTACAGCCTGCCCGCGACGCACTACATCACCATCGCGCGCGGGCTTGCGCTGAAGGGCATCGGTCTGGCGGCCCTGTGGCAACCAGCGGCGGCGCTCTTCGCAATGGGAGCTGCATCCACCATCGCCAGCATCGTCGTGTTCAAGAAGAAAATCGCCTGAGGGGGAGCCGTGCTGCATCGTCTGGCGTCACTCATCATTAAAGAGATTATCCAGTTCGTCCGCGACCCGGTGCTCGTTGCTTTCGTGCTGATCGCCCCCCTCCTGCAGATTGTGCTGATGGGGCGGTCCGTCAGCCAGGGCGTGGAAGGGATGCCGGTGGCGGTGGTGGACTACGACCTCACGCCGCTGAGCCGGGAGATCATCACCGCGCTCGACAATACGGACGAGATTGTCGTCTCCGCCTTCCCCAACCGGCTGGAGGATGCGCAGCAGCTTGTCGACCGGGGCGACGTGATCGGGATGGTCGTCATCCCGCGCGGCTTCATGCAGGACACTCGCTCGGCGACGAAGGTCGCGCAGATTCAGGTCATCATCGACGGCAGCAGTTCGGTCATCGCCGCCCAGACGCTGAGTGCGGCACAGAGCGCGGTGCAGTCGCTTGCCAACAATGCGGCCATTGCAGCGACCAGCCGTCCGCTCGGCGGCATCCGGGTGTTCGTCGAGGCGCTGTTCAACCCGACGCTGAGCCTGCGCCCGGACTCGATCATCTCGGAGATAGCGTTGATCACGTTCGAGGTCACGATCCTTGTCGCCGTGATGGGCATCGTCCGTGAGCGCGAGATCGGCACGCTTGAGATGTTGAGCATCACCCCGCTGCGCCGGCTGGAGCTGCTTGCCGGTAAGGCCATCACCCCGATGATCGTCGGCATGATCAACTTCCTGCTGATGTTCGTCGTCGTGCGGGTCGTGTTCGACATACCCATGCGAGGCTCGTTCCTCGCCCTGCTGGGGCTGACGGTGCTCTACCTCGGCGCTGAGGTTGCCTACGCGCTGTTAATCTCGACACTGACGCAGTCGCAGCAGCAGGCGACGACGGTCGTGTTTGTGTGGGCAATTGCCTGCGTAACGCTCTCCGGCTTCCTCGTACCGATTACGACGCTACCGAAAGCGATGCAGTGGATATCATGGGCGGTTCCGCTGCGGCACTACCTTGCGAGCATACGGAGCATCATGCTGAAGGGGACGCCGATCGCGGCGCTGCTCCCGCAGACCATTGCGCTTGCCGTCCTGGGCGTGGTGATGATGCTGCTCACCACCCGGACGCTCAGCCGCGTGACGGATTAGGCAGATACGGCTGCCCCTGGCAACCTCAGCCGTGACTGAACGTCGCGGCGGCCTGCTGTCCATACCCGCCGGGGCGGGTTGGTAGGGGTGGGGAAATAAAAAAGGCCCTCTGGCGATGGCCTACGTTCCCACCGGGCTGCCCCGGCAGTATCATCGGCGCTGGCAGGCTTAACGACCGGGTTCGAGATGGGACCGGGTGTGTCCCTGCCGCTCTAATCACCAGAAGACCTTGGTTAACAAGCTTCAGCTCAGGCACAGCGTCATCCGGCCTGGCCGGACACGCACCTTGCCAAACAAATAGACGTCAAGCTTCTCCCCCACGAGCCGTCGCTGGTCTGGGGTCTCGGTATGACAAGACAAGCGTTCGACCATTAGTACGGGTTGGCTGAACACATTGCTGTGCGTACACCTCCCGCCTATCCAACTGGTCGTCTTCCAGCGGTCTCAAAGAGATCTGGTTTTGGGGTGAGTTTCCCACTTAGATGCTTTCAGCGGTTCTCTCGTCCGGACGTAGCTACCCAGCAGTGCGTCTGGCGACACAACTGGCACACCAGCGGTCCGTCCACTCCGGTCCTCTCGTACTAGGAGCAGCTCCCCTCAAATCTCCCGCACCCACAGCGGATAGAGACCGACCTGTCTCACGACGGTCTGAACCCAGCTCACGTACCACTTTAATGGGCGAACAGCCCAACCCTTGGGACCCGATCCAGCCCCAGGATGTGATGAGCCGACATCGAGGTGCCGAGCCTTCTCGTCGATGTGAACTCTTGGAGAAGACTAGCCTGTTATCCCCGGGGTAGCTTTTATCCGGTAAGCTACAGCCTTTCCACTCAGCGCTGTAGGATCACTAAGCCCGACTTTCGTCTCTGCGCGGCTCGTCGGCCTGCCAGTCAAGCTCCCTTGTGCCTTTACACTCAACGGTTGGTTTCCATTCAACCTGAGGGAACCTTTGGGCGCCTCCGTTACTCTTTCGCAGGCGACCGCCCCAGTCAAACTGCCCACCAGCCACTGTCCCGTGCCCGGCTCACGGTGCACGGTTAGGGTCAGACCTGTGTCAGGCTGGTATTCCAAGGTCGGCTCCCCCCAGGCTGGCGCCCAGGCTTCCTCGCCTCCCAGCTATCCTACACAGACACAGCTCTCACGCAATGGCAAGCTGCAGTCAAGCTCCACGGGGTCTTTTTGTCCTGCTGCGGGTCTTGCGCATCTTTACGCAACCTTCAATTTCGCCGAGCCCCTCGTTGAGACAGTGCTCCACTCGTTACACCTTTCGTGCGGGTCGGAACTTACCCGACAAGGAATTTCGCTACCTTAGGACCGTTATAGTTACGGCCGCCGTTCACCGGGGCTTCGGTTCTGAGCTTTGGAGGGTTACCCCCCCGGACCCATCCCCTTAACCTTCCGGCACCGGGCAGGTGTCAGCCCCTATACGTCCGCTTGCGCGTTAGCAGAGACCTGTGTTTTTGTTAAACAGTCGGTAGAGCCATTTCTCTGCGGCCCGGTCGCCCGGGCGCCGCTTCTCCCGAAGTTACGCGGCCATTTTGCCTAGTTCCTTAACGAGGGTTCTCTCGTGCGCCGTGGTGTTCTCCACCTCCCCACCTGTGTCGGTTTGCGGTACGGGCGCTGGGCGTTCATCGCTTAGAGGCGTTTCTCGGCCCCCACGCCGGTCACTTGTGGCCCGTAGGCCCGCCATCACTGGCTCAGCTCCAGCCGCGGATTTGCCTGCGGCCTTCCTCACCTTGCCAGCTTGGCACCCCCCCTTCCACTCGAGGGCTGACCCTTGCGGCGGCGTTCCCCCTTCGCTCCCGCCCAGCGGTACGGGATTATTCACCCGTTGTCCATCGCCTACGCCTCTCGGCCTCGGCTAAGGCCCGACTCACCCGACGCGGATTGACCTTCCGTCGGAAACCTCAGGGTTTGGGCGCATGCGGTTCTCACGCATGTCTCGCTACTCATGCCGGCATTCTCACTTGTCAGCCCTCCACGCCGGGTTCCCCTGACGCTTCGGTGAGCTGACAACGCTCCCCTACCAGAGAAGGGCGAACCCTTCCCCCCGTGGCTTCGGTGGCAGACTTGAGCCCCGTTACATTGTCCGCGCAGCCGCGTTTGACCAGTGAGCTGTTACGCACTCTTTAAAGGATGGCTGCTTCTAAGCCAACCTCCTGGCTGTCTCAACACGACCACTTCGTTTCCCACTTAGCCTGCACTTGGGGACCTTAGCCGTCGGTCTGGGCTGTTTCCCTCTCGACTGCGAAACTCATCTCCCGCAGTCCGACTGCCCGGCTCAAGCTGGCGGCATTCGGAGTTTGGTTGGGTTGGGTAACCTGACGGCCCCCAAGTCCATCCAGTGCTCTACCTCCGCCAGCCATGCTCGGACGCTAGCCCTAAAGCTATTTCGGGGAGAACAAGCTATCTCCCGGTTCGCTTGGCATTTCACCCCTACCCACAGCTCATCCGATGCTTTTGCAACAGCAACCGGTTCGAGCCTCCAACGCGCTTTACCGCGCCTTCACTCTGGCCATGGGTAGCTCACCGGGTTTCGTGTCTAATCGATGCCACTTCACGCCCTGTTCAGACTCGCTTTCGCTTCGGCTCCGGCTGTGCCTGCCTTAACCTCGCGACACCGATTAACTCGCCGGCTCATTCTCCAAAAGGCACGCGGTCAGGCCGGGACGCCCTGAGGCACCCCCTGGCCCTCCCACCGTCTGTCAGCGAACGGTTTCAGGTTCTATTTCACTCCCCTCACCGGGGTTCTTTTCACCTTTCCCTCACGGTACTGGTCCGCTATCGGTCGTCAGGAGTATTTAGCCTTGGACGGTGGTCCGCCCTGCTTCCCACAGGGTTAGCGTGCCCCGTGGTACTCTGGCTCTCCGGCCCGTGAGTCTCGGGTGTCGCGTACGGGGCTTTCACCCTCTGCGGCGCGCCTTTCCAGTGCGCTTCCGCTGCCCTACTGCTCACTTTCTGCCGGGGCCGCAACCCCGCTGGCCGTAGCCAGCGGTTTGGGCTCCTCCGCTTTCGCTCGCCACTACTCGCGGAATCCTTTCTTTTCCTCCGGGTACTGAGATGTTTCAGTTCCCCGGGTTCCCCCCGTCGGGCCTATGTGTTCAGCCCGCGGTGACCGCGGTTCGCGCGGCCGGGTTTCCCCATTCGGACATCACTGGCTCTCCGCCTGCACACGGCTCCCCAGTGCTTTTCGCAGTGTGCCACGTCCTTCCTCGGCTCCTGACGCCCAGGCATCCCCCGTTCGCCTTCTCGCGCTTGTCTCGTCATACAGAGACCGCATTCCAGCGACGCTTTCTCGTTCTAGATGCGCTTGACGTCTATTTGTTTGTTAAGGTGCGCGTACGTCCACCTGTGGTGGACGACTGGCAGTTCCCTGCGGGAACTGCATACGTCCGCTGCGCCTGTGAACGCAGCCCGACGTACCAGGTGGGCCTGACTCGACTCGAACGAGTGACCTCTCCCTTATCAGAGGAGTGCTCTAACCGGCTGAGCTACAGGCCCCGGCCAGCCAGTCAAGCCTGGCCAGTTGTCGGTTGTTGAAGGTGCGCCTGTCTGGCGACAGAAAAGCCTCCGGCTCGGCGCCTTCGGCTTCTACCTTAACAATCGCAGAGGAAACAGGTCTCAGAAAGCCTCACGCCCCTCCCAACCCATCTGCCGGTCACCTGTCTTGGGGGAGTGGGGGTCTGGTTGCCCAGCCCCAGCCTCCCTAGAAAGGAGGTGATCCAGCCGCAGCTTCCGCTACGGCTACCTTGTTACGACTTCGTCCCAGTCACCGGTCCCACCTTCGGCGGCTGCCTCCTTGCGGTTGGCTCACCGACTTCAGGTGTTACCAGCTCCCATGACGTGACGGGCGGTGTGTACAAGGCCCGGGAACGTATTCACCGTAGTGTGGCTGACCCACGGTTACTAGCAACTCCGGCTTCATGCAGGCGAGTTGCAGCCTGCAATCCGAACTACGACAGGCTTTGCGGGATTCGCTCCACCTCGCGGCTTCGCTGCCCATTGTACCTGCCATTGTAGCGTGTGTGTCGCCCTGGACATCAAGGCCATGCTGACTTGACGTCATCCCCACCTTCCTCCGGTTTGTCACCGGCAGTCCCGCCAGACACTTGTAACTGGCGGCAGGGGTTGCGCTCGTTCGCGGACTTAACCGAACACCTCACGGCACGAGCTGACGACAGCCATGCAGCACCTGTGACGGCTCCCCGAAGGGTCCCTCGACTTTCGTCTCGGTACCACCGCCATGTCAAGCCCAGGTAAGGTTCTTCGCGTTGCCTCGAATTAAACCACACGCTCCGCTGCTTGTGCGGGCCCCCGTCAATTCCTTTGAGTTTTAGCCTTGCGGCCGTACTCCCCAGGCGGTCCACTTAACGCGTTAGCTGCGACGCCCAGGCGCTCCGCCCAGACATCTAGTGGACATCGTTTACGGCTAGGACTACCGGGGTTTCTAATCCCGTTCGCTCCCCTAGCTTTCGCGGCTCAGCGTCAGGTGCAGCCCAGGGCGCCGCCTTCGCCTCTGGTGTTCCTCCGGATCTCTACGCATTTCACCACTCCACCCGGAATTCCACGCCCCTCTACTGCCCTCTAGCGGCCCAGTTTCGAACGACCTCTCCCAGTTGAGCCGGGAGCTTTCACGTCCGACTTGGACCACCGCCTGCCCGCGCTTTACGCCCAGTAAATCCGGATAACGCTCGCGTCCTACGTTTTACCGCGGCTGCTGGCACGTAGTTAGCCGACGCTTATTCCTGGCCTACCGTCCTTCCTCGTCAGCCAGAAAAGCCCTTTACAACCCGAAGGCCGTCCTCGGGCACGCGGCGTTGCTGCATCAGGCTTGCGCCCATTGTGCAATATTCCTTACTGCTGCCTCCCGTAGGAGTTGGGACCGTGTCTCAGTTCCCATGTGGGGGACCACCCTCTCAGGCCCCCTACCCGTCTTCGCCTTGGTAGGCCTTTACCCTACCAACTAGCTGATGGGCCGCAGGCCCCTCCCGGAGCGCCGGAGCTTTTCTCACACGCCCTCTAACTCGCGTGAGCTTATGGGGTATTAGCCGCCGTTTCCGACGGTTATCCCCCTCTCCGGGGCAGGTCACCTACGTGTTCCTCACCCGTTCGCCACTCTACTCGGCCCTCCGCCCGAAGGCTTCAGACCTTTCGCGTTCGACTTGCATGTATTAGGCACGCCGCCAGCGTTCATCCTGAGCCAGGATCAAACTCTTCGTAAAGGTTCCCATCCATCTCCTTTGCCCGGAGATGGTTATCGTCTTTCTCGGAGTGACCTGGCAGTCCTGGTATTTGCGGGGGTCGCTCTTCCTTCCTCGACCTGTTGCCTCTGCGCTTGTTAAGGTACATTCTGCCTCCGGCAGAATGACTGGGAGTTTGCCGGGAAGCTGCGCTTCCCGCAAACATCCAGTAC
>Ga0208823_1003553_pt1 | contig 11009 bp, 9 predicted proteins | sample AD_UKC075_MetaG_FD_184440 | JGI IMG/M metagenome (GOLD analysis project Ga0208823, IMG submission 184440) | Active sludge microbial communities of municipal wastewater-treating anaerobic digesters from USA - AD_UKC075_MetaG (SPAdes) (version 2) | ecosystem: Engineered > Bioreactor > Anaerobic >... | reverse complement strand
CGCCGGCGTTCACCACGATCCGCACACCCTTGTCGTGGGCCAGGCCCAGGCACTCCTCGAGTTGCACCAGGAACGTCTTGGCGTAGCCGCGGTCGGGGTTCTTCATCCGATCGCGGCCGAGGATCAGCATCGTCAGCTCGGCCAGGTAGTCGCCGGTCAGATAATCCAGGTCGCCGCCGGTGAGCATCTCCCGCATCGCGGCGATCCGGTCGCCGTAAAACCCGGAGCAGTTCCCGATCCGCGCCGCGGGCAGATCCGCCGTCATCCGCACTCCCTCACCTGGTCAACCAACCGGTAGGTTACCCGTCGGGTGCCACCGGATTGGAGATGGGCGGCGCCGGCGGCTATTCTGTTGACCAACTTGCCTGCGCCGGGTCGTTGTGCGCGGCAGCAATCACGAGGAGCTTTCTGCCATGGCTGTGCCCAAACGCCGGATGTCGCGTTCGAACACCCGCAGTCGGCGTTCGCAGTGGAAGGCCGAGGCCACCGGACTGGTGACGGTCTCGGTCGGCGGACGTCAGCACAAGGTGCCGCGCCGTCTGCTCAAGGCTGCCCGCCTGGGCCTGATCGACCTCGACAAGCGCTGAACCAGCAACGTCGCCGCGGTATTGCGGCACCCGGTGGCGCGTCCTTCAGCATTTTCTTATCCGCGTAGTCGAAACTGACCTCGTGCGAATCCTTGTGGTCGATGACGACCGTGCCGTGCGTGAGTCCCTCCGGCGTTCCCTGTCCTTCAACGGCTATTCGGTGAATCTCGCCGAGGACGGTGTGGAAGCCCTCGACGCGATCGCCAACGACCGGCCGGACGCGGTCGTGCTCGACGTGATGATGCCGCGCCTGGACGGGCTCGAGGTGTGCCGCCAGTTGCGCAGCACCGGTGACGATCTGCCGATCCTGGTGCTGACCGCGCGCGACTCGGTGTCCGAGCGGGTGGCCGGCCTGGACGCCGGAGCCGACGACTACCTGCCCAAGCCGTTCGCGCTGGAGGAACTCCTGGCCCGACTGCGTGCGCTGCTGCGCCGCACCGGACCGGAGGAGTCCGCCGAGAGCGCGATGATGACGTTCGCCGACCTCACGCTCGACCCGGCGACCCGCGAGGTGCACCGCGGCAAGCGTCCCATCAGCCTGACCCGCACCGAGTTCGCGCTGCTGGAGATGCTGATGGCCAATCCGCGCCGGGTGCTCACCCGCAGCCGGATCCTGGAGGAAGTCTGGGGTTTCGATTTCCCCACCTCGGGTAACGCACTCGAGGTGTACGTCGGCTACCTGCGTCGCAAGACCGAGGCTGAAGGAGAAACGCGGCTGATCCACACCGTGCGCGGGGTGGGTTATGTGCTGCGTGAAACGCCGCCCTGATGTCACGCTGGAAACAGCGGCGCGCGCGCGCGATGCGGGTGCCGGAGCGAGCCGCCACATCGCTGTCGCTGCGATGGCGGGTGATGCTGCTGGCGATGTCGATGGTGGCCATGGTGGTGGTGCTGATGGCCGTCGCCGTCTATGCGGTGGTCTCCGCCGCGCTGTACACCGATATCGACAACCAGTTGCAGAGCCGCGCCCAACTGCTGATCGCCAGCGGATCACTGGCGGCCGACCCGGCCAAGGCCATCGAGGGCACCGCGTATTCCGACGTCAACGCCATGCTGGTGAATCCGGGCCGTTCCATCTACACCGCGAACCAGCAGGGACAGTCGCTGCCCGTCGGGCAGCCGGAGAAGGCGGTCATCCGGGGCGAGCTGTTCATGTCCCGCCGCACCGTCGGGGACCAGCGGGTGCTGGCGATCCACCTGCCCACCGGGAGCTCGCTGCTGATCTCCAAGAGTCTGCAGCCCACCAATGCGGTGATGACCAAGCTCAAATGGGTGCTGCTGGCGGTGGGCGGCGTCGGGGTGGTGATCGCCGCATTCGCCGGCGGAATGGTCGCCCGGACCGGGCTGCGTCCGGTCGGCCGGCTCACCGAGGCCGCCGAACGGGTGGCCCGCACCGATGACCTGCGCCCGATCCCGGTGTTCGGCAGCGACGAACTCGCCCGGCTGACCGAGGCCTTCAACGCCATGCTGCGGGCGCTGGCCGAGTCGAGGGACCGCCAGGCCAGGCTGGTGGCCGACGCCGGCCACGAACTCAAGACGCCGCTGACGTCGTTGCGGACCAATGTCGAACTGCTGATGGCGTCCAGCAGCCCCGGGGCCCCGGCCATCCCGGAGAGCGAACTGGCCGAACTGCGCTCCGACGTCATCGGCCAGATCGAGGAACTGTCCACCTTGGTCGGCGACCTCGTCGACCTCACCCGCGAGGACAACGCCCACGGCACGTCGCTGGAGGACATCGACATGTCCGAGGTCATCGACCGCAGCCTCGAGCGGGTGCGCCGCCGCCGCAACGATATTCAGTTCCAGGTCGATATCGTCGGCTGGCAGGTACACGGTGACGCGGCCGGGCTGTCCCGGGCCGTGCTCAACCTGCTGGACAACGCGGCCAAGTGGAGTCCGTCGGGTGGGACCGTCGGTCTGCGGCTTCGGCAGGTCGATTCGGCGCACGCCGAACTGGTGGTGTCCGACGAGGGCCCCGGGATCTCGCCGGAGGAGCGGGGACTGGTTTTCGAGCGCTTCTACCGGTCGACGTCCGCCCGGGCGATGCCCGGCTCCGGGCTGGGCCTGGCAATCGTCAAACAGGTCGTGGTCAAGCACGGCGGGATGATCCGGATCGGGGAGACGGTGCCCGGCGGGGATCCCCCCGGGACCTCCTTCTTCGTGCTGCTGCCGGGGCGGCCGGTGCCGTCGACGTACTCGACGTCGTCAGCCGTCAGCGAAAACGACCTGGCAAACGACGAGGACGACGGGGCGCGCCGAAATATGTCCGCCGCGGCGAGTGTTGTCTCAGTCGATTCTCAGTAGTACCCGGCAAGCTGAGACCCAGGACGGCGCGATCTCGCGCCGCGTCAACAGAAAGAGCAAACAGCGATCATGACAGACGACCCGCGGTATTCCGCGTCGCAGCAGCCCGGCCGGGGCAGGCCGAATCCGCAGGCGACGCAGGGCTATACCCAGGCCGGCTACCAGCAGCCGTACGACTGGCGCTACGCCACCGCGCAACAGGCTGCGCAGCAGAACCCGCAGCAGCAGTACCAGCCCGGCTACGGGGCCTACCCGCCCCGGCCCGTCGGGCCCGGGCCGAGGGAGCCGCGGAAGCGTTCGCGCGCGGCCGCGCTGACCGTGGGCGCGCTGGCTATCGCCGCGGTCTCCGCCGGCATGGGCGGAGCGGTGGCCACCATGGTGAAGCCCAACGCCACGACCGTGACGACGATGACGACCGCGGCGCCGAACGGGAAGCCCTCCCTGCCGGCCGCTCCTACCGCCAACGTCCCGGTCGGCTCCGTCGAGGAGGTCGCGGCCAAGGTGGTTCCCAGCGTGGTCAAACTCGAGACCAAAATGGGGAGGCAGTCCGAGGAGGGCTCGGGGATCATCCTGACCGAGGACGGCCTGATCCTGACCAACAACCACGTCGTCTCCGCGGCGAAGGGCTTCAAGCCCGGATCCCAGGGTGCACCCGGTCTGCCCGGTGCACCCGGTCTGCCCGGCGCTCCCGGACTGCCGGGGGGTCAGGGCGGTCAGGGTGGCCAGGGCGGGCCCGGCGGTCTGCCCGGGTCCGGCGGCGGCCCGTCCACTCTGGTCACCTTCTCCGACGGCCGGACGGCGTCGTTCACCGTCGTGGGGACCGATCCCGCCACCGACATCGCGGTGGTCCGCGCCGAGGGGATGTCGGGGCTGACCCCGGTCACGCTCGGGTCCTCGGCCGATCTCCGGGTCGGGCAGGACGTCGTGGCGGTGGGCTCACCGCTCGGACTCGAGGGCACGGTGACCACGGGTATCGTCAGCGCCCTGAACCGCCCGGTTGCGGCCGGTGGCGACGCCCGCAACCAGAACACGGTCCTCGACGCGATCCAGACCGACGCGGCGATCAACCCGGGTAACTCCGGAGGCGCGCTGGTGAACATGAAGGGTGAGCTGGTGGGGGTGAACTCCGCCATCGCCACACTCGGCGGCGACTCCCCGGAGTCCAGCAGCGGCTCCATCGGACTGGGTTTCGCGATCCCGGTTGACCAGGCCAAACGTGTCGCCGACGAGCTGATCAAGACCGGCAGTGCCGCGCACGCATCGCTGGGGGTGCAGGTCAGCAACGACGTCACCGCCCAGGGCGCGAAGATCGTCGAGGTGGTGAAGGGCGGAGCGGCCGCCAACGCCGGCCTGCCCAGCGGTGTGGTGGTGACGAAGGTCGACGACAGGGTGATCGGCAGCGCCAACGCCCTGGTCGCGGCGGTTCGATCACGGGCGCCCGGCGACACGCTGACGCTGACCTACCTCGATCCGTCCGGTGCCAGCAAGACCCTGCAGGTGACGCTGGGCAAGGCCGACCAGTGATGCGCCTGATCGGCGACGATTCCGCCGTCGACGGTGGTGGCGTCGCACGGATGTCGGCTCCCGGATATACGGTGATACCCATGGAACAACCCCCGGGCTCCGCCGGACGCGCCCTGGTCGTGGTGGTCGATGACCGCCGTGCCCGTGGGGTCGAAGACGACCACAGCGGACCGCTGGTCAGCGAACTGCTCTACGAGGCGGGTTTCGTCGTCGACGGTGTCGTCGTCGTCGCCGCCGACGAGGTCGAGATCCGCAATGCGCTGAACACCGCGGTGATCGGCGGCGTCGACCTGGTGGTCTCAGTGGGCGGCACGGGAGTCAACCCGCGCGATGTCGCACCGGAGGCCACCAAGACCATCCTCGACCGCGAACTGCTCGGTATCGCCGAGGCCCTGCGGTCTTCGGGTCTTGCCGCCGGCAGCACCGACGCCGGGCTGTCCCGCGGGCTGGCGGGGATTTCCGGCAGCACACTGGTGGTCAATATCGCGGGTTCGCGCTCCGCGGTGCGCGACGGTATGGCCACTCTTGGGCCACTGGCCGCGCAGGTGATCGCGGAACTGTCCACGCTGGAACTGTGAGCGGCAGACATTTCCCATCCGACCTGCGAATATCTCCGGTGAGACCGAAATTTCCACTGGATGTGACTTCCATCACACCACGCGGGGCGTGGTGGTGACGGCGAACCGGCCCGATAAGGCCTCAGTTAACAAGATCTTCGGCCAGGAATTGCCCCAGGCCTCGACCGACGAGACCACGCCCGAGCCCGGATCAGGGCCCGATGATCGTGACTCGTGGCTGCGCGACAACGTACCGCCCCATCACATTTGAGCACGTCGTACGCTTTTTGAGGATCACTGCCGGTAACTCCGGCGTTCCCGCGGGGTTTCTCGGCGGGTCCCCGTTCGAGCGACATTCGTGACTCTGCCCTGCCGACAGTCGGCAAACGCGAGGCGTCAGCGGTCTGGCGGGCTATTCGACCGGTTCGCGTTGCCGCGCCGTTGTCGTACCGATATCTTCCTCGTTGGAATACGAGAGCAGGCGCCGGTGCCGTCATCGGGGACGGTTTGGGCGCGGGTGAACCAGCGGATGAGCGAATGGGTCACCGCCGACAAGCTAGGGAGACCATGAAGGTTATCGGTCGTGTGCTGGTTGCGGTGGTTCTCGCCGTTGCCGGGTTGGTAGCCGGTTCGCCGGTGTCGCAGGCGGCGTTGGACAACCAGATGAGTCTGGTTGACGGTGGTGGCCGGACGATGACGATTCAGCAGTGGGACACCATGCTCGACGGGGTGTTTCCGTTGGACCGTAACCGGTTGACCCGGGAGTGGTTCCATTCGGGCAAGGCCACCTATGCGGTGGTGGGTCCGGGGGCCGATGAGTTCGCCGGGACGTTGGAGTTGGGGTATCAGGTCGGGTTCCCGTGGTCGTTGGGGGTGGGGATCAACTTCTCCTACACCACGCCGAACATCCTGCTCGACGATGTGAGCCTGTCGCCGCTGAGCTTTGATCCGTTGGGTGCGGTGATCACCCCGAACCTGTTCCCGGGTGTGTCGATCTCCTCGGATCTGGGTAACGGCCCGGGTATCCAGGAGGTCGCGACGTTCTCGGTGGATGTGGAGGGCCCGAACGGGTCGGTGGCGGTGGCCAACGCGCACGGCACGGTGACCGGTGCCGCCGGTGGGGTGCTGCTGCGTCCGTTCGCCCGGTTGATCTCCAAGTCCGGTGACTCGGTGACCACCTACGGCGAACCCTGGGACATGAAGTAAGGGTTTTCTGGTCTCTCGCGAGATCGACGTCAGGGTCGTGGTTGGGACGCCAACCACGACCCTGACGTCGTTCTGGGGGTCGGTAGCCTAGTGACCCTCGGCGAACGCCCGCAGTTCCTCCACCTGGACCGGGTCCAGTGACGGTCGCACCGTCTCGCGGGCCCGGGCCACATCGGTCGCGGTGACGTCGGCGGCGTCGATCGAGCGCCGCATCGCGGTCAGCGCGGCCTCGCGGAGCAGCGCCACGCAGTCCGCCGCGCTGTAGCCGTCCAGGTCGGTGGCGAGCGCCTTGAGGTCCACCTCCGGGCTGAGCGGCACCGATTTGGCGGCGGTCCTGAGAATCTCGAAGCGTGCGTCGGCGTCCGGCGGTTCGACGAACACCAGCCGCTCCAGTCGGCCGGGGCGCAGCAGGGCCGGGTCGATCAGGTCCGGCCGGTTGGTGGCACCGAGCACCACCACATCACGCAACGGTTCGATACCGTCCAGTTCGGTCAGCAGCGCGGCCACCACCCGGTCGGACACCCCGGAGTCGAAACTCTGGCCGCGTCGCGGCGCGAGCGCGTCAACCTCGTCCAGGAACACCAGTGACGGTGCGGAATCCCTGGCTCGGCGGAACAACTCGCGCACCGCCTTCTCCGAGGATCCCACCCACTTGTCCATCAGTTCGGCGCCCTTGACCGCGTGCACGCTCAACCGCCCGGAACTCGCCAGCGCGCGCACCACGAAGGTCTTGCCGCAGCCCGGTGGGCCGTACAGCAGCACGCCGCGCGGCGGTTCCACCCCCAGGCGGGCGAAGGTGTCCGGGTGCTGCAGCGGCCACAGCACCGCCTCGGTGAGCGCCTGCTTGGTCGCCACCATGTCGCCGACATCCTCAAGCGTCACCGAGCCGACCGCGACCTCCTCGGTGTTCGACCGCGACAACGGGCGGATGACGGTCAGGGCCCCGGTGAAGTCCGCCTGGGTCAGAGCCGGCGGGTTGCCGTCCTCGCTGGCCCGGGCGGCGGCCCGCAGCGCGGCCTCCCGGACCAGGGCCGCCAGGTCGGCCCGCACGAACCCCGGGGTCCGGTCGGCGATCTCGCCGAGTTCGAGCTCCTCGGCCGGGACGTCGCGCAGCAGCACCTCCAGTAGCGCCCGGCGAGTGGCGGCGTCGGGCAGGCTCAACCCCAGCTCCCGGTCGCACAGGTCCGGCGCCCGCAGGCGGGGGTCGACCGAATCCGGTGCCTGCGATGTGGCGACCAGGGCCACCCCGGGCGCGGCGACCGCCTTGCGGAGTTCGCCGAGAACCAGGGTGGAGACCGGTTCGGGCGGCTCGGGCAGCAGCGCGTCGATATCAGTCACCAGCAGCACTCCGCCGCCGGCGGTCACCTCCGACACCGCCCGGGCGACCGCCCGGTGGCGGTCGTCGGCGGCCAGCGCCCCGGTGTCGGGTCCGTCGAGTATCACCACCCGGCGACCGGCGCAGACCGCGAGCACCAGCCGGGCCTTGCCGACCCCGGCCGGCCCGGTGACGAGCACCCCCAGATGGGGTTTGGCGCCCAGCTTCTCCAGCAGGGCGGGTTCGTCGAGGGCCAGCTTGAGCCACTCGGTGAGGCGGCCGGCCTGGGTATGTTGGCCCTTGAGGTCGTCGATGCTGACGGCCGGCTCGGCCGGCCACTGGGTGGGCGGGCTGACCGCCGTGGTCGATCCGGGAGACGATGCGGTTCCGGCCGCGGGGTCGCTCCAGGTGACCGAGGAGTTGGGCTGCACCGACACCGGGCCGGCCGGGTCGGTGCCGGTCACCGTCAGCAGTTCCGAGGTCCAGGTGATGCCGACCGATGCCGCCAGCGCGGACGATGCGGCCGAGGTGGAGGTGCCCGGGCCGAGGTCCCGGGGCAGCAGCGAGACGGTGTCGCCGACGGTGAGCACCTTGCCCAGCAGGGCCTGCCGCAGGGTTGCCGAGGTGACCGACCGGGTGGCCAGCGTCGAACCGGCCAGTGTCACCGAGCGTGCGCCGTACACCGTGACCGGCGCCACCAGAACGGTGGCGTTCTCCCGCAGCGCGGCGTTGGACAGGGTGACGTCATCGAGGAGGGCGGTTCCCGCGGGGGTTCCCGCCGGCGCCACCCCGGCGACGGCCGACGTGGTCCGCGAGCCGGTCAGCGACACCGCGTCCCACTCCCGGATACCCAATGCGGCAAGGGCCTCCGGGTGTAACCGGACCACACCGCGGCGCGCATCGAGGGCGGCGGTGTTGAGCCGTGCGGTCAGTATCAGGCTGCCGTTGGACATTGTTGGGCTTCCGGGGCTCGACGTATGGTGTGCGACTTTTCTGGGTGGTCAGCGCCCGGGTTTGCGCAGGCCCAGGCGTGCGGTGGACCGCCGGTGCGGCTGCTGGGAACGCCGGGTGGCCCGGCGCGCCGCCCGGCGCTGCCGGGAGGTGTCATCCCAGGACTCCGGGTGGGCGGCAGCCCAGCGCTGGCTGCGCACCGCGAACGGCATGTGCACCACATAGGCTGCGATCAGCACCAGGATCAGCAGGTACGGGAATACGAACGCGGCCGCCGCGATGATGGCGAACAGCGCCAGCAGCGGAGCCATCATGTTCTGCGACACCGTGAAGGTGTGGATCTTGCGCATCGGGATGCGGCTGACCACCAGCAGGGAGACGGCCACCATCCAGATGATGACGACGATCTCCGCGGTCTGCGTGGACCACCAGGGGCCGGGCCACTGCATCTTGGCGGCCAGTGGTCCGATCGCGCCGATGGCTCCCGCCGGCGCCGGCATCCCGACGAAGTAGTCCTTGGTGTAGGCCGGCAGGTCCATCCCCAGCACCGAGTTGAAACGGGCCAGTCGCAGCACGATGCACACCGCATAGAGCAGCACCACGATCCAGCCGACCCGGTTGTGCGACAGCAGGGTCGCGTAGACGATGAAGGCCGGTGCCACGCCGAAGTTCACCGCATCGGCCAGGGAGTCGATCTCCTCGCCCATCCGCGAGGTGGCGTTGAGCACGCGCGCGACGCGGCCGTCGAGCGCATCGAGGATCGCCGCGGCGGCCAGCAGTGCCATGGCCTCGGTCGCGCGGCCCTCGAGAGCGAACTTGACCGATGTCATGCCCAGGCAGATGGCCAGCACCGTCATCGCGCTCGGCAGCATCCGGACTGCATTGGCCTTGGGCTGGGGTTTGATCACGGCAGCCGTGCCAGAACCGTCTCGCCGGCCAGTGTCCGCTGTCCTGGTTCGATCAGCACCTCCGACCCGACCGGAAGGTAGGTGTCCAGGCGCGACCCGTACCGGATCAGGCCGTAGGTGTCGCCGATGTCCACCGCGTCGCCCGCGCGCACATCGCACACGATGCGCCGGGCCAACAGCCCGGCGATCTGAACGACCACCACGTTCAATCCTTCCGGAGTCTGAACGAGCACACTGTTGCGCTCATTGTCCGCGCTGGCGGCCGCCAGGTCGGCGGAATGGAAACTGCCGGGCCGGTGCACCACCGCGCGAACCTCGCCGCCGACCGGCATGCGCTGCACGTGGGCGTCCAGCAGGGACAGGAAGATGCTGATCCGGGGTACCGGTTGCGGGTCCAGGCCGAGTTCGGCAGGGGGTGGGGCGGTGTCGATCAGGCACGCCAGCCCGTCGGCGGGGGCGACCACCAGCCCGGGCCGGGTCGGCGGGGTGCGGGGCGGATGCCGGAAGAACGCGGCGTTGACGCCGGCCGCGGCGAGACCCGCCCGGCGCAGCCAGCGGTTGCGGTGACCCGCTCCGGCCAGAGCCAGTCCGGCGGCGATGAACGGGTACCCGGCCGGGTGCACGGGTGGGACGGAGGATCGCACCAGCGCGGCCAGCCGCTGCGGGCCGGACTGGTCGGGGAGATCGGGGCGTCTGGCCATCGGCGGTGATTCTACGGTCCGGGGCGAGCCGTCAGGGCCGGTCCGGCGTGAGGGGGTCCGGCACCGGATTCGTCGGACCCCGCAGATCCCAGATGAGGACCTGCTCACCGGCGGCGAGCGCGGTGACGTCCTCGCCGATTTCCAGCAGGCAGTTCGCCGACGCCAGCCAGCGCAGATGGTGGGAAGCCGGCGGTCCATAGCTGGTGACGGTGCCCGACTCCGGCTGATAGACGCCGCGGCGGAACTGCCGTTTGCCCGCCGGGGACTGCACGGTTTCGGCGAGCACTGCCCGCCGCTGCGGGCGGTGCGGGTCGGGAAACCCCATCGCGGTCCGCAGCGCCGGCCGCACGAACACCTCGAAGGACACCAGCGCGCTGACCGGGTTGCCGGGCAGGGTGACGATCGCGCGGCCGTCGGCCAGACGGCCCGCCCCCTGCGGCATCCCGGGCTGCATGGCGACCTTCACGAACTCGACGACGGACCCGGACTCGACCACGGACCCGGACTCGACCACGGACCGGGTGCCGTCCGCGCCGGATGCCGGAGCGAAGGCATCCTTGACGACCTCGTATGCCCCGGCGCTGACCCCGCCGGAGGTCAGAACCAGATCCGCGGTTGCGGCGTGGGCCTCCAGAATGGCGCGGAATTGCCCGACGTCGTCGCCGCAGGTCACCACCCCGGCCACGGTTGCCCCGGCATCCTGGACAGCAGCGGCGAGCATCACCGCGTTCGACTCGTAGATCTGCCCGGGCCGCAGCGGTGCTCCGGGTGCGACGAGTTCGGTCCCGGTAGAGACCACCAGCACCCGTTGTCGTGGCCGCACGGTCAGCCCGTCGATCCCCAGCGCCGAGGCCAGCCCGAGGGCGGCGGGGGAGAGCACCGCACCGGCCCGCAGCACCACCGTGCCGGCGGTCACGTCCTCCCCGGCGCGTCGGATGTGCCGGCCGGCGTGGGGC
>Ga0208823_1003547_pt1 | contig 11013 bp, 13 predicted proteins | sample AD_UKC075_MetaG_FD_184440 | JGI IMG/M metagenome (GOLD analysis project Ga0208823, IMG submission 184440) | Active sludge microbial communities of municipal wastewater-treating anaerobic digesters from USA - AD_UKC075_MetaG (SPAdes) (version 2) | ecosystem: Engineered > Bioreactor > Anaerobic >... | reverse complement strand
TCTTTTGATAATGTTGACATAAAAAATTCCTCCTTAGCTTTTATTGTTTGTAATTCTTGCCAAGAAGGAATTTAATTATTCATTCATACACAAAATTTGTTACATTCTCGCAAACTTTTAGACATGATGTTTACTTTTTCAAATCTTCCTTTAATCTTCAGCTTTCTATCGATATTTTCATTGCCTTCAACGACATAGCGATAAAGTGTTCGAATATTTCTTTGGCCATCCGGTAATATCTCACACTCAGTTATTTCCATGATCTTTCTCGAATTGTCTTCAAGTTTTTTTGCAAAAGCCACAATAGGAAATGCTTCAGTGACAAGATTATTAAGGGTTTCATAGTCGATGTCATATTTCATCTTGCACTGAGTCGTCATTCTTGAATAAGTTGCAATACATGAATTGGCATGGGTTGTAGTGATTACTGCATGGCCTGTTCTAGCTGCTTCTTGGGCTGCAAAGGCTTCTGCTGATTTCATCTCACCAACACAGATAACATCAGGATTCGCCGTTAATGCTTTTTCTAAAAGCATTTCTTGATCTACATTCTGATTTTTATCTTCACTATATCTGGTGACTGTATGCACAACATTATTAATGACTTCACCTTTTTCGTTATATTTGACAAGATCAAACTCCCTCGTTCCGTTCTCAATAGTAAAGATTCTTTTATCATCTGGAATTGTAGATAAAATCCAACTCATAACAGTTGTTTTCCCAGAACTGGTTGCTCCTGTTATACATGCACTGATCCCATATCTTAAACAAAGACTGAGAAAATCCAGCATTTCTTCAGTGGCAGTACCAAACCTAATAAAATCACTTTTTGATAGCTTTTGTGAATTTACAATCCTAATTGATACCGCAACGCCTTTGTCTTTATCAATGACAGGTGGTCCAAATGCAGTAATTCTTATATTGTTTGCAAGATGGCCGACTACCATAGGCTGAGAATGATCTAGAATCATCCCCGATTGATACAGTAATCTTCGAATCACATCCATGGCATGAGACGGTGAATGAAAAGTTTCTTTTGTTGCGACAACCTCTCCATTGGTATAAGTCACTTTGATATCATTCCACTGATTGATGTTGATTTCTTCAACATCATTGGATAACAAGTATTTTGTCAACAAAGAAAACTCTGCCATTTCTGAGTAGAGTTTTTCAATCAGTTCCTCAGTCGTTAAACCAGGGCTTTTTAATCCATAATCCTGTAAATATTTTGTGATATAATATTTAAGCTGTTCTTTTTGTCGGTCTGGTTGATTTAAAATTAATGTAGAATATTTGCTTGAAATATATTCTTGGATTTCCCTTAATATCTCATGGAAGTCTTTTTCTTTAGATAAAACACTAAAAAAGTTATTCATCAAATACCCCCTTCAGTATCTTATGGATTGCTTCTTGATAAGGTATAGATGCTTTAGCTCCAAGTTCTTCAAGTAATTCACAGTTTATAAACTGATCTGTTAATTCTTTAGTGTAAGGAATATAAAGATCAATCCCAGATAAGCTTTCTGTTATTTCACTTTTCAGAGAAGAATCATTGGTATTAACAAGTAATCGAATATGCTTATCCAAGTTAAATTTGCTGTCTGCTAATAAAGGTAAATAGGAAAGCATATAACTAACGCCTTTTAAATTGCAAGTACTTAACCTCAATACTCTATCAGACATTTCTAGCGCTGTAACTGTCATCAAATCTTCTGTGATGATACTTGAACAATCAAGAATGATATAATCTGCAAGGTGTCTTAATAGAATAATGAGATCAATAACCTTCTCCTTTGTATACTCAGCATAGGTATATTTGTTTTCACCATTTCCATAGCCTAAGAAAGAAATGTACTCATTATGCTTTAAGGTTATTAAGTTTTTAAGAATCTTCCCTTGAGTAAGCTCTGGTTCTGCTAAAAGCTTGCCTAGTGATTTTTCTTCCATGTTATTGGCTGGTAATACTGTCATAATTGCTGGAGCATAAATATCAGTATGAATGACAATGACGTTTTTCTTCTTTAAAGATAATTCTTTCGCTATTTTGATACTTGTAACTGTTTTACCTGATGACGGACTTCCCCATATCGCCAGTATTTGATTATTCTTCATTTGTCACGCCTCCTAACTTAGTTTGACCAGATACTTCTTCTGTATTTTTAGAAATTGAATCTGATGAATGTTCATCTTTTTCATTATTTATTGCATCATTTTCTCCTTGATCCTCTTGCTCCTTATGAAATACTTTATCTTGTTCTTCTAAAAACTTATTGCTGGTTTCAATATCACCCCTATATACTAAAGCCACATGGATTTTACTCTTTTCTTCTAACTCAGCAAGTAGTTTTGCTTGTTCTTGGTTGACCAATAGTGTGACTGTAGAAGGCAATTCTTGATCTTCATCCTTCATTTCTTGATATGTTCTATCTTCTCCACTGTTTGCAGTAACTGCAAGTACCTGTACATACTGAAGCTCATTAGGAATCATTGTTTTTCTAAATTCGCCATAATCTGATGCAATTATGGAAACAATATCTCCTTGTTCCAATTTCCCTGATAGTCCAGCCGCAAAGCTTTTAATAGTTATGGATATGGCTCTTTTAATTCCGTCAAGATTGTAAAGGTAAGCATGTTCGGTTAACGGTTCATTTGATAGTTTAGTTAATAATATATAATCCCCTTTACAAAAATCAGCCAATGCATATTTTCCAATGACATTTTCTTGATTCTTGATGACTTCATTGGGTAAGTTATAGCCTCCAACACTCATTGTTTGAATCATATCCTTTGTGATTAAGTCTCCTTTTTTAATATCTTTAGTAACTCGAACTATATCTACTTTCTCTTGCATGGCTTTATTAAACAAAGGGGTTAGTCCAAAGCATATAATTAAAGCCATCACGATACTTACCAAACCTAAAACCGTTCTATTTCTTAAAATATTCTTCATCGATTTTACTCCTTTCATTATTGAATTAAATATGATAAAAAGCACCCCATACTTAGATAAGGTGCCATTGCAAATGAATGATTTGATTTTATTTTGCTCATTACTTTAATACTTACTTGCACTGTTATAGCTATTAGCAAGCCTATAAAACTTGCAAATATTCCACCTTTTAAACCAAGAAAGAATCCTGATGCAGCCATTAGTTTGATGTCACCACCACCTATACTGTTTTCATTAATAAGAGCTGGAATCAAAAACGGTATTGGTACAAGTAATAATCCAAGGATTGATGCTAGGATATCAATTTTTATCAATCCAATAATTAATATTAAACTATGGACCTTATCAGGAATTTCTCTCGTGTTAATATCATGAAGACTTGCATAAATTAATACTAGGGCATAAAAAAAGCCTTTAGTGATTACTTCTATCTCATTAAAAGCAGTTACCAAAATAAATCCAGACACAACACTTAGGGTCAAATACCAAGTTTTATAACTCCATTTCATCTTCTTCCTCGCATTCTAATGGCTCAAGTAGATGTTTTATCTCTTTTGCAGTTTCATCAATTGTATTTCGTAATTCATCCATCACTAATGAATCTATTTCAAGCCATTTTGAATAAATAGTACTTAATGGTTTCTCTAGCCTTAAGAGTGTATCTAAACTTTCCGGTGAATAGTCTTCACATTGAATCAATGTTAAAATATCTGATTTAGCGACAATTTCATATGCTATATCAATAATTTCTCCTTTATCCAAAAGCTTGAGTTCATCAATAAATGCTTCATATTCATCTTTAGCTTTCTCAATGAGTTGATCTTCTTTTCTCATGTTATACCTCCAGTTTTTCACTTAATAATATACTTGTTTGCTGCGTTACCACCATCTGAGTGATACATATTTTGTATCTTGATGTAGCCTTTATTTTCTAATGCATTTAGACTTCTTCTTATAGCTTGTTCACTAATTTTTAGGGTCTTACTCATTCGTGTTATTGATATCTGGACCTCACCATTAATATCAGCTAAATCATTGAGCATGGTGTAAATCAGTTTTGATGTAATAGTTCCTTTCACTGAACCGGCTAACTTGTATTTTCGAATTTCATCATTCACTTGTGATACCTCCATTCGTCATAATATTTGTACTTGTAAACTTTTTGAGACCTAGCAAACCGGATTATAAACTTTACTTGATCGACTACAGAAATATTTGTTATGTCCTTTGTAAGCATCATTACGGCACCAGCAATTGACGATAAAAAAAACACTACGCAAATCGCAGTGTTTTTGGTAAATAAATATATTAAAATGTCAATTATGCCGACAATGATGGCAACGATGATAGTTTTGAATAGTTCTTCTTTGCCGTAGCCGTCAAAGAGTTCTGATCGGGTTTTGAGGCCTTGTGGAATGTATAGGGTTTCTTTTTCTTCCATAGATGACCTCCCGTAATTAATCTCTTACTTATTTTTTCTCCAATCTTTAATAAATAACAATTTATTCTCGGATAAATTAATGACTTTATTTTTCTCAATAATATTTTGAGTTCTTTTATTGAATTTATTTTTCTCATCAATTGCAATAAAAATTTGTTTTGTTTGTTCATTATAAATATTTATTATTTCATCTATAACATCATTTTCAACGTTTTTGAACATCATAGAATCATGAATAATAAATGGCAGCTTCGTTAATTTAAGTACTGATAAATCAAATTCAATTAAGCTTGTATATGCTTCTCCAGTACCTGTATTATCTTCTACACCAAAATGATACATGTTTTCTAATAAGATAATTTGTGGTGGCCTTCTACCATCTTTATGTATTCTTTCATTGATGGAAGCTATCTCCTTGTTAATTAAATTACTTAATTCAAATAAAATAGTTGTTTTAACTTTTCCTAGTTGCTCTTTAACATCTTTTATATCTTCTAGTATTGAAGCTTTCTTCTCATATAAGCTATTTTCATTTTCTTTTTGATTTAATTGACTAGATAATTCTAACAAAGGCCTAACAAATTCAGAATCAGGAACTTGCTCAACTTTTTTAGAGAAGTCTAATTCAAGTTTAGTAATATTGCTATCAATAGTTTTTAACTTACTAATTATTTCTGATTCAGATTTTTCAATTTCATCTTTTAAAACATTTACTAATGACATATGAAACTTTTCAATTTCATTAATCTTATTCATATTAACATCTGGGAAAAATTCTAATAAAGTTTCAAATTGCTTTGCATTTGTAATTTTGTCTCTTATTTTATTTCTTCTTATTCTTCTTAATTGAAGTTCATAATTACTTTTCTGTCGTTTAAGTGCATTGATTTGATCAGATAGCTCAGTGTCTAACTTTTCTGCGAACCTATTGTAATCCATAGAAATAGCTAACGCAACCTTTTCAATTTCTTTCTTAATTCTATCAATTTCTTTTTTATTTTTATTATAAGTAGACTTGTTCACCTTTGGAATGTAATGATATTTTTCCGCTTTCTGCACTGCTTTTTTAGAGTCTTCTAGTTCTTTTATTTCATTCTCTAGTTCACGAATTTTACTGTATTTATTAAATAATTTAATCAAGTTAATAATTGCATGTTTGTAATTTTTAGCACTCAACTCGTGTAAAGGTTTTTTTACATCAAAATTACCCTTTTGCCATATCCTTGAATATAGACTTACTATACCTCTAAAAGTAATACTATCATTATCAATTTTATATTTTTCTTTTAAAAACTCTGTATATTTTTCAACTCTAACTTTTTCTATTGTATTATATTTATCATCGCATATATGCACATATTTGTACTCATCTGTTGATCGTTTAAAATAATACATTGTATTATCAAACTCGAAACAAAATAAGAATTGGTGTTCTCTAATATTTGTAATTACATCTGAATTTTTATCAATGTATGAATTTCCACCAAAAATAAAGTCAATAATCATTAATAATGATGATTTACCAATTGAATTTGAAGCCTTATTATCACCAAGAATAACGTTAAGTCCTTTATGAAAATCAATTGGGCTCTCTAAAAAAATATCACATGAAATCTGCTTCAACATAGTAATACTCACCTTCTTCTTCGTTATATTTAATAACATCCAATATATATAAAACATCTAATGCAATTATAAAATCATTGATATCTTCAAAATTCTTAATATTGTTATAATATATTTTTTTTATATCAATTTTTCCATCCTTCATTTCTTTTAATATAAACTGTATTTTACCAATTATTGAATCTTCAAATTTAATAACTTTATTAGGCACTATCATGAAAACACCTCACAATTTTGAATAAAAAAAGAAATAATAATTTTACATGCCTCTACTGATTTTGAATTAGATTTCTTGTATAACCATTCAGACATATTGTTAAAAATTTCTTCTTGATTTTTCTCAACTCTAAGAATTTTTAAATAGTATGTTTTTATCTGAGATGAAATTAGATTAAAAGTACCTGGTTTAAGTTTTTCAATATTTAAAAATTGCTCTTTTATGTACAAAAAATAATTTGTTACATCATATTTAATTCTTCTCTTAGTTATTCCTGTAATTGTATTATCTGTTTTATCATCAATTTTAAGAGCTTTGTAATTAAGTTTCATTAAACTTACTTTATCATCATCTAACTCTGATAAATTAATTAGTATTGATAGAATTTCTTCTTCAATTTGATACTGGTGATAATAGCTTCTATTTTCTTGAATTCTACTAATTTTTTTCTTAATATTAACTAAATGTCTATATTCTTCTACAGTTCTAGGTTTATCAAATTTAGTATGACACTCAGGACAGAGAGCAATTAAGTTGTCCAAGTTATTGACATCTGCATTTAAAATTTCTTCATTTTTTAGTATCTCTTTCTCTTCATCAGTAGGATTAAGGGGATATATATGTGCTATCTCAAAATTCTTATGTTTTGAAGAGTTCTTCTCGTATAATAATACTTTTGAACATAATGGACATATACCATCTACTTCATTATAAAGAATTAGGATTTCATTATCCGATGGTCTTTTCCTTTTCTTACTCATTATTTCACCTCAATCCATTGCGTAAATTAAATAAATATTAAGTTAATTTAAGAACTTGCAAACAATGATATATGTATATTTTATTGGACATAGAAAATTAAATCAACCCAAAAGTTCATACATGCTTGCACCTTATGGAAAAAAATAAAGGTTGACACTTATCATGCCAACCCCTATTCTAAAAAGCAAACTCAGAACATGGGGGATATGATAATGTATTTGAATAAAAAAGTAAAGAGGTTTTGGCTTAGTAATATAAGGAAAGAAGTTAGGCAAGCTATTGAAAAACTTTCAACCCAGCTAAAAGTTGAATTTCCTAAAGAACCCGAAAGACTACTCTCAAGTTATGTGTACAGAGAATTTAAGATTCATATTGATAAAGACGGAAGTATTAAAGGTGGTTTATTACGTCTATTGTTTAGTTTGATAGATTTTACATTTGTGAGAAGTCTGATAGCTGATTGTTATAGTGTTGAAGGTGGAAATTGTTATGACCCAGTTTCACTAATACTCTTAGAAGTAATAAAAATATGGGAAAGGTATCAATACTACCCAGATTTCTTGAAGGACTTAGAGGATAAGGAAAAAGGTGCTCAATACAGATATTATACAGGCATTGATGCTGAAAATGTTCCAACTGATGCCACTCTTCACAACTTTAGAGACAGGTTGGGAGAAGAAAAATTCAAGGATATAATGAATTTTTTAGTACAGATATTTACAATGGTAGAAATCATATCAGGTAAAATACTCTGCACTGACGGAACTCTGTTAAAAGCATTTGCAAGATACAGAGGGTGTAATTATATGGAAGACTGCTGTAAATGTATTTCTTGTCCTGAAAGTATAGTTGATGACGTAAATACAAGCATAAACGGAGCAGTTAAAGAGATAGAAGAAAAGGATAAAAAATCAGCTGTAGCAGTAATGAAAATGCAGTGTCCAAGAACTGAAATAATACAAAAAATAATTGAAATGGTTAAGAAAAAAGACAAGGATGCATTAATAGAAAATATAGGGACTTTTTCAATAATAAAGCTCCGTGTTATTAAAGGAACTATATCTGAATTTAAAGCACACAGTAAATATCTTCGCAGTATATTTGGAGAAAGTTTCAAATCACCTGATGGATATAGTCTTGAAGTAATATCCTGTGCTATTAGACTTGATCAAAATGAAAAATTGATATTTGAATGTCCCAAATCATGTAAAGATGTATCTGCAAGAATAGGATATAGGCGTAGTAAAGATAATCCAAGCAAGACAGAAAAAGTATTTGGATATAAGGCGGTAATAATTACAAGTATAGAAGCTGAATTTAATCTTGAAATACCAGTTGCAGTAATAACAGGTTCGGGAAATATCAGTGAGGCACAAACATTTGTTAACCTGCATCAAGAGCTTAAAAGGCATGTAAGCTTTAAAACAGAGTATCAAGTGTTAGACAGTGGCTATGATTACGAGTATGTATATTCATATATACGCAATGGCAATGGAAAACCTATAATAGACTACAACAAAAGACGTGAAAAGCTTGATGAGAAAAGCATGAAAAAAAGAGGATATAACCAAAATGGTTATCCATATGCTCCCTGCGGCAGAGTATGTACACCTAATGGATTTGATTCTTCTAGAAATGCATTAAAGAACACATGTAATAAGCAGTGTTTGAAAAGTAAGGATTTAGACAAACTTTGTAAATGTAGTTATAGAAAAAACAAGTGTGGGTATACAAAATGGATGACAATAAAGGAACTGCCTCGATTAATACTTGAAATTCCAAGGGGCACAAAGAAGTATAAAAAGATAAAGGCATTGAGGACATCATCTGAGAGAACTAATGGTTATGGTAAAGAATGGACAGGTATGTCCAATTTAAGGCTTCGAACTTTAGAAGCGTATGCTGCAAGAGTTGCATTGTGCTGTATTGTTATAATGTTGAAAAAAATTATGGGTTTAATTTTACAAGCAACTATTGAACATAGGAATCCTTCTTTAGCAAAAAAGCTTTATAACAAAAAAGCAACCTCTAAACTCAAAGATTCTGCTTGAGATTATATACATTGAAAGGAGTGAAGTGAAGTTTTTGCCAAAAACTGATTTGCAAAATTTAATCTCTACATTAGCACCATATTTTAGAATGAAACTTCCGAACTGTAGAGGTCTAGTAGTAGTTATTTGGTTTTAGAATTGGATTATTTATACTCAATACCCATGGACAAAAATACTAATAATGTTTTGCCCATAAGTATTGATTTGTAATTACTGGAATAAAGAACTTAGTTCTTAAATTAACTTATATATAGAATTAATAAATAAATACGGCATTTTTATTAAAGCTGCTGAATTAGAACACTATAGATCCTATTATTCAGAAGAACTGTTTTTTAACCTGGATTTTCCGACAGATATGCTAAGAACCTTGGTATGTAAAACAAGATATCCTCATAGAATCCTATGTTACTGTTTTAGATATTTGTTGCATGGTTGGTCTACTATTAGGATAGCTTCTGAGCTTAATGATTACTCACTTGATGATATGTTGGATTTGTTTTTAAAAGAATATAAAAAAGACTCGGGATTGCCTTCGTTTTTTGTAGACTATATGTTTTCACCATTAAGAAAAATTTTGAATGAAATTCTGGCAAGCTATTTATCAAAACAAGGAAAAACCGACACAAAATTTATGCAAGTTATTCAACCCATAACAAATCATAGAATAGGATCTACAAAACTAGATAATTACTTTGGAGTGAATGGGCTTCCCCAAAGATCACACATGGTTTCGGTATGGTGCAACAGGATTAAAAATACTCTATACTCAAATTATGTGGCTTTCTTAAAAAATTAATTTTTATTTTGTATGGTGGTGTGGTATAAATGAATGGCGAAAAAACAAAATGTCCCTCCCACGAGACTATAATGAATTACCTCAACATGGAGCTTAATGAAACAGAAGCCATAGAAGTTGAAGAGCATTTCTCATACTGTGATGAGTGCATTAGCCAGTTCAATTATTATAAAGAATATATCGAACAAATCAGTCTTTCAGCTTCTGTTCAAAAAGAACTCTGGCATAATTCCGATGTTGATTTTGTATCGGTATCGGTAGCAAATGCATCTCAAGTAAGGGAAGTATCTGAATTGGTAACCGATAAGGACAAATATACCATAAGGCTTATTCCTTACCAAGACGAAATATCCCGGGCTCTTTTAGTAATAGAAGTTGCTGATCAAAATATAAACGGTGATATTAAAGTTTTTTTATTAGACAATGCAAATTTGACCCATGTGGGAACCGAACCGCTCAACGAGGAGCATCAAGCTTGCTTCGAGGTACCCTCTAGTATTAACCTGAAAAATCTGATATTAAAGGTGGAAAACAAATAAACAATTCTTTTTGGCATTATTATGTTATGGTTATTCCCAAGTAAAATAAATATAAGGGAAAATATTCTAAAAACTTGAGTTGCACAATGTTTCTTCCACATTTTCCTTCACTTAAATAGCATGCATATTTTCGAACATATGTTTGATTTTTTAGCTCTGCCATGTTATAATTTACCTAACATATAGTGATGTACACTACATATTTTAGGACGGTGGGTTTATGGAACTTCTAAAAAAGCTGGAAATTCTATCTGCTGCTGCAAAGTATGACGTATCATGCTCTTCCAGCGGAAGCAACAGAAAAAACACAAAAGGTGGAATCGGCAATGGTTCTACCTGTGGTATATGCCATAGTTGGGCTGACGACGGCAGGTGCATCTCTTTATTAAAAATTCTGCTCACAAACTACTGTATATATGACTGTGCATACTGCGTGAACAGGATTTCCAATGATGTTCCCCGTGCCGCATTTACACCTCGGGAAGTTGCCGATCTAACTATAAATTTTTATAAGAGAAACTACATAGAAGGGCTTTTTTTAAGTTCTTCCATAATTAAAAATCCAAATTACACAATGGAGCTTTTATACGAATCCTTAAGGATTTTGAGAGAAGACTATTTGTTTAAC
>Ga0208823_1003544_pt1 | contig 11018 bp, 10 predicted proteins | sample AD_UKC075_MetaG_FD_184440 | JGI IMG/M metagenome (GOLD analysis project Ga0208823, IMG submission 184440) | Active sludge microbial communities of municipal wastewater-treating anaerobic digesters from USA - AD_UKC075_MetaG (SPAdes) (version 2) | ecosystem: Engineered > Bioreactor > Anaerobic >... | reverse complement strand
GGAACCGTGAGCGAGAAGCAGTCCCGAGAGGCGTACATCCTCGACCTCCTCGCGAAGGACGGATCGCTATCGGTGGCAGCACTCTCGCGTGACCTGGGTGTCTCCGAGGTGACGATCCGCACCAACCTGCGCGACCTGGAGGCTCGCGGCCTGCTTCTGCGCACCCACGGCGGCGCCCAGGCGAGCAGCTTTCAGACCGTGCTGGAGCGGCAGCGTCACCACATGGCCGAGAAGGAGCGGATCGCGGCGGTCGCGGCGAGCCTCGTCGAGGACGGCGACAGCCTGATGGTCGAAGCCGGCACCACGACGGCACTGCTGCTGAAGAGCCTGCTGGGACGCCAGGGGCTGCAGGTGGTGACGAACTCCACGCTGACGATTCCGGCGGCGCGGCTGAACCCCGGCCTGCGGCTGATCGTCACCGGCGGGCTGTTCCACCACGAGACCGAGTCGTTCACCGGCTCCGGCGCGTTGGCGACGATCCGCGACTACAACGTGCGGCTCGCGTTCATCGGCACCGACGGGTTCACCGCAGAACGCGGCCTGACTACGCAGTTCGCCGAAGGGGCGGACGCGATCCGCGCCATGCACTCCCGCGCGGAGGAGACCTGGCTGCTCGCGGATTCGTCCAAGTACGGCCGCGCGGGCTTCGTGAACGTGCTACCGCTGCACGACGTCGCCGGCGTCATCACCGATGCCGGTATCGGCGAGGAGTCGGTGTCGGCGCTGCGCGAGCTCGGCGTCCGGGTGCTGATCGCCTGAGCCGCGCCGTCAAGGTGGACGGTTCCTCGCTGTGACGCCGCCAAACCGTCCACTCTGGCGATCGGACACGCGCTGAAGCCGCCACCGCCAAATGGAGTGGACCGTTGCTCGGCGACACACCGCGCCAAACCGTCCACTCTGGCGATCGGACACGCGCTGAAGCCGCCACCGCCCAAATGGAGTGGACCGCTTCTCGGCAACACCGCGCCAAACCGTCCACTCTGGTGGAGCCCGGCTGGGATGCAAACAGGCAGCGCGGGAATCGGCATGCGCAGCGCGGCGACTGGGTAGAAGAGAGCCATGGACTTCACTGGGAAGGTTGCGCTGGTGACCGGCGCGGGCTCGGGCATCGGCGAGGCTTGTGCCGTCCGGCTGGCCGAACTGGGCGCGGAGGTGGCGGTAGTCGGGCACAGCCTCGACAGTGCCGCCGCGGTGGTTGAGCAGATCCGGACGCGAGGTGGCGCGGCTGAGCCGTTCGCCGCCGAAGTGAGCGATGCGGACGCCGTCGAGCGCCTCTTCGAGCAGGTCGGACGCCGCTGGAACAAACTGCACGTAGTTGTGGCCAACGCCGGCATCAACGGCGTCTGGGCGCCTCTCGAAGAGCTGAGCGTCGAGGAGTGGTCCCGCACCATCGAGGTGAACCTGACCGGCACTTTCCTCACCGTGAAGTATGCGCTGCCGCTGCTCAAGGTCGTGGTCACAGCTTCGGTGAACGGCACCCGAATGTTCTCCAACAGCGGCGCATCCGCGTACGCCACCAGCAAGGCCGGTCAGGTTGCGTTCGCGAAGATGGCCGCGGTCGAACTGGCCCGCCACCGCGTTCGGGTGAATGTCATCTGTCCCGGGGCAATCGAGACCGAAATCGATGACAACACCGAGCAGCGGAACACTGACGGCCTGCACGTTCCGGTGGAGTACCCGCATGGTCAGATTCCGCTCACCGGTTCGAGGCCCGGATCGGCAGCTCAGGTCGCCGAGCTCATCTGTTTCCTGGGCTCGGACGCAGCCGACCACGTCACTGGCACCGAGGTCTGGATCGACGGCGCCCAGTCGCTGCTGGCCGGCTGAACTGGACGGTCCGCGGAGGGTACGCAGAGCGCGAGCGGACTGGGCTCAGGGCATAGAAACGAGGGTTGTGAGCCCGAAAAGGCCACTCACAACCCTCATTTCGATGGGCAGTACTGCAGCAAATTCGTCAGGCTCAGCCGGCGTTGCCCTCCACGGCTGAACGAGCTTCGCGCTTCACGTCGTCGGCAGCCGACTTGGCGGTGCCAGCAACGTCGGACGCAGCTTCGCCGGCGACCTCCTTCACCTCCGCCACGGCGCTGGCGCCCTGTTCCTGGACGTGCTGGACGGCGCCGGTAGCCGACTCCTTCAGCGAATCCACCGCCTGCTGGACCGGCTCGGACAGGTTCTGCGCCACCTCTTGGCCGGCAGCCGCCAGCTGATCGGTCAACGGCTGGGCCTGCTCCTTCACGGCTTGGGCAAGCTCCTTCTCCTTGCGTGACGGCGGGAACGCGGCCGCGATCAACAGCCCGATCCCGAAGGCCACCACTCCGGCGGCCAACGGATTGCCCTGGGTCTGCTGGCGGGCGGCCCGCGGCACTCCGGCCACACTGTCACCGACCTCCGACGCCCGTCCGGCGACCCCGCTGGCCGCGTCGTGAACGCCTTCCACAGCGTGCTGCACGCCTCCGAGCGCTGCGTCCTTCACGTCCTCAGCGGTCCCAAGCAGCCGATCGAGGAAGCGTCCGCCGGCGGCCTTTACCTTCGACACCTGTCGGTGTGCGATGTGTGCAGGGTTCGCCTGGTCGGCCAGCGCGTCCACGTTGTCCGACAGGCTGCTCCTGGTGTGTTCGATCTGCGCCCGGATCTCGGACGGGTTGCTGGTCATCGGTTGTCCTCCTCGTTGCCCTTCAATGCGTTCGGAATCTTGCTGACGGTCTCCGCCGTCTTCGGTAGGCCGCGTACCCGGGTCAGCTCGGTGCGTCCGCTGGCGGCGAGGATCGCCGCGACGATCCCCCAGACCACGGCTACGACGACCGCTGACCAGGCGTTGCCGATCAGGTACCCGAGCCCCCACCACAGGGCGATCGATAAGAACAGCACGCTCAGGAATGCCCCGACGCCCGCGCCGGTGAGCAGGCCAGCGCCGCGTCCGGCCTGGCTGGCGGACTCACGCAACTCGGCCTTCGCCAACTCGACCTCCTGACGCATCAAAGTCGACAGGTCGCGGCTCACGTCCCCGAGCAGTTCACCGATCGAGCGTTCCTCGGGCACGACTGCCGGTACTGCAGCTGGCTGGCCCACTGGGTCCAGCGGTCCGCTCATCGCAGCACACCACCCGGAGCGCCGAGATCCGGCTCGACCGCAAGCTGGGGTTCGGTCACCCTGGTCGTCGTCGGCACGGCCCGGACGCCTGCGCTCGACCCCAGCTCGCTGTAGCCGCTTGCCCGGGCAACACTCGGCTGGCCCGGCCGGCTCTCATCGGCGGCCATCAGCCCCCGGCTCAGGCGTCCGACCACCATCCCGGCGACCGCAGCACCGGCCAGGAAGACGAACGGACGCCGTCGCGCGAACCGTTTGATCTCGACCAGCACATCGGCAGGTTCGGATTCCTGCAGCCAGTGCGAAAGTTCACCGCCGCGCGCTGCGGCCTGCTTGGCGAGGGCCGTCAACGGGCCGCCGTCGTCCGACTTCGACGCCATCTGACCCAGCTCCGCGGCCAGCGAGTGCAGGAGGTCGCCCAGTTGCTGCTTGCCGTTGCCGGCCTGCTCGCGCAACTGTCCGGACGCCTGCGACCAGAGCCCCTGCACCTGCGTCCGCGCGTCGCTGGCCAGCTTGGCCAGCTCGTCCTTGGCCACTCCGGCTACCTCGGCCGCGTCCGCCAAGACGGTGTCCTTGACCACGCCGGCCTGCTCTGCCCCGGTTTCGGCCAGGTGCTGTGCAGACTCGGCCACGCCCGGTTGGCGGTTGTAGTCGGGTACGCCCACGCTTCCGGTCTGGATGCCTTCGTTCAGCTTCACTCCTTCATCCGGTTGCCCGACGATTCGCCGGGCGCTTGGTGATTGGGGGTTACCCCTGCATCGGCGGCCTAATCGGGCCCGCTGCCACCTCGGCGGCCGCGCGGGTCGACGCGTTTCGGCCCGCCCAGCGCGGGGAACGACCTCTGCGCAGGCACCCGCGCGCCGATCGGCAGGAGACAGCATGGCGTTGACGCAAATCGTCCTGATCCGCCACGGCGAAAGCCTCGGGAACGTGGCCGCGGCGGCGGCGAACGCGGCCGGGTTGGAAGCGATCGAGGCGGGCGCACGCGACCCGGACGTCGCGCTCTCCCCCGCCGGGCTTGAGCAGGCAACGGCGCTCCGCCGCGGGCTGTCGCTCCTACTGTCGGACGGAGTCAGCACCGCCATCTGGTCCTCGCCGTACCGGCGGGCCGTGCAGACGGCAGAGGTCGCACTGGCCGCTGGTGTCGCACGGCCGGCGATCCGGATCGACGAGCGCCTGCGCGACCGCGAGCTGGGCGTCCTCGACCTGCTGACGACACTGGGGGTGGCCAACCGGTTCCCGCTGGAGGCCGCCAGGCGGCAGTGGTGGGGCAAGTTCTACCACCGTGCGCCCGGCGGGGAGTCGTGGGCGGACGTGGCCCTGCGACTCCGGTCGTTTCTGCGCGACCTGGCCGATTCACCCGCCGAACGGGCGGTGCTGTTCGTCCATGACGCGGTGGTGATGCTGGTGCGCTACATCCTGGAGAACCTGGACGAGCACGCGGTGCTGCGGATCCGCGCCACCGACCCGGTGCGCAACGTGTCGATCACGGTGCTCATCCGCGACGGTGTCGACTGGCGACTCGATCGCTACAACGACGTATCGCACCTGGTCAGCGCCGGTGCGCCGGTGACCGAGCACCCGGGAGAGCCCGATGTCGCCCGCTGAGCCGACGCAAGTGACCCCGCGCCTGCTGCGCGAGTGGCCGCTGCCGGAAGCGGGCAGCTCGAAGTACCTGCGCGGCCGCGTCCTGGTGATCGGTGGCGCGGTGCGAACGCCCGGCGCGGTGCAACTGGCCGGGATCGCTGCCTTGCGGGTGGGTGCGGGCCATCTGAGCCTTGCGGTCGCGAAACCGGCTGCGGTGGCGTTGGCCGTATCCACCCCGGAGTCAGGGGTGACCGGACTGGCCTGCGACCACGCCGGCTCGGTGCTCTCCGACGACCTGCCCAAGTTGGCCAAGGCCCTAGAAGTGACGGACGCGGTGGTGCTCGGCCCCGGCCTGGATCGCAGTCCGGCTACGGCCCAAGTGGTTGCGACCGTGCTTGCCATGCTGGGTTCGGAGACGCGCCTGGTGGTGGATGCGCTCGCCCTCCACCCACTGACCGGCATCGACGCCCTCACCGAGTCACTGGCCGCCCGGATGGTACTCACCCCGAACGACGACGAAGCGTCCGAGTTGCTGGGCAGACCGCTGAGCGACGACCTCCTGGCCGACATCGGCTCGCTCGCTGCCCGGTTCGGCACGGTGGTGGCCTGCCACGATCTGGTCGTGCAACCGGACGGCAAGGCCTGGCAGATCAGCGTCGGCGACAGCGGCTTGGCCACCTCGGGCAGCGGCGACGTGCTGGCCGGCGCGCTCGGCGGCCTGCTCGCCCGCGGCGCGGAACCCGCCCAAGCCGCCTGTTGGGCGAAGTATCTGCACGCCGCCGCCGGTGAACGCCTGGCCTCCCGGATCGGACGCCTCGGCTTCCTGGCCGGCGAGATCCGCGATGAACTGCCGATGGTCCTGGCCGAAATCGGCTGAGCCGGGGCGTCGGACTATGGCCCGAGACAACCCAGCGGAATGACATGCACTCCGTCCGCACGGGTGTAGGCCAGGGATGTCGCGGTCACCACAGCCAACGACTTCGGCGGTCGTGCGACTCGCTCAGCCAGCCGTAGCAGCGACCGCGCAGCGCCATCGACGTCGCGGTCGCCGAGCTTGACCTCAACCCCCACCCAGTCACCGTCCTGAGTCTCGAGGATGCAGTCCACCTCAAGCCGACCGTCCAACTCGCGATAGTGGTGAACGCTGGCTCGCTCGGCTGCCGCATAGACGCGAAGATCGTGCACGACGAGGCTCTCGAACAGATAGCCGGTGGTGTTCAAGTCGTTGAGCATACGGTCGGGGGTCATTCGAAGTAAGGACACGGCAAGCGATACGTCACCGAGGTGGCGCTTCGGCGTCGAAGTCAGGCGCTTGGACGATCGGACCGAGGGTTCCCAGGCGGTCACCTCGTCCACTAGCCGCATTCGCCGTAGGGCATCCAGATAATCGGTGGCGGCGTATCGACTCGGTCCATTGGAGTCTGCGTCCACGTCGTCGTGGGCACGTTTCAGGATGGAACTCAGATTCGCGGGGTGCGCGGTCATTTGGGCGTAGGCGTGCAGGAATCGACGCACGAGTCGCGGGTTTCTGGTGGCTTCAGACACTTCGTCGATGTCGTGATCGATGATGATGCTGAGATACCCATCCAGAAATGCGTCCGCTGTCTGCTCATCAGCGCCGACGAGGTACGGCCAACCGCCCATCACCAGGTGATGTAGGTAGTCGCGAAATGGCATCGGACAGTTCGCCGGCTCGGGAGCGACTCCTTCAAGCAGTCCTGCCACGGATACCGAGGGCGTGATTGCCTGCTTTTCGGCAAGGGTCATCGTCCGCATGTCCACGATGCCGAAGCGCCCGGCGCCAGAGTGGCGCTGCAAATTGTCGTTTGGCGTGGCCGAGCCGGTGAGGATGAACTGGCCTGGCATCCTCCGCTCGTCAACGGCGCGACGGACCGCGTCCCACACCCGGGGGACACGCTGCCATTCGTCAAGCAATCTGGGCGTTTCGCCGTCGAGGATGAGCCGTGGATCGAGCAAGGCCTTCTGCTCGGCGTTGTGATCGACTTCGAGCAGGATCTCGCTTGCCGCTACCTGCCTCGCCGTTTCGGTCTTGCCGCAGCCTTTGACGCCTTCGATGAGCACCGCCCCCATGGCCCGCAAGCGGGCGCGGAGAAGAGCGTCGGATACCCGTGGGAGATAGCCGTAGGCGCCCCCTGCAGCCATGCCACCCCCTCAACCAACTGATTACACGCTCTCAAACCAACAGCTTACACATTCTTCAAGCCACAACCCACACGCCATTCAGTGGATCAGTGCCTTGAGCACGATCAGCACGACTCCGAGCAGCGCGGTCGCGCCGGCGCCGACCAGGCGCGGCCAGAGCCGTCGGCTCCAGGTGGCGACGCCGAGGTAGCCGAGCACCGCGAGGATCGCCACGTCCACCCACAGCGTGCCCCAGACCGCATGTTCGTGGCTCACCACGCCGAGCACGCTCAGCCCAAGGATCAGTCCGGGGATCAGCGCCGCGCCGAGCATCCCCCAGGAGTGGCCGAACGAGTAGGCCACCGCCCGGCGCACCCGTACCGCGGTGGAGCAGTCGTCATCGTGATGGTCGCCGAGGTGGACCACCGCACCCGCGTAGACGTGGGCCAACCAGAACACCACCGTGGTGGCCAGCACCTTCACCAGGGCATCGTGAGCGGCCGCGTCCTCCTGATTGGCGACGATCACCAGCAGGCCGGAGATCAACACCACCCCGTGGATCGCGGGCTCGGAAACCAACTGCTTCACAACGTTTGCGGTCGTGGTCGATGCTGCATCCGGCATGGCGCAATTGTGGCCCAGGGAAGGCCGATCGACGTTCCCTGACGAGGGGTCTCGACAGGCTCGACCAGCCGAGGGGTTTCTCGACCGGCCGAAGGTCACAACCAGCGACGACCCTTGAGCAACCCGATCAGGTGGTCGAGCACCGCCGGATCGGTCCGCAAGCCGTTGTGCTCGTACTCGCTGGTCACCCAGGCGCGGCAATCCGGGAGAAGCGCCGCCGTCTGCAGCGAGAACTCCAGCGGCACGAACGCATCCTGGTGATAGACCGCCGCAGCCACCGGCACCTCAGCCGCGGCCAGGCGCTCCGGGAAGTACAGCTGATTCCACTCGTGCTCGGCCAGCAGGTCGGCAACCTCGGCGGACCCGGCGAGCTCGCGGTCCTCGGTGAACACGCTGCGCTGCAGGTGCTCACCGCCGAGCAGCGTCACATCCTCGCGGACGCGATCAGGCATCGTCCGTTCCGCCGACCAGCCGGTGCGCCCGCCGTCGGCGTAGCTGGATTCGTGCAGCACCGCGTACAACGGGTTGCGTCCGCTGAACGGCAGGGCCTCGGCCAGGTCGTGGGCGAAAGCGGACGAGCGGTGGTCGAGTTCGAGCAGGTAGTGCAGGCGCTCGATGCCGCCCTGCACGCCGAGCAGGCTGCCGACCGTCCGGAGGCGCGCGGCCGAAACCAGGTCGCCGTTCGGCAGCGCGATCCGTCCCGCGGTGGCCAGCTCGCTGAGTTGGCGGACGCGGTCCCGGTCGCCGGGAAAGCGCCGGTAGTAGGCCTCAGACTTGGCGATCATGATCTGCCAGGTGGCCGCGTACACGTCGTCGATCGGACGGCCGACCGCGCTCAGCCCACCGGTGATCAGTGCTCCGGCCAGCGACTCGGCATGGACGCTCAGGTAGTGCAGCGTGGTGAAGCCGCCGAAGGACTGGCCGAGCACCGTCCAGGTGGCCGCCCCGAGCGCTTCGCGCACCAGTTCGGCGTCGTTCACGATCTCGTCGGCGCGCAGGTGGGTCAGGTATTCGGCTTGCTGGGCGGCGCTCAGACCGGCCAGCGGTTCGGTGCCGGTGCTGGAGATCGGCGTCGAGCGTCCGGTGCCGCGCTGGTCGAGCAGCACGACCTGGTAGTCCTGCAGCGCCCGCGCCAACCAAGGCGGGCTGCCCGGCGAGGGCCGCGGCGCCTCGTGGCCCGGGCCGCCCTGCAGGAAGGCCAGATACGGCTTGCGCTCGCCGTCCGCGCCGGTGACCACGCGGGCGAAGACCTCGATCGTGCCGGCGGACGGGTCGGCGTGGCGCAGCGGAGCGTCCAGGGTGAGGTTGGTGATGGTTAGTCCGGGCAGGCTCTCGGTCGTGGTGCGCATCCAGCCAAGCTATCGCGAAGGTTGGGTGGTCTCGACAAGCTCGACCAGCCAAAGGCGAAACGCCGTGGGAACCAGCGAACTGCTGGCTCCCACGGCGTTCTGCCTGGGTGAAGCTAGTGCCGATCAGGCCTTCGTGAGCGGGCCCAGCGTGGCGTCGTTGGCGTAAACCTCAGCCGCGTTCTCCTTGGTGACGATGACCGGAGCCAGCAGGTAAGCCGGGACGATCTTCACACCGTTGTTGTAGGACTCGGTGTCGTTGACCTCAGGCGTCTTGCCGGCCTGCAGGTCGTTCACCATGACGATCGAGTGCTCGACCAGCTTGTTGGTGTCCTTGAAGATGGTCGAGTACTGCTTGCCGGCCATGATCGACTTCACCGACTCCACCTCGGAGTCCTGACCGGTGACGACCGGGAGGTCCTTGCCCGCAGCGTCAACGGCGGTCATCGCCGCACGGGCGAGGGTGTCGTTCGGGGACAGGATGCCGTGGAGGTCGGTCTTCTCGTACGAGCCGGAGAGGATGGTGTCCATCCGCTTCTGCGCGTTCTCGGCCTTCCAGCCCTGGGTGACTACCTTGTCGAAGGTGGTCTGGCCCGAAACCACGGTCAGCGTGCCGTCGTCGATCTTCGGCTGCAGCACGTCCATGGCGCCGTCGAAGAACACCTTGGCGTTGGAGTCGTCGGGGCTACCGGCGATCAACTCGATGTTCCACTTCTTCACGTCGCCCTTGCGCGCGGCGAGGCCGTCCAGCAGGGCCTGGCCCTGCAGCTGGCCGACCTTGAAGTTGTCGAACGCGACGTAGAAGTCGATGTCCGGCGTGTTAGTCAGCAGGCGGTCGTAGGCGATCACGGTGATGCCGGCCTGCTTGGCCGCGGCGAGCTGCGTGCCCAGCTGGGAACCGTCGATGGCACCGATGATCAGAACCTTGGCGCCCTGCTCGATCATGGCCTGGATCTGGTTCTGCTGCTCGGTCACGCCATTGTTGGCGAACTGGACGCTTGGCTTGTACCCAGCTGCGGTGAGCTGCGTGTTGAACAGATTCTCGGCCAGTACCCAGTTCTCAGAGGTCTTCTGCGGCAGGGCGACACCGATGACCGAGCCCTTGTCGAAACCGGCAGCAGCCGCGGACGACTCCGTTGCGCCCGGCGACGCCGCCGGCGGAGCCGAGGTCTCGGTACGGCCACCACCGCAACCGGTCAGGGCAAGTGCCCCGGCGGCCGCGAGCACCGTCGCGACCTTGACGAACTTCCTCATCCCATACCCTTTCTCGATCCGGTTCCCGCGGTGGGTACCGGCCCTATCGCCGGCCGCCTTGGGTGCGGCCGGGGAGTCTGTAGTTACCTGAGCTCCTTGGCTACTGCCGTCTTGTCCTGGGCTTCGCTTTCGGCGAGTGCCACCTCAGCTGGGGTGACCTGGCCGGCGTTCTTGCCGCGGAAGATCAGTCCACTGATGGAGGGGCGCCCCTGCCGCTTCTGCCACACGTCGATGGCGACGGCGGCGAGCAGGACCAGGCCCTTGATCATCTGGGTTGCCTGGCTGCCGACGCTCATCAGCTGCAGGCCGTTGTTGAGTACTGCCATGACCAGGCCGCCGATGATGGAGCCGATCACGGTGCCGACACCGCCGGAGACCGCCGCGCCGCCGATGAACACTGCTGCGATCGCGTCCAGCTCCCAGCCCACGCCGTCGAACGGGCCCGAGGCGGTGGAGCGGCCGACGAACATCATTCCGGCGAACGCGGCCAGGATCGACATGTTCATCATCACCAGGAAGTAGGTCCGCTTCGTGTTCACACCCGACAGCTCAGCCGCGAGGCGGTTACCACCAACGGCATAGATGTGCCGTCCGGTGATGGTGCGCTGGGTGACCCAGGAGTACAGGATCACTAGGCCGACCAGGATCAGGCCGGGGATGGGGAACGAGGTGCCCGGACGGCCGGTGCCGTACATCCAGGTGAGGTAGGCGATCACCACGGCGAGCAGCACGATCCGGGTGATGGTGACCCACATCGGCGGCACTTCGGCGTTGACCTTGATCAGGGCCCGACGCTGCGCGAGCTGCATCCAGGCCAGCACCGCGATCGCCACGATTCCCAGCAGCAGGGTGGAGTTGTTCATGCCGGTGTTCGGCCCCCACTCGGGCAGGTAGCCCGCGCCGAGTACCTGGAAGTCCTTCGGCACCGGGACGGTCAGGGACTGGCCCACCCACTGGTTCGCGCCACGGAAGAACATG
>Ga0208823_1003534_pt1 | contig 11038 bp, 5 predicted proteins | sample AD_UKC075_MetaG_FD_184440 | JGI IMG/M metagenome (GOLD analysis project Ga0208823, IMG submission 184440) | Active sludge microbial communities of municipal wastewater-treating anaerobic digesters from USA - AD_UKC075_MetaG (SPAdes) (version 2) | ecosystem: Engineered > Bioreactor > Anaerobic >... | reverse complement strand
TCGACCGCGAGGGGATAGTCGGGCGGGATCTCGTGCGGGTCGAGCGGCAGGCCGTCCTCTCCCTGCAGCATCCCGGGAGAGCAGGCGGGGAGGGGGGCGAAAGGATCGGGGAGTTCGGGCGGTTTTCGCTCGCCGGTGGCGTAGCGGACGTCCCAGCGGCCGAAGATGGCGCCGGTGCACCGGATAAAAGCTCCGCGAGGATTAAATCCGGTTTTCCGCTATATTCTTCACTTGATGTTGAATCTGGAATTAGCGATCTCCCAATATTCTCACATACGCACGAGATATCGAGAGAATTTAGTTTGTAGAGTAAAAACCCTATTTCATTAGCATTACTCGCATTTTTAGATGCCTGTAACATTGTTCGTAATGTTGCACATCCTATACCTTCAAGAGAACTCTCAAGAGTCTCGGTTTTGTTCTCATTGATATGGGGTTGGAAATAGCAATGTGAGAGCTCGTCACCAGTCTGTAACAACCTCATTAATTCCCAATTTTTCCTTGCGATTTCTTCCAATTGTGCCTGTAGATCATTTGAAAATTCAGGAATTGGGACAGATTTAACGTATCCAATCTCATATTTTAGCGTTTGGCCGGTGTCCCCAACTCCTCTAGGCATGAGCAAGTGAAGTAGCCCAATGTATGCATCAGTATTTAGTAGAGAAATTAGTGCCCAAAGTCGATTTTTGGGGGCAAAAATCATCATGCCACTATGGCTAAAAATTACGCCCGGAGGGACGTATGAAAATGCTCCTCTTTTGTGTGGTCTACCTGGCCATGTCAGCCCCGGCCGGAAATAGTAATCAGTATTTTTTACCACCCACCCCCAATTCCCTTTAAGATATGGGTATCTACTGCAAATCCAGTCTTTAACCTCTTCCCCATCATTCCTCCAATTCACCACGAGGTGTATGTCTGCATAGTATGGTGAGTATTCTCCACCCTTCGCGAAAGGCACCCATTTCTTCCCGGCAAAGGTTTGCGCCCTGAATTCATCTGGTGTCGTCTCCGATGTCCCGCTGACGGTGCGGGTAGGGTCCACCTCCCACCATGCCCGGACAAATCGGAAATCGTCGGCGGTGGCAAGACCCTGTTTGATCGTCCTCCCGTTCCCTTCGAAGGGTGGAAGCTCCACGAACAGCCGCCTGATCCGGTCACTGACCCAGTAGGCGAACGGCGATCCCGGGACCATGGAGAATGTCTCTGGAGCGATGGGGAAGATCGCGGGTGCTGCTTCTCCCCTCTGCAGGGCACGGATCGAATCCGCAAGCGCGGCCCCTTTCTCCTCATCGGCGAGGAGTCGGATGAAGGTGCACTTCGACGCCGTCATACCTTAACCAGTCCTTTCTCGGCGAGCTGCTTCCCAATTGACGACCATGCATACTTTCCTTCGATCAACTCATCCCAGTAGTTCTTCGGCTCGTTCCAGGGCACCAGTTCCCGGAGCGGTGCGATGGTGAGCACCACGCCGTCGTCGTGCTCGGGGATGAGGTCGAGGTTCGCCGCCCGCTCCAGTTTCTCGACGAAATCGTTGAGTTCGCTGACGAACGCCTCCTGGCTGTCGATCTCCTTCTCGAGTTTCTTGACCGCGGCTCCGCCGGTGCCGGACTGCTCCCGCTCCTTTCGAAGATCCTCCAGCCGCCGCGCCTCCATAGCAAGTTTGTCCTTTGCATACCGGAGCGCCTTGTAAAGGGTGTCCCCGTCCATTCTGGGATAGTAGATCCAGATGGCGTAGTTCTTCCTCGTCGACTGGAGCAGCCAGTAGATGGGGGCTTTCCGCCGGCTCTTCGAGTAGCGCTTCACGTGGTCGTCCCAGAACCCGCCTGCACTGGGTTTGCGGAAGTAGTCCCGCAAGGATTTGACGCCGAGGATCTCACAGGCCTCTTTCTCGATGGCATCGGCCCGGTCGCCCCAGATGAGGGCGAGGACATCCCGGATGCGGGCGATGATGTCGTCAGGATGTCCTTCGTCATCGACGAGGATCCCGTCGGGATCGACCGCGAGGGGATAGTCGGGCGGGATCTCGTGCGGGTCGAGCGGCAGGCCGTCCTCTCCCTGCAGCATCCCGGGAGAGCAGGCGGGGAGGGGGGCGAAGGGGTCGGGGAGTTCGGGAGGTTCTCTCTCGCCGGTGGCGTAGCGGACGTCCCAGCGGCCGAAGATGGCGCCGGTGCACCAGGATAAAAGCTCTGCAGTTATTGAATCGGTTTTTCCATTAGATCCTTCATTTGAATTCGAGTCTGGAATTAACGGTTTCCCGATGTTCTCACATAAGCATGTTCTTTCAAGAGGGCCAAGTTCGTAACGTAAAAACCCAATTTCATTAGCTATGGTCGCATTTTCAGACATTTCATTAAGTTTTTGCAGTTTCAATTTGTCCAAAATTTCGGAAGAGTCCTCAAGGTTCAGATTTTTGTTCTCAGTGATCGCGGGTTGGATGTAATTGTATGAGAGCTCATCGCTTGTCTGCAACAGTCTCATTAATTCCCAGTTTCTCTTTGAAACGTCTTCCAATTGTGTCAGCATGTCTTTTGGAAGTTCAGGGATCGGAACCGATTTTATGTATCCAACTTCATACTTTAGCGTTGCACCTGTATTCCCAACCCCTCGAGGCATAAGCAGGTGAAGTAGCCCGATATATGCATCAGTGTTTAGCAGAGAAATCAACGCCCAGAGTTGATCCTGAGGGGCGAATATCATCATGCCACCATGACTAAAAATGACACCAGGAGGAATGTATGAAAATGCGCCTCTTTTAAGTGGAAGTTTTGGCCACGTCAGCCCCGGCCGGAAATAACAGCCCTCATTTCGGATGTATGCCCGAGGGAATTCGCGTAACTCCTCCCCATCGTTCCCCCAATTCACCACGAGATGCACGTCTGCATAATACGGTGAATACTCCCCACCCTTCGCAAACGGCACCCACTTCTTCCCGGCACAGGTCTGTGCCCTGAATTCGTCAGGTGTCGTCTCCGCTGTCCCGGTGACGGTGCGGGCAGGATCCACCTCCCACCATGCCCTGACAAAGCGAAAATCGTCGGCGGTGGCAAGACCCTGCTTGATCGTCCTCCCTGCACTCTCGAAGGGGGGCAAATCCATGAAGAGCCGCCTGATCCGGTCACTGACCCAGTAGGCGAACGGCGATCCCGGGACCATGGAGAATTTTTCCGGAGCGATCGAGAAAACAGCGGAGGCTCCTTCCCCGTTTTGCAGCGCATCGATCGCATCCCTAAGCGCCACTCCTTTATCCTCGTCGGCGAGCAGCCGGATGAAGGTACAACCCCCACCCATCACAGCGCCTCCAGACAATACGCCGCTGTCTCCACCATCGCAGTATCCAGCACCCCGTAGCCGAGGTCGGCGACCACGACCGGCCGGCACTCCTTCAGCAGAACTTCTTCCCGCCACTTCTGGAACGACGAGAGGAAGAATCCCGTGCGGGAGGTGATGGCACCGAGCCTGCCGCGGGGGACGAGCTTAGCCACCCAGCGTTCTACGAACGCCGCGTAGACATCGTTCTTTGTCCGCGGGTAGGTGCTGTCGATGTAGTTCTTCGAGGGCTTGCTCGCGGCCCCGAACGGCGGATTCATCAGGACGACGTCGTACTGCTTCTGGCAGAGTTCGATGAACGCAAAGCCCCGTTCCGCATCCTCGGCAAAGAGCTTGCGCCGGTAGCCTGCACCGTTGAAGGCCTGCTTTGCATAGGCGCGGAGGGCTTCAAGAACCTTCTGCTCCGCCATGTCCCAGAACGAGGCATCGGTGATGCCCTTGAACGAGTAGAGCCCCGTCTGCCACTCCTGTTTCTTCTCGGCCGGGAAGAGAGTGGTCTGCTCGTCTTTTGGTCGGATGAGCCACTGCTGTTTTGCCTTTGTGACAGTGTCCTGGATCTCGGCTTCGATCTTGAGAAGCGATCCTGCCTCACCGGCAAGCTTCATCCTCTCGAAGATCTCCCGGACGAGCGCACCGAGGAGCGGGGGATTAAGGCCCTGCATGAAATCGTTGAGCATATCCTCCTCCCCGGGCATCGGTTCGGCACAGACGATGTTGGCCTTCGTGATCCGGGGGTTTTGCTCATGATCGAGCCCGATATCCTGGAACGAGCGCTGGGCCCGGAGCCAGAGGGCCAGGGAGGCGATCTGGGTAGCCCGGAGATCGATATCGATCCCGTGCAGGTTGTGGCGCAGGATCAGGCCCGGGACCTCTGCAAGGAAGGCATCGCGGTCGGGGTAGTCCTCCCGGAGTGTTTTCCCCGAGACGGGCCATACCGGCGCCTGTTCATCCTCCCACGCCTCCCGGTAGATTGTCTCCAGCAGATCATAGCAGTAGAGCAGGAAGTGGCCGGACCCGCAGGCAGGATCCAGCACACGGATCTCCCGCGGATCCTTCTTCGCACGGAAGGAAACCAGTTGTGGCAATCTGAGCAGGGTCTCCTGCGACGCATCGGGGTCCATGCCCGCCCGGATGCGGTGTTCGACCTCCGCAGCAAGGGCCGTGGTTGCCCGACCGTGCTCGTCCCAGGAATCACTGAAGCGATTGGCATTCGCCATCGCATACAGGCAATCGAGGATATCCTGAGTCTTCCAGGACGCAAGATCGACCTCACCGCCTGCATCAAGAGCAGTCACCGCATCCTCCCACATCCCGAGCCGGGGATCGTGCGACCAGTCAAACCTGCGGCCGGACCAGGCAAGATCCCACGCCGAGGGAAACACTGTTCTTTCGCCGTTCGAAAATCCCTGCAGCATCTCCGCCCCTTTCCCATCCTCCGTATCACCCAGGAAGACCTCATCTGGGTAGCGGACGAGAAACTCGCACCTCTCGGCGAGAGCTGTTTTGCCCTGGCACATCTCGTACCAGGTCCGGCCGAGGGTGTTGTCGGTCAGGAACTGCACCACGTAACGCGGAGTGAAGAACTGGTTGCGAAAGGCGAGTTCGTAAGAATTTCTCGGTGCCTGGCTCTCCTTGCGAGCCTTGTCACGGAGCTCTTTTGGTGTAAAATACTGGTAGATCCATCCTACGGTCTCGTCACTCTCCCAGATCTCAGCGAGCGATTCGGCATTCAACTCCTCCATCACCGCATCGATAGTCCGTTGCGGCGGAAAGAGACGGTTTGCCGGATCGGTGGGGGAGAAGAGGACGCCAATCTCTTCGTTCAGGCTTGCCCCAAGCCACCCGAGATAGTGGCGGTAGGCCGCATCCTGTTTACCCGAGGAGTATAACTGCTCGTCCTCCGGATGTTCCGCACAGTAGCGGAGGAACCCGTTCGACCGGATCCCCCTGCTCACCGACTCCCGGATATGCCCGCGTGTTTCGAGGATCTTGTAGGCACACAATCGGTTGAGGTGGGTGAAGGCCACCTCCCGGACAAGCTGCCCGGCGGCTTCCTTCTTTGAGTAACCGCTCGCCTGAATGTGCTCCAGGTGGGCGATAAGATCGTTGCGGAAGTGTTTATCCTCGGCTGAGAGATGCTCCATCCGTTCATTGGGGGTAATCGTTCCTTTCTTGTCGATCCCATATCTCCCCTCCAGGAGTTCGGATATGGCCGTCTCCAGGATCTTTCGGCAGCCGGTCACTGCATTCCTGAGTGTATTTCTTGTAGATGCATCCATTGAATCTCACTCCGGTATAATGACGATCCCCTCATCGATCAGCTTGAGCAGTTCCTCTTTCAGTGCTCCGACGGCGAGTTCAACCGACTCCTTGCTGTCAAGCCGGGAGGGGAATGATGCCGAAAGCCGCAAACGCTGGGTCTTTATCTCAGGATCTTTTACGAGGAGTTCCTGCACCTTGGCGAGCGCCTCCTGCGTTCTCCCCGCGACTGCAGCGATATCGGAGTGCATCTGGCCCAGGCTGGCACGGCAGGTGGCGCACCTCCACACCTCTTCACTGAACCGTAAGTCCGTACAGCCCACGCTTTTAAGTTGAGAGAGCACGATTTTCTGGTCTCCCTCTCCAATTCCAGCAAAATCGGGATCTCCCGTCACTTCCTCAATCGCCCGCAGGTAGAGATTCCTGCGCTCCTCGTGGGCAACCTCATACTCTTCCTGGAAGGTTGCAACGAGCTGATCAGAGAGAGCGACAATTTCGTCCACCTGTTCATAAAATGTAGGCGAGGAGAGAGTCGCAGCAAGCGCTTTGCTCGCCTCGGGAACATCGATCTGAGGGGCCACCTCGTGAAGGATTTTACGTGCCCGTGACACCGCCTCAAGGCATGCTGGTGTAAAGTTTCGCTTGAGCGCAAGATATGCCCGGTGCGCTGCGAGCAGATCGGCTCCATAACTGTCAATGAGCGTGAATGTATCGTTGGGATCGGAGGACTTGATGGACGAGAGTTGATCGAAGTAGTCGTCGACGACATCACCGGCGGGGAGCTTGTATGAGTGAATGCGTGTTTTCAACTCAAGGACATCATCGTGGTATTTTGCTGCAAGGGCTTTGAATGCAGAGACGATCCTGGCCTCTTCGATGTCAATCTCCACCCCTTCGATATCCCTGTGCAAATCGGAAGCTCTTACGAGAGCAGCGAGAGGCGGTTTGCCGACACGCTCAATAAACCCAGCATTCCTGAATTTGATATTGCTGGTAAAGGGCACCCAGGCCTGGGGATCGGCATAATTCCGGTACACTTTACCCTCGTGAAGAACTTCGATCTCCCCTGCGCGGAACAGAGCGGCAAGCACGACCTTCAGCACGTCAGTATCCCAGCCGTAGCCGAACCCGGAAAAATGTTGTTCCAGTTTCTTTCCTGTTTCACGCTCTCCACCGTATTCCTTTGCGTGGTGAATCTGCCCGAAAATTTCCAGGGCTATAGGTGCATTGGGGTTGAGAACGTAGTTCTGCCCATCTCGAATGACCAGCGCGAGCGAATCGTCCCCCTCATAGAATACAGTTGGCAGTCCATTGAGATTCTCTGCTTTGAGGAGTTTTGCGGCCTCATCCCCTTTGAGTTTTACCGCACCCATCTCGAATTTCGGGAAGAGCTCCGGCACGGCGTACTCAAAGAATCCCCTGAATACAGCGCTCAATGAGTTCCCAAACGAAGAGCTGTCCTTTTTCCTTCCATCGAATATGCCGGTACCCTGAACCAATGCTTCAGAAATCTTATCACTGATACGGGATCTGATGCGGCTTCTCTCCTGTTTTTCGCTTTCAAGACTGTCCCGCTCGACATTACTGATCTTGTTCTGTGCTGCCAACCGCGCAAACTCTTCAACCATCCAATGGGATGCATGATACTGCGCTACGAGGTCATCAATCTCCGGAGTGAGCGCCATTACCCAGAATAGTGTTTTATTCTGGAGTCTGCTCTCATCTTCAACAGCCTCAATCTTCCTGGCAATGTCTAAGGGTGAATCAGCCATCACAATAGAAACAGGAATTATCCCCGGATCGCCGATTCTCACGCCATCCACAGAATACTCAACCTTAAAATTCTTCTTTTTTAATTGGTAGTTCTTCAGTTTGGTATCGGCGACGATATCTCCGATAACATCATGGAGGATAGTAATCCTATCGGCAGGCTTCGGGTTGAGGTGGCGACGCCGTTCCACTCCCCAGTTCTTCTCCTCAGCGGACTGGAGTTTCCACCCCTCCTCAGTGCTTTTAATGAAATCGGCATCGCTCAGTCGCTTAAGTGCTTCCTCCACTTTGTGAGTGGGCACGGATTCATCAACCGACTTCAGCATCACCGCAGCAATGTTCCGGGTCGTTCTTGGGACTTCACGCACGAACTCGAGGAGACTGATCGTCTTTGCCACCCGAAGTGCCCAACCGCCGTCATCAGGGAATGTCTCGGCAATTTGAGCGATATCGGATCGACGCTCCTGGAGACTCCCTTCGACAAGTTCGTAGATGTCGTCCAGGGCGACGAGCGTCCCAACCGGTTTGGCAGCGAGGTTTGTTCGTTCTGAGACGAGCATCTCATATGCCTGCTTGATGATCGTCCGGTTGCTCCCGCCGATATGGCGTGTCGCTCCTGGCTGGCGGCGGATGCCGTCCATGATCTTGATGGAGAGATTGATGAAATGCGGGAGATAGGGGTAAAATTGCACGAAGTCCTCTTCGGTGATATCGCTGCGGATTGGAGTGCGCTCAAGACGGCATTGTTCAAGCAACTTCCCATGGCTGTCACGATAGATCTTTTCGAGAACTGGTTTCGCTTCTTCTTTCTTGGAGAGAACGCGTCGGGTTGCAACCTCTCGAATATCCTCCGGGGAGAGATCCACCGTAAAAAAACGATCGAGAAGGCGTGGAAACTTGACGTTCTTCTCGTCAATCGTGTTAATGACATCCTGCAATCGTTCTTGAGAGGTCACTATCACCCACACGGGTGCAACGATCTCTCCCCTTTTAAGCCGGTTCTTGCTCTCCTTCCCGAGCCCTTCGATGACAACTCGAAGATCCTCCAGTTTGGCATCACTTCTTCCCACATACTGGCCGACTTCGTCGATGATGAAGACGAGAGATTTCCCTTTCAGACGCCGTCCGCTCAGTTCAAAAACCCGTGCTACAAAATCTTCCACCGAAAAATCGACGGATTTCCCGCGCACTGTATTTCGCCATGCCAGTACATCGGGATAGGTAGCAGGATCGAGCCGGTGCATCGCCGCACTCGCCCGGCCCATCTTCTCCGCACCGTTTCGCGCTTCTTCCCAGGGCACATCTTGGTAGAGCTCATTATATGCAACAAGGAAGTCGTCGTATCTGCCCGATTTTTCAAGCCAGATCTCCAGTTCTGCTATATCAAAGTCCTTTGAGTATCCCAGATTTTCGAGTAGAGAACGATACATCACCTCGGAAATCAGTTCTTTGCCGCCTTTCCTGACATAACTCGTGTTCGCGATATCGAACATGATGACTTTCGCTGGAATTCGGGCGTTGATATTGTCGATGTAACTGCTAATTCTCTGGTCGTCGAATTTTTTCTTGAATAATTCCGAGGCGTTTGAACCGCAAATTTGGGGGTTGGAGAGTATCAGTCCGAGATTTTTAGCAAACGATGACTTTCCGGAGCCAAAGAAGCCAGAGATCCATAGACCCATCTTCTCGATCTTCTGGTGGGTCTGTGGACTTTTTGCTATGGCCCCAAGCGTATCCGCAAGATGGTCTTTGATGTTATCGGTCGGGACGTATTCTGTTATTTCTTCATAGATCGTCTGTTCATCGTCCTGGTAGACCTTGATGATCTCCTCAATCTGACGCGACAGATCTCGTTCAATTAAATCTTGAATTCGTTCCATGCTCTCCTCCTATATGGTCATCACAAGATTTCAACACGGTAATTGCCCATGGGTTCTCTATCCCGCATATCCATGAAGCGGAGCCCTGTTATCCCATCCAGCGATCCAGGATAGAACAGAATCGTCGGTACCATTGTTTTGCCTTCCAGCTTATCCAGCAACACGTGCATCTGGTAGAGATCCGGTGCCATTGCTGCGACATGGATAAGAAAAACGACATGTGTCTCAGAATCGAGGCTTTCGAGGCGCTTTGCAATCTTCTCGACGAGTGGACAGCGATCATTGTCGGAGAAATACGTGATTACCTGATCCTGTGCCTCCAGGAAGCCGGAATCCTTCTCAAGTTCTACAACTGCACTATATCCTTCGATCGGGTTCTGCTGTTCAATGGTCTCCAGCGACTCCCACAGGAGTTCTTCCATTGAAAGACAGACAATGTGTTTTCCTTCGTTTTCCAGTTGAATCCCGATGTTTGTTATCAATCGCCGCAGTTTCCACTCATCGCTTGGAGCGTAGTGAAAAATCAGGAACGGCAACGTCTTGATAGGATTCAATTTCAGAGGTCGCTTTTTCAATTTCCGCTCAAGATCCGCGAATCTACTTTCGAGTGAGGACATCTGCATACTCCCTGAGTGATTGGGTGGGAAAATCGATTCGGATGACCGATCCCGCTCCGTGATAGTTCAACAACCCTTCCTGATGGCATTCGAGGAAAAATCGCTCTACTGACCGGGGGTTCAAGAAAAATAGACTCCAGTCAGGATGATTTACCAATTTTTCCCCTGGATTGCCTTCATTGTACAGGTATAGAGCAATAAACGCAAACGCTTGATTTGGGAGATAAAACGGGGCGATCTTTTTATTTACCCCGCCTTCCAGAATGCCAAAATCGCGCAGTGTGGCCATGAGGTGGCGTGTTACTTCGATTATGGTGTTTTCTGACCACCGCGTTGTCGTTTTCCCTTCATTGACAAACTTATAGATCTCTTGTTTCATTTCATCGACGGTGATACTCTTCTGACCTCGCATCGCATAAGTCTCCAGGATCCTGGTTGTATCGTAGAGCAATTTGTCTGCTTTTGCCGAAAAGTAAAATAAAATCGGATGCAGCACCTCATTTGCGACGTTACTCTTTACAAGACATGCCAGTGCGGATGCTACATCAAGGTCAAAGAAATAGCGTTGATGGAATATTTTGAGTTCATCTTCGATCCGTGATCGTGATGATTTGCCGAATATGTTCTGTTCCCGAATGCGTGAAAAGTTCTCTCCTATCGACGCACCCTCATCCCAAAAATCAAGAAGCGTCTTTGTGTCGTCCAATTGGGCTGTTGCCTTGATAATTTTCGAGGTATATCGTGAGTGCCCAATTGAAGATGTATACTTTGTTCTCTTCGCAGTGCTCATCAGGAGGAGACTTCACAATTAAAACAGATAATTGTAACGATTTAGAGTCTCTAGATGATGTTAATCAGTCTGTTTTCTGAGTTCGCTCAGTGTAGCATGCGTATGTCATCTCTAATATCCCAGTTCCTAGAGGTAACGTCTCAGATCTTCTGTAATTTGCCTGAGCCCTGTCTCCTTGCTTGATCATTCCTTCTCCATCGTCAAATACCTTCTGCCGGTGACCCACTCCTCGTTGATGTCCATCAGGATAGATCCGACCAGCCGGAGAAGGGATTCCTCGTTCGGGAACGCTCCTACGACCTTGGTCCTTCGTTTTAGCTCCTTATTGACCCGTTCCATCAGGTTTGTGGTTCGGATCCGTTTCCCGTGCTGTTTTGGGAATGCCGTGTAACTCA
>Ga0208823_1003532_pt1 | contig 11042 bp, 7 predicted proteins | sample AD_UKC075_MetaG_FD_184440 | JGI IMG/M metagenome (GOLD analysis project Ga0208823, IMG submission 184440) | Active sludge microbial communities of municipal wastewater-treating anaerobic digesters from USA - AD_UKC075_MetaG (SPAdes) (version 2) | ecosystem: Engineered > Bioreactor > Anaerobic >... | reverse complement strand
GCACGTGATGCCGCGCATGCTTTGGCGTTGAGCCTGGAGTCGCAGCGCGTGCAGGCAGTGGCCTTGGCGCAAGCACTGGAACGCATGGGTGGCCAGCGCGGGCAGTTGGATACCCGCTTGGGTGACTTGGCTGCGCAGTTGGCCGAAGGCGATGCGCCAGTGCAGGCGCTGGAGGCGCAGCGCCAAGTGGCGCTGGAAGAACGCGTGCGGGTGGACCGTGAATTGGCGCAGGCGCGCTCGCAGTTGGAAGGTGTGGATGCTGAACTGCGCCAGTTTGAACAACTGCGCCAACAGCGCGATGCGCAAGCCTTGCAGCAGCGCGAGGCGATTGGTCAGCGCAAATTGGAGCAACAAGCCCTAGCGCTGAAGGCCGAGCAATACGCGGCTGCCGTGGTCGAGGCCGGCTTCATCGTCGAAGAGGTATTGAACACGCTGACCGATGCCGCCGACCGCAGCGAATGGGAACGCGCCGTTGCCGAATTGGATGGCAAGTTGCGGCGTTTGGAGCCGGTCAACTTGGCCGCGATTGCCGAACATGCCGAAGCGGCGCAGCGCAAGGACTACCTGGACGCGCAGGATGCCGACCTCAATACGGCGCTGGAAACCCTGGAGGAAGCCATTCGCAAGATTGACCGCGAAACCCGTGGCCGCTTCAAGGACACGTTTGATCGCGTCAATGCGGGCGTGCAAGAACTCTATCCGCGCCTGTTTGGCGGCGGCCATGCCTATCTGGAACTGACCGGCGATGATTTGCTGGATACCGGGGTCACCATTCTGGCGCGCCCGCCAGGTAAGCGCGTGTCGAATATTTCGCTGCTCTCCGGTGGTGAAAAAGCGATGACCGCAGTGGCGCTGGTGTTTGCGATCTTTCGCTTGAATCCGGCGCCGTTCTGCTTGCTCGACGAAGTGGACGCGCCCTTGGATGAAGCCAATGTGGGCCGCTTCACCGCGATGGTCAGCGAGATGAGCGAGGCGGTACAGTTCCTGTTTGTCACGCATAACAAAGTCACCATGGAAGCCGCGCGCCAGCTGTCTGGCGTGACCATGCGTGAACCCGGCGTAAGTCGCTTGGTGTCGGTGGATTTGGCCGAGGCTGCGCGTATGGCTGGTGCCGCATAAGGAGATTGCTGGATGTCGGATTTGATTTTGCTTCGGGTGGGAATTGCGGTGGCTGTTTCAGTGCTGCTAGGGGCCATCATTTTTTTCAGTCGTAGCCGTAATCAAGGTCAAGGGCGTCGCCTGCCGCGCGCATCCGACCATGCCGTTGGCCAACGCGTTGAGCCATTCGCAAGTGACACCGACGGGGGTGCGCAATGGGATGACACCACGGTGCAACAAGAGCAACTGCCGTTGCAAACAGATACATCGCAGCAAGCATTGGGCAAACGGTATATCGACCAATTCGACCGCATCATCGCCTTGTATGTGGCGGCTACGGTGGACAACAAGCTACGCGGGCCAGACATCGTGGTCGCTGCTGAAAAGGCTGGCTTGGTGTTTGGCTACATGAACGTGTATCACCGGCTGGTGGATGGTCGTCCGGATGCCGGGCCGGTATTCAGTGTGGCCAATATCGTCAAGCCTGGCAGCTTCGACATGGCTGATATCGAGCACCTGGAAACCCCCGCGATTGCATTCTTCCTGACCCTGCCTGCGCCCATTTCCGCGTTGGATGCGTGGGAAACCATGGAGCCGGCCGCACAGCGCATGGCCAGCTTGCTGGGTGGAGTGGTGCTGGACGAAGAACGCAACGCATTGGGGCGTCAGCGCATTCAACATATTCGCGAAGAATTGCGCGCCTATGATCGGCAGAACGCCGTGCAGCCGGTGAGCAAACCGGCACGTTGGTGAACACGCCCGCCAGCCGTGCTGCCGAGTTGCGGCAGCGTATCGAGGGCGCCAACCGGCTTTATCACGAGCTGGATGCGCCGGAGCTTACCGATGCGCAATACGACGCGTTGGTGAATGAGCTGGAAGCCTTGGAGCGCGCGCACCCGGAACTTGCCGATGCCACATCGCCAACACGCAGAGTAGGCGCTACACCTTCGGGCCGATTTGCCCCCGTTGCGCATGCGATACCGATGCTGTCATTGGGAAATGCCTTTAGCGACGCAGAGGTAAACGACTTCGTGCGCCGTATTGGCGAGCGGCTGGAGCGCGACACGCTGGTGTTTTCCGCTGAACCCAAACTGGATGGATTGGCCATCAGCCTGCGTTACCAGAATGGCGTGTTCGTGCAGGGCGCAACGCGTGGCGATGGCGCCACCGGCGAGGATGTCAGCGCCAATCTGCGCACCATTGCAGATATTCCGCACACATTGCAGGGAGCAGGTTGGCCCGCGGTACTGGAAGTGCGTGGCGAAGTGTATATGGCACGCGCCGATTTCGAGCGTTGGAACCAGCACGCCCGCATGCATGGAGGAAAAGTGCTTGCCAATCCGCGCAACGGTGCCGCGGGTTCACTGCGCCAACTTGATGCCAAGATCAGTGCGCAGCGGCCACTGAGTTTCTTTGCGTATGGCATCGGGCAGGTGGAAGGTGGCAATTTGCCAGACACGCATTCGGCCACATTGGCACGGCTGCGTGACTGGGGGTTTCCAGTCAGCGATTTGGCCACGGTGGTGCAGGGCGCAGACGGATTGCTGGGCTATTACCAGCGCATCGGAGCAGCGCGGGATGGCTTGGCATTTGATATTGATGGTGTGGTGTACAAGCTGGATGACTATGCCGGCCAGCGTGAAATGGGGTTTGTTGCCCGCGCGCCGCGTTGGGCGATTGCACATAAGTTCCCGGCACAAGAACAGACGACTGTGCTCGAGTCGATCGAGGTCAATGTTGGCCGCACCGGAGCAGTCACACCGTGGGCGCTGATGCGTCCGGTGCAAGTGGGTGGCGTGACTGTCAGCCGTGCCACCTTGCACAATGCCGACCATGTGGCGCGGCTGGATGTGCGCAACGGCGACACCGTGATCGTGCGGCGTGCGGGCGATGTGATCCCGGAAGTGGTGCAGGTCGTGTTGAAGCAACGCCCGCCGCACACGCAGGCATGGGTCATGCCAACCAACTGCCCCGTTTGCGGATCTGAAGTGGTGCGCGAAGAAGGTGCGGCGGTGTGGCGTTGCTCGGGGGAACTCAGTTGCCCTGCGCAACGGGTGCAAGCGGTGTTTCATTTTGCTTCGCGGCGTGCGATGGATATCGATGGCCTTGGTGAGCGCTATATTGAAACACTTGCCGAAGTAGGGCAGTTGCAGGATGTGTCGGATCTGTATCGGCTCACACTGGATGATTTGCTGGAGATGAAGCGTCGCGTCGATGCACGGGATGGCTCAACGCCAGAGTCCGTGAAGGCCGGCAAAGTTGCGACCAAGTGGGCGGATAACCTGATCGCTGCAATCGCGCGCAGCCGCAATACCACTTTGTCCAGGTTCTTGTACGCACTTGGCATCGAACACGTGGGCGAAAGCACTGCCAAGGCATTAGCACAATGGTTTGGCGATCTTGCGACGATTCGCCACCTGCCATGGCCACTATTCAAACGCGTACCGGATGTCGGTGGCGAAGTGGCGCGTGCGTTGGGGCACTTCTTCGACCAACCCGGGAATCAGCAGGTCATTGAGCGCCTGCTGGAACGCGGCGTACGTATTGGTGACAGCCACGCGCCCAACCCGGCGTTGGCTGAGGCCTTGGATTTGGCGACACTACTGACCGATCTTGATATTCCAAAACTCACGCCGATGCGCGCCGCCCAGCTAGGCGCAGTGTTCACCGACGCGCAGGCATTGCTTGATGCCCATGAGCACACACTGGCGATCGCTGGTTTGCCGGTTGATACCGCCAAGGCGCTGATTGCATGGTTAGAGAACGACACCAATGCCAGCTTGCTGGTGCGCAGTGCACAGGCGCAAATGGAATTGCGCATGCGTTTGCCGGAACGCAATGCACAAGCGGATGGCCCCCTGCAAGGCAAGACGGTTGTGCTCACAGGGACGCTGTCGTCGATGGGTCGCGATGAGGCGAAACAAAGGCTCGAGGCACTGGGTGCCAGGACGGCAGGAAGTGTGTCCAAGAAGACCGGTTTTGTGGTGGCTGGCAGCGAAGCTGGTTCGAAATTGGCCAAGGCCGAGGAGCTTGGTATTGAGGTCTGGGATGAGGCCAAGCTGCTGGCGTTTCTGGCGCAACACGAATAAACATTTCACGCATGAAAAGCCGTAGCCCCTCACCCCAATCCTCTGCTCCCCAGGCGGGGGCGTGGGGGCAAATCCAAGCTGAGGTGCCGCTGGATTGGTGTCCAACTGCGGGCTTTGATGCGATCCGCCTGCGCGCTCGCTTCAACCGGCTTGTGCGTGAGTTCTTCCACACTCGCAACGTGTTGGAAGTTGAAACCCCGGTGCTGTCACTGGCCGGTAATACCGAACCCAACATCGCCTCGTTTTCGCTGGAATTTTCCGGCCGCACCAACGGCGCGCCGCGCACGCGTTGGTTGCGCACATCGCCGGAGTTCGCGCTCAAGCGGCTACTGGCAGCTGGCGTTGGTGATTGCTATGAGTTGGGCCGGGTATTTCGCGATGGCGAAGCCGGTGGTCGCCATAACCCCGAATTCAGCATGCTGGAGTGGTACCGCATCGGTTGGGATCACCTGCGTTTGCTCGAGGAAACCGTGGCGCTGGTGCGCGCTGCATTGGCCCTGGTGGGCCGCGATGGCGGACTTCGCATCACCACCTTTCGCGATCTTTACTGGCAGGCATTGCAGCTGGATCCACTGACTGCGGACAGTCAGGTGTTGCGTAATGCATTAGGCGATGTGGACATCGATCCAACAGGCCTTACCCGTGACGACTGGCTGGACCTGCTGATGACCCATCGCCTGCAGCCGACGTTCGATCGCGACAGCCTGCTGGCGGTGCATGACTGGCCGGCCTCGCAGGCGGCGCTGGCACGCATCCGCAACGATGATCCGCCGGTGGCCGAACGTTTCGAGTTGTATCTAGGCCCGCTGGAATTGGCCAATGGCTATCACGAACTCTGCGATCCTGGCGAGCAGCGTGCGCGCTTTGAGCGCGATGCAGCGGTGCGTGCGCAGCGCGGTTTGCCCAGGGTTCCAATGGACACGGCGTTGTTGGCCGCGATGGCACACGGATTGCCCGCTTGCGCCGGTGTGGCCGTGGGAGTAGACCGATTATTGATGGCAATGTTGGGGACATCGCGCATCGCCGAACTATTGGCATTCGAGTTCGCGAAGGCCTGATTTTCAAGCTGAATGCGTAATATCTGACCAGGGGGCATGCCCGCAGTTTTTGCCTGCGATTCATCCGGCATGGCTAAATTCAACGTACGAGGATCGCGCCCATACCGGGCCGAGGGAGCCAGGAGCACCACCATGCGTCACTTGATTGCCGTTGCCTTTACGCTGTTGGCGGCTACTGCCGCCGCCCCCGCATCTGCCCAGTATTACGGTGGTGATGGCTACCGTGGCAATGATTACCGGAGTGGCCGTGTGCGGTGTGAGTCTGATGATGGTCGCTACCGCGAATGTCCCATTGGCGATGGTCGCGCGACTTTGGATCGTCAACTTTCACGGAGTGCGTGCATCGAAGGACGTAGTTGGGGGCAAAATCGTGGCCGGGTTTGGGTTGATGACGGTTGCCGTGCCGACTTCAGTGTGCGCAGCTATGGTGGCGGTTACGACAATGGCTACGGCGGTGGTTATGGTCAAAGCGTGCGCTGCGAATCCAACGATGGACGCTACAACCGGTGTTCTTTGCCCGGGCGTGGGCGTGCGCAATTGGTACGGCAGATCTCCAATAGTGCCTGCATCGAAGGGCGCAGTTGGGGGTCCGATTACGGCAGCGTATGGGTGAATGATGGCTGCCGCGGTGATTTTTCTGTCATGCGTGGCAATAGTGGTTGGAACGGCGGTGGCTGGGGCGATTCGGGAATCGGCGGCCGCGTCTTCCGCTGCGAATCCAATGATGGGCGCTACAACGAATGCGCAGCCAATACCCGCGCCGGCGTGCAGCTGATTCGACAATTGTCCAATTCGCCCTGCATCGAAGGCCGCAGCTGGGGCTATGGCCGCAGTGGTATTTGGGTGGCACAAGGCTGCCGTGCGGAGTTCCGTAGCTACTGAGTCGATGCCCTTGGCAGCAGCAACCGGCACCCGTGCGGTGCCGGTTTGCGTTTGCAATGACGGATAATGCGCAGATGACACTTCACACCATCGACTACGACCGTTACGACCACGTGCGCCCAATCCGCTGGACCGGTGATGCCTTGGAATTGCTGGATCAGCGACAGCTGCCTTTTGTGGTGGAGCATGTCCGCTGCGCCACCAGCAATGCGGTGGCGGAAGCCATCCACGCGCTGGCCGTACGCGGTGCCCCCGCGATCGGGATTGCGGCAGCATGGGGCGTGGTATTGGCGGCCCGCACGCTGCAAGCGGACAGCGGCGGGGATGCGTTATTGGGATTGCAGCCTGCCCTGCAGCGTCTGAATGCCGCACGTCCTACGGCGGTGAATTTGGCATGGGCACTGGCGCGCATGCGCGGCGTCCTGGCCCATGCGGGCGCGGACTGGTGCGCGGCGTTGGAGCAAGAGGCGCACGCCATCGAACGCGAAGACTTGGCGGCAAATCGACATATGGGCGCATTGGGTGCGGCGCTGATTGCGGCGGGTAGTGGGGTGCTGACCCACTGCAATACCGGCTCACTGGCCACGGCAGGCTTTGGTACCGCACTCGGGGTGATCCGCGCCGGCGTTGCGCAAGGTGCAATTGCGCAGGTGTTCGCAGGCGAAACCAGGCCCTGGAATCAGGGTGCACGCCTAACTGTATGGGAGCTGCAACAAGATGGCATCGACGCGACCTTGATTGCCGACTCCGCCGCCGCGCATTTGATGAAAACCGGGCAGGTGCAATGGGTGATCGTGGGTGCCGACCGCATCTGCGCCAATGGGGATGCCGCCAACAAGATCGGCACCTACCAACTGGCTATCGCGGCCCGCCACCATGGGGTGAAATTCATGGTGGTCGCACCGTCTTCCACCGTGGACATGGCCACCGCCTCCGGTGAATTGATCGAAATCGAGGAGCGTGATCCGGCCGAATTGCTGGCATTCCGCGGTAAACGCGTGGTGGCCGAAGGCGTGCGCGCATGGAACCCGGTGTTCGACGTGACGCCGCACGATTTGATCGATGCCATCGTCACGGAAAAAGGCGTGGTGGAACGGCCGGATGCACAGCGCATGCGTGCCCTGTTCGGGTAGTGCGATAACTGCTTGATCCTTCATGCAATCGGGGTGCTTTCAAGGCCCCCGGATGCTATAATTTCCCGTTGCTGAAATTCCCGCAAAACACGCTTGCGAAACTGATTTTCGCAGGCTGCGTGCGGGCCTGAAATCACGCTATACAACGGACACACGATGGCCGATCTCGCCAAGGAAATCATCCCCGTCAAATTGGAAGACGAGATGCGGCGCAGCTACCTCGATTACGCGATGAGCGTGATCGTGGGGCGCGCACTTCCCGATGTCCGCGATGGTCTGAAACCCGTGCATCGGCGCGTACTGTTTGCGATGAACGAACTCGGCGCACACAGCAACAAACCGTACTACAAGTCGGCGCGCATCGTCGGTGACGTGATCGGTAAATACCACCCGCATGGCGACCAGTCGGTGTATGACACCTTGGTACGCATGGCGCAGCCGTTCTCGCTGCGCTACCTGCTGGTGGACGGGCAGGGCAACTTCGGTTCGGTGGATGGCGATCCGGCGGCGGCAATGCGCTACACCGAGGCGCGGATGGCGCGGCTCAGCCATGAGCTGATGGCCGATATCGACAAGGACACCGTCAATTTCCAGCCCAATTACGACGAAAAAGAACAAGAACCCACGGTCATGCCGACCCGGTTCCCGAACCTGTTGGTCAATGGTTCGGCCGGTATTGCGGTGGGGATGGCCACCAACATCCCGCCACACAATTTGGGTGAAGTGGTCGATGCGCTGCTGGCGCTGATCGACGATCCGCAGATCGATATCGACGGCCTGATGGATTACATCCCCGGCCCGGATTTCCCCACCGCCGGTATCATCAATGGCGTGGGTGGCATCCATGTGGCGTATCGCACCGGCAAGGGCCGCGTGCGCATGCGTGCCAAAGCCGATATCGAAGTGGCGGACAATGGCCGCGAATCGATCATCGTCACTGAAATCCCGTATCAGGTGAACAAGGCCAAGCTGATCGAAAAGATCGCGGAATTGGTCAAGGAAAAGAAGCTGGAAGGCATCAGTGAGTTGCGCGATGAGTCCGACAAGGACGGCATGCGCATCTTCATTGAAATCAAGCGCGGCGAATCGGCCGAGGTGGTGCTGAACAATCTGTATTCGCAGACCCAGATGGAGTCGGTGTTCGGCATCAATATGGTGGCATTGGTGGACGGCCGCCCGCAGTTGTTGAACTTGAAGCAGATTCTGGAAGCCTTCGTGCGCCATCGCCGCGAAGTGGTCACCCGCCGCACGATTTTCGAATTGCGCAAAGCACGCAGCCGCGCCCACATCCTCGAAGGCTTGACCGTTGCGCTGGCCAATATCGACGCGATGATCGAGTTGATCAAGACCTCGGAAAACCCGGGCATCGCCAAGGAGCGCATGTTGGCACGGGTATGGCAGCCGGGTTTGGTGGGTGCATTGTTGGGCGCGGCGGGTGCCGAAGCCTCGCGCCCGGAGGACCTGCCGATGGGCGTGGGTTTGCTGGCGGACGGCTATCAGCTGACGGACATCCAGGCGCAGCAAATTCTGGAAATGCGCCTGCACCGCCTGACTGGGCTGGAGCAGGAGAAGCTGACTGACGAATACCGCGAGCTGCTGGAAGAAATTGCCGGCCTGATCCGCATCCTCGAAAACCCAGATGTGCTGCTGGACGTGATCCGCGGTGAGTTGCGCGACGTCAAGGCCGAGTTCAATGACCCGCGCCGCAGCGAAATTCGCGCATCGGAAGAAGACCTCGACATCCTCGACTTGATCGCACCGGAAGATGTGGTGGTGACGCTCAGCCACGCCGGGTATGCCAAGCGCCAACCAGCCACGGCCTATCGCGCCCAAAAGCGCGGCGGCAAGGGCCGCAACGCGGCGGCCACCAAGGACGAGGATTTCATCGACCAGTTGTGGTTGGTCAACACCCACGACACTTTGCTCACCTTCACCAGCCACGGCCGTGTGTTCTGGCTGCCGGTGTACCAGTTGCCGGAGGCCGGCCCGAATGCGCGTGGTCGCCCGATCATCAACTGGATCCCGCTGGAAGCTGGTGAAAAGGTGCAGGCGGTGCAGCCAGTGCGCGAATACGCAGACGGCAAATACGTGTTCTTCGCCACCAGGAACGGCACGGTCAAGAAAACCCCGCTGACCGAATACGCCTTCAAGCTGGCGCGCGGAAAAATTGCGATCAATCTGGCCGAGGGCGATGCGTTGGTGAATGCCGAACTCTCCGACGGCAGTCGCGACATCATGCTGTTTGCCAGCAATGGCAAGGCCGTGCGGTTTGCCGGCGACAGCGTGCGCCCGATGGGGCGTACCGCCACCGGCGTGCGCGGCATGAAGCTGGCTGACGGCGAGCAAGTGGTCAGCCTGATCGTGCTGGACGGCGAGGGCGATATCCTCACCGCCTGCGAACGCGGCTATGGCAAGCGCACCATCGTTGCCGACTTCCCGAAGAAGGGCCGTGGCACCCAGGGCGTGCTCGCCATCAAGACCTCCGAGCGCAATGGCCCGTTGGTGGGGGCAATCCAGTTGTCCAATCACCACGACGTGCTGCTGATTTCCGATGGTGGCACCTTGGTACGCACCCCGGCATCGGCGATTGCACAGGTAGGCCGCAATACCCAAGGCGTCACCCTGATGCGTATGGCCGAAGACGAAAAATTGCAGGCCATTGAACGGCTGGATGCCAGTTTGGACGAGACCACGGACGAGCCCCCTGCGGCGGTCTGATCGCGACAGAAATGCTTGACCCACAAAGCCCGGCCGCAACGCCGGGCTTTGTCGTTTGCGGTGGCTGGGATTTCGGGGTAAAGCCCTCCGCTGCGAGGCGAAGCGGGCAAGCGAAGGCAGGGTTTCAGCTTTCGGGACGTTTACGGGGCAGGCAATGCTGAACTGCCGGACGTCCCGTTCTCGCACAGATACACGCCACCAGCATCGCATACAACAAAGGCCGCAACTTGCTTGCTGTACGATAAATGTACCTGACCCCATTAATTCATTCCCAACAAAGGCCGCAACTTGCGTTGCGGGCCTTGTGCGCTATGGGCGATCAGGAAAGTCGACTCTGACCCCTGTTTTCCTGCGGCCAAAAACCTGTCAAGCAGAATAATTCGGCGCTAGATTACGCCTATATGGCGTATAGTCAACGCCTATCTGACATTGGCATTAGCGTTATGGCACCGACCCACTACCGCTCCATCGCGCCAATGACGCCTGACGAGACCGCCTTTTTTCGACAGCTCGGCACCCGCATTGCCGAGCGCCGCAAGGCCCACGACCTCACCCAAGCGCAATTGGGCGAGATCATCGGCATCACGCAGCAGCAGATCGCATCGTTCGAGATCGGACGCCGACGCATTCCGGTGTCCACCTTGCCGCTGCTGGCCAAGGCGTTGGGTACCAGCATCGAGGAACTGATCGGCGAACCGGCCAAGCCGGGCAAGCGTGGGCCGGCACCGAAGCTGCAACAACAGCTTGAACAATTGAGCCGCCTGCCGAAGGCGCAGCAGAAGCTCGTCAGCCAAGTCATTGACTCGGTGCTGGCGCAAGCAACGCGTTAAGCCAATCACCGGCGCTACAAACGACAAGGCCCGCAACTTGCGTTGCGGGCCTTGGGCGTCATGGGTGGTCAGGATGCAAACTGCTTTCGCGGGTCGGAGAAAACTCATCCAAGCATCAGGGAACTACTGATTGGTGGGTGTCCCGGCTCTTCACTCGCATCGTTGATGCTTAGAAAACGATAATTGATCGACCATAACTTGCAAATCATCGGAAGCCAGATAGTAAGCTCCACG
>Ga0208823_1003526_pt1 | contig 11059 bp, 8 predicted proteins | sample AD_UKC075_MetaG_FD_184440 | JGI IMG/M metagenome (GOLD analysis project Ga0208823, IMG submission 184440) | Active sludge microbial communities of municipal wastewater-treating anaerobic digesters from USA - AD_UKC075_MetaG (SPAdes) (version 2) | ecosystem: Engineered > Bioreactor > Anaerobic >... | reverse complement strand
GAGTGAGGGAAAGACTGTGGAGTTACATGATCTAAAAGGTTTGATAGAGATTGCGAAAAATAGCTGTTTACGATAAACATGGGTATCACAGAAGATATATTAGATGTATTCTTTAGCGGTTCAATAAATGCCGACTACGAACAGAACGGCAAAATATGGGTTTAATATAAGCGACAAGTCAGGAGGCCAAAGATGGCAAAAGTTCTAGCAATTTGCGTAAGTGATAAAAGACAGGAGCCCAAAAGGCCTGTGGCAGAGGCTCGATTCATTGAAGGAAAGGGAATAGAGGGTGATTCTCATTTTGGGTTTTCGACCCGCCATGTTAGCTTGTTGAGGTATGAGGATATAAAGTGCGCCGAAGAAAAGGCAGGTTTTGTTTTCCCACCAGGGTCCTTGGCCGAAAACCTCGTGATAGAGGGATTGCCCGACGAGATTCCCATAGGAAGCCGCCTTAAAATAGGTAGCGATGTGGTTTTGCTTGTCATAGAAAAAGGAAAAAAACCAGGCGAACCACATTCATATGATTATCGCGGGTGGTGTCTACTGCCAGAGGTGGGTTATTTCCTCGAAGTGGTAAAAGGGGGCATTGCCAAACCTGGCGATGAGGTCGTGCTTGAAATTTGCACTACCGATTAAGCCAGTGTTCTTAAAGAACGTCCTCGGTGAGATGGTTCAACCGCCTTTTAAACAGACTCTCCAGCACAAATTTTAACTTTTTTAATTTAACTAGAATTATTTTTGATCAAGGCCGCTTGCTGCAATCGTTTATTTTATTCAAACAAGCGGCCTTGACATTTGTAGTAAATTACTGCTTAAATATAAACTAATCAAATATCAGAGGAAGTGATTAAAAATGACTGGAAGTGAAAGTCCACTTATCAATATATCTGATGAATCAACGTTTTTTTCCTTTGATCCAGGGTTAACTCCTATTGCCGAGGTAGAACAAAATGTTTTAGTGAAGATTGAAACCAAAGATTGTTTTTCAAATCAAATTACCAGCGAAGAACAATTAATCATGGATATCGACTTTTCAAGGATAAATCCTGCCACAGGACCTGTCTTCATAAAGGGTGCAAAAAAGGGCGATGCTTTAGCCGTCAAAATCCACAAGATAGATCTAAAACAGCAAGGGGCAATAGTTACCATACCGGAAGAAGGTCTCCTGGGGGATAAAGTCAAAGAAGCAAGGACCAGGATATGCGATATTGAAACAGAAGAAGTTCAATTTTTGAATTTAAACTTACCTCTTAGAAAAATGATAGGCGTGATTGGCGTAGCAACACCGGAAAAAACTGCAACGGGGACTCCTGGAAGACATGGAGGTAACATGGACGCCACAGTTATAACTGAGGGTGTAACTGTTTATTTCCCAATTAGCTACGATGGAGCTTTATTTGGGCTGGGAGATCTCCACGCCGTGATGGGAGATGGAGAGGTTTGTGTTGCAGGATGCGAGACTCCTGGGTATGTTACAGTTGAATTCGAATCCTTAAACGAATTAGCGCCCCCATGGCCTTGTGTTGAGGCAAAGGACTGGCTGTATATTATCGTTTCCGATGAAGACGTAAATAAAGCCTTTTACGAAGCGACGGAAGTTGCCGTAAGAGCCCTCCAAAACGCTCTGAAGCTTGATTGGCATGATGCATACATGTTATCCAGCATTGCAATGGACCTGGAGATATGTCAACTTGTGGATCCCCGCAAAACGATCAGGTCGAAGCTTCCTAAAAGCTTAATATCGATCGAAGAACTTCTTAAGTCAATATCCGCATGAATTTTTAAAAGTGCCGGATTAAATTAGGAGTGGTAAACCATGACAGAGAATCAAGAGAACAATCATACGGAGAAACAGGAATTAAAAAGAGTTCTAAAAATGTGGGATCTCATTGCATTTGCCATAATAACAATGGTCCCGATAGCGCCGATGGGCATATATGGTGTAGTTGCCGTGCTTAGCAAGGGCCATGTTCCTCTCTCATACGCCATCGCAGCTTGCGCTATGGTATTTACAGCGTGGGGATATGGTCAATTCGTGAAGCGATATCCTGAAGCTGGCTCAGTGTATGCCTACGTAAGAGAAACTATTGGTGCCAACGTAGGTTTTATAGCAGGATGGACGATCTTGCTGGATTACATTTTAATTCCAGCGCTAGTCATATTGGTTTCTGCTCTTTGGCTGGAAGCCCTTACGGGCATTTCCATGATGGTATGGGCTTTGCTCTTTATCATCACAGCTACTATTACAAACGTCTTAGGGATAGAGCTCACGGCAAAAGCTGCTAATATATTATTTTATTTTGAAGTATTTGTTTTAATTGTTTTCCTAGTGGTAGCTGTTTATAAAATTACAACAGATCCCGCTTTATCCTTCTCTATGAGACCATTTTATAATCCTGAAACTTTTAATTTTAAATATGTGCTAAGCGGTACATCTGTTGCTGTTTTAAGCTTTTTGGGTTTTGATATTATGACTACCCTTGCCGAAGAAACATTGGAGGCTAGGAGAGTCGTGAGCAAGGCTGTAGTTCTTGTAATTCCCATCATTGGGATAATGTTTGTTTCACAGACCTACCTAGGCGCCATTATTCACCCCGGCTACGAATTTGCGGATCCGGATGTTGCCTTTTTCTACATTGCAACCGAAGCTGGGGGGCGATGGCTACAAATTTTGATTGTGCTCGGCACTATTCTTGCATGGGGCGTAGGAGATACAATAGCTGCGCAAGCCGGGATATCCAGGGTTTTGTATTCTATGGGTAGACAGGGACACCTCCCGAGAATATTTTCGAAATTGCACCCTACTCGCAAGACTCCGTACGTTTCCACGATTATAGTGGCGTTAATAACAATTCCTTTATTGTACTTGCTTACGCTCAAGGATATTTCTTCACTTGTCAACTTTGGAGCTCTTACATCGTTTGCTCTAATGCATGTCGCATTGGCTTATAGATTGGTAAAAGTTGAACATAAACCTTTAAGTATAGTGATGCCTATCATTGGTTTTTGTATAACAGCGGTTGTTTGGTATGGACTTGATGTACTAGCTAAGAGTGTTGGTATTGTCTGGATAATTGTAGGGGTAATTTATCTTGCTTTTATCACTCGAGGCTTTAAGGTCAAAACGATTCTTCCTGTGGACTAGGCTACGAACTAGATATTATAAAAAGATCAGCGGGTTTGCTGAGAGACCATAGACTTTCCACCTGGTAACGTTTGCAAGGTAGCAAGAATTTAACCGGGCTTGTTTAAGGCGCGGATGTTTCGATATGGGTAGAAAGGGGAAGATTATGTGATCGTTCATGAGCTTGTTGCTTCTTTGGAAGCGGAGCTCGGAAAGCTTAAGGTTAAAAAGGCCGTCATTGGCTTGCGTTACGCCTGCGTCATATTATCCGATGACAGCTGTGGCCTGGCTGCAGTTTTAGATGAAGGCTACCGCTGCAGTGGTTATAATTGGTTTGCTCCACTAGCCGGATCTTCTGCTTTGGAGCTTGCACGAGGGTTGTTGACTACCGACCCGATTTTGTCTTCCTTAGGTCTTGCTACGGTAAATGCCCTGCTTTCTCGCGATGCACCGCTTCAAGAAATCGAGCCAATAGAATTGTTGGGCATAAATAAAGATGACGTCGTCGGTATGGTGGGTAACATAGCTCCCTTGGCTCGACAGATAGCCGAGCGGGCGAAAAGACTTCTCATATTTGAGCGAAACCTCGCGAAACACGTCCGCGACGTTCTTCCCGATTGGGCTGCCGAGTGGGAATTGCCTCGATGCAGTGCAGTTTTCATCACGGGAACCACATTTATCAATAAAACGATAGACCACCTGCTAGAGCTTTGCAAGGGTCGCGTCGTCATCATAGGCCCTTCAACCCCGCTGTGGCCTAAATTGCTGCTTCCCTCTCGTCGATCGAGGGGTGTTGATGGACTTTTTGGCGTGAAGGTCTGCGAACCAGAGCGCGTGTTTCAAATAATTAGCGAGGGCGGAGGCACGCGATCCTTTTTGAGCAATGGGGCCACAAAGGCAGCATTGGTTTATGATAATCTGTAAGCCTTTGGAGATTTGCAGATTAAATTGTATCTTAAGATTTTTTAAGCAAAACCCTTTTATCTCCAACCCGCCTCGTTATTCCTCGGGCGTCAAAGTCCTCAAGCAGCGGAAGTATGTATTTTCTGCTGGCGTTGGTAGCATCGCGCACCGAAGCTATGGTTATTTCAGAAAGCGAACGCAATATAGTCAGTGCCTGATTTTCGACGTTTCGTGAGAGCAAAAATTCGCCACCTATTACCCTAAGTTGACCGCTTTGCCTCACGACGTCCAAAACCCGATTTAACTTTCCCTTGTCCCATTTTAACTCTTTCATTGCCTCTTCGAGGGACGGAAATTGAAAGCCCCTTTCATCGCAGTAAGCCAGCAACCTTTCTATATCCTCTAACATGCTTTCGTCAAGCTCTGGAAAAGTTCCAGAAAGCCTTGCTATTTCTCCATCCACTTCGATAACGCCATGGCTTGCGAGCATCTTCAACAATTCCTGGGATTGTTTTTTCGTCAGGGGAAGTTTCATAAAAGATATCAAGTCTGAAGCCTTCATCCCCGCCAAATGAGGGTTCTTTTTGTGAAACTGCTCCAGCAAGCTGCGAAGATTGTCTTTTATAGCTTCGTAATACGCAGATGACATCACTAAGGGCTGATCTCCACATTCAATGAACATCACGCTTGAATCTTTTGCAATTGACTTTAACATGTCTTCCAGTTGTTGGGGAGTTTGCTGGGTTAGTGTTACGGCTTCGCTAAATTGCAACAAACCGTAACGTTCTATGATTGCTGTAATTTTTGAGGTCAAACTTGATGTACTGGCAAGTTTATTCAAAAAACCTGCGAGTTCGTTTCTGGCCTTCCTGCCCTTTGGCTTTTTATCATAGGGGAAAAGGACTTCGCCTCCTCCTATGGTACGCAAGGGAGCATGAGATCTGATTACAAAACGCTGGCCAATGAGTGCAACGACGGGCTCGCTTAACACTGCTTGCGCTAAGGCATCGTCCCCTGGGGTTATCTTTGCATCACTCAAGAGTGCGACTCTTGCCATTACCTCAGAAGTCCCTATATGAAAGTGAACCTGTTGCCAGTGTTTTAAAGGTTCAGGTGCAGAGGAAAGAAGGATTAGTTTCACATCAAGACACTGCGTAGTTTTAAATAAGTTCTTCGTACATACCACGTCGCCACGCTCAAGCTCCGTGGATTTAACGTCAGGCAAGTTTAACGCTGACCTTTGCCCTGCTAGAGCTTCACTGACAGGTTTGCCGTGCACCTGTATCGAACGCACCTTCGAGGTTTTACCCAAGGGCAATACGTCCACCGTATCGTCAACATGTATTTTTCCCTTATATACTGTTCCCGTAACAACGGTACCAAAACCTGCTATCGGAAAGCTCCTGTCAATGGGCATGAAAAAAGGGCCATCCGTATCGCGAGCCCTTAGTTTATCTACTGTGGCGTCAATGACTTCAAGCAAATGATCCAGATTCATGCCCGTTATCGCAGAAACGCAAATTATTGGCTTGTCCTCGAGGAACGTCCCTTTAACTAAATCCTTTACATCTAATTTTGCGAGTTCAAGCGTGTCCTCATCGACCAGGTCTGCCTTAGTTATGGCGACTAATCCCTCTTTAATTCCAAGCAACGATAGAATCTCAAGGTGCTCCCTTGACTGAGGCATGACTCCCTCGTCAGCTGCAACGACGAAGATGACAGCATCAATCCCGGCTGCACCAGCAACCATTTGCCTGATGAAACGCTCATGTCCCGGAACGTCTATGATGCTTATGATTCGGCCACTGGGAAGTTCAAGAGGTGCAAAACCGAGCTCAATGGTGATGCCTCGTTTTTTTTCTTCGATGAGTCTGTCGCAATCAACGCCGGAGAGGGCTTTTATAAGCGTCGTTTTCCCGTGATCTATATGGCCTGCCGTCCCGAAGACGATGGTTGTTTCCCTGGGGTCTGCCATTAAATATTCCTCCATGTTTCGGCTTTGGAAATTAAAAGGTCGTCCTCCCCAGGCCTCATCGTTCGAACGTGAAAGATTACTCTTTCTTGATCGACGTTGGCTATAACGGGAGGTTCCAGTTGTCTTAGAAAAGCCGTAAACCTCGAGGGCCCTATTTCTTCGGGTGGCGCAATGGCGACCCCAAAACCGCTTAATTCATCGTCAGGAAACGCTCCTCCGCCGACTACGTCTTTTACTTCAATAACGTCGATATTCCAGCCTTTCTCGCTAATCAATAATTCCCTCAATGAATTCGCCAGATTTTCTGCCCTCATCTTTAAGTCATTTGGATCTACCATGAGCATGGTAAGTGTGGGAATTTTTGAATGCTCTTCCCTTAAATATAGCCTTAAAGTAGCCTCAAGTGCCGCCAGGGTCATTTTGTCCACTCTTAAAGCGCGAAGCATGGGGTGTTTTTTAAGCTTTGCAATTACGTCCTTTTTTCCTACGATACCGCCGATCTGGGGTCCGCCAAGCAGTTTGTCGCCGGAAAAGGTTACGATGTCTACGCCATCTTTTATGCATTGGCCAATGGTCGGCTCTCCCTTTAGGCCATAGGTTGATAAATCCACCAAAGTGCCACTTCCAAGATCTTCCATTACCAACAATCCTCTTGAATGGGCAAGATTTGCAAGGTCTTCTCTTGCCACTTCCGAGTAAAATCCTACTATTCTGTAATTGGAAGGGTGAACTTTCAGTATTAACCTGGTTTCTTCCGTTATCGCCCTTTCGTAATCGTAAAGGTGCGTCCTATTCGTCGTACCAACTTCTACCATTTTTGCCCCTGAAAGGGCCATTATATCGGGGATCCTAAATGACTCTCCTATTTCGATTAATTCACCTCGCGAGATGATGATTTCTCCATCCGAGGCAAGCGCCGTTAGACACATTAGGACGGCACCCGCATTGTTGTTTACCACTAGTGCCGCCTCTGCTCCCGTTAATTGGCACAAAAGCCATTCAACATGGTCGTATCTGTGTCCTCTTTTGCCCGCTTCAAGGTTATACTCGAGGTTGGTGTAGCACCTTGACGCATCGTGGACGGACGCTATTGCTTCATCGGCCAGACAGGATCTGCCCAAGTTCGTATGCACTATGACCCCTGTCGCATTAATGACGGGCCTCATGCTTTTTTTTGAGGATTTCTCCAGGGTCTTTTTGACATCGCTCATTAATCTTTCGATGTCCACTTCCTTCGCCTCGCCGCTGAGCATGCTTGCCCTAAAGTCTTCGAGCATGCTTTCGATGAGCGATTTTACGGCTTTACGCCCAATCATCGGATAGTAATCTTGCACCCATTCTAAGGACAATATTTTGTCCATGGACGGGATACTGCGTAAATATCTGCTGACATCTTCGCTCATTTTTTAATAATCACTATCCTTTTGGCCAAAAATAAGACTCGCGCCGCACTGTATAATTTTAACTTTAAAACTATACTAAAACTATAGCCCATAGACTATTGTGCAAGATCTACCAAGGCGTTAAGCAGAACATCGCAACCGGTCTTTAAGTCTTCGTATTCAGTGTCTTCTTCTGGTGCATGGCTTATCCCCTCGATGCTTGGAACGAATATCATTCCAACGTCTGTCACTTCCGTTAGCAGTGCCGAATCGTGACCAGCTCCGCTATTCATCCTTAAGAAATTGACATTGAGTTTTTCAGCGACCCTTTGTATGACCGAAACTACTTTCTCAGACAGTTTAACAGGATCCGACTCGCCAACCAAGTTTACCGAATATTGCAGTCCCCGCTCGTCTGATATCCTTTTTACCTCTTCCTTGATCAGTTGCTCTACCCTTTGGATTCCTTCTGTTTTTATGTCGCGAATATCGATTGTGAAGGTTACCTTTCCAGGAATGACGTTGGTGACGTTTGGGAAACACCAAATTTTTCCGACGGTTGCGACTGTAGTGTCAAAGGCTTCGTGCTTTGCACAGTGTTCGACGAAGGATATTATATTGCTTGCGGCGACAAGTGCGTCTCGCCTCAAGTTCATGGGCGTGGTGCCTGCGTGATTTGCCTTTCCCGTCAACGTGACCGCAAGTTGTTTAATTCCTACTATCGCCTCAACTATGCCAAGAGGAATTGATTTGGTATATAAGACGTTGCCCTGTTCAATGTGAAGTTCAAGCAATGCTTTTACGTCACCCTTGCGAAGGACGTAATCTTCAAGCTCATCCGGGTTTAACCCAAAGTTTTTAGCAGCTTCGTAAAAAGAAAGGCCCTCATCGTTGGTTAAATTCTTAAGGTCTTCAACGGTGTACTTGCCAACTAAGGCCTTGCTTCCGATCAAACCGCCTCCGAAGGAGGCGCCCTCCTCCTCCACGAAGGCAATGAATTCGAGCGAATGTCTTATGGGAACGTTTTGTTCCTTTATTACAGTAAGTGCTTCCAATGCAGCTACGACGCCTGCTGCTCCGTCAAGTTTGCCACCGTACAGCACAGTGTCAATGTGAGAGCCACACATAATGGGAGGAGCGCCTGGATCGGAACCTTTAAGCTTGGCCCTAAAGTTACCTACCGGGTCAATCATAACTTCAAATCCCATGGATTCACAGGCTTTTGACAGAAAATCCAAAGCCTTTCTGTGCTCGGGCGAAAAAGATAGCCTTGTGTAACCCTTTCCCGGTGTCGAATTAAAGCTGCTTAATGTTTCAAGGTTATGCTTGATCCTCTCAAGGTTTGTCTCAAGCACGCGCTCTCACCTCTCTAGCTTTGATTTAAATAGTCAAGAGCATATTGGACGTAAAGGGCAACTCCTATCTCTAAAGCATCTTCGTCTATGTTGAAATTGGGATGATGATGGGGGTATGTAGTCTTTTTTTCCTCGTTGCCGATGCCCACCAGGGCTAAAGCTCCAGGGGCTTTCTTTAGAAATTCTGCAAAATCTTCTCCGCCCATGACCTTCTCGTATTCAATCAGGCCGTCCTTGCCCAGTATTTTCTCGACCGCTCTTTTCGCTAAAGCGGAACACTCAGGATCGTTAATGACTGGAGAGGTGGCAAATTGATAATTCAAATGAGCCTCTGCCCTATACCCCGCAGCGACGCTTTTTGCCATCCTCTCTATGGCTTGGGGCAATACATCTTTAATTTTAGGATTAAAATAACGATTTGTGCCCTCCAATTTAGCTTCCGAGGCAAGTACGTTAAACCTTGTACCCGCTACTAACTTTCCTACAGTTACGACTACGGGCTCTAGGGGAGATAACTCCCGGCTTACTATGGTTTGAAGCGCCATTACAATGTCCGAGGCCGCAACAAGAGCGTCAACACCCTCGTGAGGCGCCGAACCATGCCCTCCCTTTCCACTAACTGTGATGTCAAAGACGTCGACAGCGGCCATCCTAGGTCCCGCCTCGACCGAGATTTTGCCCATGGGCAGCCCGCTCCAAAGATGTATGGCAAATACGCTGTCAACGCCCTCCATTACTCCGTCATCTATCATCTTTAAGGCACCTTGTGCAGTTTCTTCCGCAGGTTGAAAGAACAATTTTACACTGCCCTTCAGCTCGTTTTTGATCATCGATAAAACTTTGGCCGCTCCTAAAAGCATGGCAGTATGTCCATCATGTCCACAGGCGTGCATGAGTCCATCTGTCTTCGATTTATACGGTATATCGTTTTTTTCGTAAACCTCCAGGGCATCCATATCAGCCCTCAAGGCAACGGTCTTGCCGGGTTTTTCTCCTTTTATGATGCCAACAACTCCCGTACCTCCTGCCGTTGTGTGAGGTATACCAAGTTTATTCAGCTCTTCTTTGACTCTCTTAGAAGTCCTAAATTCCTCGCCAGACCTTTCCGGATACATATGAAACTCCCTTCTAAGATCGATAACGTAGTCCTTAACATTCTTTACTAACGCTCTAACGTCCATTTTTGCGAGTGCACCTCCAACATGGTTTTAAAGTAATTTTATAGCAAGTTGACGAATATGCCTGCCAAAACAACCGAAGCTACAGTAACCGTTGTAAATCCGCCAACCAACATTTTGGGAAGCAGGGAATCCATTAAAAATTTGAATTCCTCGGGATTTTCAGCCAAAGCCTTGGAAGCTTCCTCCGTCAGGACGTAATTAGGAGGGAAACCATACAAAGCGGTTAAAGCACAAGCAAATGCCATTTCTTTGGAATAACCTAATAACTTGCCTAAGGACATTGACAGTATCGCCATCCCGAGGACGCCTATAATTATTATCCCAAAAAGCGGACCAACCAATCTAATGATCATATCCGGCGTAGCCTCCGCCAGGCCCGCAAAAATAAAAGCCATCAAAGTTGTCATCATGAAGCCAAATGAATTGGACAGCTCCAAAGGCCTTCGTTCGATGAAGCCTATTTCGGCAGCAATAACGCCGTAAATTAAACAAATTACGAAGCGGGAAACGACCTCATTAATGGCTGTGGCTGTCATGGCTGATGCCCAGGCTACAAGCCCGAGTTTTAAAAGGTACATATAAGTTGTCCTGTACTTCGAGGGCACCTGGGGGACAATTTGTATCTTAGACGGTTTAATTATAGGATTGACACTTTCCGATGCCAGGATTTTATCGACCTTGATCTCACCGCTTCTATAGGCAGACAACAATCTCTTGCCCTCACGTTTCAGCGCGAGAGCTGTCAAAGGATACCCAAAAAAGCCCTGCGAGACGTACATTACAATGGCTAAAACGGAAAGCTCCAAAAGTCCCTTGCTCATTGCCGCTTCCTGCATCATTAAAGCCGCTACAATCCCTCCCGTGAGAGGAGGCGTGGCAATGACAACTGCATCCCATCCGAATAAATATTTGCCTAAAGTCATGGTTCCAAGTGCTATTCCAACTATACCGGCTAAAGAAACTGCTACAGTTTTCCATTGCGCTGCCAGTTCCTTGATGTTAAGCATAGTGCCCATATGGACCAGCAGCAAGTACATGGATAAAGTTGCAAGTGGTTGACCTAAACATGCCAAATCAATAAGATTTTTTGGTAAAATTGTCCAGAAACCCAATAAGAATATGACTGCTGACACGAAAAC
>Ga0208823_1003522_pt1 | contig 11064 bp, 10 predicted proteins | sample AD_UKC075_MetaG_FD_184440 | JGI IMG/M metagenome (GOLD analysis project Ga0208823, IMG submission 184440) | Active sludge microbial communities of municipal wastewater-treating anaerobic digesters from USA - AD_UKC075_MetaG (SPAdes) (version 2) | ecosystem: Engineered > Bioreactor > Anaerobic >... | reverse complement strand
CAACTTATGTAAGGCAAGGAACCCTCAATGCGAGCAATGCCCGTTAGCAGAGCATTGTAATTACGTGCAGGGGAGGAATCAAAAAGAAAGACCGCGAAAAAAGGAGGGGTTAGGTGGACAGCATTGAGCAATTAGCCCGCCTGTTAGCAGAGAGTAAGGACACACTGGTTCTGACAGGGGCGGGTGTGTCAACGGAAAGTGGTATCCCGGATTTCCGCAGCCCGGGCACTGGCCTCTGGTCGCAGATGGATCCCATGGAACTGTTGTCCCGGTCGGCCTTGTCCCGCAATCCGGCAGAGTTTTGGCGGCGGGGGGAGCCAATCTTTCGGCAGATGGCCTCTGCTCAGCCTAATAAGGGGCATTACGCTTTGGCGCAGCTGGAAAAAAGGGGTATTATCAAGGGCATTGTCACCCAAAATATCGACAGCCTGCATCAGCGGGCTGGTTCAAACTGTGTATTGGAAGTCCATGGCCATTTGCGCACCGCCAGTTGTCCCCACTGCGGTGCCGAGAGAGAAATGCTTCCCCTGCTGGACCAGGTGGCCTCGGGGGACAATCCACCGCGGTGCAATTGCGGCGGGATTTTCCGCCCCAATGTCGTATTGTTTGGCGACCCCTTGCCTGCTGCCTTTCAGCGGGCATACCAATGGGCAAGGGTGTGTGACCTGCTCCTGGTAGTGGGGTCCAGCCTGGAAGTGGCCCCGGTGTGCTGGTTGGCCCCCACTGCTTCCCGGTTGGCAATAATTAACCTGGGAGAAACCCAGTGTGATGAAATAGCTTCTGTCCTCATCCGGGGCAAAGCCGGAGAAGTCCTGAACAGCTTATTGGAGTTCGCCTAGAGGGCAGGCCTGCCTGTGGCAATCCATACTGCCAGAGATAAAAGAAAAGCAACAATTCCGCTGAGGATAAGTACTGGGCTGGCCCCAATTTTTTTTGCAGTAAGGAGCCTGAAGATAAAGAGCACCAAGCCCAGCCCTATCAATACTAATCCTGCCAGAGTTCCCAAGGTGAAAGTCCAGAGCCCAAATGACTCGGCAAAAACAAACCGGTCCAGGAGGGCTGCCAGAGCGGTAAGACAAAGAGCAATCAATAAGCTAATACCAATACGCCTCATTAATAGCACCTCCAGGTATAGTCTGTCCTGGGGGTGCTTGATATTTGCGCAGATAAAAATGCCTGCAGTGGCAGTTCTATTTCTCCCTATTCTTCATAGACTGTAAAAACAAAAAAATGTAGGGATTCCCATGGCGGGGACCTCCCCTACATAGCAGAAGGGAGAAATAGTTTTGGTCCGTAGGTTGTTTGCCGTCACTCTGGTGTTGGCAATGCTCATGGTTTCGGGGCTGCGGGCTGCGGGGGGGACGAATTCATGGGATGAACTGGATTGGCAGGATTTCCCCAGTGAGGTGCCGGGCAGAGTAGGCTATAATCACCATGGTGGGACAATCCCGGAAAGGCATTTGGATATCGTAGGGGACAATGCAAGATATCCGGGGCGGGTAGCAGTAACTGATGACTATGTGTACTTTGAGCTGAGAGTTCTGGGATGTCCGGGTTCAGGCCGTTGGCTTGCAGCCTTCTTCCCTCCGGGGACCACCAATCCGTACAACGGCAATCTGAAGGCTGCGCGACTGCTGGTAGGGACGGAAAAGAGCGCCGGAAAAGTGGAAGTATTTATTGTGGAGAAAGGTTCAGGGCACAACATCCTCAGACAGGAATATATTCTGGGGGAACACAGTTCTATTTCTCGTGATAATTGCAACTACCTGGTGCGGTGGAGAATATCCCTGGAAAAGCTGGAGGAGTACGGATTTGAACTGCCAGCCCTAATAGCCCTGGCCACCGGGAACGACAATGAAAACTTTGTTCCTAACCGGGATGTCTTTGGTTGGGGGACCGAGGAGCCCGAAGACCCTGAGGACCCTGAGGACCCCGAAGACCCTGAGGAACCGGAGGAACCCGAGGACCCGGAAGACCCTGAGGACCCTGAGGACCCCGAAGACCCTGAGGAACCGGAGGAACCCGAGGACCCGGAAGACCCTGAGGACCCGGAGGAACCTGAGGAACCTGAGGACCCTGAAGAGCCCGAAGATCCCGAGGACCCCGAGGACCCTGAAGATTCGGAAGACCCGGAGGATCCCGAAATCCCCGAGGCTCCCCAAGAATTCGAGGAACCGGAAGCATTGCCGCGCACCGGGGGCAGCACCCTTTGGAGTGTGAGTATAGGAATGCTTTTAGTCGTTATTGGCTTAGTGCTTAAAGTCGGTGGCAAGAAATAGGGAAAAGGGCAGCTGGGCAGCCCTTTTTTAGAGATTGATTTTGTTTGGCGGGGGATACTCGATTCCAAAGGTATCCACAGTGACCTTTTTCATCTCCTGGCGATTGTGGGGGCAGTCGTTGGCGGCTCTGGGAGAACTGACTATTGAATCGACAGTCTCCATGCCCGTAATTACTTTGCCAAAGGCGGCATATTCCCCGTCCAGGTGGGGGGCATCTGCCACCATAATGAAAAACTGGGAACCGCCGGAGTCGGGATCTGCAGCCCGGGCCATGGAGATGACCCCTCGCTGATGCTTCAATTCATTGGCATGGCCGTTAGCGCTAAATTCCCCCGGGATGGTATAGCCGGGGCCGCCCATGCCGTTGCCCCTGGGGCAACCTCCCTGAATCATAAAATGAGGAATGACCCGATGGAAGATAAGGCCATCGTAAAATCCAGCCTGGATGAGACTGATAAAGTTGTTGACAGTGTTCGGGGCGATATCCGGAAAGAGCTCTATTTGGATGACGCCCTTTTCCATCTCGATGGTAACAAGGGGATTGGGCATATAAATAACCTCCTGAATTCCGATACTCCGTCTATTATGCCTTTGTCCAGGGAAAAAGGCAAGGGATCTCTTGTCAACCAGGGGGAAATCGTATAGAATTATTGATGTGCTTATTCTATAGAAAGGAGGCTGTTGAAGATGAAGAGGACTGTTAATTGTGCGGCAACGGAAAATGGGGAGGTCATGCTTCACAGCCTGTTTGTACCGGCAGCTGAAGCCTGACATGCTTTTATGGCATACCCTTTTTCCCTGCCCGGAAAAAGGGTATTTTAATTGGGTATTTTTACCGGAAGGAGTAAGGAAAATTGAGTGACATCAAAATTGTTGAGTATAGGCGGGAGTATGCCAAATCTATCGCCGAGATGTGGAACCGCAGCGGGGAAAGCTGGGGCGGAGAGAATTACCTGGAGACTGAAGAATCGATTATTGCCAACTATGAAAATTCTGAGTTCCTGCATACATGGCTGGCAGTGGATGGTGAAGAGGTTGTTGGCCTGTGCGGTTTCTCCGAATATCGGATCGACGAAGGCGCATCTTACATTCCCATCCTCAACGTCCGCCCCGATTACCACAACAAAAAAGTGGGCAAAGCCTTGGTTCTCAAGGCTGTTGAGCAGGCCTGCCAATGCCGGTGGCCCCGCCTGGACCTGTTTACCTGGGATGGAAACACCAAAGCGGTTCCGCTGTACAAGAAGTGCGGCTTTTTTTGGGAGGACCGGGACGACAGCACCCATCTTATGAATTTCTTGCCCTATGTCCTGCGCACCGAAGCCGTGGCGGACTTTTTTCAGGAGGCCGACTGGTACGCAGATTCTGTAAGGGAAATCCTGGTCCAGCCTGATGGGCGCCAGGAAAACGGCTTTGAGTATTATGAGTACCATTGGCAACATCAAGGCAAAAGCCTAAAAATGGAATTTGAACGCCGGGGCAGGGGGTTGCGTCGCATTGAAACCGATGACTGGCTGGTGACGGCCAGGGTGGAGAGGCAAAACCTGGTCTTTGGCCACGACTATACCATCAGCTATCATTTAGTGAATAAAAGCGGCAAACCCCTGGAGGTGTCCATCCAGGGCAAAGATGACAAGAATATATCCTTTTCCTTTGCCCAAACGGTGCAAGTGGAGGATGAACTCACTGTTTCCGGGAAATTCCACGTGGGGGAAATAGCCGAGAAGCAAAATGAATGGCATACTCATCCCACTGTAAGTGCTGAGCTGTTAATTAACGGCAAGAAGGCGCTGTTCAAGGTGGGTATTGTGCCCAAATTCCCTGCCCTTGTGCAGGCTGTGGTTCCGGACAGAGAATTCAGCGGCGGTTGCCAGGGGCAGTTCTTCCTCAATATTGAGAATGGCTATAGTGAAGAAGCGGAGTTTCAGTTTTCTCTCAAAGAGGAAAGCTTCATGCACATGGAACAAAGGGTTTATTCTTTGAAGCTTGCTCCTGAGGAGAAGAAAGCGCTGCCTGTAGACTTCACTCTCAACAGCCCCGGTCTGTTGCAGCAAGAATTGGCGATAACCGCCCGGCCTCAGGGAGGCGAACCGGTACAGTTCAGCCAGTTACTGACGGCTGCTTTCCCCGGTCGCGGCTGCCGCTTCGGGGGGGAAGACTACGACAGTTACTTTGTGGTAAACGGCAGGTACATGCTAAGGCTCAACAAGTATTCCAACACCCTGGAAGTGGGTCCCATTGCCCAGACACATTACAAAAACTATTTTATGCGCCCGCAGCTTGGCATCCCCTATTCTGTAGAATTTGGCAAGACCAAACCAAAGAAGGCAGAGTGGTGGGAGGAGGACGGGGTGTCGTTTCTCAAGGCAACTTATCATTCCACGTCCCGACCTGGCATTGTCATCGAGCGCTTAGCCAGCCTGCAAGCTGACGGCTTCTTTTCCCAGCAATGGATAATTCGCAATGCGGGGGAGGAGCCCGCTGAGAACCTGTGGTTTAAGTTCATGATAAATCTCAGCAACCTTAGCTCAGTGCTGCCCTTGCAGGGGGGAATTATTGAGGACCGCAGCGGCCTCAATTACCTGTCTTCCAATTCTCTTCTCGAACTCAGGGAGAACTGGATTTTCTCCCGCACAGGGAACAGGGGCTTGTGTTGGCCCCAAGAGATGAAAATCAAAGGGAATGGCTGGGTATGCCTGGAGGCTGAAATAGGCACCCTTGCCCCTGGTCAGGAAGCGGCAATCAAGCCGGTTTACCTTTGCGTGAATACCTTTGACAGCTGGCAAAAATTCAGGGCCTTTGCTTTAAGCACCCAGGTGGAAGATATTACAGCCACAGACAGCCTGGAGACAGTTGTCAATGGCGGCAATCTCTTTGTAACATCGGACTGCCAAGTCCTTGTCCGCCAGCATGAGCAGAGAGAATTTCAGGCTAAGATCACAGCCAGTTCCGCCAGGGAGGGCTTCACCCCCCGCCAGGTCGTTGCCGACGGCGATACTGCCAGCCTGGAGTTGCCCAAGGTGGCCACCGGCAATGTGGAAGTAGTGAACATCGCCGTGGAGACCCCCGGGGTTGACTATCAGCGGCAAGTGGCGGTCTTCGGCTGCGGCGGCCGGGTGGAAAGGAAGGAACACCAACAGGCGGGAGTTGCGGTAATGACGGTAGACAATGGCACCCTCTCCTTTTCTGCAGCTCCTGCCTTCGGTCCAGGAGTCCACAGTTTGACTTTCCAAGGCAGGGAATGGCTTGATTCCTCCTTCCCTGTACCTGGGCCAAGATCCTGGTGGAACCCCTGGCTGGGAGGCCTGGGCTTTGAATTGGAGGACATCTCTTTCAAGTCCTTGTTAAGGGAACCGCGGTCCCTCAGGTTTGTACCCCTGGAGGACAATTGGGGCAATCAGTGGCAGGGCTTGCAGAGCGAGGTGGTGGTCAAGGAAAATGAGAAGTATCAAGGCCTGATTTTCCGGCACTATGTCCTTACTCTGCCGGGGCTGGCCGGGGTGGCGACTTTCCTTGAGTTTGAAACCACCGGGCTTGCCCTCAAGGGATTGGAATGTGGCTGCACCGCTAACATCGACGGCAGATCCGGATGGTTGCAGTTCCAGTCTGCCCAGGGCCAGGTCCTGCGCTATAAGCTGGGGGAAGAAGCCGAGACCCCCATGGTCCACAAATTCCTCTTGGGCCATTCCGGCTGTGGCCACAACCTTCACATCTACAGTTTGGGAAATCTCAGTGCTTATATCAATATGGATGTAATGCTCTGCGGGGTCTGGGAATCGCTGGACCTGGCCCCGGGGATTAAGCAGATTACTCCGCCGCAATTGTACTTCTTTGCGGAAGGAGACTTGCCCGAGGGCGCGCTGGAGCATCTGGGCCAGCTGAGGTGGAAAGTCTAGACCTGGCTGCAGGGCTGCCTTTTCGGCAGCCCTGATTAGTTCCCAGGAAGGAATATCCTATAATTGTGCAGAAATTATAGGCGGAGGTGCTTATATGCTCAATGCTGAAGCTATTTTTCGTCAGATGCCTACTCTGGAGACCAGGCGGCTGCTCTTGCGCCCCCTCTGCCTGGAGGATGCCAAAGATATGTATGACTATGCCTGCGATCCCTTGGTTTCCCGGTATGTGCCCTGGGAGACCCACAGGAGTATAGAGGATTCATATGCCTATCTCAATTCGGCAGTGGAAGACCAGCAGGCCGGCAAACCCTGCAGTTGGGCGGTGGTCAGCAAAGCTGAGAACAGAATGGTGGGAACGGCAGGCTATGTTTGGTGGCAACCGGAGCACAGCAAAGCCGAAATTGGCTATGTCCTTGCCCGCCGCCTGTGGGGGCAAGGGCTCACCAGCGAAGCTGTGAAGACGATCATTGATTTCGGCTTTACCCGCATGGAACTAAATCGTATCGAGGCGCGCTGCATTGAAGAAAACATCGCTTCGGCAAAAGTCATGGAGAAATGCGGCATGACCAGAGAGGGGCGAATGCGAGATTATCTTAAGATAAAGGGCACTTTCTGCACCTACCTCTTTTATTCAATTCTCCGCCGGGAATGGGAGGAAATGCTCTAATGAAGCGCCTGCACCAGCAAGTAGAGTTTTTATTGGAAATAGATAAGCTCAAGACCATTTTCCGCCGCACCCGGCTGCTCCATGCCGACAGATTTGAAAATGATGCCGAGCATTCCTGGCATCTGGCCCTGGCCGCCATGGTGCTGGCGGAATACGCCAATGAGGAAACAGATATGGGGAAGGTAATCGCCATGGTTCTGGTTCACGACCTGGTGGAGATTTACGCCGGGGATACCTATTGCTATGATGAGGAAGGAGCCAGGGACAAGAAACAGCGGGAAGAAGCGGCTGCAGACCGCATCTTCGGCCTCCTGCCCAAGGAGCAGGGCGAAAAAATGCGCGCCCTGTGGGAGGAGTTTGAAGGCGGTCAAACCCCGGAAGCCCGGTTTGCCAACGCGGTGGATCGCTTCCAGCCAGTGCTCTTTAATCTCCGCACCGGCGGGCGCTCCTGGGAGGAAAATGGCATCACCCGCAAACAGGTGGACGCCCGGGTGGCTCCAATTGCCCTGGGTTCAAAACGGCTTTGGCAATATATCAATCAGCGGCTGGACGAAGCAGTAGACCAGGGAATATTGCAGAAAGGGGACTGAGATGGGTTATCCGATCTTTCAGGTAGACGCTTTTACCGACAAGCCCTTTGCCGGCAACCCTGCGGCAGTATGCCTCTTGTTAAATGGAGAAAAGAGCTCCTGGTGGATGCAGCAAGTGGCTATGGAGATGAATTTGTCTGAGACGGCTTTCCTGGTGCCGCAAGCTGATGGCTGGAAACTGCGCTGGTTTACTCCCACAGTGGAGGTTGATCTCTGTGGCCATGCCACTCTGGCCAGCGCCCATGTTCTCTTTTCCCAGGGTTTGGCACAGGCCAGGGAAGCTATTCGGTTTTATACCGCCAGTGGCGTCCTCACCGCCCGCCTGAGGGAGGATTGGCTGGAGCTGGATTTTCCCGCTGAACCGGCCTGGGCGGAGGAAATCAACCCTGAGATTATTGGGGCTTTGGGAGTGAAGCCCCTGTTTACCGGACGCAATCGCATCGACTACCTGGTGGAGGTGGCCAGCGAAGAGGAAGTACTGGCCTTGAAGCCAGATATGGCCCGCCTGGGAGAGCTGACGGAGCGGGGGGTCATGGTCACCGCAACAACTTCCCGCAAAGGCTATGACTTCGTTTCCCGTTTCTTTGCCCCCGGTGCGGGCATCGACGAAGACCCCGTAACCGGGTCTGCCCACTGCTGTCTGGGGCCCTATTGGCAACCAAAGTTGAATAAGCAGCAATTCCTCGCCTGGCAGGCTTCCAGCCGGGGAGGGACAGTGAAAGTGTGCTTACAGGAAGACAGGGTCATTCTGGGTGGGCAGGCTGTTATGGTCTTTCAGGGGGAACTGTTGTAGAGGCAGACTTCTAAATCCTCATTGCAGAGGAAAGACTAAGGGGTGACAGCTTAGCGCCTTGCCGTGAGGTGATTGCATGAAGCGATGGCTGCCCATACTGATGGTGGCGTTAGTGGGGCTTGGGTATGGAGATTCCGCCAGGATGCCCCTGGAAACCGCCCGCAGCCTGCACGATTTGGTCCGGGTTGAGGATATAGATTCCGAGATAGTCCTGGATCTGCGCTATGCCACCAGCAATAATTTTACAGGCCAGGCGGTATACCCCGTCAATATTGCCCTGCTGCGCCGGGGAACGGCGCTGAAGCTGGCGGCTGCCAATGTCCAACTGATGGAGCAGGGATATCGCCTGAAGCTCTGGGATGCATACCGGCCGTACCACCTGCACAAGTTGCTTTGGGAACTGGCTGGGGACAAGTGCTATTTCTTTGCCGATCCCAAGTACGGCTCGATACACAACCGGGGAGCGGCAGTGGATGTAACCCTGGTGGATCTCAATGGCAGGGAGGTGGAAATGCCCACGGATTTCGATGATTTTTCCGGGCGTGCCCACAGATATGTCCCCATGTCACCTGCTGCCCGCGCCAACCTGGATTTATTGACGGAGGTAATGACTGCCAACGGCTTTCACTGCATAGATTTCGAGTGGTGGCATTTTGAGGATGCCTCCTGGTGGCAATACCCGATTCTCGACCTTCCTCTGCAATTGTTTACGGCAGAAGAACAGTAGCAGAAGCCGGGGGATGCTGCAATAAGTCGATCCAAGGAGAAAATGCCAATGCACAAAGATTTCAGTAATGCTGATTTGCTCCTGATTGTGGTGGCGACAATCTGGGGGGTTAATGTTGCCGTAGTCAAATCTGCCCTTACGGAGTTTAACCCCTTGACCTTTAACTCACTGCGTTTCGGCATCTCCGCTCTGCTCAGCTGGGGGATGTTGGGGCTAAGGGGAGAAAAAATGCTGCCCCGGCGGAAAGATTTGGGCTCGCTGGTTGTGCTGGGCCTTCTGGGGCATGCATTTTACCAGGTTCTCTTTATTTCCGGGACCAACCTCACTACTGCTGCCAACACAGCCCTGCTCCTGGCGACAATCCCCGTCTGGGTGGCGGCCCTGGGGGCAATTACCCGGGAGGAGATGGCGGGGCCCTTGACCTGGACGGGTATTGGCATGTCGGTGCTGGGCATTGCCCTGGTGACTGCCAGCGGCGATTTTTCCTTAGGAGGAGGCACATGGGTTGGCGATATTATGTTGGTAGGCGGCACCTTTTTTTTATGCCCTTTATACATTAAAGAGCAAAGCCCTGCTGGCAAAATATTCCCCCTTGCAATTTTCTGCCTGGACAATGACAGTCGGCGCTGTTGCCATGACCCTGGTCTCCTGCAGGCAAATCTCAGCTCAGGACTGGCCAGGACTTGGTTTTGCAAGCTGGGGAGGCCTTGCCTTTTCGGCGGTGCTGGCAATTTTTCTGGGCAATTACTTCTGGAATAACGGCATTAAGAAACTGGGCTCCGCCAGGACAGCTGTTTACAACAACCTGTCTCCCGTCACGGCGATGATTTTCAGCAGCCTTTTTTTGCGGGAAAAGATAACTATTATGCAAATAGCGGGGGCTGTACTTATCATCCTTGGCGTGTCCCTGACGAGAAGGGCAAAAACTTCTTCCCGCAACCGGGAGCAGAAGATTAAGGAGGGATTCCATGGACAAAGTCAATTGCGTTGAAAATTATCACGGCACCTTAGTTGCAGACCCCTATCGCTGGCTGGAAGACAGTGAGTCTTCTGAAAGCCAGGCATGGATTAGGGAGCAGAATGAGAGGACCCGGGAATTTTTGGACGGCCCCCTGCGGGAGGAGATCAGGGAGCGCCTCACCCAACTGTGGGACTATCCCAAGTATGAGCTGCCCAAAGAAGCCGGGGGGCGCCTGTTTTTCCAAATGAATGACGGCCTGCAGAATCAGGCAGTCCTGTATTGTCAGGATCCGGGGAAAGACCCCTTCCTTGTCCTGGATCCCAACTTGTTAAGTGCAGACGGCACCGTGGCTTTGACAAGATTTGAACCAAGCCCCGACGGCAAACTGCTGGCCTATGCCCTTTCTGCCAGCGGCAGTGATTGGCAGGAGGTTCGCATCCGCCATGTCGACACCGGCCAGGACTACCCCGAGACTGTACACTGGTGCCGGTTCACCACCTTACCCTGGACTTCCGATGGAAAAGGTTTTTTCTACAACCGCTTTCCTGAAACGGGATCAGTTCCCCCGGAAGACCAAAACAATTATTGCATGGTCTGCTACCATACAGTGGGCACCCCCCAGGTCGATGACATCCTCATCTACCGGCGTCCCGACGCCAAAGAGCTGGGGTTCACGCCGCTGGTCAGTGAGGATGGGGCATATCTGGAACTGGTGGTTACCTATGGAACTTCCTCCCGCAACCGCTTTTATTACCGGCGGCTGCAAGGGGAGGGGGAATTTGTGCGCCTGTTGGATGAGGGGGATGCAGCTTACTGGCCCATTGGCAATTGGGACAGCCTTTTCTATTTTCACACCGACCTGGATGCTCCCCGGGGCAGAGTAATTGCCATTGACCTGGGCAACCCGGCCCGGGAAAACTGGCAAGAAATCATCCCTCAGGGTGAAGACGTCATTGACAGCGTGCGCATGGTGGGAGAGCGGCTAGTGGTCACCTACATGCATCACGCCTGCCACCGGGTTAAGGTCTTCAGCCTCCAGGGGGAGGAGCAGGGAGAAATTGAGCTCCCTGGCCTGGGGTCTGTCACCGGCATGTGGGGGCGCGCCGCCGGCAACAGGTTCTACCTGGGGTATGTGTCCTTTCTCCGCCCGCCAA
>Ga0208823_1003521_pt1 | contig 11068 bp, 9 predicted proteins | sample AD_UKC075_MetaG_FD_184440 | JGI IMG/M metagenome (GOLD analysis project Ga0208823, IMG submission 184440) | Active sludge microbial communities of municipal wastewater-treating anaerobic digesters from USA - AD_UKC075_MetaG (SPAdes) (version 2) | ecosystem: Engineered > Bioreactor > Anaerobic >... | reverse complement strand
CCCGGCACGGTTTTTTTTATCTGAGGTTCATGTGAGTTACCTTGAGCTCAGTATATTGGTCAGAGCCTTTGAGGCCATTTCGGATTAATGCAAAGTACAAATCTCCATCTTCATAAAATCCGTAGTCATAGGTAAATGCCGTCCACAGGCTGGCAAAAGTATACACATCCAGACTGCCCAGCTCAGTGCTTTCCTTCGAGGTGTTTTCCAGCTTAAAGGATGCGGTGTCGATGGTGCCGTCTTGTTGCAGGACCATCTGGGAAATAGCGACGGTATTGTCATAGATGCCAAGCAGCATGGCAAGAACAGGGCTGTTCCAAAGGTCAATTTCTTCACCGTCTCTCTCGATTCTGACGCATTCCCAGTCACTGTTGTACCACAGGCGATGCTCTACGATGCTGCCTTCGTCTTGCGTTAGTCTGATGACTTCGGTCTCCTGGCCGTCATATTCCTCAGTTCCCTCAGATACGTAATGCATTGACCAGGTAGTTACTTCGCCGTCTTCTTTGCGTTCTGTGTAAGTGTAGCCAAACTCGGCAAAAGTGCTGACGATATCCATCCAATCTTCGGGATAGAAGATTTCTCCCTTGACCACTGCATCTCCGTCAAGGGGCACTTCATCATTGGGATCCTCACCATTGGGGTCCTCGTCACCGGGGTCCTCGCCGTTAGGATCCTCCCCATTGGGAAGAATATCGGACACATCTGGAAGAAATTTCTTTGCCAGACCGCAACCCGACAATGTACCAATCAAGAACACGAAGAGCAGCAGCAATGCTACAGTTTTTTTCATCAATAACCCTTCTTTCCTCAATAATGCCCCTGGCGATTAGGGCTACAACAATCATATTACCAAAGGAAAAAAGAGTCCTTGCTGCAATTGGCAACTTCTATTCTAATATTGCTCAATTTCAGCCTGCCATGGTCTCGGCAGCACTTTGGGCTTTGCACAGCTGCCAATACAAACTGCCAGAGGCCATCAACTCTTCGTGACTTCCCTGTTCAAAGATTTCTCCGTCTTTAAGGACGATGATTTGATCAGCATCCTGAATGGTTGACAGGCGGTGGGCTATGACCACGGCGGTCTTATTTACCTTGAGCTTGTTCAAGGCCTCCTGAATTAACAGTTCTGTCTGAGTGTCTACTGCTGAAGTAGCTTCATCCAAAATCAGAATGGGGGCATCTTTGAGAATCGCTCGGGCAATGGAGATCCTCTGCTTCTGACCTCCTGAGAGCTTTACACCGCGTTCTCCGATTCTGGTGTCATAACCCTTTTCCAAGGCCTGGATAAATTCGTGGGCGTTTGCTGCTTTGCTGGCAGCGATTATCTCTTCTTCTGAAGCATCTGGTAATCCATAGGCAATATTGTCCCTCACTGTGCCGTTAAACAAAAAAATGTCCTGGGATACTAAGCTTATCTGACTGCGGAGACTGGACAAAGCCCACTTGCGAATATCAACCCCATCGACGAGAATTTCTCCGGCATCGGGGTCGTAGAAGCGGGGAATGAGGCTGGCGATAGTGGTCTTGCCCACACCGGTTGCCCCTACCAGGGCCAGAGTCTCCCCTGGCCTTACTATGAAAGAAATATCCTTGAGCACCGGGATATTGTCTACATAACTAAAGCTCACATTGCGAAATTCTACAATTCCAGAAACCTTGTCAAAAACAAGGGGTTGCGCTATTTCCTGAATCTCAGGCTCCCGGTCAAGTATTTCCAGCACCCGCTCTGCGCTGGCCAGGGCCTGCTGCACCCCTTCATTGATCTGGCCCAGGGCAGTAATAGGCTGATAAAAGATATTTAAATACAGCAAGAATGCCACTAGATCTTCCAAAGGCAATGCCCCCGCCAAGGCAAGGCGGCCGCCAAAAAAGATGACAATTATTGTCCCCAGGCCCGAGATAAAGTCAATTCCCGGATGAAAGGCATTGGTCACTTTCAAGGCCTGCAAAATCGCCTTGGTTTGAGCCTGGAGCGAGCGGCCGGTTCGCTGGCTTTCATACTCTTCCTGGGTAAAAGCCTTGATTTCCTTGATGCCGCTGAAATTGTCCTGGAGAACGGCATTGAGCTCAGCGACCTTAACTTGATTCTTGCGAAACAGCGGCCTGGAGATCTTGTTAAACCGGATCACCAGCCAGGCCAGCAAAGGAATTGGCATCAGTGTATACAAGGCTAAGGCCTTGCTCATGGAAAACAAGATTGCAAAAACACCAACCAGCATAACGCCATTGACTAATACCGTCGGTATGGCATGGGCAAAGAGGATTTCAAAATTGCGGGTATCGTTTAAAACCCTGGACATCAGTTCTCCGGTAGGCTTATCGCTAAAATACCGCAGTGACATCCTCTGCACCCGGTCATACATTTTCTGGCGGATTTCTTTAACCATGTTCCAGGCTGCATAATGAGAAATATAGTCAGTGCCAAACTTGGATGCAGCCCTGATAATATATATGACAACTACCAGCACAGCCAGCAGCGTAACCCTGCTCAAATCTCCTTGTTCCTCAACCCCAGCAGTAATTGTCTGGATAAGGTTGCGGATTGCCCAGGGTCCCGCCAGGCTTGCGGCAGTAACAAAAATCATGCACACCGTGGCCAAAACAATCCACCACTTATAAGGCTTTGCAAATGGCAACAGGGCCTTCAGTTCCTTCATCAGACTTCCTCCCCGGTCTCCTCGCCCAACAATTTTGTCAGCAAGTCTCCCAGTAATTTTAATTCCTCATCGCTTAAGCGATTCATGCGTGCCTCGATATTTTTCCTGTGCTGCGGGCGGACTACCGCCAGGAGTTTTTTGCCCTCTTCGGTGAGCTTGATCAGCCAAACCCGCCGGTCCTCCTTGGAATGTTCCCGATAGACCCAGCCATTCTCAGTCATTCTGTCTACAAGGCCGGTCATATTGCTGGCATTGCACTGCAACTCTCGGGCAAGTTCATTTGCAGCCATCCCCTCTTCACCAATGTGAAAAAGGGCATGAAACTGAGGCCAGGTAATGCCATGTTCCTCAATCTTCTTTCGCAGTTCATTCTTCAAGACATACGCTGTCTTGCGCAACAAGCGGTAGGTGTCTCTTGGCAGGGACTGTTCCACATTATCACCTCCCCAGCCGAATAGTTCACATCTAAATTATATAGCAGCAAAGCATTATGTCAATGGCAACGGTTCTCAGTCTAATCTGCCTGGAAACTATTTGCCATATTTTCGCAACACTGGTATTATGGACATGTACTGATGGCTGGGCAATAATAGAAATCTCATTTATTATCAGGAGGTATAACAATGAAGCTCTTCAGGGCAGGACTAATCTTTTCTCTATCCCTGGCGTTAGTCTTCAGTGCCGGATGCCAGAAAACCAAAGTTACCCTGGGAGAAATGGAGGGCAATAAATATTCCAATGACTTCTTTGGCCTCAGCATCGAAAAACCGGAGAGCTGGGTCAGCTTATCCCAGGCAGAGCTTGCAGAACTAAACCAGACCGGTAAAGAGGCTATTGGCGAATATAATGAAAAAATTGCCGAAAAAATTGACCTCGAGAGCGAAAGAAACTTAAATCTCTTTGGGTTCTGGAAATATCCCCTGGACCATATTGGAGATAACGCCAACATCGGGTGCGCTGCTGAGAACCTGACCATTGCCGGCTTTTTAAAGATAAAAACCGGTGCCGATTATCTAAGCCATACCAGGGATCTCATTATCGCAACGGGCATGCCCTACGAATTCGGGCAAATATCTTCAGAAAAGCTCGGAGGGAAAGAATTCGCTGTATTGCCAATGACTTTCACGATGTACGGCGTGACAGTAAAGCAAAAGTATTACGCAAGGATTATCAAGGGATACGCCATATCTATTTACATTACCTATAGCACGGACAGCGAGTTGGAAACTCTCCAGGGGATCCTCGACACAATTGAGATAACTCAGTAACAGTAAGAGCCACCCTCCGGTGGCTCTTTTTCCCGCGCTGAGAGATGCAGCTACTTCATTATCTGGCACACTTTATTTGTATAGTCCACAGGGTCTTCGACAGGCAGCCCCTCAATAAGCAAGGCCTGATTATAAAGGAGCTCTGTGAAAAGCTTGAACTTCTCTGTATCCTGCTCATGGGCATTTTCCAAGGCACGATAGACATCATGTCCGGTATTTATTTCCAGGATCTTCTCGGCCTTGAAGCCCGGAGCGTTGGGCATTGCATTGAGGGTTTTTTCCATGTCGATGGACAATTCCCCGGCGTTAGCCAGGCACACAGGGTGAGTCTTCAGGCGTTTGGAAGCCCGCACTTCCTTGACCTTATCTCCCAGGATTTCCTTCATGGCTGTGAAAATTTCACTTCCCGTCTCGTCGGGCTCAGTGTCTTTTTCCTCTAATCCCAGATCGCCGCTGGATACTGACTTAAACTCCTTCTCCTTGTATGCACCCAATATCTTAAGGGCAAATTCATCTACATCCTCTGTGAGGAAGAGAATATCATAGCCCTTGTCCCGGACAAATTCTGTCTGAGGTTGCTTATCCAGCTTTTCCACCGTCTCCCCGGCGGCGTAATAAATATACTTCTGGTCCTCTGGCATAGCAGCACAATATTCCTCCAGGGTGACCATTTTCTTTTCCTTGGAAGAATAGAACAGCAGGAGATCCTCAAGCACATCTTTATTGCGGCCAAATTCAGCATATACACTGTACTTCAGCTGGCGGCCGAAGGCTGTAAAAAACTTTTCGTACTTTTCTCTGTCCTCATTCAGGAGTTCCAGCAATGCATTCTTGATCTTACCCTGGATGTTCTTGGCAATGAGCTTGAGTTGCCTGTCATGCTGAAGCATTTCCCTGGAAATGTTCAAAGACAGGTCATCGGATTCAACCATGCCCTTGACGAAGCTGAAGTAATCAGGCAAGAGTTCTGGGCACTTATTCATGATGAGAACGCCGTTGGAATACAGCTCCAGACCCTTTTCATAATCCGGGCTGTAATAGTCATAGGGGATGGTGGCGGGGATGTACAATATGGCGTTATAACTGACCATGCCCTCAGCACTGGTGTGTACATATTTCAAAGGCTTATCAAAGCCGTAACGCTTTTCAGTATAAAAATTCTCGTAGTCCTCAGGCGTCAGTTCATTCTTGTTCTTCTTCCAAATGGGGACCATGCTGTTGACGATCTCTTCTGCGGTATACTCCTCGTACTCGCTGTCGCTGCCTTCCTTAAGCCTCGACCTGGTCACATCCATTTTTATCGGATAGCGGATAAAATCGGAGTACTTCTTGATAATCTCCCGTAACCTGTACTCTTCCAGAAACTCATCGTAATTTTCGTCCTCAGTGCTTTCCTTTATCTTGAGGATGACATCAGTACCTGTCGACTCCTTTTCCCAGGGCTGGATTGTATAGCCTTCGACACCCCTGGATTCCCATTTGTAGGCCTGGTCCTCATTAAAAGCCTTGCTGATAACTGTAACTACATCGGCCACCATAAAGGCAGAATAAAAGCCCACCCCAAACTGACCGATGATTTCATGGCCCTCCTGACTTTGATTTTCTTGCTTAAAGGCAGAAGAGCCGCTTTGGGCAATGGTGCCGAGGTTACCCTCCAGTTCTTCCCGAGTCATGCCAATGCCGGTATCAGAGACGGTCAACAATCTCTTTTCCTTATCCGCACTGATGCGTATATAGTAATCATCCTTGCAAAACTGAATTGTATCATCAGTTAATGCCTTGTAATAGATTTTGTCCACTGCATCACTGGCATTGGATATAAGTTCCCGCAAAAAGATTTCTTTATGGGTGTAGATTGAGTTGATCATCAGATCCAGTAACCTTTTCGACTCAGTCTGAAATTCCTTCAGTTCCAAAGACATTCTCCTTCCTGCACATTTAGCACTCTCCCCTGGCGAGTGCTAATAATTATATATCAAATGGAACGCCCTATTGTCAACGGGAAGCACCGGGACGGTTCTGCTGCTTCCTTCCCCGGTTCATACCCTGCAGAACCAACAAATAAAAAACCGGAGGACATCCGGTTTTTTACTTGAGCGGTATTGGGGCAATGGCCACACCCGCCGGGGCAAACCCTACTGTTATTTCAGCGAAGACGGCATCATCATTGACATCAATGACAGAGACAAAGGTTTCGTCAAAATTAGCCACATAGGCTTTGCCACCGTCGGCAGTTATGGCCACTGCCACAGGGTTTACACCTATGCCGTCTGTAATAGTATTAAGAACTGCATCCGAATTGACGTCGATAACCGAGACTGATTGGGCATTAAAATTGGTGACGTAGGCCTTTTGGCCATCGGGGGTAAAGGCTACGCCGAAGGGCCCGTTCTCCACAAGGATAGCGCCTACAGCTGTATTAGTAGCCACATCAATTACCGACACAGAAAACTCATCAAAGTTGGTAACATAAGCTTTGCTACCATCAAAGGTAAAAGCTACCCCCACTGGATTATCCCCTACGGTAATGGTATCGACTGCGGTATCAGTGGCAGTGTCGATGACAGTAACTGTATTCCCCCCAAAGTTGGTCACATATACTTTGCTGCCATCGGGAGAAACAGCTATGCCCCTAGGAGCATCCCCTACCGAAATTGTGGCAATCACCAATTCTGTTGCGGTATCGATGACGGACACTGTATCGTCACTTACGTTTGAGACATAAACTTTCTCCCCGTCGGGAGTAATCGCTACCTCATCGGGCCCGTCACCCACCGGAATCACCCTCACCACCACACCATTTAAAGTATCGATTACCGAAACTGAGTCGTCTCCAGAATGGGCCACATAGGCCTTTCTCGCATCAGGAGTGATGGCAACGCCGCCGGGGAATTCTCCCACGGAAATTTCCCCAACGACAGTATTCGTGTTGGTATTGATCACCGAGACAACATCCTCACTTTGCACTGGCACATAGGCCAGGGGGACGATGTTGAGCCGGGTGACTTGAACCAACCTGTTGCAGCAGAGATTGATCAGTTCGCCCAAATTCTCAATTTGCAGCACATTAGGAGTGACAGCACCTGCCAGGTATCCCACAACCGGTTCCCCGGAATAAAAAACTTTTATGACATCACCAGGGGCAATACCGGTAAGCAATTCACCACATGGGCATTTTACAACTCCCAAGTTCCTCCTCCTCCATAATTTAGATTTGCAGCGGCCAGGAATCTGGCATACATCAAAGGAGTCCACAGGACTCTCTCCAAGGTCTTGACACTGATCTTCCCGAAAACCTGCTTTTGCGGCATGCCGTTGACTTCAATGAGCCGCGGCCTGCCAGCGACAATTCCAAAATCGACGCTGAGATCGCCAAGGTGGCCGATGGCCTTCTCCATGCTCACAGCGACAGCAACGGCATATGCCTTTAGCTGGGGAAGAGAGACAGCGCAGGGGACAGATGCAAGCACTTGCTCGGCAGTGCGCACATCCCAAGGGAGATTATTAATATAATAGCCTTCAAACCCCAACCTGCTCAGGGTTGCAGTGACTTGCCACCCTCCAGGGCCACCTTTTTGCACCAGCATGCGCAGATCGAATATATGGCCATTCAGGGCGGTGAAAACTAGAAAGGGCTGCAGAATATAATCCTCCTGGCCTGTGTATTTTTTCAACCACCGCAGCAATTCACCCGCCCGCGAGAAGGTCCTGAAATCATAATCTGACTGCAGGAAGACCCTGTACTCTGCCCCGGCCCGGGCCAGTTTGAGGACATTCCTGCCATTGCATCCATACACCGGTTTGACTATTACGGAGCCGGAGCCCAGCATCTCCCACAGTGATTTTTCGCTGTATGGCCGGGTGGGAATGAGCAGTGACCTTAATTTGCTGTTGGCCAGGATGGAGTGCGTAGTCAGTTTGTTAAACCGGGTGAGGATATTAAAAACCTTGCCGCGGCCAATGACCCGCTCCAGCCCCCTGACCAGAGCAGAGGACCGGGTGTACAGCTGATTGTACACGGCATCGGGAAAGGGCATTTCCCCCTGCCGCCAATGGCCTTTGCGCAAAAGCAAACCTGAAATAACGCCCCTTCCCCAATTGATTCCCCTCCTGGTGAAGAGAAGCAGGTCAAAAGGCAACTTATTCCTGACCGGGCTGTAGAGGTCAGGGATGATCTCTTTACACAGCACTCCCACCAATACATTTTCCATATTGGCAGAAACCTCCTGTGTACAGTATATTAGTCTACTTTATATCCGGTCCTTGCCCGCTGACATTTGGGCAAAGAGCTACAGTCCAAGGCACCATTAATAAGCCCGGTTTTGATGGCCCTGGGCCTTCCGCAATTGGTCGACCCTTTGGGGAAATGTTATAATGCTGAATAGGACAAGCTAGGAGGTGGAACTGATGAAGCTGGTATCATGGAATGTCAACGGTCTGCGGGCCTGCATTAACAAGGGTTTTCTCGACTTCTTCCGGGAAGCCGACAGTGATATCTTCTGTATACAAGAAATAAAACTCCAGGAGGGCCAGATAGACCTGGACCTGGGGGGCTACCGGCAATATTGGAATTATGCGGCCAAGAAAGGATACTCAGGCACTGCCGTCTTTACACGCCACACCCCCCTGTCAGTTCAGTACGGCATTGGCAAGCAGGAACACGACCAGGAGGGGCGAGTGATAACCCTGGAATTTGAAGATTTTTTCCTGGTCAATGTTTACACTCCCAATTCTCAGCGCGGTTTGGCCCGGCTGGCTTACAGAATGGAATGGGAAGATGCCTTCAGGGACTATTTAAAGGAGCTGGACACCGGGAAACCCGTAATAATCTGCGGCGACCTCAATGTCGCCCACAAGGAAATAGATATAAAAAACCCTGCCTCCAACAGGAAAAGCGCAGGTTTTACCGATGAAGAGCGGGCTAAAATGACAGAACTGCTGGCCCAAGGCTTTACCGATACCTTCCGGCACTTCTACCCAGACAAGAAGGACGCTTACACCTGGTGGTCCTATTTCAGCAATGCCCGGGAACGCAACGTCGGCTGGCGCATCGACTACTTCCTGGTTTCCGACAGACTCCAGGATTCCCTGCACGATGCCGGCATCCTTGCAGATGTAATGGGCAGCGACCACTGCCCTGTGACCTTGGAACTGAAGAAATAGTTTCAGCCAGCAAAAGCTGGCTGTTTTCTTAGGGAATATAAAGAACCCGTAATAAAGCTTAAAGGGTTGAGAGCAAGGGGTTTGCAGTCCTTGCCTCGGAACCACAGGCTAAAGGCAACATAGATTTCCCCGACCGCCTTCTGGTGGGGGACCGCCCCCTTTGATGTCCACCTTAGGAAGCGCGGGGACGGTTCTGCTGCTTCCTTGGCCGCAAACTTATCTGCTGCCGGCAGACGGCCAGGGAAAGACCTGGATTGGCATTTTTCACCAAACGGCTGTATTTCCTGGGCAGACATGATAAAATATACTCATGTGTCTTGTCAACACCACTAGCCCCTTCGAGGTGACTTTCAGTGATGAAACGAACAAATGTCTGGTCTAAAGATTTTACCCTTATCACTATTGGCACTGTAATTTCCGCTATTGCAGGGCAAACCATTTCACTGCCTTTCAGCCTCATGGTCTTTGATCAGACCCAATCTGCATTTCTCTCGGCAATCATGTTTGTTAGCGGCATGCTGCCTAATTTTATCTTGCCTCTTTTCATTGCCCCCCTGATTGACCGGGGAAACAAAAAAAAGATTATCGTCACCCTGGACTATCTGACTGGAGCATTTTTTTTGCTAGTAGCATTGATTGTCTCAAAAACAGGGTTCAACTACCATCTGTTTGTTGCTTTCACCTTCATTGCAGGCATTATCGGAACCATCTATCAGCTGACATACATCGCCTGGTATCCGGACTTAATCCCCGTCGGCTTTGAACAACAAGGTTATGCCGTTTCTTCTTCTATTTATCCGACAGTGATAATGGTAATGAGCCCGGTAGCGGCATGGCTCTATAAAGTCATGCCCATGCACCTGCTCTTGATCATGATTGGTTTTCTAACATTTGTCGCCGCAACCTTTGAGCTGTTTATCAGCAATCAGGGCTTCCAAAAGAAAACCGGTGTCTTGCACTGGAAGGAGTACTTGGCAGACTGCAAAGCGGGATTGTCATACCTTCGTAAAGAAAAGGGATTGCAAAACATCTATTCATATATGGCCATCACCAACGGTGTGGCCACCGGCGTGCAGCTAATGGTCCAGGCCTACTTCCAATCGGTACAGTTTTTGACTGTGGCAATGCTGGCCTTCTTGCGCACAGCAGAGACCCTGGGACGGATGCTGGGCGGTCTTGTGCAATACAAAGTAAAAATCAAGCCGGAAAAACGCTTCGGCATCACGAAATTTGTCTATTTCACCTATGAGACTTTTGATATCCTCTTATTATACTTGCCCTACCCCCTGATGATTGTCAACAGATTTATCTGCGGCGTTCTGGGAATAACCTCCTACACTTTGCGGGAATCCAGCGTTCAGTCCTATCTTCCCCGGGACATGCGGGCAAAGGTAAATGCAATCTTTAACGTGGCTACCAGCTTTACGGTGATCATTTTCCAGCTTGGCGTAGGTTCCGTGGGAGATTTGCTGGGATACAGACGGACTGTAGTGCTGTTTACAGCAATTTCAATGGCGGCTATCATCGGGTTCATTGCAATTCCCTCTACCGTTAACCGCAAGGTATATGAGGCCACCAGGCAGATTGAAGATGTCGCTTAGCCGACCATCCCGCCTGCCAATACAGGCCATCCAATTGTAAAACGTAAAAATGAGCCCTGCGGCTCATTTTTGGATTACGCAGTATCATTTGCTGAGGCTTGCGATTTTGTCCTCGACTAAACCAATCAATTTTTCAACAAGCTCCAGGCCGTTTAGAAGACTTGAAATACTATCTCGTGCCAACAAAGTTGTATATGACAGGGTTGTCATATGAGTTATCTGATGATAGTATCAGTAGGGGTGATGCACATGCCGACGAAAACTTTCTTCAACCTCAGCGAACCCAAGAGGAAGCGGATATTCTCCGCCGCAGTTGAAGAATTTGCCTCCCGGCGCTTCAGCGAGGCCTCCATCAACCAGATCGTCAAAGAGGCCG
>Ga0208823_1003510_pt1 | contig 11082 bp, 5 predicted proteins | sample AD_UKC075_MetaG_FD_184440 | JGI IMG/M metagenome (GOLD analysis project Ga0208823, IMG submission 184440) | Active sludge microbial communities of municipal wastewater-treating anaerobic digesters from USA - AD_UKC075_MetaG (SPAdes) (version 2) | ecosystem: Engineered > Bioreactor > Anaerobic >... | reverse complement strand
ACAAGGTGAACTTCGATCGTCCATCTCCGTAGGAAGCATGGGGACGGTTCTCATGCTTCCATTTATTTAGGGGGACGTTATTGCGTAAGCATGAGAACTGTCCCGAACCTCGGATAATCTCCAAACACTTGTTACCGACTCTCCCTGTCGGTATAGGTAAGTTATAATACGCTAAACAGGGCATTTTTGCTAAGTGACACCGCGATAACCACGAGTATTAGTATCAATCCAACGGCCTTAAACAGGAAGTGGACCTGAAATGCCAGCAATCGCATGGGTTTTGGAGGCAATAGGTGCCATATTGTGCTTGGCCATTTCCTTTCTGTACTCAAGTAAAAGGATACAAGCACAAACTTATGTTTTTTCCATGTCTTTGGCAATTCTACTCGTGGTTATTGGTATACTGCTATCGTCTTGAAGGAATGGGAGACAGAAGGAGAGCGAGAGGAAAAGGAAAGAGAATCGGAAGATGAAGCAGAAGGAACGAAGCAGAAGATGAAGCAAAGGGGACGGGGGTTTTTGCTTCGGGGGAGCGCTGAGCGGTTAGAATGCGACCAAGCGAACGGTGCTCACAAAAAAGTAGTAAAAGTAACAATTGTTATATTGTGAAAGAGAGCAAGTCTTAGTAAGCAGACTGTGCAGAAGAATGATCTGTTGGCGCAGGATTCTTGCTGAGGCGTATCAACACGAACGCATGGATTCTATTTGCACGGGGCGGTTATAGTAGCAGATTGTTCAATTGGAACACGTATGCAGGTCTAACCGTGTCTAATTAGCAGGTACCAATTATGCTGTGAGAAGGAACAGCGGGCCTGGATCTAGAATGTATTCATGGCACATTGTTTTAATATACATTTTATCATAGGGTAACAACCACTATCTGGAATATAAGAACGATAGCTCTGTTGTATAAGAGGTGTAGGTACACCATGGAGTTACGCTAGCGCTGGTGTGTGCCCACGGAGAATTTCTTTGGTAAGCACAATGAATATCGAATAGATTTTCTACCATTGCTGCAAACAAAGCGACTTAGAATTGGGGAGGGAAGTATCCAATGAAGACATTAATGGACCTGTGCAAGCCTAGGGAAAGTGTATTTGATGAAACGAAACGAGAAGATGTTTTAGATTTGACTGATTTAATTGAAAACCGTATTAACCCAAAAGAGTTTTTTGAAGAGAACTTTGTAACCGAAGGAATGAAACTTTTATTTGACACTGCATTCAAACGTTTTCATAGGCAGGGGGCAACAGCTGTAGTCAAGCTTACGCAGACTATGGGCGGAGGTAAGACACACAATATGATCGCTTTAGGCTTGCTAGCTAAGCACCCTGAATACAGGCCTCAGTTATTGGGAGATAGGTTCAAGGATAGCTATGTCGGCAAAGTCAAAGTTGTAGGTTTTACTGGTAGAGAAAGCGATGCCCCGTATGGCATATGGGGATCGATAGCCGAACAACTTGGGAAAAAAGAGATATTCAAAGACTATTATAGCCCGCTTCGAGCGCCAGGTCAGAAGGCTTGGATTGATTTGCTCAAGGGTGAACCTGTGTTGATATTATTGGACGAGCTTCCGCCATACCTGGAGAATGCAAAGTCAATTTCTGTAGGCGACTCAAACTTGGCGGTTGTAACTACTACTGCGTTAGCCAACCTGTTTGCGGCTGTGAACAAAGAAGAATTGTCCAATGTGTTAGTAGTGGTGTCAGACCTAAAGGCTACTTATGAAAGCGGGAGTGAACTGTTACAATCTGCCTTTAAAGAGTTAGATAATGAGATCAATAGGTCCGCGCTTAATATAGAACCGGTAGGAAGTACATCAGATGAAGTGTACCATATCCTAAAAAAACGTCTTTTTGAGAAACTACCATCTGATGATGAGGTTGTAGAGATAGCAAATGCCTATAAGCAGGCAGTAGTGGAAGCAAGACAGATGGGTTATACCAATATGTCTCCGGACAAGATTTTTCTTGGTGTTCGAGATTCATACCCTTTTCACCCGTCCATACGTGATCTTTATGCAAGGTTCAAAGAGAACGAGGGGTTCCAGCAGACGAGGGGGTTAATTCGCCTGATGCGGCGAATTGTGGCACAGCTATATAAGGGAGAGAATCCAAAGGCAGCGGAAAAATATCTTATAAACGTACATGATTTTGATCTCAGAGATCCGGACATGCTAACTGCCATCACTCAAATCAAGCCTTCGCTGTCGAACGCCATAGCCCATGATATCTGTTCGAACGGGAAGGCTATAGCTGAAGTTGTAGATGGGGAGTTAGGCGGGGAAACCATGCAGGAAGTAGCAAAGCTCATCTTGGTGGCTTCTTTGGCTGATGTGCCCAACGCAGTGTTAGGGTTATCGGTGTCGGATACTATTGGTTATCTCTGTGAACCTAACAAGGACATCACGCGTGTCAAGAAGGTGTTAGACGAGTTTCTAATGCAAGCATGGTACCTCTACACTGACAGAGACGGCAACATTTTCTTCAGAAACACGAAAAACATGATTGCCGAGCTTAACTCTCTAGTTGATTCCTATGATAACGAAAGTGCTAAGAAAGAACTTAGGGTTTTCCTGGGACAGTTATTTAAACCGACCTTGGCGGACTGCTATCAGGATGTGCAAGTATTCCCTGCCATAGACGAGATTGATCTTGCGGTTGACAAGGTTCTTCTTATACTGTTTGAGCCCACCAGATCAGGCACAGGATTGAATCCGGAACTACAGAGGTTTTACGATAATGCCCGCTACAAAAACCGGGTTATGTTCTTGTCGGGTCAGAGAAACACCATGGAGAACCTTTTGAAGTCTGCGAAGCAGCATAAAGCTATTAACACCATTATCGAAAGGATGAGAGAAGAAAGGGTGCTCGAGAACGATCCTCAATACCAAAAGGCGATCGAGAAACAGACCAAAATCAAGCTGGAATTGCTGCAAGCCGCAAGGGAAACTTTTTCTACATTGCATTATCCAACAAAAGACCGGTTGTTCAAGGCAGATTTCTTGATGCAGTTTCACGACAATAATTATGATGGAGAGAAACAGATCAGATCACTTTTGTTGGAGAAAATGAAATTTACTGAGGACGTCAGCGGAGAGACGTTTAGGAAGAAATGCGAAGATCGGCTGTTTACCCAGAAAGAAATGCGTTGGAGTGATGTAAAGGAACGGGCGGCTACAAATCCCGCGTGGCAATGGCATATACCTAGAGCTTTGGATGACCTTAGGGAAGAAATGCTTAGAAAGGGCATATGGAGAGAACATGGAGGATACATTGAGAAAGGACCGTTTCCCAAGGAAAAGACAGATGTCCTTATACAGGAATTGCGACGGGATGATGATACTGGTGAAGTCGTTTTAAAACTGACTCCCAAATATGGCGACAAGATATATTACGAGGTAGGCAAGCCTGCAACAACTGCGTCTAATGTTGTAAAAAACGCCAACGAATTTAGAACTTGCGAGATTGTACTCTACTTTGTATGTGTTGATAGCACTGGAGAACACGAAATAGGAGAACCCCGGAAGTGGACGAATGAGATTATGATCAAGCATAGGACTTACGATAAAGGCGACAACAAAGTAGTAGAACTGAAAGCAGCGCCTCATGCCACAATTCTGTATACGACCGATGGTTCCAACCCTAAGGAATATGGCCTCGTTTACAATTCAGAAATCATCATTCCCCCAGATGCTACGTACCTATTGGCAGTTGCCGAGGCAGAAGGGATATTTTCGGAACCCCTGGAGGTCAAGATTGAAAGGAGACCGAAGGGAGCTCTCGCTATAGATAAGCAAAAGCCTTTGACACTTAAGAAGAAGTATAAAACCGATGATACTGCTGATACATATAAAGAGCTGGAACTCTTTAAAAAACACCAGGTTCAGATTTCCGATGTTGTAGTGATGCTGTATAAAGCAGAGGAGAACACAAACAGAAAAAGTTGGATCGAAATTCAAACTGATTCCTATACAAAGCTGGATATCGATAAACTGGAAGATACTATTGACAATGTGCGAGAGAATTTCATGGGTGACGGAAGGGTAGACATAACATTCGAGTACGGAACGGCTTTGTTTAGGTCCGGGCAGCACTTTATAGATTGGGTAGCAGACAGTAAGAAGTCCTTGAACCAGTTCAATGAAGAGGAGATCGTTCAATAATGGCAATACGAAGAGATGCTATCGGTTTTGGATTTGTGCCCGTAGAATCTGAACATCATTTCCTAGTTGTTATACCGAGAGGCCAAAATGATGATGTCATCGTATACGAGCGATTTCAATGGCAGGACAACGAAGAGGAACAGAAGATAGACTTCAATAACGACCAGCCAAAAGTCGAGATTTCTAAGCATAAATGGAAGCAGATCGAAAACGATTTGCGGACAGAGTTTAACGAAAGACTTAAAGAAGATGGCTTTCCGGCAGGGAAGTGGAAAACCGGTCAGGTGCCAGTTCACAGGCTCCTCGGTAAAGAGATGGTGCTTTTGATGTGGGCAATCGAAGATTGTGATCCGTCGGTTATACCGACGGCTCTAAAGAACTGGAAAGGCTTGAGCCCCGAAGAAAGATGGTGGCTCTTTACCATGACTAATGCTGCAACAGGTAACATAGATGACAGGCGAGGTTGGCGTAAGGCAGTGCGGTATGCGTTAACAGAAAATCCTGTTTCCGAGACGAAGCAGCTTCGCCTTTTTGACTTAACCAACCAGAGAAGACTTGATGAGTGAATAACAGAGGGAGGATTTTGGGTGAAGCATCAAGAGACGTCATTCATAGAAGTGCAGTTCCCCGTATCAAAAGTTTCCAAGGAAAGTTACAAAGAGAGGAAGGCTGGAAGCGGTCAAACACTAACCGGGCTCGGGAAATGGTGGGGACGGAAACCTCTTATATTGATCCGGGCAGCCCTTTTGGGTCTTTTGGTCCCTGCTAGCGACGATCCTGAGAAGGATAGAGACATATTTTTGAAAATACTGACCATGGATGAGGAAGGGCTCATAAAGCGGAAGAATAAGTCGATACCCGCAGAGGAAGTACATAAGTATCTGACGCCCAGTGAAAAGAGGAGATACTTCGAAGATGAGCAATCCTCAAATAAGATAGCGTATAAAGCAGGGATCACTCGAGGTGAAAGAGACCAAGCACAGCTTACTGTTTTTTGCCGCATGTCCTACGATGAAAAGCTCCGGTACTGCATGAGACCTGAGGAAGTAGACAACCTAGATGCTTCCGAGTGGGCAAAGATTAATCAACATTTGGGCACCAATGCCGAATCTCTTCAGGAACTGGTGAAGGAATTAGGAGAAAGGAGATTTGGTAAGGTTCCAGTTGTAGGGGATTGTTTTTGCGGAGGTGGAAGCGTACCATTTGAGGCAGCTAGAATGGGTTGCGACGTATATGCCTCTGACTTGAATCCAGTGGCCGCGCTGTTAACTTGGGCGGCTATTAATATAAACGGGGCGAGCGAAGAAGAAATACAAGAGTTAAGGCGATTTCAGAAGAGAGTCTTTGATTTGGCTGATAAACAGGTCATTGAGTGGGGAATTGAAACTAATGAAATTGGCGATAGGGCAAATGCGTATCTTTATTGCAATGAGACTATTTGCCCCGAGTGTGGCTATAAAGTTCCTCTGGCACCTTCTTGGATTATAGGAAAATCTACAAGAACGGTAGCAATCCTAAAGGAGAATGATGATAGAGGTTTCGATATAGATGTCATATCTAATGCATCTAGAGACGAAATGAAACTCGCAGAAGATCTAGCCACCATACAAAATGGGAATTTGGTGTGCCCCCACTGTAAGATGTCAACCCCTATACCAGTCATCCGTAAAGACAGGATAAGAGAAGATGGTTCAACTGAATATGGCCTTCGGAAATGGGGTCCAACGGAGTTTGTTCCAGCTCCCGACGATGTGTTTCAAGAGAGATTGTACTGCATTAGGTATGAGAGAGAATATGTCGACGAAAAAGGCAAGCGAAAGACAGAAAGGTACTATCAAGCTCCTACAAAACATGACCTCGAAAGAGAACGGAAAGTCGTTGAGTTCTTGGAGGAGCGATTTACTGATTGGCAACAAAAAGGATACATACCTAATAGCAGGATAGAAGAAGGGGATGAAACATCAAGACTTAGGCGCGAAAGAGGTTGGGCTTACTGGCATCAACTCTTTAATCCCAGGCAGTTGCTAATTCAGGGGTTGTTGATGAAATTGGTCGATCAATATGCAGAGACAAAAGGACAGAAGGTTGTGGGATTACTAGGAATAAACAAATGCTGCAATTGGAATTCAAAGTTGAGTAGTTGGAATAATGCGAGGGAAGACCAAGGCTACCAGACGTTTTATAATCAAGCGCTTAATCCCATGTTTAACTATCCTGTTCGAAGCATGAGAAGCGCCAGTTTTTTCGTCGACATTAAACCAAATCGTCATATTGAAAAGGACAGCGCCTTATGTGCTGCTGCCGACGCCAGAAGCATTGGTGTAACGTGCGAAGTCTGGATCACTGATCCCCCATATGCTGATGCAATCAACTATCACGAAATATCTGAATTCTTCCTTGCTTGGGATAGGAAGATGTTGTTGGAGGCTTTTCCAAATTGGTATGCAGATAGCAAAAGAGCCCTTGCTGTTAAAGGAACAGGCGACAGTTTTGACCGCACGACGGTAGAAATATATAGTAACTTGGCCGCACACATGCCTGACAACGGTATGCAAATTATTATGTTTACGCATCAAGATGTAAGCGTGTGGGCGAAACTGGTGCAGATTTTGTGGGCGTCTGGGCTACAAGTTACGGCTGCCTGGTGCATAGCTACTGAAACTGATGCGGGTGGATTAAAACAAGGTAATTATGTTAAGGGGACTGTTCTTCTGGTACTCCGCAAACAAACATCGGGAAAGGCCGGCTATCTCGACGATGTGTATCCGGAGATAGAATTGGAAGTAATTAGTCAGATTGATAGCATGCAGCAGTTAGACGACAAAGAAGACCCCAATTTCTCAGACACCGACTACCTATTGGCTGCCTATTCGGCTTCCGTGAAAGTCTTGACATCCTACAGACTAATAGATGGTAGAGATATGCGGTATGAGTTGTCCAAAGAAATGGTGTCAGGTAAAGAGTCGCCTATTGAAAAAATGATCAATCAGGCAGTTAAAATAGCTTATGACTATCTCGTACCTAGCGGATTTGATAAGTACATATGGAAGACCCTTACCCCAGAAGAAAGGTTTTACATTAAAGGACTGGACCTCGAAAAAGATGGTGTAAGTCAGATTGGTTCATATCAAGAATTAGCAAAGGGTTTCGGCGTGACGCAGTACAAAGAGTTATTGGCAAGCACAAGAGCAAATCAAGCCAGGCTCAAGACGGCCACTGAGTTTGCCATGAAGGGCATGAGAAACGATGATAGGTTTGGCTCTTCTCTTCTGCGAAACGTGCTTGCTGCGCTTTATCAGGCTATAAAGAACGAGGACACTATGAGTGGCAGAAATTGGCTTAGAAACGAATTGCCCGACTACTGGGGGCAGAGGAAGACTGTTATTGAAATATTGGGATATATTGCAACATTAGCTAACGTAGCTTACATGTCCCATTGGGAACAAGAATCATATTACGCTAGGATTCTAGCGGAACTTGTAAAAAATGACGGCGTATAAGTAGGGAGTTCGAGATGATTTACCGATATTCAAGCAGAAGAAAGCGGCTAGATCAGTCATTTCTGAACCAAAAACTAAAAGGCGCTAAGGCTTACGACCGGATTGCGGGTTATTTCAATTCGTCAATCCTGGAAGTCGCCGGGGAAGCCATTGAACAGTTGGAAGGCTGCGCAAGAGTGGTTTGCAATTCGGGAATGACAAAGCATGACGCGGTTACTGGCACGGCTGCAGTCAATGCCATGCGTAGGGAATGGTGCGATCATGGCCCCGAGAAGATTTATTCTGATAACCCCGACAGACTCCACAAATTATACGAGTTATTAAGATCCGGGAAACTCCAGATCAAGGTTTTACCTGACGATGCATTTGGACTTATTCACGGCAAAGCTGGAGTGATCACCTTAGAAGATGGAAGCAAAACATCTTTTGTCGGTAGTGTTAATGAAACGTACAAAGGTTGGAAACTTAATTACGAAATACTGTGGGAAGATGATTCTCAAGAGGCGGTGGACTGGGTTCAGGAAGAGTTTGACTATTTTTGGAATAGCCCTTTCGCAGTTCCTCTTTGCGATTTTGTTGTCCAAGATATAGATAGAATATCCCGCAGAAGAGTCATTTATAGTGTCGACGAGTGGAAACAGGTGTTAGAACCTGCTTCTACCGTGGTCGAGGCTCCTGTATATAGGCGCGAGTACGGACTTTGGGAGCACCAGAAGTTTTTCGTTAACCTGGCTTTCAATGATCACAAGAAGGCTCATGGGGCAAGGTATGTGTTAGCCGATACGGTGGGGTTAGGAAAAACCATCCAGCTTGCCTTAGCCGCCGAACTTATGGCGTTATATGGGGACAACCCCATACTTGTTATTGCGCCTAAGACTCTCCTGTGCCAGTGGCAGGACGAGATGAACAATCTCTTGGATATGCCTTCTGCAGTGTGGACGGACCAGCAATGGGTGGATGAGAATGGCATTAGATATCCAAGTGAAGGACGCATATCAGATATAAAGAAGTGTCCAAGACGCGTAGGGATTATATCCCAGGGACTCATAACATCTCGTTCCGAGATAGTACAACCTCTTCTCAATATGGAGTATGAATGTGTCATTGTAGACGAAGCCCATCGGGCAAGGCGAAAAAACATCGGACCGGGAAGAGAGAACGAAAAGCCAGATCCTAACAATTTATTAAAGTTTCTACTAGAGATATCAAAACGGACTAAAAGCATGCTTCTTGCTACGGCTACGCCGGTGCAATTACACCCTATTGAGGCATGGGACTTGCTAAACATATTGTCCCAGCGAAATGACAGTGTGCTGGGAAACGAATTCAGCCCGTGGCGAAAATACCCGGGCCGTGCCCTGAATCTTATCACGGGCAAAGAGACTATGGACCCATTGGATCCTGAAAATTGGGAATGGGTTAGGAATCCATTCCCACCAGCTTCGGAAGGTGAAAGCACATTCGGACGGATAAGAGAGCAGTTGAACATGTCGGACGAAGATTTTGTGATCAAGCCAGAAGCTATAGATGAGCTAGACGAACCTGATAAGCGAAGAGTTCAACGAATTATCGAAGATAATTTCTATACCGACCATAACCCTTTTATAAGACATATAGTAAGGAGAAACAGGGAGTTTTTGGAGAACACTACTAATCCCGAAACAGGTGAACCTTATCTCAAAGCGGTCAAAGTTAGACTCTTTGGCGACAGTTATGACGAAGCGATTGCGTTACCGCCGTACTTACAGGAAGCGTACGGACATGCAGAGGAATTTTGCAACCACCTTCAAAAACGGGTTGGAGGCGGAGGTTTTATGAAAACTCTGCTCCTACGAAGAGTTGGGAGTTCTATGATTGCAGGTAGGAAGACAGCCGAGAATATCCTTAGTTCGTGGGGCAGTGTTTTGGAAGGTGAAGATTACGAGGAAGAGGAAATCGCGTATGAACCTTCAGTCCAGAGCGAGATCAAGAACATTTCTGAGGAAGAACGACAATGTCTTGCAAAGTTTATCAAAACCTTAGATGCAAACAAAGAAGACGATCCCAAGTACAACCTTGTTCGTAAAATTCTGCTTGAAGATGGATGGATGGAGAGAGGATGTATTATTTTCTCCCAGTACTATGACTCAGCCATCTGGGTTGCTGAAGGTCTATCTGCTGATCTTCCAAATGAAAAGATCGGAGTATATGCCGGTGGAGATAAGTCAGGATTGCTGGTAAATGGCGTTTATCAGAAACGAACAAAGGAAGAAATCAAGCAGATGGTAAAAAACAGAGAGCTTAGAATTCTTGTAGGAACAGATGCGGCTAGTGAAGGCCTGAATCTTCAGACATTGGGATGCCTTATTAATCTTGACCTACCTTGGAATCCGACGAGGTTGGAACAACGAAAGGGGAGGATCCAAAGGATTGGACAAGTATACGATGAGGTTTATGTGTACAACATGAGGTATAAGGGTTCCGTAGAAGATCGGGTTCATCATCTCCTTTCAGAGCGTTTCGAAAACATATACGGAATGTTTGGCCAAATCCCTGATGTATTAGAAGATGTCTGGATCGACGTAGCGTTGGGCGAGATTGAAGAAGCCCAAAAGAAGATTGACGCTGTTCCAAAAGTACACCCCTTCGACGTAAGGTATCATTTGAACGTTGGTACGGTAAACTGGGAAAATTGTTCGGTGGTATTGGACAATACTGAGAAGCGAAAACATTTAATGATCGGATGGAATACCGGTTAAAGCAACGGGAAGTAACGGGCAAAGGGACGGTACTTTTTGCTTCATTTTGTGTTAGAGCCTTGCCTCTTTGATTAGCGGAGGCTTTGTGTAAAAAGATCTATTGTATGGACAAAAACAGGCAGACTCGACTTTAAAATCAACAGCAACGGGTTCCACGACCATATCAAAGCCCGCAAAAGGAAGGTGTAGGCTCTCTTGCGATATGCGGAAGTCTGCAATCAGAAAACGGGAAGGTTAACGATATGAGTAGATTGGATAGGAACCCGAAATCCAAATCGGACGCCTACAACCTATTCTCAAAGCGGTGGGAACACTATCTAAGTAAGGAGGGAATAGTATGGCTATACCTAAAGATAAAAGCATATATCTCCCCCTGCTAAAAGTAATTGATGATGCAGGGGGGAGACTCTCAGCAGGTGAATCTGTAAATAAAGTCGAAGCGTATTTCCCAGAGCTTACTGAGGCTGATAAACTCGAGCGAACCTCATCTGGCAATAAGAGATGGGCCAATCGGGTCCATTGGGCAAGACAAGGCTTGATCTATCAAGGCTACCTAGATACGGAAGCTCCTAAAGGAATATGGCAGATCACACAAGAGGGCAAGCAATACCTGGAATCTGAATGGCCTAATTGGAAACCAGAATATTCGCTTTCTTCAGATGATGACACCGCGGGTGAA
>Ga0208823_1003492_pt1 | contig 11130 bp, 10 predicted proteins | sample AD_UKC075_MetaG_FD_184440 | JGI IMG/M metagenome (GOLD analysis project Ga0208823, IMG submission 184440) | Active sludge microbial communities of municipal wastewater-treating anaerobic digesters from USA - AD_UKC075_MetaG (SPAdes) (version 2) | ecosystem: Engineered > Bioreactor > Anaerobic >... | reverse complement strand
CAATTCTTTAGCTCTCTGGGTAACTGAGAAAATATGCGGCTCTATATTTGAAGGTTTAGTATTTTTTGTGTTAGACATTCAATCACCCATAACTTCATTCATTTTTCTTACGCTGCTGTCGCTTCATTCTCACAAACTCTTTAAATCTTTCTATTTCCGCCAATTCTTCCTCAGTCCATTCTTCGCTGTCATGGTGAGCGGCTATGGTTTCGATAGAGTCCGATTTAATTTGCAAAAGAGCATCAGCAGATAGGTTCGCCTTAATTCAACAGGCAGCACCACTCTTCCCAGTTGGTCAACTTTCCTAACAATACCAGTAGATTTCAGTTATATCATCTCCAAATACATATTATGGGATTTATATTACATCTTTTAGGAAATCGTGTCAATATGGGTTTAACAAAGGTTAAAGACAGACAGATTTCTTCACAACACTTTCACAACATTTAAGGGCTTTTCACAACACTTTTTAACTTCCTCGAGCGTTTAGAATTGTTTCTGCGCGAAACAGAAAACCGCCTGTATTAGGCGGTTTTAAAGGGGTTCTGTTGGAGCTGGTGGTCGGATTTGAACCGACGACCTGCTGATTACGAATCAGCTGCTCTACCACTGAGCTACACCAGCATGAATATTTTAAGTTACAAATCAACATGCATATTCAATTATAAGAAGAACGTCCCCAAATGTCAATTTCCATTTTTCTAATGCTTAATTTTCGCACGTCTATTGTTATCCCTTTGTCGAGGCGATTTTCGCATAGTGTTTTTTCCATTATTCCCGGTTCGGGGAATGGGTTATTTTTTTGTGGTAGTGCGTTCCTCTGCGGGGAAAAGTGAGGCAAGAGCAATCCTGGTGTTTTGCGTGTCTAAACAGGATAAAACGTGAACCCACGCCTGTTGCAGTTCTTGTGCTTCCGCCACGGTAAATTCGGTAGTTTCTCCGGCTCTGATTTTTTTCAAGGCCGGTTCGATGGGAATGACCTCAAAATTAACCCGCCCATTTTTGATGTATCTCCGTGTCCAGATGGGGATATATTCGGCTTTTTCAAAAGAGGGCTTTCCCGTTATGGAATCCACAGTCAGATGCAGGTTGAGAATGATGCCGGCTTTGCGAGGCAGGCCGTTTTGGTCGGAAATGAAATTCCCTAAAGAGTAGCTGACGAAATGAGCGCGCTCCATAGTACCTGGTGTAGAATCTTCCTCGGGCAAAAGATAAATCCGGGCGGGCTGCAGAACGTGGGGATGGGTGCCCAGGATCAGGTCGGCTCCTGCCTGCAAACACTTTTTGACGAGCGCCGTCTGCAGTTTATTGGGCGTTTCCTGATATTCCTCCCCGAAATGCAGGCACAAAATGACCAGTTGCGCGCCGGATTCCTGCGCTTTTTTTATGTCGTTGATGATTTGGGCTTCATTAATATAGTTTACGGCAAAGGGGTATTCGGCCGGAGGTTCCAGGCCATTGGTTCCATATGTATAGGCTAGAACTGCGGTATTGATTCCTTCGATTTCGGTAATGACAAGCGCCTCTTTTTCTTCTTGACTGCGGGCGGTTCCTGCATGCAACAGCCCTGCCTCGTCCAAATGCTGCAGGGTGTTTTGCAGGCCGGAGATTCCTTTATCAAGGGCGTGGTTATTGGCGGTGGTGATTAGGTCCAATCCGGCCTCCTTCAGGTTATAAGCCAGGGCAGCCGGGCAGTTAAAGCGGGGATATCCTCCGTATTCTTTGGGGTCCGTGCCTAAGGTGGTTTCCAGGTTGCCGATGGCAAAAGAGGACTTTTCCAGGATTGGTTTCACGTACCGGAAAAACGCGGAAAAATCATAGCTGCCGGAAGCGGGTTGCCACCCCGCGGAGATTTGCGTATTGTGCATCATGATATCGCCCACGGCGGTGATCATGATGCTTTTTTGCTCCGGAGGAAGCGGGGGTACGGCCACCGGCTTGGTGCCGGGCGCTTCCACAGGCTGAGTCCCCAGGAGAGTACCCAGGACGAGGGTGCAAACAAGAAGCAAGAAGAGGAGGAATTTTCTCATTATTTTCCCTCCGCGTGTTCTTCGTTTTTTATTTATTAACAGTTGTATTATAGCAGTTTTGGATAGTTTTGTCGCGGAAAAGTGACGAAAAACCTTTCTCCGGCATAAGGTACAACAGGAAAAACTTCTGAAACCTTTTGGTCGGAGAAAGGAGTATGTGAGTTTATTCATGACAAAGGAAAAAGCGCCACCTACGATGGTTCGAAAGATTGTTTCTTTAAAGAATCCCGGTGAGGTGCATTTGCTCAAACAAAGTCTGGAGCAGGTCGGGGCCAGGCTCATCAAGGAATTACCGATCGTAAACGCCTATTTATGTGAGTTCCCTTCCGAGGAAAAGGCTCTGTTGACTTTCCGCAACAGGGAGGAGTTGTTTGAGGTCGAGGATGATATTGAGTTTAAACTCTGCTGGTTATTCGCCCCCTTTTTTCCTCTGCCGCCGCTTTTCCCACCACCTTTTCAAGCGCCTGCTAAACCCCAGCCTCAGCCGGTTTACGGCGGGGTCAGGGTTGGTTGGGGTCTAAAACGGATTGGCGCTCCGGAGGTTTGGGACAAATTACAGAAGAGGAGGGTGCGGGTAGGAATTATTGATACCGGGATAGACTATAAGCACCAGGATTTAAGGGAAAATATCAAGGATGGTATTTGCACCTTAGACGGACAGCGGGACTTTATGGATGATTATGGCCACGGCACCCATATTGCGGGCATTATTGGCTCGGCCGGAAACAGGTACCGGGGCATGATGGGGATCAATCCCTATGTTGACATTTATGCGGTGAAAGCGTTTAATAAAGAAGGCAAAGGAAAACTTTCGGACATTATTGAGGGCTTGGAATGGTTGGCCAGGCGGCAGGTCGAGCTCATCAACATGAGTTTTTCCACCTCCGAAAACAGCCGCGCTTTTGCCAGCGCCATCAGTTTTATGGAGGCGCAGGGCATTACGATGGTGGCGGCCTCCGGTAATGACGGAGTGGGACGCAGTGTAAAATTTCCGGCCCGTTTTCCGCAGGTCATCGCCGTTTCCGCCACCGACCGCTATGACCGGGTTGCTGCTTTTTCCAGCACCGGGCCGGAAGTGGACTTTTGCGCGCCCGGGACGGACATTCCTTCCGCCTGGTTGAATAACAGCTATGAAGAAAAGAGTGGGACTTCTTTTGCGGCTCCGCATATTACCGGAATTGCGGCGGACATCCAAAATGTATACGGGCCCATGCCGCCGTCCCGCTTGCGTGAAATCATGGCTTCGGGGGCGGTGCGCCTTGCCCAGTTGAGTGACGAACAGCAGGGAGCAGGGATGGTGGAGTTGCCACGTATCATCAAGTAAAATCGCGCATCATCAAGTGAATTCCGGACCGGTAAGGAGCGGGCAGTGGTATCTTTGGTCATACCCACAATGGGGGCAACAGAACAAATGAACACAATCGCGCTCTGAGTCAACGTCATCGACCAAATCCAGTATTTCATAAGGCAAGTAAGGGCTGTAGGGTTCATAAAAGCCTTCGAGCATCCCCTCGTCTTTCATTACGGTCTTACAGAAAGGACAAAGCATGGACGGGGTTGGTGATGGCTCAAGGCCGTTACATAAAGGACAAAGTCGCATGCAATATCCCCGCTTTCTTTTTCCTGTTTGCTTATTATTGTGCACATTTCCGTGCCGATTAATTTGTTTATTGCCGGCGCGGGTTCTTTGCAAAAATCGATGAAAAGGTTTGTCCAAGCAGTAGCAAATATCAACTTCTACCTTATAATGAAGTAAAGATATTCATTAGTGGGGGAATGAACCTTGTCGCAGGTTTATGTTACTCTTTCCAAAGAGATGCTCCAGGCCTTGTTGGCAAACCTTATCGATTTGAAGTTCCCTGCCAGTGATTTTTTAGTGGAAAACGAGACTGATGGAATGAATGAAATAACCCGTATTATTAACTTACTAAGCGGTGATGTGTTTGAACAGGCCGTTCAGAAGCAGGAAGCCTCACTCCATCCCAAAGGCGAATGTAAGATCTATGAATTTCCTCCTAAACTTTCGCCGGGTGAACCTTTTGATGATGCAGGCCACTCGGACGGTCACGGGAATCATGAGGAAGGGGGGAAGGATTATGGGAATAACGCCACTGCGCACGATCCTCCGAGAACTGATGAGAACAATAAAAAGGACGATCAGGAGCATACTAATGGCCATGCGGGCGGGAACGATCAGCCGGTCGCTCCTGGTCACGCGAATGAAAAATGCTTTCCGGGCAATCAGGAGAACGATTAACCGGCTGGTGGTATACTAAAAAAGCTTGAGCAAAAAGAATGAACGAAAAGGGGTTGTAAGCGTGTGGCTTGGAGCTCATGTTTCCATCGCGAAAGGTTTTGCCAATGCGGTAAAAATGACGATTAAGATGAAGGGAAACACCTTCCAGTTTTTTGTGCGTAATCCACGGGGCGGAAAAGCCCGTGCCCTCGAAGCGGCTGATCTCCTCGAAGCTCATGCGCTCATGCGCGAGCATCATTTTGGGGCGGTGGTCGCCCATGCCCCTTATGTGTACAACCTGGCCTCGACCAAAGAACAAATCCGCCGTTTCACGGTTCATGCCCTCAAGGAGGATTTGCAGAGGCTTAAACTGATGGGCGTTCCTTATCTGGTTGTTCATGTGGGCACCCACGGTGGACAAGGGGAAGAGCAAGGGCTGTCTCTTGTGGTGGAAGGATTAAAGGAAGTATTGGTGGAAATCCCGGCGCAGACCCAAATCCTCCTGGAGGGGATGGCCGGGGCAGGAACCGAGCTGGGCTATAGCTTTGAACAACTGGCGGAAATCCTGCGGCGTTGTGACGACCATCCGGGACTAGGCTTTTGCCTGGACAGCAGTCATCTGACCGGTGCCGGCTATGACCTGGCCGCTTTGGCCGCGGTCAAGCAAAAAATCAAGCAACTGCTGGACTGGTCGCGGGTAAAGGTATGGCATTTGAATGATTCGCGCTTCCCCCTGGGTTCGCGTAAAGATCGCCATGCCAAGCTGGGGGAAGGGTTCTTAGGGCTTGAGACCATTCGAAAAATCGTCTGCGACCGGGAACTGGAGCGGCTGCTTTTTCTTCTGGAGACCCCCAATGATGAGGCGGGATATGCGGCGGAAATCGCACTTGTGAAGGAATTGCGGAAGCAGGCAAAGATGTTGTAAAATTGCCTAAAATCAAGAAAAAACATAAATTTGTTGTTAAATCACTGTATTAATCCTTTAAAATGTAGTATATTATTCATAGGATAATATGAATATAACGAAGAAAGGGGAAGATTTCAGTAAATGAGTGCGTGGCTATGGCTCATCCTGGCAGTGGTATGCATGGTTGTTGAAGCGATAACCCTGGGTCTTACGTCGATTTGGTTTGCCATAGGTGCTTTAATAGCCTATGTCCTGGCCTCCTTTGATTTCACTTGGCAGGTACAGGTCGCTACGTTTTTGCTGACTTCCTTAATTTTGTTGTATTATACGGGCCCCATTGCGAGAAGGTATCTTAAAATTGGCTCAACGCCCACCAATGTGCAAGCCTTGATTGGCGAAGTGGCTGTTGTAGTCGAAAAGATCGAAAGGGGTAAAAAGGGGCAAGTGCAAGTAAAAGGGCAGATTTGGTTTGCCAGGACGAAGGACCGGCAGGAAGCGGATGTTGACGAGGAGGTCATTATTGACCAGATTGAAGGGAACACCTTGGTGGTTCGCCGGATTTAAAAGGCGAGCATTAAACATAATTTGGAGAGGATAACAAGGAAAATCAAAGGAGTGATGAGAAATGGTCCTGTTCATTATTTTAATATTAATAATTGTCTTAATTGCGACGAATGTCAGAGTAGTCCCGCAAGCAAGGGCCTTTATTGTGGAAAGATTGGGCGCCTATTATGCCACCTGGCACGTGGGGGTGCACGTGAAGTTTCCGTTACTGGACCGGATTGCCCAGGTGGTTGATTTAAGGGAACAGGTCATTGATTTCCGTCCCCAGCCGGTGATCACGAAAGATAACGTTACCATGTCGATTGATACGGTTGTTTTCTATCAAATCACCGATCCGAAATTATATACATACGGGGTAGAAAATCCCTTGCTGGCGATCGATAATCTCGCGACCACTTCTTTAAGAAACATCATTGGTGAATTGGAGTTAGACGAAACCTTGACCTCGCGTGACGTGATTAACACCAAAATGAGGAGTATTCTGGACCAGGCCACGGAGCCCTGGGGAATCAAAGTCCACCGGGTAGAGGTCAAAAACATTGTTCCTCCTGCGGAAATCCAGGATGCCATGGAACGGCAGATGAAGGCCGAAAGAGAAAGAAGAGAAGCGATTCTGCGGGCAGAAGGGGAAAAGCGCTCGGCGATTCTTTTGGCGGAAGGGCATAAACAATCGACGATCTTGAATGCGGAAGCGGAAAAAGCAGCGGCGATTCTTTTAGCGGAAGCCCAAAAAGAAGCCGCAATCAAAGAAGCGCAAGGGGAAGCGGCTGCGATCCTGATCGTGCACGAGGCCACTTCGGAAGGATTGAAAATGCTGAAAGAAGCGGCACCCGACAATTCGGTCATTTCCTTGAAGAGCTTGGAAGCGCTGACCAAGGTTGCCGACGGCCAGGCCACGAAAATCATCATTCCGTCCGAGATCCAAAACCTTGCTTCATTGGCCGTGTCCCTTTCCGAAGTGGTCAAGGATAATGCCAAACCGAAAAGGACCAGGTTGGCGAAGCAAGCCGAGGAATAAACACGAAGCCGGGTTGATGCGCAGATGAATCAAAAGGGGAAAAGCCGGCAATAGAATAAAGAAGGGCCAAATGGTTTGTGGAAGCTTTGTAAAGGAGCGCCCAAACCATTTTTTTGTGGCCCGCGAGAATACTAATTCGGGATGAGCGCTGGTATGATATGATGGAGAAGAAAAGGAGCTGAAGCAAAGATGGAGAAGTGGTGGAAAAAAGTCGTAAATGAGTTGCAGCCTTTATCTTTAGAATCGATGCAAGAAGCAGAGGAAGTATTAAAGCAAAAACTAAAACCGGTGGGGAGTTTGGGCAAATTAGAGGAAATAGCCATTCGCCTGGCCGGAATCTATGGTCTGCCTTTTCCGGAAATCAACCAAAAGGCGATTGTGATGATGGCCGCAGACCACGGGATCTATGAGGAAGGATTTAACCGGTATCCTCAGGAAATCACCCGCCAGTTGGTGGAATTAGGCGATAAAGGTTTAATCGGGGTCAGTGTGTTGGCCCGTTTTGCCGGCGCCCGTTTGGTAATTGTGGACGTGGGAATCAAAGAAGAGGTGCAAGGGAAAGGGATCATCAAAAGAAAGGTCCGTCCGGGTACGGCAAATATCGCCCAGGGTCCGGCCATGTCCCGCGAAGATTTATTCCAGGCGCTGAAAGCCGGTTATGAGGTGACGAGTGCTTTAATCCGGGAAGGAGTCCAGGTTTTCGGGATGGGGGAAGTCGGCCTTTGCAATACGGCCACCAGTGCCGCCGTCCTTTCCGCCTTTGCCGGCTGTTCTCCGGAGGAGGTGGTGGGCAGCGGATCCGACGGTACTCGTGATGCCCGCCTCCGCGCCTTGAAGGTAAAAGCGGTGGAAAAGGCTTTGGCAGTGAACAGGCCTAATCCGGAGGACCCTTTAGATGTACTGGCCAAAGTCGGTGGTCTGGAGATTGCCGCACTGGTGGGGTGCTGCTTTGCCGCGGCCCATGCCCGCAAAGCGGTGGTGCTCGACGGCTTTATCGCGGGGGTAGCTGCTTTGGCCGCAACAAGAATCAATCCCTTGCTGAGGGAGTATTTGCTTCCTTCCCATCTTTCTGCGGAAAAAGGCGCAGGCTTGGTCCTGGACGCTTTGGGGATGGAACCGATGCTTCTTATGAAAATGCGTTTGGGCGAGGGTACCGGTGCGGCCCTGGCCTTTCCGCTCCTGGATGCCGCGCTCAAGGTTTATCAGGAAATGGGTTCTTTTGCTGACCTGTGATATAATTAAGGCAACTCTTGTGGGCGGCCGGTGAAAGATAAAAAATAACTGAAAGAAAAGGGAAAGGGAAAAGAAAAAATGGGAAAAATCCGGACCATACGGTGGCTCGCTTTGCTCTTGCTACTGTTTCTGGGTGTGGGTATACTGGGTTATTGGGCTTACCCCAGGGTGGTGGCAGCCCATTATGATATTATTATCTACGGCGGCGGTTTTGCCGGTTGTGCTTCGGCGCGCAGCGCCGCTTCCTTAGCACCTGATAAAAAAGTGCTCTTAATAGTGCCCGATCCTGTACCGGCTCTTGGGGGTCTGGGGACCATCGGCGGACAGAATTTTGCGGATATTCGCTACTGGCAGGAGCGTTTGGTGACCCGCGGTTCCTTTGCCTTCTGGTTTGACCAGAGTGGGCAGTTTTATAACACCGGGGAGATGGCGGAAATCCTGCGGCGCGATTTGGCCCGGTTCCCCAATTTGGAGATTCTTTATCAGCATGATCTCAAAGGGGTTTTAACGTGGAAAAAGGCGGTTCGGGTCCTGAGCTTAGCACCCATAAAACGGGACGGGGACGGAACCGTGGCCTGGCAAAAAGGCTGGCGGGCCGTTTGGGGCAAGGTGTTCATTGATGCTTCCGATGAGGGAAGGTTGGTTCGTTTAGCAGGCAACCAGGTAACCGTAGGCCGGCAGGACTGGCCGGCGGAGCATCTGGAAGCTTTTAATGAGGGGCGGCCCGCATCAAAAGCGCAAGACCCGGCCGGCAGCGTCCCGTCTTCCTGGGCCCGGCAGCAAGCCGCGACGCTCATGTTTAAGGTCAAAGGGGTAAAAACACCTGTCCAACCCGGCCAGTACGGGGACTTCTACTTTGCCCTTGATTTCAAGGGCAGTTGGGGTTTGGTCGGCGGGCAAGGGATTTGGCAAAATGACGGGACGGTTCGTAATTTTAACGAGTCCTTCCGCGCAAAGGGCTTTGCGATCAAACCGATTAATGCCGCGCAGAACGGAGCCGGCAGCGCGGAATGGTGGGTCAATATGCTGCTTGTTTTTGATGTGGACGGGCGGGCCAGCGAAAAGGACCGGGGCAGCAGTCGTTTTCCTGTGCTCGGGGAAGGGCAGAAAACGGTGGACCAGGCTTGGCAAGAGGCAAGAGCGCTTTTGGAGCGGCCGGAGTTTTTGCAGGCCCTGCGCCGTTTCACCGTAGCGGTAGATGGCGAGGAATATGGCTTTGGTGAGGCGGATTTGGTCAGGGATCAGGAAAACAAGCCCGTGGTGGGGCAGGTGATGTATCTGCGGGAGACCGTGCATGGTCTTTGCCGGGGAGAAGCCGGCGGCGTTTTTGTGGATGATGGTGCGGCCGGGAAGGCCGAAAAATACTTTGCTTTGACTACGGAAGAAGCGCAAAAAGCCGGAGCCGGAAGCGGCTTCGGCGCGGAGCAAAAGATTGTGTGGGGAGCCGACCGGGACAATTTCACGGACCGGATCGGGCTGGGCTATTATATGATGGATATTAATGCCTACCGGCCTGAGGATTTGCAACATAAAGGGCAATATGTCTGGCCGGTAACCGGCTACCTGCGTCCTGATTGGCAGGCGGCCGGGGGGCAACCGGTGAACCCGGTTTATTTGCCTTATGCAATGCTTTTGCCTTCCGACAGTGTTAATCTGCTTGTGCCCGGGTATGCCACCAGTTGTACTTCGCTGGCCTGGTCGGAAATCAGGGTGTTGCCGAATCTTACGGTCTTAGGGGATGCTGCCGGCACGGCTGCCGCACGGGCGGTTTTGTTCGGGGAAAATCCGGCTGATTTTGGTCCCGCCCAGTGGCAGTGGATGCAGGAGCAGTTGCGGAAAAACGGCGCTTGTTTGGACAAGTAGGAAGAGGGTTTGTTTAGTCATCGCTGAGCCTAATACTGGGGGCGGAAGCCTTCGCCGAGGACTTCGTACGCGTTGCTGATAATGACAAAAGCATGGGGATCAATCTCCCGGATGATTTTTTTCAAAGCCAGTACTTCTTGCTTGTTCACTACCACGTAAAGGACGCTTTTTTCTTTACCGGTATAAGCGCCCTGCCCCTTGATAATCGTTGCCCCGCGATCTAAGTTGTTAATAATCGCCGTGGCAATCGCCTGGTTGACGTTGGAGATAATCGTCACCGCCCGTGCTTCGTCAACCCCTTCAATCAGACGGTCAATGACCCGGCTGGAGATATACAGGGCCACCAGGGTGTAAAGGGCTTTTTCCGGTCCCAACAGGGCGCCCACCGCAGCAATGATGAAAAGGTCAAAAACAAAAATCGTTTTACCCATACTGAATCCGGTCTTTTCGTAGATCAGCCGGGCGATAATATCAACTCCGCCGGTGGTAGCTCCGGAACGGAGGACCAGGCCGAGGCCCAATCCTGATAGAGTGCCGCCGTATAGGGCGACCAAAAGGAGATCATCTGATTTAAACTGAAAGCTCCCGGTTAAATCAATGGCCACGGAGACACTTAAAACGCCCAGCATGGTCTTGAACAGAAACTGTTTCCCCCAGCATTTCCAGCCAATCAGAAACAGCGGAATGTTCAGCGTTAATAAAACAGAGCCGATCGGCCATTTGGTAAGATAATGGATAAGGAGCGCCAGTCCGGTAAAACCGCCTTCGGCCAGATTATTGGCGACAATAAAAAAATTGAGGCCGAGGGCAAAAATAAGGGCGCCCAAGGCAATTCCCAGGTAAGGGAGTAGCTTCTTCAGATATGGTAGTATTTTCTTCATTGTGTTCACTCCAAACATTAGCCTTAACTTTCAGCATTAACCTTCAGTATTACTAAGGACTTCAGTATTTCTATTATGTGGTTATTCCAATATTATAGCATATAATATATAATTATTTTTCATCGGACATAGTGTAAAATTGTTGTAGGAAAAAAATAAGCAAGAGACATCCTTCTTTGATAAAATGGAAGTCATCACACAAACCATTTTTAAGAAAGGAGTGTCTCTTGTGAATCATATTTTACTACATATCTGCAAAAATTTCATTGGTGAAGTTACAGATTTTTTTAATGAAGGTCAGATTAGGAGTTTAGAAGAAATGGTTTTAGATAGGTACCATTTAAACCGTGCTATAGTAGCAGCTACCGGGAATCAACCGGAACATAGGAAAGAAATAT
>Ga0208823_1003490_pt1 | contig 11132 bp, 10 predicted proteins | sample AD_UKC075_MetaG_FD_184440 | JGI IMG/M metagenome (GOLD analysis project Ga0208823, IMG submission 184440) | Active sludge microbial communities of municipal wastewater-treating anaerobic digesters from USA - AD_UKC075_MetaG (SPAdes) (version 2) | ecosystem: Engineered > Bioreactor > Anaerobic >... | reverse complement strand
AGGCCGCGCAGCTCGTCATCGAGGCCGCCACCGAGAACTACGAGCTCAAACTCAAAATCCTCAAGCAGGCCGACGCCCTGCTGGCCCCCGAGGTCATCGTGGCATCCAACACTTCGTCGATCTCCATCACCAAGCTGGCCGCTGCCACCAGCCGCCCTGACCGTTTCATCGGCATGCACTTCTTCAACCCGGTGCCGATGATGGCGTTGGTGGAGATCATCCGCGGCCTGCAAACCAGCGACGCCACCCATGACGACGTGAAGGCACTTGCAATCGCACTCGGCAAATCGCCCATCACCGTGAAGAATGCGCCCGGTTTTGTGGTTAACCGCATCCTGGTGCCGATGATCAACGAGGCATTTTTTGTGCTGGCCGAAGGCACGGCCACCGCCGAAGATATTGACGAAGGTATGAAACTCGGCTGCAACCAGCCGATCGGCCCGCTGGCCCTGGCCGACATGATTGGCCTGGACGTGTGCCTGGCGGTGATGGATGTGTACCTGACGGAGTTTGGCGACAGCAAATACCGCCCCTGCCCGCTGCTCAAGGAAATGGTGGCTGCGGGCCGTCTGGGACGCAAGACCAAGCAGGGTGTGTACACGTATTGAAATGAGCCACCTGCGCGGCCAGCCACTCGGCTGCGTCGAGCGGCAGATCGTGCCCCGCATCCGCGTGTTGCACCAGCGGTACGCGCCAATGCCGCGCCAGTGCTTCGCTGCAGCGCGGCGACACCAGCCGGTCGCCGTGGGTGCCGACCACCAAGATGGGTATGTCTGGTGCAGCCTGCGGCGCACGGTAGCGTGCGGCTGCAAGCAGCTGGTTGACTGCACTGGCACGCGACACTGGGTGACGCTGGCGTAGGCCCACCCAGTGCGCAAGCAGTTGAGCACGCGCCGTCTCGCTGAACTCGTTGCAGCTGGTGAGCGCCAGCACCGCCTGCTCCACCGCTTCGGGTGATGCACCCAGCGTGAGCAGGCGCACCAGTGGCAGCCAGGCGCGCGGCAGCAGCCGCTGGGGCAATCCACTGAAAGGCCGCAGGCTGGTATTGACCAGCACCATCGCCTCCACTTCATCGGCATGCCTTTCAGCCCAGGCCACGCAGGCCATGGCGCCCAGCGACATGCCGAGCAGGCGGTAGGGCGGATGGAGACCCTGCGCAGCCAATGCAGCGCGCACCGCTTCCATCAACGCAGGCACCGTGGCCGCGCTGCGCTCGGCCCAGCGTGTGCCGTTGCCCGGCAGGTCGGGCGTGAGCACCGCATGCGGCGCCACCGCCTCACGCAGCAGCGGTACGAATTCGCCCCAATGGCCCGTCTCGCGTGTGAGGCCGCGCAGCAGGACCCAGGGTGCGGGCATCAGAACGTGTTCAGTGTCTTTTTGGAGTTGCACAAGTGTCTTTCCGGGATGGGATGCAAGGCGCAGTGTGCCGTCCATAGCCCGGCTATGGACAAGCGCTGCAACGCCGCAGGCCGCCCGAAAAGACACTTGCCCGAAGGGTTGGAGTGAAATCGGGCGATTGGGCGCCCCAGCTGCTGGCATGGGCAGAAGCCCATGCGGCGCATCCGGGCCACCCACTCATCCCGATTGCACTCCAATGCAACCTCCAAAAAGACACTGAACACGTTCTCAATACCATCGCTGCAACGCCTCCTCGTGGTGCCGTGTGCGCTCGGCGCCCTCGGGTGACCACAGGCGCCAGCCGGTGGCCGCGCGACCCATGAAGTCGAGCAGGCCCACATGGGTACGCAGCACGCGCTCCTGCCGGTGCTGGATCAGCGGATTGAAGATGCCGTGGCGCGAGAACAGCTGGCGCGGGTTCTTCTTGACCCAGAGCCAGGAGCCCATCTCCAGCGTGAGCGGCAGAAAGACCGGGCCGCCCTGCGCGCGGCTGCCCGCCTCCAGGTGCAGGAAATCCCAGATGTCGCCATGCGCCAGGTACTGGCGGCTCTGCGGCTCCATGAGGTAGCGGTGCTGCGGGTGCGCCCGACCAAAGATGTCCTGCAGCGCATGCATCTCGGCCAGATGCTGCAACGGTGCACGGGTATGGGCATAAGGAAACCAGAGCCTGTCGCGCGCGCCGAAACCCGAATGGCAGTCGATGGCGATGCTGAAGGGGCGCGACAGCAGTTCCTCGCGCACCAGGTCACACAGCGCCTGCGCCTCGGGCTGCATCGGGTTGCCCGCTGCGCCGCGGTACCAGGGCAGGTTGGGGCTGACACGCTGGCCGCCCACCAGCCAGGGCACGCGGTCATCGGCATCCACCGGCGCGTTGCGGTTCAGGTCCACGCCGGCCGGGTTGGCGCGTGTGCCGCGCAGCATGCCGCCGGGGTTGACCAGCGGCATGAACACCAGCCGCACCGATTCGAGCTGGCGGTGCAGCGTGCTGTCCCAGCGCATGCGCGTGACCAGGCTTTGCAGGTAGGCAATCACCACCTCCGCGCCGATGCGCTCCAGGCCATGCACGCCGCCGAAGAAGCCGGCAGCAGGCACATGCGGCGAGGCGTTGCCCAGGGTGATGGCATGCACGGGCAGACGCGGCGAAGCCGGGTCCGCGGGGTCGGCCGCCACCTCGCACACCACCCGCACGTCGAGATGGTCCGCCCCTAGTTCGAGAATACGTTCGAGCGCGCTGAGTTCGGCAAGGACGGCGGAGGTGGACATGGGCGTTGTGTCGGGGACGATGCCACGGTACGTCATTCTCATGACACTGGTTTGTCACATCGGGCCCCTACGCTTGTAGCCATGGAATCCATGCCCCGCACCCCGCCGTTGACCCACCGGCCTTCCCGGACCGGCGCACACCTTCTGGTGCTGCTGGCCGCGCTGCTCTACGGCGCCGTGGAACTGTTCGCGCTGCAGCGTTCGCGCTGGCGCGCCGCCCGCAGTCGCTAAGAAGACGCACGGGAGCCGCAGCAGCAGCCACACTACCGTGGTGTTGATGACTGCAGTGGAAAAGAAGGAGACAAGCCATGGAATTTCCTGCCGAACTGCCTGACGGCGCGGTGGTCGCCGAGGTGCGCGGGCATGTGCTGGTGATCGGGATCAACCGGCCGTCCAAGCGCAACGGGTTCACGCCCACCATGTTCCGCGAACTGGCCGAAGCCTATACGCGGCTCGACGACGACCCCGCCCTGCGGGTGGGGGTGCTCTGCGCAGCCGGTGCGCATTTCACGGCGGGGCTGGACCTGCCGGCCTGCGCGCCACTGATGCGCGAAGGCAGGAAAGCCATTCCCGAAGGCCTGGTGGAGCCCCACGACATGGGCCTGGCCGGCTACCGCCGGCGCACCAAGCCGATGGTGGTGGCCGTGCAGGGCATCACCTTCACAGTGGGCATCGAGCTGATGCTGGGCGCCGACATCGTGGTGGCGGCTGAGGGCTGCCGCTTCTCGCAGCTTGAAGTGAAGCGCTGCATCATGCCCACCGGCGGCGCCACGCTGCGCATGGCCGAGCGCGCGGGCCTGGGCAATGCGATGCTGCACCTGCTGACCGGCGACGAATTCGACAGCGCCGAGGCCTACCGCCTGAACTTCGTGCAGAAGGTGGTGCCGGCCGGCGAGCAGTTCGCCGCCGCGCTGGCGATTGCCCAGAAGATTGCCGACAACGCGCCTGCGGCCGTGGTGGCAACGCGGCTCAACACCATCAAAGCCGCAGAGCAAGGACCGCTGGCCGCCGTGGCCGAGTTCATCGAAACCCAGCGGGTGCTGGCCAACAGCGAGGATGCTGCCGAAGGCGTGCGCTCCTTCGTGGAACGGCGACCGGCGCTGTTCACCGGGCGTTGACCTGTCGCCTGCGCGTCAGTGTGTTGGCGAGGTGCAGGTTTTCCCGCTGGCAGCGGCCGCCATGCGCTGCTTGAATGGATCTCCTTTTGGAGGAGATGAGATGCCGCTTTGCCGTGTTCCCGTGTTGCGCACCCTGGTGCTGGCCTTGGCCTGTGCGCCCTTGTTCAGCCTGGCCCAGACCGCGCCCCCTGCCCTGCCCAACCCCAAAACCACGTCGGTGGATGCCATGGGCTGGATGCAGGGCTTCCCGCCCGCTGCCGACAAGCAGATCACGTTCGACAACCCGGCAGGCGGCGTCTATCCCCGCACCCGCTGGAGCTATTCCCACATCCGCGAGACGGTGCCCACCGCCAACGTATGGCGCGGCAGCCAGGCCCCGACCAAGCTGCCGGTGGCCCTGCGCAACCTGGATGAACTCAGTTTCCAGAGCCTGCAGGGCGAGACGCTGAGCTTCGACCAGATGCTGGAGCGCACCTACACCGACGGCATCCTGGTGCTGCACAAGGGCCAGATCGTCTACGAGCGCTACTTCGGCGCGCTAACGCCCGAGCGCCCGCACATCGGCATGTCGCTCACCAAGTCCTTCGTGGGCACCCTGGCCGCCATGCTGGCGCATGAGGGCGTGATCGACCCGAATGCCCTGGTGACCCACTACCTGCCCGAAATGCAGGGTACCGCCTATGCCGACGCCACGCTGCGCCAGGTGATGGACATGACGGTGGGTGTGCGTTATTCCGAGAACTACGCCGACCCCAAGGCCGAAATCTGGAACTACGCCCGCGCTGGCGGCCTGCTGCCCCAGGGCGCGGGCTACACCGGCCCCAAGACCTTCTACGAGTTCCTGACCACGCTGCAGAAGGAAGGCCAGCACGGCGATGCCTTTGCCTACAAGACCGTGAACACCGAGGTGCTGGCCTGGGTGCTGCGCCGCGCCACCGGCAAGAGCCTGGCCGACCTGACGAGCGAGCGCATCTGGCGCAAGCTGGGCGCCGAGAACGACGCCTATTTCATGGTGGACCGCATCGGCACCGAAGCCGGCGGCGCAGGCCTGAACACCACCCTGGCCGACCTGGCCCGCTTCGGCGAGATGATGCGCAACGAGGGCCAGTTCAACGGCCAGCAGATCGTGCCCAAGGCGGTGGTGCAGGACATTGCCCGCGGCGCCAGCCAGGCGCAGTTCGCCAAGGGCGGCTATCCGCTGCTCAAGGACTGGTCGTACCGCAACATGTGGTGGGTGACCCACAACGAACACGGCGCCTACATGGCCCGTGGCATCCACGGCCAGAGCATCTATGTGGACCCCAAGGCCGAGATGGTGATCGTGCGTTATGCCGCCCACCCGATTGCGGCGAATGGCGCGAATGATCCGCTGACGCTGCCGGCCTACCACGCGGTGGCCAAGTCCCTGATGAAGCCCTGAAATGGAACAACAACCCCCCAGCCGCTCCGCGGCCTTCGGATCGTTGAGGGCGCGCCAGTGCCATCGACTGTGGGTGGCGCGCAGCGCTATGGATAGCTGAGATGCACACGCCTACCGCAAAACACGGTGGCATGTGCAGAGATCCGTATCTCCTTTTTCCTTTCGTGGATTACATTGTGCGCAATTTAATTGCTCGATAAAATTCAGCCTATGGCCTCCGCACCCACCCCCGACGACATGCTCAAGCTGGACAACCAGCTGTGCTTCGCGGTCTATTCCACCTCGCTGGCGATGACGCGCCTGTACAAGCCGCTGCTCGATAAGCTGGGGCTGACCTACCCGCAGTACCTGGTGATGCTGGCGCTGTGGGAGCAGGACGGCCCCATGGTGTCGGCGCTGGGCGAGCGCCTGTCGCTCGACTCCGGCACCCTCACCCCCTTGCTCAAGCGGCTGGAGGCCAGCGGCCTGGTGGCGCGGGTGCGCGACGTGGCCGACGAGCGCCGGGTGCACATCACCCTCACCACTGCAGGCCGCCGGCTCAGGCAGCGCGCAGCCCACGTGCCGGGCTGCCTGCTGGCGGCCACGCAGTGTTCGGTGGATGAGCTGGTGCAGCTCACCCAGCAGATCCAGCTTTTGCGCGACCGCATCAAGGCGGCCTGATCTTTCCCCTTCTCGTTTTCACCCACCCCAAGGAGCTCTCCATGACCACGCCTCTCGACAAAGTTCTCTACACCGCCGAAGCCCACACCACGGGCGGCCGCGACGGCGCCGGCAAGTCCAGCGACGGTGCACTCGACGTGCAGCTGAGCCCCCCCGGCTCGGGCAAGCCCGGTACCAACCCCGAGCAGCTGTTTGCGGTGGGCTATGCCGCCTGCTTCATCGGCGCCATGAAGGCCGTGGGCCCCAAGATCAGCGTGAAGGTGCCTGACGCCGTGGCGATCGATTCCAAGGTCTCGCTCGGCCCGACGAACGGCGGCGCGGCCTACGGCATCGCCGTGCAGCTGACCATCAGCCTGCCGGGCCTGGACGACGCCCAGAAGAAGCTGCTGGTGGACACCGCCCACCAGGTCTGCCCCTACTCCAACGCCACCCGCGGCAACATCGACGTGGATCTGGTGATCGCCTGATTCCCCTGCCGGATGAACTCCCGGCACAGCGGCCCGGCCCTCACGGATCGGGCCGCTTTGTCATGGGCGATGTCTCTCGCGTGACGCCCACACGGTTTGCACCGTGGCGCCTTTGCTGCTGGCGGGGTAAGGTAGGCAGCCTTGCCACCCACCCCCCGTCCGGCCATGGAAACCACCCACCTGCTGGTCCGCAAGGACCAACTCACCCAGACCCGCCTGCACACCACTGTCGACCAGCCGCTGGCAGCAGGCCAGGTGCGTGTGCGCATCGACCGCTTTGCCCTCACCGCCAACAACATCACCTACGCCGCCTTTGGGGATGCGATGGGCTACTGGCAGTTCTTCCCCAGTGCGGAAGAAGGATGGGGCAACATCCCCGTGTGGGGCTTCGCCAGCGTGGTGCAGTCCCTGCACCCTGGTGTCGCTGTGGGGGAGCGGCTCTATGGCTACTGGCCCATGGCCACGGGCGCGGTGCTGCAGCCGGACCGCCTCAGCCCCGAACGCTTCACAGATGCCACACCCCACCGCGCCGCGCTGCCCGCTGTGTACAACCAGTATTTCCGCTGCGCTGCCGATCCGCTGTACAGCGCCGACACCGAAGACATCCAGGCCCTGCTGCGCCCGCTGTTCATCACCTCGTGGCTGATCGACGACTTCATGGCCGACAACGACTTCTTTGGTGCCCACACACCAGGTGGCCCGCGCGGCGCGATGCTGCTGTCCAGCGCGTCGAGCAAGACGGCCTATGGCACCGCCTTCCAGCTGCACCAGCGCCAGGGCATCGAGGTGATCGGCCTGACTTCGGCCGCCAATGTGGCTTTCTGCGAGAGCCTGGGCTGTTATGACCGGGTACTGACCTATGACGCGCTCGGCCAGATCGACGCCGGCACGCCCTGCGTGTATATGGACTTCGCCGGCAACGGCGGGCTGCGCGAAGCCATCCACACCCGGTTTGCCCAACTGAAATACAGCTGCTCGATCGGCGGCACCCATGTGGAGCAGTTGGTCGCCAGCGGCGCTGGCAAGCACCTGGCCGGGCCACGCCCGACGCTGTTTTTTGCCCCAGCGCAGGTCAAAAAACGCGCCATTGAATGGGGCACGGAGGAATTCGGCCGGCGCATGGTGGCGGCCTGGCAGGCCTTTCTGAGCCAGGTGGGAAACCCGCAAAACCCCTGGCTGCGCGCCGAGCACCACCAGGGTGGTGCAGCCGCTCTGGCGGCCTATGCCAGTGTGCTGGGCGGCAAGGCCGACCCGCGCGTAGGGGTCACTGTGACGCTGGCGCCGGCCTGAAAACTTACTTCTCAGCAGCGGGAGGGGGGCCCCACTTGCCCAGAGGAGGCACCAGCGCTGGCTCTGGCTGGGCCATGAAGTGCGGCGACATCATCTGCACATTCGCCGCCTGGAAGCAGTCCTGGATATGGCCATGCAGCGCGCTCAGCATCGGAATCCGCTCGATGGGCTTGTCAAGGTAGACCAGCAGCTCGTATTCCACATAAAAGTCGCTCAGCGCCCGCTGCAGCACAAAGGGTGCTGGCGTGCGGCGCAGCCCTGCGGTGCGCGAGGCCGCGTCCAGCAGCAATGCATGCACCTGGCGCCACGGGGTGTCGTAGCCCACGCCCACCTTGGTGGCGGCCAGCGTCCCGCTCTCTTCCGACTTGCGTGAGTAGTTCTTGATCGGGCTGCTCACCAGCACCGCGTTCGGGATGGTGATCTCCTCGTTGCGCATGGTCACCAGCTTGGTGGCCAGGGTGCCCACCTCCTGCACCACACCTTCATCCTGGCCAATCACCACATAGTCCCCCACCCGCAGGGCACGCGAGTACACCAGCACCAGGCCGCTCATCAGCTGGTTGACCACGCCCGACGAGCCCAGCGTGAGCATGGCCCCCAGCAGCACCGAGACACCGCGGAACACGTCGCTGTTGGAGCCGGGCAGGTAGGGGTAGATGGCCACCATAGCCAGCGCCCAGATGCCGAGCGACGCCAGCCGCCGCGTGGCGGATGCGGTCTCGGGGTGAATGGCCGAGATGCGCAACTGGCGGTTGGCAATGGCACGGAACATGGCATTGGAGGCCTCCACCACGGCCTGGGCCAGCAGCAGGATCACCACCACCACGATCAGGCCTGGGATGGCCTGGATAACGCCGCCACCCACAGTGGAGGCTGATTCGGCAAACACCTCACCCAGGCGCTCGCTCAGCGCCCGGGTGGCCGGAAATGCATACAGCACCGAGGTGATCCACGCAAACACCAGCCCTGCGCTGAGGAAAACGGCCAGAAACTGCACCAGCCGCGACAGCAGGGCCTTGCCATACCGTGCCCAGTTACGTGACGCCATGGACTTGGCGTTGCGCAGCACCGTGAGGCGCTCCAGCACCACATCCACCAGCCGCCACAGCCCCCACAGCAATGCAGCCAGCACCACCGTGTGCAGCAGGGCCATGCCGACGCCCTTGAGCAACACGGGCAGGCGCCGCTGCTCCTCCAGCGCGCGCAGGGCTTGCTCCAGCCGCACCTTGGCCACGGCGGCGGCTTGCTCCAGCGATTCCCCCGATCCGGCCTCCAGGTCCGACGCCGCCAGCACGAACAGGACCTGCTCCTCCTGCCGGAAGGCCATGCCGCGCTGGTCGCCGATCAGCACCGGCACCAGCACCAGCGGCGCCTTCAGGTGGCGGGCTTCCAGATCCTGGATACGACCCAGGGCCCGGTCCACCCGCGCCGCCGGGCTGGTGCCGTCGTAGCTGCCCCGGAAGGTGACTATTTCCTGGTTGGCCACCTCCAGTACCGCTTCGCCGGAGCGGCCCGGCGCGGCAGCCGCCAGCCCACCCAGGCCGAGCGCCAGGACACACACCAGCAGCAGGCGCAACAGCAACAGGAGGAAACGGAGCAGGTAGGTCATGGAAATAAATCATACCGACGGTCGATGCGTTTTGTCACCGCGCCCCTGCCGTCACAATCACGCCATGCCTGCTGCCCTTCCCTCCCCCACGCCCGACCACACCCACCCCTACGAGGCGCTCACACCGGACGTGGTGCTGGATGCGCTGGCGCAAATCGGCCTGTACGGCGATGGCCGACTGCTGGCCCTGAGCTCGTACGAAAACCGGGTCTACCAGGTGCGGCTGGAGGACGGCAGCCTGGTAGTGGCCAAGTTCTACCGGCCCGGCCGCTGGAGCGAGGCACAGATCCTGGAAGAACATGCCTTTGCCGCCGAACTGATGGCCGCCGAAGTGCCCGTGGTGGGTGCCCTGGTGCACGATGGCCGAACCCTGCACCAGCATGCCGGATTCCTGTTTTCCGTCAGTCCCAACCGCGGTGGCCGCCCCCCCGAGCTGGACGACTTCGAGGTGCTGGAATGGACCGGCCGCTTCCTCGCCCGTATCCACACGGTGGGCGCGGCCCGCCCCTTCGTGCACCGGCCCGCGCTGGACCTGCACAGCCTGGGCACCACCTCACGCGACTGGCTGCTGGAACACGACAAGATCCCGCTGGACGTACAAAGCCGCTGGAGCAACATGTGCCAAACCGCTCTTGATTTGATAGCTTCCTGCGGCCAGCCACTGGCCGCAGGGGGCGCAAAAGACCCTGTAATCCAGACCCTGCGCCTACACGGTGACTGCCACCCCGGCAATATCCTCTGGACCCCTGCCGAGCTGCCCGGCGGCGGCCCGCACTTCGTGGACCTGGACGACACCCGCAGCGGCCCCGCCGTGCAAGACCTGTGGATGCTGCTGTCCGGCGACCGGCGCCAGCGCACCCAGCAGCTGGGCGCGCTGGTGGAGGGCTACGAGCAGTTCCGCCCCTTTGACCGCCGCGAGCTGGCGCTGATCGAGCCGCTGCGCACCCTGCGCCTCATCCACTACAGCGCCTGGCTGGCGCGGCGCTGGGACGATCCGATCTTCCCGATCAACTTCCCCTGGTTTGGCACCAGCGACTACTGGCAGGGCCAAGTGCAAATGCTGGAAGAGCAGTGTGAGGCCATGCAGGAGAAGCCGCTGGTGGCGTAAAAATATCCGGGGTGTGAGCGTTTTGTAGTATTCAACCAAGAGCAGGGTTTGGCCTAGTCGTTATCGCTCGTGGTCAAAGTTTCTGCCACCCAGCTTTCGACACTCGACGACAGCTAACTTGCGTACTTACCGTGCACATCACTATCGAAGTAGCTGCCGCAGCAGGGACAGACGATGTTGGTTACTTGGTCCGCTACTGTCCTGTGATAGGTCAGCTGCATGCCATTCTTGAAAAGAACTCCATCTTTGCAGCCGAAACAGTGTGTTCTCGTGACGTGCATTGCGCACTCTGAACACGTCAGTGTCCAGAATACGTTGCCGCGGCGTGTGTGGTGGCGCTTGATGTCTCCCGGTTGGTGTGCTTGACCGCAACGAATGCAAAAGCCATGTCCCTCCGGCCTTTCGCCACCTTCGTGTTCGACGCTATAGGGCGCGGGGAAACTTGCTTGCACCAGCATTACCATCAGGCGACGTAAGTTTTGCTCGGGGCTGGCCTCTCCGGCGCCGGGTGCCAGGTAAATCAAGCCTTTGCGATGTGCGATTCCAGCGTCTTGACCGTAGTCGCAATCCTTTCCCCAAGTGAGTGGCGACGAAGGCTGCAGCATGGATCTTGGGGCCGGATGCAGAATGAACACGCGATCACCGTCTTGGTCATATTCCTTTTCCTGCAACTGAACCGCCCCGGGTATTGCGGAGGCTGGTTGGTTTAAGTGCTCATGCCGTTGCGGCCGATTGCTCGGCGAGTTGGCGGTAGTAGTTTGCCTCAGCCTGGGCCGGCGGGATGTAGCCCAGTGGCCCC
>Ga0208823_1003485_pt1 | contig 11143 bp, 11 predicted proteins | sample AD_UKC075_MetaG_FD_184440 | JGI IMG/M metagenome (GOLD analysis project Ga0208823, IMG submission 184440) | Active sludge microbial communities of municipal wastewater-treating anaerobic digesters from USA - AD_UKC075_MetaG (SPAdes) (version 2) | ecosystem: Engineered > Bioreactor > Anaerobic >... | reverse complement strand
GCGGTAGATCTGCTGGTGCGTGGCGTGCCAGAAATAGCCTATGGATTTGTCGAAACGCCGCGCCAGCTCGTAGCCGGAGGATGGTTTTTCGATCAGGGAGGTGAGCACGGCATGGGCAAGCGACATATGGTAAGTCTAAGGGTGCTTCTTTGGCTATGCAATCAGTTGCATAAATTCGGCGAGACTCCTACACTGCTGCAACTGGTTGCATAGTTGCAGCACAGCCCCATACACAAGGAGACCGCCCCATGACCGTTGCCACCACCGCCTACCCCCATATGCTGAGCCCGCTGGACCTGGGCTTTACCACCCTCAAGAACCGCGTGCTCATGGGTTCCATGCACGTGGGCCTGGAAGAGGCGCGCGATGGTTTTGCGCGCATGGCCGCCTTCTACGCCGAGCGCGCCAAGGGCGGCGTGGGCCTGATCGTGACGGGCGGCATTGCGCCCAATGACCGCGCCCGCCCCATGCCCGGCGGCGCAGCCATGACGAGCCAGAAAGAGGCCGACAAGCACAAGGTGGTGACCGAGGCGGTGCACGCCGCAGGCGGCAAGATTTGCATGCAGATTCTGCACTTTGGCCGCTACGCCTACCACCCCGAGCTGGTGGCGCCCAGCGCGCTGAAGGCGCCGATCAGCCCCTTCCGCCCGCATGCGCTCACTTCTGAGGAGGTGGAACAGACGGTGGAGGACTACGCCAACGCCGCCGCGCTGGCGCAAAGCGCGGGCTATGACGGCGTGGAGATCATGGGCTCCGAGGGCTATCTGATCAACGAGTTCATCGCCCGCCAGACCAACCACCGCGACGACGCCTGGGGCGGCAGTTACGAGAACCGCATCCGCTTCCCGCTGGAGATCGTGCGCCGCACGCGGGCACGGGTAGGCGCCAACTTCATCCTCATCTTCCGCCTGTCCATGCTGGACCTGGTGGAGGGCGGCTCTACGAAAGAAGAAGTCGTGCAGCTCGCGCAGGCGCTCGAGGCGGCGGGTGTCACCATCCTCAACACCGGCATCGGCTGGCACGAGGCGCGTATCCCCACCATCGCCACCAAGGTGCCGCGCGCGGCCTTTGCATGGGTGACGGAGCAGCTCAAGGGCAAGGTGAAGATTCCGCTGGTGGCCACCAACCGCATCAACACGCCCGAAGTGGCAGAGCAAATTCTGGCGGACGGCAAGGCCGACATGGTGAGCATGGCCCGCCCCTTCCTGGCCGACCCCGACTTTGTGGCCAAAGCAGCGGCCGGCAAGGCCGACACCATCAACACCTGCATTGGCTGCAACCAGGCCTGCCTGGACCACACCTTTGGCGGCAAGATCACCAGTTGCCTGGTGAACCCGCGTGCTTGCCACGAGACGCTGATGGTGGCCACGCCGGCGCCGCGCAAAGAACGGATTGCCGTGGTGGGCGCCGGCCCGGCTGGGCTGGCGTTTTCTACCGAGGCGGCCAAGCGTGGCTATGACGTCACGCTGTTTGACGCGGCCAGCGAGATTGGCGGCCAGTTCAACGTGGCCAAGCAGGTGCCGGGCAAGGAAGAGTTCTACGAGACGCTGCGCTACTTCGGGACGCAGATTGAAGCCACGGGTGTGACGCTGCAACTGGGCACGAAGGTAAGCGCGCAAGACCTGACTGCCGCCGGCTTTAAACAAGTAGTGCTGGCCACGGGCGTGACGCCGCGCACGCCCGAGATCGAAGGCATCCACCACCCCAAGGTGCTGGGCTACCTGGATGTGCTGCGCGACAAGAAACCCGTGGGCCAGACCGTGGCGCTGATCGGCGCGGGCGGCATCGGCTTTGACACCGCTGAATTCCTTCTCCATGAGGGCACCAGCCCCAGCCTGGACCCGGCCAAGTTTTTTGCCGAATGGGGCGTGGACACCTCGTTTGCCCACGCCGGAGGCCTCAAGCCCGCGCACATCGAGAAGACCCCGCGCAAGGTCTACCTGCTGCAGCGCAAGACCAGCAAGGTGGGCGACGGCCTGGGCAAGACCACGGGCTGGATTCACCGCACATCGCTGAAGAACCGCCAGGTCGAGATGGTCAACGGCGTGAGCTACCGCAAGGTGGACGACGCGGGCCTGCACATCACCGTGGGCGACAAGGACATGGTGCTGCCGGTCGACAACGTGGTGATCTGCGCGGGGCAAGACCCGCAACGTGAACTGCAGGCCGGGCTACAGGCCGCCGGCGTGACCGTGCACCTGATCGGCGGTGCCGATGTGGCCGCCGAGCTGGACGCCAAGCGCGCCATCAAGCAAGGCACAGAACTGGCCCTGGCCTGGGGCGCCGCCCCGGCGGTCGAAGCCAAGCCTGCAATGCAACTGCAGGTGACGGCCTCCGTGGCTGCCAGCCTCAAGCTCTGGCACGAAATGATCGAGGCCAAGAACCTGGGGGAGTTGCGCAGCATCCTGCACCCCAAGGCCGTGTTCCGCTCGCCCATGGCGCACACGCCTTACCCCAGCGCGCAGGCCGTGCAACTCATCCTCGGCAATGTGATCCAGGTGTTTGAAAACTTCACCTACCACCGCCAGCTGGCCAGCGCCGATGGCCTGAGCGTGGTGCTGGAGTTCAGTGCGCAGGTCAATGGCAAGGACCTCAAGGGCATCGACCTGGTGCAGTTCGACGCTGAGGGCAAGATCGTGGACTTCGAGGTCATGGTGCGCCCCATGAGCGGCCTGCAGGCCCTGGGGGATGAAATGGGCAAGCGCCTGGCACCCTACCTGGCCATGATGAAGCCCGCCAACAGCTGATCCCCCGAAAACACTATTGTTTTAGTAGCTACCAGTGACCATGCAGCGCGGGCAAGTGGTCTAAAACGCTTAAAAAAGGAAGCACCATGCAGTTTGAAACCCTCAGCGTCACGCTGGACGCCCACATCGCCACCGTGCGCCTGAACCGGCCTGACAAGGCCAACGCCATGAACGCCACCATGTGGCAAGAGATACGCCAGGCCTTTGAATGGGTGGACCGCACGCCCGAGGCGCGTGTGGCCGTGCTGCAGGGCGAGGGCAAGCTGTTCTGCGCGGGCATCGACCTGCAGATGATGGTGGGCATAGGCCCGCAGATCCAGAACGACTGCGACGGCCGCACACGCGAAGCACTGCGCCGCATGATCCTGGACATGCAGGACACGCTGACCAGCCTGGAGCGTTGCCGCAAACCCGTTCTGGCCGCGATCCACGGTGGCTGCATTGGCGGCGGCATTGACCTCATCACCTGCGCCGACATGCGCTACGCCAGCGCCGACGCCTACTTCAGCATCAAGGAAATCGACATCGGCATGACCGCCGACGTGGGCACCCTGCAGCGCCTGCCCAAGCTGGTGGGCGACGGCATCACGCGCGAACTGGCTTACACGGGCCGCAAGTTCGAGGCCGAAGAAGCGCGACAGATCGGTTTGGTGAACCGCGTGTTCGAGAGCCGCGAGGCGCTCTATGCGGGCGTGCAGGAGATCGCGGCCACCATCGCCGCCAAGTCCCCCCTGTCCATCCGCGGCACCAAGGAGATGATCAGCTACGCCCGCGACCACAGCGTGGCCGACAGCCTGAACTACATCGCCACCTGGAACGCCGCGATGCTGATGAGCCAGGATTTGACCGAGGCGATGGGCGCCAGCATGCAGAAGCGGGCGCCAGTGTTCAAGGACTGAAGCCCCTCAGTCGTGCAGTGACGAGAGGAACTGCTTCAGTTCCGCCGTCTGCGGGTTGCCAAACAGCTCGGCGGGCGGGCCCATCTCGTGCACACGGCCCTGGTGCATGAAGATGACGCGGTCGCTTACCTTGCGGGCAAAACCCATTTCGTGGGTGACCATCAGCAGGGTCATGCCTTCGTCGGCCAGGGACTCCACCACGCGCAGCACCTCACCCACCAGCTCCGGGTCCAGCGCCGAGGTGATTTCGTCGCACAGCATCACGGCCGGCTCCATGGCCAGGGCGCGGGCAATGGCCACGCGCTGCTGCTGGCCGCCCGAGAGCTGGTCAGGCCAGGCGTCGAACTTTTCGTCCAGCCCCACGCGGGCCAGCAGCTTGCGGGCCAGGGCCTCGTTGCTGGCGCTGTCCTTTTTTTTCACCAGCGAGGGGGCCAGCATCACGTTCTTGCCCACGGTGAGGTGCGGGAACAGGTTGAAGCCCTGGAAGATCATGCCCACGCGCTGGCGCAGTTCGCGCATGGCCATGGCGCTTTCGTACAGCAGCGGCTTGCCGTCCACGGTGAGCGAGCCCTCCTGGAACTCTTCCAGGCCGTTGATGCAGCGCAGCAGCGTGCTCTTGCCCGAGCCGCTTTTGCCGATGATGGCGATGACCTCGCCGCGTTTGACGTCCAGGTCGATGCCCTTGAGGACCTCGTTGGTGCCGTAGGACTTGCGCAGGGCGGTGATCTGGACGATGGTGGCGCCGGGCGCCGTGTGGGTGTTCAAGATGGAGGGGGCGGTTGCAGTGCTCATGTCGGTTCTCCAGACGGCGCCTCAGCGGGCCAGGGTTTTTCTCTCGAGGTGTTTGGCGTACATGCTCACCGGGAAACACAGGGCGAAGTACAGCAGGGCCACGCAGCTGTAGACCACGAAGGGCTTGAAGGTGGCGTTGGAAATCATGCTGCCGGCCTTGGTGAGTTCGATGAAGCCGATGACGGATGCCAGCGCTGTGCCCTTGATGACTTGCACCAGGAAACCCACCGTGGGCGCAATGGCGATACGCGTGGCCTGGGGCAGGATGACGTACTGCAACTGCTCGCGAAAACTCAGGGCCAGGCTGCCCGAAGCCTCCCACTGGCCGCGCGGGATGGCGTTGACACAGCCGCGCCAGATTTCCGTGAGGAAGGCACTGGTGTACAGCGTGAGCGCCAGCGCGGCGGCAAACCAGGCCGAGGTCTTGATGCCGAACAGCGCAATGCCGAAGTAGGCCAGGAAAAGCTGCATCAGCAGCGGCGTGCCCTGGAAGACCTGGACATAGATACCGATCAACCGGTCGGCCAGCCGGTTGCCCGAGATACGCAGCACCAGCAGCGCCAGACCGACCAGGCCGCCGCCGATGAAGGCAATGAGCGACAGGCTGACCGTCCAGCGGGCGGCGCCCAGCAGGTTGCGCAGGATGTCCCAGAGGGAGAATTCAACCATGGTGGGGCTCCTCTTAGCGGCCGAAGAAGAAACGCGGCCCTGCCCAGTTGAGCAGGCGGCGCAGCGCGATGGCCAGGCACAGGTAGAGCGCAGTGGCGATCAGGAAGGCCTCGAAGGCCCGGAAGTTGCGGCTCTGGATCAGGTTGGCGGCGTAGCTGAGTTCGGGCGTGGAGATCTGGCCGCAGACGGCCGAGCCCAGCATCACGATGATGATCTGGCTCACCATGGCGGGCCACACCTTCTTGAGTGCGGGCGGCAGGATGACCCGGGTAAAGGTCTGCACCCGGCTGAGCGCCAGGCTCATGGCCGCCTCGACCTGGCCGCGCGGCGTGGCTTCGATGCCGGCGCGGATGATCTCGGTGGCATAGGCGCCCAGGTTCATCACCATGGCGATCACCGAGGCCAGCTCGGGGCTGAGCTTCACCCCGGCGGCGGGCAGGCCGAAGAAGATGAAGAACAGCTGCACGATGAACGGCGTGTTGCGGATCAGTTCCACATAGCTGCCCACCACCCAGCGCAGCCACCCCGGCCCACTGGCGCGGGCCCAGGCACAGGCCACGCCCACCACCATACCGATGACGGTGGCAATGGCAGTCAGGCTGATGGTCCAGACCACGCCCTTGAGCAGCAGTGGCCATTCGCCCAGCACCGCCAGGAAATCGAATTCAATCAGCATGGTGCGAAACCCTTATGTGAAGCACGGGAGCAGCAAGGACGTATCTGCATGCAGCTGGCAAGCGCAGCGAAGCCCCTTCCAAGGCACCCACGGAACCGGCTTTGCCGGGCCGTCGGGTGCGCCCCCTGCAAGGGGGTTGGCGTAGCGGTACACGAAGTGCCGCGAAGACTGGGGGTGTGCCTTTTATTGCGGCAGATCGCCCGCCGGGCGGCCCAGCCACTTCATTGCCAGCTTGTCCAGGTCGCCGGACTTCTTGGCGTCCGCCACGATCTCGTTGACCTTGGTGCGCAGCTTGTCCTCACCCTTGGCCACGCCGATGAAGTTGGGGCTGTCCTTGAGCAGCAGCTTGTATTCGGTGCCCATCTGCGGGTTCTTCTGCATGATGGTGCCGGCGGCCGAGGCGCTGGTGGCGATGGCCTGGGTCTGCCCGGCGATGAAGGCGGCCAGGGTGGCGGCGTTGTCTTCAAAGCGTTTCACATCGACGTTCGGGGGGGCGACCTTGGCCAGCTCCTGGTCTTCCATGGCGCCACGGGTGACGGCCACGGTCTTGCCGTTCAGGTCGGCAAAACTCTTGATGGGCAGGGTCTTGGCGGCGAACACGGCCTGGAAGAAGGGGGAGTAGGCCGACGCGAAGTCGATGACCTTCTCGCGCTCGGGGTTCTTGCCCAGGGTGGAGATCACCAGGTCGGCCTTCTTGGTCTGCAGGTAGGGAATGCGGTTGGCGCTGGTCACCGGCACCAGTTCCACCTTGACGCCCAGTTTGGTGGCGATGTAGTTGGCCATGTCCACGTCCAGGCCCTGGGGCTTGAGGTCGGTGCCGACAAAGCCGTAGGGCGGGTAGTCGGTGGGGATGGCGATCTTGATTTCCTTGGCCTTGAGCACATCGTCCAGCGCGCTCTGCGCATGGGCTGTGGCGATGCCCCCCAGCGCCAGGGCGGCCGAGGCCAGGCTGAGGGCGAATTGACGTTTGGACCAATGGATAGTCATAGCAGGGCTCCTAGGTAAGTAGAGGGGTCGTCGGGGTTGTCCGGGCCGGGCTTTTTGCGCCGGCCCTTGGATGGTGATGTATGCAAGTCTTGTGCCTCAGATGCCAGGGCACTGGTATGCACCGGCGCTATCGGCGTTAAGGCCTGGCGCAGTTCGGCCAGCGGATCAGTGGCGCTGGGCACCCGCAGCGCGGCTTTCACCGTGCCGATGTGGGCGGCCATCAGGGCCTCCGCCTGGGTCAGTTCGCCCCGTTCCAGTGCGGCGACGATCTGGACATGGTCTTCGCAGGACTGCACCGCGTCGTGGGACGACTGGTAGAGCATGGCGATCAGGGTGGTGCGGGCGGTGAAGTCGCGCAGCGTGTCCGACAGCAGGCTGTTGCCCAGGCAGTCGGCCAGGCAGACATGGAAGTCACCCAGCAGGAAGCTGCGCGCACCCACGTCGGCACCGGCCACGGCGGCTTTCTCCCGCTGCAGGTGGGTCTTGAGCCGCTTGATGGCGGCTTTGTCGATGCTGGTGGCGCTGCGGATCAGGCCGGTTTCGATCACGCGGCGAGCCTCGAAGGCCTCGCGGGCTTCGTCCTCCGAGGGCTCGATCACATACCAGCCGCGGCGGGCGCTGACCGTGACGATGCCGCGTGCGGCCAGGCGGGTGAGGGCCTCGCGCACGATGGTGCGGCTGCAGTCGAACAGGATGGCCAGCTGTTGCTCACCCAGCCGCGCACCGGGCGCCAGCTTTTGCGCCATGACGGCTTCGATGATGCGGTTGCTGATCTCGGTGGAGGTGGCCATGGTGGGTATTCAGCATGTTCCGTGCCACCTGGTATACAAGATGTGCGCACCAAATTGGTCCGCATTTGCACCTATTGTTGGCGCACCGCCTGGTGTGGTGCCCCATGTCTGTACATGCTTTGCACATCGCGCAGATACTGCGCACCCAAAAGAAACGGCGCCGTGGCGCCGTTGTTGCGCATGGGCGGCCAACGCCCCGGGGTCAGTCCATCTTGGCGCCCGACGCTTTCACCGCCTTTTCCCAGCGCGGTGTTTCTGCAGCCAGAAACTTCCCAAACCCGGCGCTGTCCAGGAAGGCCGGGTCGGCGCCCTGGGACACCATGCGGTTGCGCACCTCGGGGTTGGTCAACACCTGTTTGAAGGCGTCGCTGAGCTTGGCCACCACGTCGGGCGGGGTGCCGGCGGGCGCCAGGAAGCCGTAGAAGCCCACCACCTCGAAGTCTTTCAGCCCCGACTCCATGGCGGTCGGGATGTCGGGCAGGGCGGGGTTGCGCTCGCGGCTGGTCACCGCCAGGGCGCGCACCTTGCCCTGCTTGTGGTAACTCGCGGCCTGGGGAATCGACTCGGCCATGAACTGCACCTGCCCACCCATCAGGTCGGTGAAGGCCGGTGCGCTGCCGCGGTAGGGGATGTGCACCATGAACAGGCCGGTGGCGCTCTTGAACATCTCGGGTACCAGGTGCGAGATGCCGCCGTTGCCGGCCGAGCCGTAGTTGATTTTGCCGGGGTTTTGGGTGGCGTAGTTGCGGAACTCCTTCAGGTTCTTCGCCGGCACGTTGTTGTTCACCAGCAGCGCCAGCGGCTGCTGGGCGGTGCGGGCGATGGGCACGAAGTCCTTCAGCGTGTTGTAGGGCAGCTTGTTGTAAAGCGCGCCGTTGATCACCATCACCCCGGTATTGGCCAGCATGAGGGTGTAGCCGTCGGCCGGACTGCGCGCCACCGACTCCGCCCCCACCGAGCCGCCGGCACCGGGCTTGTAGTCCACGATCAGCGGCTGGCCCAGCACTGCCTGCAGCTTGTCGGTCAGCAGCCGGGCGTGCTGGTCGAGCGGCCCGCCCGCAGGGAAGCCCACCACGATCTTGATGGGCTTGTCGGGAAAGGCGGCAAAGGCCTGGGGGCTGGTGGCTACCAGCAGGGTGGCGAGGAGGGTGGGAAAGCGCTTGGGAAACATGGAGTCTGGCCTTGGGAGAAAAGGCCGGATAGTACGTAGCGCCAAGTGCTTCGGATGGGGGGAATTTCCCTAGGACACAGCCAGAAAGCGCAGCACCACTTCGCAAGCGAGCTCTCGCGTGCGAGCCAGCTGGGCAGGGCTGGACGGGTCGCGCACCTGGATCTCTTTCGGGTTATTCAGGTACTGGGCCTTCTGCAGGTTCTCAATGGCGATCAGGGCCACCATCAGCGGGTTTTCCACGTAGTAGTCGATACGGAGTGCAAGCCGGCGCATGGCATCCACCGGGCCAAGGCCCGTCAGGTTGATGGCGCGCTCGCTGGCGCGGATGTCGCGGTAGGCCTCTTCCAGCGTTGCCTGGTAACCGAGCAGTGCATGGGCTGCTCGGCCTGCCGGGCCTGTTCAACCAGGGCGCTTGCCGCTGGGCGGATGTAGAACGCCCCTAGATGGCCACCGCATCCCGCTGCTGCGCCATGGCCGGCAGGTCCAGCCAACGCTGAGCGGCCTGCACCAGGGCCTGTCGCTGGCCGGTGCTGAGCAAGGTGACTGAGCCCTGGCCTGACAGGTTGAGCCGGCCGACAGCGGCCAGCAGCCGGCGGGTCTGGCGGGCCACGGGGGCCCCTGTGTCGATGAAGCGCACACTGTCGCCCAGCAGGCTGCGCAGTTGAGGGGTTGCAAAGACGTAGTGGGTGCAGCCCAGCACCAGGGTATCCATCTGGCCGGGGCCAGTGCCAAAGGGCCCCATGGCTTCGGTGTACTTACGGCACAGTGCCAGAACTTCGTCAGGGTCTGCTGCTGTCTGGCCCACGGCCCGTTCGATGGCGGTGGCCAGGCCGTCGCAGGGCTGCACCACGAAGTCGGCATGGGGCTGCACGGTGGCCAGCAGGGTGTTGAACTTGGCGCTGGTGACGGTGCCTCGGGTGCCGATGACGCCCACACGCCCAGTCTGGGTGTGGCTGGCTGCGGGCTTGATGGCAGGCTCCACGCCCACCAGGGGCAGGTCGGGGTGCTCGGTGCGAGTGTGGTGGATGGCGGCGGTGGTGGCGGTGTTGCAGGCCACCACCAGGGCCTTGATGTGGTGCTGATCGCGCAGGTGCTGGGTGATGGTGCGGGTGCGCTGGGTGACGAAGGTGTCGCCGCGCTCCCCATAGGGCGCGTGGCCGCTGTCGGCCAGGTAGACGAAATGCTCGTGGGGCAGTTCGTCGCGCAGCGCTTGCAGGATGCTCAGGCCACCGATGCCGCTGTCGAACACGCCAATGGGCTGGTGGGATGGATCGGTGTTGTCCATGTGGTCAGCGCTGTTCAGCGTCCACCTGTCACGTCGATGAGGCTGGCCGTCATGTAGCTGGCACCGTCGGAGAGCAACCAGGCAATGGCCTGGGCCACCTCGTCGGCCGAGCCGGCGCGCTGCAGGGGCACCTCGGACACCAACTGCTCCACCCGGCGGGGCATGCCGCCGCTGGCGTGGATATCGGTGTCGATCAGGCCGGCACGCACGCCGTTGACGCGGATGCCTTCGGCTGCTACTTCCTTGCCCAGGCCGATGGTGAAGGTGTCGATGGCGCCTTTGGTGGCGGCGTAGTCCACATACTGGTGGGGGGAGCCGAGCCGGGCGGCGCCCGAGCTGAGGTTGACGATGACACCGCCCGGCCCGCCGTAGCGGGTGGAGAGCCGCTTCACGGCCTCGCGGGCGCAGGTGAAGCTGCCGAAGACGTTGGTGGCAAACAGGCGCTGCAGCCGGGTCTGGGTGATACCGTCCACCCGGCTGGCCTGGTCCACCACGCCCGCGTTGTTCACCAGCGCACCCAGCGGGGGCAGGGTGCCTTGCTGGATGTACTGGTCGAGGGTGGTGAACAGGGCCTGCACCTGGGCCTCATCCGCGACGTCGGCCTGTACCGCCTGCGCCTGGCCGCCCATGCCCCGGATCTGCGCCACCACGGCCTGCGCGGCCTGGGCATTGCGGACGTAGTTGAGCAGCACCGCCCAGCCCTGGCGGGCACACAGCAGGGCCGTGGCAGCGCCGATGCCCCGGCTGCCGCCGGTGATCAGAACGGTGCGGATGGCAGAGGCATCAACGGGGTGCGAGGGCATGCAGCGGATGGTATCCGGCTCAGGCCGCGGTGATGGCCAGGGACTTGAATTCCCCGGTGGCGATGCGCTTTTGCCACTCGGCCGGGCCGGTGATGTGGGCGCTGGTGCCGCCGGCATCCACGGCCACGGTCACGGGCATGTCCACCACGTCGAACTCGTAGATGGCTTCCATGCCCAGGTCGGCGAAGCCCACCACCTTCGCGGTCTTGATGGCCTTGGAGACCAGGTAGGCGGCGCCGCCCACGGCCATCAGGTAGGCGCTCTGGTGCTTCTTGATGGCCTCGATGGCGACCGGGCCGCGCTCGGCCTTGCCCACCATGGCG
>Ga0208823_1003479_pt1 | contig 11153 bp, 8 predicted proteins | sample AD_UKC075_MetaG_FD_184440 | JGI IMG/M metagenome (GOLD analysis project Ga0208823, IMG submission 184440) | Active sludge microbial communities of municipal wastewater-treating anaerobic digesters from USA - AD_UKC075_MetaG (SPAdes) (version 2) | ecosystem: Engineered > Bioreactor > Anaerobic >... | reverse complement strand
CGCCAGGACCGGTCGTCGGCGGCCCAGCTGCACGCGTCCGGGGGAATCTCGGTGAGGAGATAGAACCGTTCTCCGTCCGGCCCGTACACGGCGACGTTCACGCTGGGCCGATCGATCGGGCGTTCGGGGCGCCCGATGCGGGCCGCGTGGGCGTAGCCCGGCAGGAAGGGCAGACCCCAAGACCAGATGACGGTGGCTCCGCAACCCCGCTCGTCGACGAGGTCGACGTAAAACCAGGTGAATCCACCGGGGCTCTCCAACACACCCGGATCGGGCGCCAGTTCGGTGGAGCACAGCTCGATCACAAGTCCTCCGACATCGACTCACCGCATCCTCTGCGGTTCTACACGATGGGTGGCCTTGTCCGGTGGCCGGGAGGCCGAGTCACCGGATTCCGCAACCCGCGGGCACGCTCAATCGCTGGAACCGGGCCGCGGGGCACGCGGACTGCGTCGGTAGGCCGAGACCTCGGGACAGCCCGGCAGCCAGAACCGCCAGCGGCGGTCGGCGGCGGTGCTGACCCCCACGCGGGGCCCGCTGAGACACTCCGCGGTGACCGCAGCGAGGTGAAGGCGTACCGGCGAATCCGGGTCGAGGACGTCCACCCCGTTGAACTCCATGCCGATACCCAGCGCCGCGCACAGGTTGCCCGGCCCGCGAGCAAATGCGACCGGGGCTGCCGATGGTCCGCGGCGGGCGCGGGCGACGTCATGCCCGGATTCCAGCACCCCCGCCCGCAAGAGCACGGCCGCCGCCGCCCCGTCGTCGCCACAGGAGATGTTGGCGCACACGTGAATACCGTGACTTCGGTAGGTGTACAGCCGGCCGGCCGGTCCGAACATCACCGCATTGCGGCTGGTCACGCCGCAAAAGGAGTGTGCGGCGGAATCCGGCCAGGGTCCATCCGGTGGCCCGCCGTAGGCCTCCACCTCCACGATGCGGGCACGCACTCCCCCGGCTGTCAGCACCGCGCCCAGGAGGCGCCGGGCAGCGGTCACCGGATCGCAGCGCAGTGCCGCGTCGTGCTCCTGCGGATACGGTTCACTCACCAACGGAATCCTGATCGACGGCCGGTTCCGCCGATGTCCCGGATCAATCTGTGGCGTCCGCCATCAGGCGGTTGTGTTCGGCGGCGTCGACATCGGCGGCCTCGTCCACCAGCAACACCGGGATGTCGTCCTCGATGCGGTAGGCCTTTCGCAGCCGTGGGTTGTACAGCACAGCGCCGATGTGCAGCAACGGGCCCCGGTCGATAGGGCAGACCAGAATCTCAAGCAGCGTGGGATCGAGCACGGCCGGTCAGGGCGCCGGCGCGGCCGGCATCACCGGTGCGGCGGCCGGCGGAGCACCGGGAATGTTGGCGGGGTTGGAGTCGCCCGGCATCTGACCCGCGCCCATCACCGCGCTGTTGGCGCCCTGCCGCTGCTGATACTGCTGCAGGATCTCCATCTGAGCCCTGATCTTCTGCTGGTAGGCGATCGCGTCCTTGAGGGCCTCGATCAGCGGGATCTGATTGGGCCGGTAGTTCATGGCCTGGGCGATCTCCGCCAGGTTCGCTTTCGACGGCTTGAAGCCCATCGCCCGCAGTTTCAGGCTCATCTTGAGCAGATTCGACAGCTGGCCACCGCCCGAGCCCACGGCGTACTCCTGCGCGAGCTGGTCGAGCACGTCACCCGAGCTCGCTCCGGAAGCGGCGGTGGTACCGGCAGAGGTGGCCGAGGCTGCCGTGTCCCCGGAGGTCCCGGCCGACGCCTCGGTCGTCTGGGCTCCGCCAGACGCCGTGGCCGTCGCCGTCGGCGAGGGCACCGGAGCGGGAGACGGTTCGGCGTGGGCGCCCGGCGCCAGCGCCAGCCCTGCGGCAGTCAGCGCCCCGACGATGCCGTAGCGCGCTGCCTTCATACCGCGGAATGTCCCCACCATTGCTCTCCTCCGCTCAGGCGTTCGACTCGGCAAGCCTAACAGCGCAGATCAGTCCCTACCCTTGGCCAGGACTGAGCGGGCTGCGGCGGTGAGTCGCTTGTACTTGCCCGTATCGGTGTCGAGGTACCAGGTGTTACGGCCCACCTTGGGCAGCCCGGCAGCCTTGAGCGCCGAGACGGTCGGTCGGTAGGACGCGCTCAATGGCAGATCGTCGACCACGTGGACCAGATCGGGTGGCAGACCGGCCGGCATCCGCGATACCGCATCGGACAGGTCGGCGACGGTGACGGACATCCCGGGCCGCAGGGTGATCGCGGTGACCGCCAGCGTGCCCCCGGGCACCTCCAACGGATAGGTGACCGCCAGGTCGACCGCGGAGATGGCCCCGATCGAATCGGTGATCGGGGCGGGGAACACCACTCCGCGCGCGGTGCGAATCAACCCGGAGCGGTTACCCAGCAGCCAGAAGTCGCCGTCGCCGTCGCGCCAGAACACGTACTCGGTCGAGATCCAGATGTCCCCGGGGGCGAAGACGCCGCGCTTGATCGCGGCGGTCGGGTCGATCGGACCCCACGGACGGGCCAGCAGCAGACCCAATTCCTCGCGGCCGGCCACCCGAACGAAGCCGCGGTCGTCCTCGAGGATCAAATCCTCGTCGGCGTCGTAGGCGCCGAGTTCCACCTCACCGCCACCGGGCAGTGGCCGACCCTCGCTGCCGACCTTCAGTCCGGCGACGTTGGCCAGCACGGCCTGACCGTCCGAGGTGGCGAAGAACTCCACGATCCGAGCCGGTTCGAAGATGTCGAGGATGCGCTGCCAGAGTCCGGTCGGCATCCCGGAACCCATGAACAGCCTGATCGGATTGTTCCCCGACATCTCGAAATCGGGGGCGTCGATCACGTCCCGAAGCATCGACCAGGTGTAGGTCACCACGGTGACCCCGTACTGGCGCACCTCGTCGATGAAGCGCTCCGGGCACAGACCCCGCGACAACGCGATCCGCGACCCCGCGACGACCGAACCGCCGAGGCTGACCAGGAGTCCGGCCTGGTTGTGCAGCGGGGTCAGGCAGTAGACGGTGTCGTTGCGGTTCAGTGCCGCGGCCGAGGCGGTGCCGAACGCCGACAGTGCCCAGCGGTAGTTGGTGATCTGCTTGGGGACGAGTTCGCCGCCGCCGACGGCGTTGAAGACCACGTAGGCGACATCCCGGGCGAATTGCGGGTTGGGCCGGTACCAGCCGGGCAGTTCGACGGTGTCGGGGTCGATCTGCTCCATGTCGATGACAGTGCTGCCCTCGGACAGGTCGAGCGTGCGGTTCTCGCCGCCGCCGAGGACCAGGGTCTGCACGGGCAACTGGCTGGCCGCGGCAAGGTTGCCCGGGTCGGTGATGACGTCGGTGACCCCGCCCAGTCGGGCGGCCGCCTCGAGGTCGGCATCCGGCGGCATCAGGACGGCGACCGCGCCGAGACGGGACAGGGCGGCGACGGCCACCAGCGCGCTGGGTCGGGTGTCCATGAGCACCCCTACCCGGGTGCCCTGGCGCACGCCCACCGCGATGAGCCCGCGCACCACGTTGTCGATACGCCGGTTGACGGCCTGATAGGTGTGCACCCGTCCGTCGAAGAGCAGGAACTCGCCGTTGGGAGCTTCGTCGGCCTGCTCGTCGATGATCCGACCCAGCGAGATCCGGGTGTGGTCGTTGATCTGGCCGAGGCGGACCAGGCGGGGCAGTGTGCGTGCGGTCTCGATGGCCAGTGTCCGCACCGAGCGGTTGGCGGCCACCACGGCGTCGGCGGCTCCCCTGGCCAGGGTCAGCGCCAGCTCCGAGGCTTCGGCGAACCCATGCATGAGCAGCGAACTCATCGCGACACCGGTCTTCGCTCCGTCGGGGGCGGACTCCTGCATCGGCACGATGTTGGCGGGTTTGGGCTCGCGCCCGGACACCCACAAGACCCAGTCGGCGACCGTCGGCCAGGTGATGGTGGAGGCCTTCGAACCCACCACCAGGCCGAAATGCCCGGCCCGGATGATGGCCTCGTACACCTCGGCTTTGGGAGCGGCCCGCCGGATCCCCCGCACCGCGGGGGGCTGGCCGATGTCATCGACCTCCCCGACGAAAGCCAGTACCGGACAGGTGATGTCGCTGAGCGTGACGAGCTGGCCCTGGATGGCGAAACCGCCGGTCATCATCCGGTTGTGCGAGACGAACTGCTTGAGCAGTTCCGAGACTGCGGGACCGGACCAGGCGATCCAGCCCTCGCTGTCGAGGAATCGGCGCTGCTGTTCCCGGGGTAGCAACGCCTCCCGGTCGTGGAGTTGCATCAGGAACTCCACCCGGGACTTCGCCGTCTTGATCGGGTCAAGCAGCTGAAACCCGGTGCGGGCCAACCAACTCGGGATGTCGATCCGATTGAAGACGTGGTCGGCCAGGAAGTCGGCAACCCCCACCGCGAGGTTCGCCGGCAGGCCGCCGGGTAACGCGGCGAGGGTGTCTACCGGGGAGCCGAACGCGATGATGCTGGCGACGTCCTTGGACCGCCGGAAGGCGGCCGTCTGGTAGCAGAACATCCCGCCCTGGGAGTAGCCGGCGAGGTGCACGTCCTGACCGGTGGTCTCTTTCACGGTGTCGATCGCCTGGCTGAGCGCGACGATGTGGTCGGTGAGCGTGCGGTCCATGCCGCCCTCGACCTCATCCGGGGATCCGTAGTCGATGACCCAGGTGTCCAGGCCGGCCTCATGCAGAATGCCGACGGCACCGTCTTCCTTGGTGACGTCCCACATGTTGGCCGACATCATCATCGGATGCACCATCAGTACCGGCGGCCCGGCAGGCGGCCGACCGGGCCGGCTGTCCGGCGGGAAGTACCGCCGCAGCTTGTACATGGGAGTGCTCTCGAAGATCGAGAACGGTGACGGCACCGCACCGGTCTCCAGTCCGCCCCAGCGGGCAACCTCGTAGCCGTTCTGGGCGGTGGCCACCAACCGCTCCAGAGGCTTGGTGAGGCCCGACAAGTTCAGATCGACCATGGCTCCCGAATCTCCGCTGAATTACTGCCCCATCAGCCGCCCATCATGGCACACCAGCAGATGCCCACCGATTGCTTCGGTGCCTGTCATCAGGGCCTTCGCCGGACGTTAAGGTCATCCCCAGTGGCACATCTGCTGGGCGCCGAAGCGCTCCACCTCCAGTATCCGACGCACGTCGTGTTCAGCGACGTCACCGTCGGGGTCAACGACGGCGACCGGATCGGCATCGTCGGCCGAAACGGTGACGGGAAATCCAGCCTGCTCCGGATGCTCACCGGCACCCTGGCACCGGACTCCGGCCGGGTGACCCGCCGGGGTGGGCTGCAGGTCGCGGCATTGGAGCAGGCCGACTCCCTCGATCCGGAGGCCGAAGTCGGCACCGCACTGGTGGGCGACCGGGCCGAGCACGAGTGGGCCGGGGATCCGCGCGTCCGCGACGTCGTCGCGGGACTGGTGGCCGATATCGACTGGCGGGCCAAGGTCGGGTCGCTCTCGGGTGGTCAGCGGCGGCGGGTGCAGTTGGGGGCCCTGCTGATCGGCGACTGGGACGTCATCGCGCTCGACGAGCCCACCAACCACCTCGACATCGAGGGCATCACCTGGCTTGCCGACCACCTCAAGCGACGCTGGGCGCGTACCACCGGCGGGTTGCTGGTGGTCACCCACGACCGCTGGTTCCTCGACGAGGTGGCCACCGCCACCTGGGAGGTGCACGACGGCGTGGTCGAGCCGTTCGACGGCGGCTACGCCGCTTACGTGCTGCAGCGCGTGGAGCGCGATCGCCAGGCCGCGGCCGCCGAGGCCAAGCGCCAGAACCTCATGCGGAAGGAACTGGCCTGGCTGCGCCGGGGCGCGCCGGCCCGCACCTCGAAGCCGAAATTCCGGATCGATGCCGCCAACCAGCTGATCGCCGACGTCCCACCGATCCGTAACACCGTGGAGTTGGCCAGGCTGGCGACGGCGCGGCTGGGCAAGGACGTCGTGGACCTGCTCGACGTCTCGGTGTCCTTCGGCGACCGGACGGTGCTGCGGGACGTCGAGTGGCGGATCGCCCCGGGTGAGCGGACCGGGATCGTCGGCGCCAACGGTGCGGGAAAGTCGACGTTGCTGGCGTTGATCGCCGGAACGCTGAGCCCGGACAGCGGTCGCGTCAAGCGGGGCAAGACCGTCCGCCTGGCGATCCTGGACCAGCAGGGCAGCCAACTTTCCGACATCGAGGACGACCTGGTTCGCGACGTGATCGGCCGGCTCAAGGCGGGCTATCAGGTCGACGGGAAGGAACTCACCCCGGCGCAGTTGTTGGAGCGCCTCGGCTTCGGCCGGGACCAGCTGTCGACCCGGGTGGGCGACCTCTCCGGCGGGCAGCGGCGGCGGCTCCAGTTGATGCTGACACTGCTCTCCGAGCCCAACGTGCTGGTGCTCGACGAGCCCACCAACGATGTCGACATCGACATGCTCTCGGCCACCGAGGACCTGCTGGACTCCTGGCCGGGGACGTTGATCGTGGTGTCCCACGACCGCTATCTGCTCGAGCGGATCACCGACCAGCAGTACGCCGTGGTCGACGGGCGGCTTCGCCACCTGCCCGGCGGCGTGGACGAGTACCTGCGTATCGCCGCCCGCCGCGCCGCCGCGCCCGCGGAGGAGGCGCCGCGAACGGCGTCGGCGGGGTCCGTCGGCCCCGAATCGCAACCGGTTCGGTCCGGGGCCGAGATGCACCGTGTCCGCAAGGAGGTGGCCGCTCTGGAGCGGGCACTGACCAAGCTGGCCGCCCGGGTTGACGCCAAGCACGTCGAGCTTGCCGAGCACGACCAGTCCGATCACGTGGGCCTGGGGCGCCTCACCGCCGAGTTACGCCAGTTGGAGGCGGACATGGTCGAAACCGAGAACCGGTGGCTGGAGTTGTCGGAACTGATCGAATCAGCCGGCTGATGCTGCCCCGTCTGATTCAGCGGTGGGAATTCGGTACACCCCGACCACCAGCAGTCCGGTCATGGCCACGACGCCGGCGATGAGAATGCTGCGGCTGACCCCCACACTCTGGGCGAGCACACCGAAGCCGAGGCTTCCCAGCGCCATGGAGCCCTGAAGGACCAGTGCGTAGAAGGACGTCATCAGTCCGCGCATCTCCGCGGGCGCCGAAACCTGAACGGCGAACTGGTGACTCACGCTCAGCACACTCCAGCTGAAGCCGAAGCAGAACAGGAACGCGGCGTCGAGCAGCATGCTGTCCCACTGGCTGATCCCGAGAGTGCTGAGCGCGAAGACCCCGAGCGCCAGGCCAGACACCGGGTTCAATCGAATCCGGCTCTGCACCAGTGGCATCAGCGACACCCCGGCGGTCGTGCCCACCCCGAGTGCGGCCAGCAACCCGCCGTAGCCGATGGCCCCGGTCTGGATGTTCTCCTTGGCCTCGAGCGGCAACAGCGCCAACACCCCGGAGCAGGGCACCATCAGCAGGGCGCACCGAATCATCGGACCGTGCAGCGCTGCTGAACGCCGCAGGACTGTCCAGCCGTCGCGCAGTGAGTGGCCCGCAGGTTTCTCGGCGCCGGGTATGTCGGCCGTCACCCGCGATGGGCTGCGCTTCGTTTCGCGCAGCACCGTGATGATCATCACCAGGTGCGAGACCGCTCGGGTGAACAACACCACCGCGGTCCCGGCCAGACCCATCAGGTAGCCGCCGAGAATCGGGCCGAGGGTCTGGGAGATCTTATTGCTGAGGGAGTTCAGTGAGATGGCCCCGACGAGCTTGTCCTCGGGGACCAGGTCGTGCAGGAACGGCTTCCACGCGGCCTGCTGGACCACCACCCCGATGCCGACGAGGAACATCGTCGACAGCAGCAGTGCAGGGGTGAAGTCCCATCCGCCGGTCAGGGCGATGACGCCCATCAATCCGGTGACCGCGAGCATCCAGACCTGCGAGGCCAGCAGCATGGTCCGATGGCCCCGCGAGTCCGAGGCGACTCCGACCGGGATGCCGAAGATCACGAACGGCAGGCTCATCACCGTCTGCACCATGCTGACCAGGACCGGATCGTCGGTCAGCGATGTCATGGTCCAGGACGCGCCCAGCATGAGCATCACCAGGCCGAGCGTCAGAACCAGGTTCGCGCCCCAGAGGTTGCGGAACTGTCGTTGGCCGAAGAGCGCATAGCCCGAGGAGGTCACCCGCTTCGGGCTCATCTCAGCGGTCTCGGACTATCCGTTTGCGCAGAGCGGTGGCGCTAGTCCGGACGTGGTCGAGTTGTCGGGCGACCTGTTCGGGTGCCGTGCCGCCGCGGGAGTTGCGCGACGTCACCGACCCCTTGACCGTCAGCACCGTCCGGGCCTCGGGAGTCAACCGGTCACTGATGGCGGTCAACTCCGCATCGGTCAGCTCATCGAGTCCCACCCCGCGGGACTCTGCGGCGCGCACCGCGGCACCGGCAGCCTCGTGCGCGTTCCGGAACGGCACCCCGCGGCGGACCAGCCATTCGGCGAGATCGGTGGCAAGGGTGTAGCCGGCCGGGGCGAGTGCGGCCATTCGATCCTCGTGGAAGACAAGAGTGCCGACCAGACCCGCCATCGCCGGCAATAGCAACTCCAGTTGGGCGACGGAGTCGAAGACCGGCTCCTTGTCCTCCTGCAGATCCCGGTTGTACGCCAGCGGCTGTGCTTTGAGGGTCGCCAGCAGTCCGGTGAGGTTGCCGATCAGCCGGCCGGATTTTCCGCGGGCGAGTTCGGCGATGTCGGGGTTCTTCTTCTGCGGCATGATCGAACTGCCCGTCGACCACGCGTCGTTCAGGGTCACGTAGCTGAATTCGGTTGTGCTCCAGAGGATGACGTCCTCGGCCAGCCGGGAAAGATCGACCCCGATCATCGCCAGTACGAACGCCGCCTCGGCGGCGAAGTCCCGGGCGGAGGTGGCGTCGATCGAATTCTCCGCAGCGGCGGAAAAGCCCAGTTCGGCGGCGATCGCGTCGGGATCCAGACCCAGTGACGATCCGGCCAGTGCGCCGGACCCGTAGGGCGACACCGCCGTACGCGCGTCGAGATCGGCGATCCGGTCGACATCACGCAGCAGCGGATGGGTGTGCGCGAGCAGGTGGTGGGCCAGCAGCACCGGCTGCGCGGCCTGGAGATGGGTCTTGCCGGGCATGACCGCGTCAGGGTGCGCGGCAGCCTGGTCGGCCAGGGCGGAGACGACGTCGAGAACGCCGTCGGCGACTCGGGCCATCGCATCGCGCAGCCACATCCGGAACAGCGTCGCCACCTGGTCGTTGCGGGATCGGCCGGCACGCAGACGGCCGCCGAGATCGGGACCGGCCCGCTCGATCAGGCCGCGTTCGAGCGCGCCGTGCACGTCCTCGTCGGTGAGTGCCGGGGTGAAGGCCCCCTCGGCGATGTCGGCACCGAGCCTGTCCAACCCGGCCAGCAGACCGTCGCGTTGATCATCGGTGAGCAGTCCGGCGGCGTGCAGCACCCGGGTGTGGGCCTTGGATGCGGCGATGTCATAGGGCGCCAACGCCCAGTCGAAGTGCGTGGAGTTACTCAGTGCTGCCAGCGCCGGCGCGGGTCCGTCGGCGAACCGTCCTCCCCAGAGCGAACCTTCGTTGGTGCTCACGGGTTCCACCCGGGTCGGGTCGCCGGACGGGTCTCCGGACCCGGAGACATCACAGGCCGAGGTCCCGACGGGCGGCGATCTTCGAGGACAGCCCGTGGACGTGGACGAAGCCCTTGGCCGCGGACTGGTCGAAGCTGTCGCCCTCGTCGTAGGTGGCGAGGTTGAAGTCGTAGAGCGATTCGGGGCTTCGGCGTCCGTTCACCGCGATGTGCCCACCGTGCAGGACCAGCCGGATCTCGCCGGTGACCCGCTCCTGGGTCTTGGCGACGAACGACTCCAGGGCGGTCTTCAGCGGCGAGAACCACAGACCGTCGTAGACCAGCTCACCCCAGCGCTGGTCGGTCAGCCGCTTGAACCGGCCGAGATCACGTTCCAGCGTGACGTGCTCGAGTTCGGTGTGGGCGGTGACCAGCACCATGGCGCCGGGAGCCTCGTAGATCTCCCGGCTCTTGATGCCCACCAGCCGGTCCTCCACCACGTCCAGCCGGCCCACGCCCTGTGCGCCCGCGCGCCGGTTGAGTTCGACGATGGCCTCCAGCACCGTCACCGGACGCTCATCGATACTCACCGGCACCCCGTGCTCGAACCCGACGATGACCTCATCGGGGGTGTTCCAGTTGAGCGTCGGGTCCTCGGTGTAGTCGTAGACGTCCTTGGTCGGGGCGTTCCACAGGTGCTCCAGGAACCCGGTCTCCACCGCGCGGCCCCACACATTCTGGTCGACCGAGAACGGCGAGCGTTTGGACACGTTGATCGGGATCGCGTTCTCCTCGGCGAAGGCGATGGCCTTCTCGCGGGTCCAGGCGTAGTCCCGGACGGGTGCGAGGACCTCCAGATCCGGTGCCAGCGAGGCGAAGCCGACTTCGAAGCGGACCTGGTCATTGCCCTTGCCGGTGCAGCCGTGGGCGACGATACCGCCGCCGTGCTCGCGAGCCGCGGTGACCAGATGCTTGACGATCAGCGGCCGGCTGAGCGCGGACACCAGCGGGTAGCGGTCCATGTAGAGCGCGTTGGACTGGATGGCCGGCAGGCAGTACTCGTCGGCGAACTCGTCGCGGGCGTCGACCACCACGGCCTCCACGGCACCGCAGTCCAGGGCGCGCCGGCGGACCACCTCCATGTCCTCTCCGCCCTGCCCGAGGTCGATGGCGACGGCCACCACCTCACGGCCGGTCTCCTTGCCGATCCAGCTGATGGCCACCGAAGTGTCCAGTCCGCCGGAATAGGCGAGGATGACACGCTCAGACATCGGTTACTCCTTCTCGTTGCTTCACTGCGCTCGATCTCGTTGCTTCACTGCGCTCGCTGCGCCGTCAGGCGGATCGGCGAATCGACTCGAACCTGGCGGCCAATTGTGCACCTGTCATGGGTTCGCGGGCGACAACGACCACGGTGTCGTCGCCGGCGATCGTGCCGACCACCTCCGGAAGGGCGGCCCGGTCGATGGCGCTGGCGAGGTAGTGTGCGCCGCCCGGCGGGGTACGCAGCACCGCCAGGTTGGCGCTGGCGTCGGTGGACACCAGTAGCTCGCCGAGGAGCCGGGCCATCCGCTCGGTGCCGCCGGCAACGCCGCGCACCGGGCTGCCGTCCTCCGGGACGA
>Ga0208823_1003475_pt1 | contig 11172 bp, 7 predicted proteins | sample AD_UKC075_MetaG_FD_184440 | JGI IMG/M metagenome (GOLD analysis project Ga0208823, IMG submission 184440) | Active sludge microbial communities of municipal wastewater-treating anaerobic digesters from USA - AD_UKC075_MetaG (SPAdes) (version 2) | ecosystem: Engineered > Bioreactor > Anaerobic >... | reverse complement strand
GGCAATCTCGGGGCGGGTCTGGCCAACCTCGTCTTCTCCCCGGCCGGCGTGACCGTCCTGGCGCTCACGACCCCGAAGATGCCGCACGACTTCTTCTACGACATCGTCTGCCACAAAGGCGGCCATTACCGGGGACTGCAAGGGCTAAGCACCGACCCGCAGCCCGAGATCGGGTCCGACTTCTCCGTCGACGCAGCGATGCTCACGGCCGGGTTGGACTGGGCAGAACTCGCGTGTGGTGACGACTGAAGCCAGGCCGGTATGCCGGGTCGCCCCCGATGCGGCCGGTCGCGCCGCCGGTTCCCAGGGTGCGGCGCGGCTCCGAGGCGGTCGGAGCCGAACGCTCCTGACGCTGGTGGTGGCCGGAATGGTCGCCACGATGGTGGGGTGCAGTGAGGCCGGGTAGGCGCAGACCTCAGCCAGTTCATCGACGACGAGTTCCAGTCCAGCTGTCACCGCTACCGCACGCCCGGACGGGTCGGTCGACCCGGCTGCGTCGCCGCCCCGGATGGCTGATCTGGTGCCGGGGATGGCACCGGGACATGATTCGCGGGCCCTGAACCTCGGGCTGCGTCCAACCGGGCCGGCCGTGACCGTCACCGTCGGGGCGGGCCCGGCCGTGACCAACGCATGGCGCGTCGGCAATGTCGGGCTGTCCTTCGAGCTCGCGGAACTCGTCGATCCCCGCTGGGAACCCGGCTCGGACCTGGCCATTCTCATCGGAGGGCTCGGGCGACCCACCCTCCGGTTCGGCGGCAACTCCGCCGATCGCCGGGTGTTCTGGACCTCCACGGGAGAGACCCCACCCGCCTGGGCCGAGGTCACCATCACACCCGCCGATGTGCAGCGACTGGGTCGCTTCGCCCGCGCCACCGGCGTCGATGTCGTCATGACCGTGGACCTCGGTCACAACGATCCGTCGCGCGCCGCCGACTTCGCCGCCCAGCTGTCCGCAGCCCTGGGCCAGCGACTGGCCGGAGTCTCCATCGGCAACGAGCCCAATGGATTCAACCTCGCCAGCCAACCGCAATACCGCATCCGCGACGATGCGTGGGGGCCGGCTGCCTTCGTGGCGCAGGCCCGGGCCTACCAGCGGGCCATCCATCAGCGCACGCCGTCGCTTCCGCTGGTCGGCCCGGGCACCTTCGACGTCGCATGGATCCGGGCCTTCGCCGCCGCCCGCCTGCCGCAGACCCGTGCCCTCACCCAACACTGGTACCCACTCTGGGCATGTGCTGGTCAAGACCCCGCGGCGACGCCCACGGCCCGCAACCTGCTCGACCCGGCCCTGTCACGGCATACCGCGGAGTTTGTCGGCGCGGCTGTGGCGCAGGCCCGAGCCGCCGGCTTGGCGCTGTGGATGGAGGAGACCGGTCCGACGTCGTGCGCGGGCACCAACCCCACCTCGCGGACCCATGCCCACGCGCTGTGGACGGTGGAGTACCTCCTGCACCTGGCGGCCCTCGGTGTGCAACGGAGCGCGCTGCATTCGAGCCTGGCCCCGTGCCTGGGTGGGGCGCCGATGAGCCCGCTCTGCCTCCGCAGCGCCGCCGGCGCCTCGCCGGCTCGGCTGCAGGGTGGCGTGGGCTACCTCGGGGCGGCGTTCGTCGCCCAGGTGCAGCCCGGCTCGTTCGTGCCGGTGCGGGTGTCCGGCCCTGATTCCGGGGCGGTTCTTGCGTATGCCGTGGCCGGCCCGTCCGGTATCGACGTCGTCGTCGTGGACCTGCGCGACCCGGTGACCATGACGCCGCGTCCGCTGGTGGTCACCGGACTATCGGGACAACGGGTTGTTGCGGCGTCCCGGCTGTCGCGAGCGGGGGACGCAGGGGCGGACGCGGGCGCCAGCCCGAGCGTGCTCGTGCCCCTCGCACCCGCCACGCCGGCAACTGTCGAGGCCACCCTGCCGGAATCGGCGACGCTCGTGCGGTTGGCCGCACGTGTTGGGTAGAGCGTTGCTTGAGCGCCTGCGTGACCGGGCGGAGCTGCCCGAATCCTGGCACGGCGTACCGGCATACGAGACCCGGGGACGTAGGTCCCCGATGGTGTGCAAGCGCGGATGGAAGGGTCCAAGATGGACCAAGGTGCAATGGCGCACGACTGCTGCTGACGACTGCCTGATGACTGTGGAAGGACCCCCACCGACATGACGACGCGATATGTCTACGACTTCTCCGAGGGTGACAAGGACCAGAAGGATCTCCTGGGTGGGAAGGGGGCCAACCTTGCCGAGATGGTGAAGATCGGTCTGCCGGTGCCGCCCGGCTTCACCATCACCACGGACGCCTGCCGGGTTTACCTTCAGAGCGGCAAGGCGCCCGAGTCCCTGGCCGCCGAAGTGACCGAGCACCTGGGCCACATGGAGAAGGCGATGGGCCGCACCCTCGGTGACTCGGCCAACCCACTGCTGGTGTCGGTCCGCTCCGGGGCGAAGTTCTCCATGCCGGGCATGATGGAGACCGTCCTCAACATCGGCCTCAACGACGAGTCGGTCTACGGCCTGGCCGATGTCGCGGGCGAGCGCTTCGCCTGGGACTCCTACCGCCGGCTGCTGCAGATGTTCGGCAAGACGGTGCTCGGCATCGACTCCGAGGTCTTCGAGGCCCGCATCGAGCAGATCAAGCACTCCCGTCACGTCGAGCAGGACACCGACCTCAACGCCGCCGACCTGGCCATGCTGTGCGTCTACTTCAAGACCGCCATCGAGAACGCCACCGGCAACCCCTTCCCGCAGAACCCGCGCGAGCAGCTCAACGCAGCCGTCGAGGCCGTCTTCCGCTCCTGGGGTGGCGACCGTGCGGTGCTTTACCGCCGCCAGGAACGCATCCCCCACGACCTGGGCACTGCGGTCAACGTCCAGACCATGGTCTTCGGCAACATGTCCGAAGACTCGGGCACCGGCGTCTGCTTCACCCGCGACCCCAGCACGGGGGAGAAGGGTGTCTACGGCGACTTCCTCATGAACGCCCAGGGTGAAGACGTCGTGGCCGGCATCCGCAACGCCCGTCCCCTGGCCGAGTTGCACGGTGAGTCCCCGGACGCCTACGGGCTGCTGCTGGACAACATGAAGCGGCTGGAAGACCACTACCGCGACCTGTGCGACATCGAGTTCACCATCGAGCGCGGCAAACTCTGGATGCTGCAGACCCGCGTCGGCAAGCGCACCGCCGAGGCGGCCTTCCGGATCGCCGGCCAGCTCATCGACGAGGGCGTGATCTCCGAGGAAGAGGCGCTGACCCGGGTCACCGGTGCCCAGCTGTCCAACCTGATGTTCCCGCGGTTCGACGCCTCGGCGAAGTCGGCGCTCATCACCACCGGTGTCGCAGCGAGCCCGGGTGCCGCCGTCGGCAAGATCGTCTTCAGCTCGGCCGCGGCCAAGGAATGGGCCGACCGCGGTGAGGACGTCATCCTCGTGCGCACCGAGACCAACCCCGACGACCTGGTCGGCATGATCGCGTCCAAGGGCATCCTCACCTCGCGCGGTGGCAAGACCTCGCACGCCGCGGTCGTCGCCCGTGGCATGGGCACCACCTGCGTCTGCGGCGCCGACGAGCTCGTCATCGACTCGGCGCACAAGTCGATCTCGTTGCGCGGCAAGGCCGAAGGCTCGCTGCGCGAGGGCGACCTCATCTCCATCGACGGGGCCACCGGCCAGGTCTTCCGCGGCGCGGTGCCGGTCGTGGCCAGCGCCGTCGTCGACTACTTCGAGGGCAATGTGGACCCCGCGTCCGACGCAGCCTCCGACACGGTCAAGGCCGTCGACCGGATCATGAAGATCGCCGACCGGGTCCGCCGGCTGCGGGTGCGCGCCAACGCCGACACGCCCGAGGACGCCGCGCGGTCGGTGCGCTTCGGTGCCGAAGGCATCGGCCTGTGCCGCACCGAGCACATGTTCCTCGGTGACCGGCGTGAGCTGGTCGAGCGGCTCATCCTCGCCGAGACCGACGAGGCCCGCACGGCCGCCCTCGAAGGGCTGCGTCCGCTGCAGCGCAAGGACTTCGAAGAGATCTTCCAGGCGATGGGCAACCTGCCGGTGACGATCCGCCTCATCGACCCGCCGCTGCACGAGTTCCTGCCCAACATCGTCGAGATGACGGCGAAGATGGCCGTCGCGGAGGCCAACGGCACGGCCTCGCACGCCGACAAGGTCATGTATGCCGCGGTGCAGCGCCTGCACGAGTCCAACCCGATGTTCGGGTTGCGTGGGGTGCGGTTGGGCCTGGTCACCGAGGGCCTGTTCGAGATGCAGGTTCGCGCGATCCTCGAGGCATTCCAGTCGGTGCGCAAGTCCGGCATCGTCGGCACCGCCGAGATCATGGTCCCGCTCATCGACACCTACCAGGAGCTCGACCTGGTGCGGAACTCCGCACTCAAGATCGCGCGCGAGAAGGGCGAGCAGGTCGGCCCGGGCCACAACGTGCTCATCGGCACGATGATGGAACTGCCGCGGGCCTGCCTCACCGCCGGCAAGATTGCCGAGTCGGCCGACTTCTTCTCGTTCGGCACCAACGACCTCACCCAGACGACGTGGGGCTTCAGCCGCGACGACGTCGAGGCGTCCTTCTTCTCCAACTACCTCGAGCAGGGCATCTTCCAGGTGTCGCCGTTCGAGACGATCGACGAGGACGGCGTGGGCCAGTTGGTCCAGCTCGCCGTCTCGTCGGCCCGCGCGGTCAAGCCCAACCTCAAGGCGGGTGTCTGTGGCGAGCACGGTGGCGACCCCGAGTCGGTGCACTTCTTCCACAACGCCGGGCTCGACTACGTGTCGTGCTCGCCGTTCCGGGTGCCGGTCGCTCGCCTGGAAGCCGGCCGCGCTGCGGTCATGAACGCCTCGTGACGGGTTGACCATTCGCGACACCGTGGCCGACGCCTCCGGAGCTTCTCCGGGGGCGTCGGCCCGCGCTGGGGCTAGGCGGCGGCTCGCGCCAGGGGCGGGCCCCTCGCGTCGATTTGGCCGGCTCCTGTTGGGGCGGTAGATTTGGGCGCTGTGTCTGGGCTGGCCCGGACACACGAGTGTGGGCACGCCCGGGCGGCGGCGACCGGAGACGGACCGCGGCGGCACGGCATACCCTCCCTCAACCGCTCTCGCCGGGCAGTCCGGCGCGACCCACCTCCTCGTCCTGGACGAAGGTAGGCCGTGCTCGGAAAGTGCAGGGGAGGGCACCCCGATCGGGCTCGACGCGATCGGCTCACGGGGTGACTCGCGGGCCGTCACGTCATCAGGGACCGGTGGGGGAACAACCAAGGAGTTCGCCACCGGCGAGCTGACGACATCGACACCGTTCGGAGTGAAGGTTGCCAACGATCAACCAACTGGTGCGCAAGGGCCGCCAGGACAAGGTCGGTAAGACCAAGACGCCCGCGCTCAAGGGTTCGCCCCAGCGTCGCGGCGTGTGCACCCGCGTCTACACGACCACCCCCAAGAAGCCGAACTCGGCGCTGCGCAAGGTTGCGCGTGTCAAGCTCACCTCGCAGATCGAGGTCACGGCCTACATCCCGGGCGTCGGCCACAACCTGCAGGAGCACTCGATCGTGCTCGTGCGTGGCGGTCGTGTGAAGGACCTGCCGGGTGTGCGCTACAAGATCATCCGCGGCACCCTGGACACCCAGGGCGTCAAGAACCGCAAGCAGGCTCGCTCTCGCTACGGCGCGAAGAAGGTGAAGTAATGCCTCGTAAAGGTCCCGCGCCCAAGCGTCCGCTCGTCGTCGACCCGGTCTACGGCAGCCCCCTGGTGACCCAGCTGGTCAACAAGATTCTCCTCGATGGCAAGAAGTCCATCGCCGAGACGATCGTCTACGGCGCCCTCGAAGGCTGCCGCGCCAAGACGGGCACCGACCCGGTGGTCACCCTCAAGCGCGCCCTGGACAACATCAAGCCCGCCGTCGAGGTCAAGTCCCGCCGCGTCGGTGGCGCCACCTACCAGGTGCCGGTCGAGGTCAAGCCGGGCCGCTCGACGACCCTCGCGCTGCGCTGGCTCGTGGGCTACTCGCGCCAGCGTCGCGAGAAGACGATGACCGAGCGCCTCATGAACGAACTGCTCGACGCCTCCAACGGCCTCGGCGCCGCGGTCAAGCGTCGCGAGGACACCCACAAGATGGCCGAGTCCAACCGCGCCTTCGCGCACTACCGCTGGTAAGAACCACGCGAGGTATGCCGTGCAGCTCACCTGCCGCACGGCATACCGCGTGGGGCCTGCCGCATCACGACACGCACCGCACCCGCACGAGCTGAGACGAGACAACGAACGTGGCACTCGACGTCCTGACGGACCTCACCAAGGTCCGCAATATCGGCATCATGGCGCACATCGACGCCGGCAAGACGACGACGACGGAACGCATCCTCTTCTACACCGGCATCACCTACAAGATCGGTGAGGTCCACGACGGCGCAGCCACGATGGACTGGATGGAGCAGGAGCAGGAGCGCGGCATCACCATCACGTCGGCCGCGACGACGACCTTCTGGAAGGGCCACCAGGTCAACATCATCGACACGCCCGGCCACGTCGACTTCACCGTCGAGGTCGAGCGGTCGCTGCGTGTGCTCGACGGTGCGTGTGCGGTCTTCGACGCCAAGGAAGGTGTCGAGCCGCAGTCCGAGACGGTGTGGCGGCAGGCCGACAAGTACGGCGTGCCCCGCATCTGCTTCGTCAACAAGATGGACAAGCTCGGCGCGGACTTCTACTTCACCGTCAAGACGATGGTCGACCGGCTCGGCGCGACCCCGCTGGTGCTGCAGCTGCCGATCGGCCAGGAGAGCGCCTTCACCGGCGTCGTCGACCTGCTGCGGATGAAGGCCCTGATGTGGCGCGGTGAGACCCAGAAGGGTGAGGACTACACCGTCGAGGACATCCCGGCCGACCTGCAGGACAAGGCCGAGGAATACCGGCACGCGCTCGTCGAGATGGTCGCCGAGTCCGACGACGCCCTGATGGAGAAGTACCTCGAGGGTGAGGAGCTCACCGTCGAGGAGCTCAAGGCCGGCATTCGCGCGCTCACCATCGCGGGCACGGTCAACCCGGTCATCTGCGGCACCGCGTTCAAGAACAAGGGCGTGCAGCCCATGCTCGACGCCGTCGTCGACTACTTGCCCTCGCCGTTGGACGTGCCGCCGATGATCGGCCACAAGCCCAATGACGAAGAGGTCGAGATCATCCGCAAGCCCGACGCCAAGGAGCCGTTCTCGGCGCTGGCGTTCAAGATCGCGGTGCACCCGTTCTTCGGCAAGCTCACCTACGTGCGGGTCTACTCCGGCGAGGTGCCCTCGGGTGCGCAGATCATCAACTCGACCAAGGGCAAGAAGGAGCGCGTCGGGAAGCTCTTCCAGATGCACTCCAACAAGGAGAACCCCGTCGACAAGGCCTCGGCCGGTCACATCTACGCGTTCATCGGTCTCAAGGACACGACGACCGGCGACACCCTGTGCGACCCGACCAACCAGATCGTCCTGGAGTCGATGACCTTCCCGGAGCCGGTCATCTCGGTGGCCATCGAGCCCAAGACCAAGGGCGACCAGGAGAAGCTCGGCGTCGCGATCCAGAAGCTCGCCGAAGAGGACCCCACCTTCCAGGTCGAGCAGGACCAGGAAACCGGCCAGACCATCATCAAGGGCATGGGCGAGCTGCACCTGGACATCCTCGTGGACCGCATGCGCCGCGAGTTCAAGGTCGAGGCCAACGTCGGCAAGCCGCAGGTGGCCTACCGCGAGACGATCCGCAAGGCGGTCGTCAAGCACGACTACACCCACAAGAAGCAGACCGGTGGGTCGGGTCAGTACGCAAAGGTCCAGGTGACCATCGAGCCGCTGGACACGGCCGAGGGCAAGCTCTACGAGTTCGACAACGCCGTCACCGGTGGTCGCGTCCCGCGCGAATACATCCCGTCGGTCGACGCCGGTATCCAGGACGCCATGCAGTACGGCGTGCTGGCGGGCTATCCGCTGGTCGGCATCAAGGCGACCCTCGTCGACGGCGCCTACCACGACGTCGACTCCTCGGAAATGGCGTTCAAGATCGCCGGCTCCATGGTGCTCAAGGAGGCCGTGCGCCGGGCCGACCCGGTCCTGCTCGAGCCGATGATGGCCGTCGAGGTCCGCACGCCCGAGGACTACATGGGCGATGTCATCGGCGACATCAACTCGCGCCGCGGCCACATCCAGGCCATGGAGGACGCGGCTGGTGCCAAGGTGGTCCGCGCCCTGGTTCCGTTGTCGGAGATGTTCGGTTACGTCGGTGACCTGCGGTCCAAGACCCAGGGCCGGGCGAACTACTCCATGCAGTTCGACTCGTATGCCGAGGTGCCGCGTGCGGTGGCCGAGGAGATCGTGAAGAAAACCCGAGGCGAGTGAGTCGGGTAAACTCCCGTAGGCTTGCCAACAACCCCAACAAGCAAGCGCCACGTCCTACCTGACAGGCGAACGGCGTACCACCAGAGAGAGTCCTGAGGAGGACACCACAGTGGCGAAGGCAAAGTTCGAGCGGACCAAGCCGCACGTCAACATCGGCACCATTGGTCACATCGACCACGGCAAGACGACGCTGACTGCTGCGATCACCAAGGTTCTGCACGACAAGTTCCCCAACCTGAACCCCTTCACGCCGTTCGACCAGATCGACAAGGCCCCTGAAGAGCGTCAGCGCGGTATCACCATCTCCATCGCGCACGTCGAGTACCAGACCGACACGCGGCACTACGCCCACGTCGACTGCCCTGGTCACGCCGACTACATCAAGAACATGATCACCGGTGCCGCCCAGATGGACGGCGCGATCCTGGTCGTGGCCGCCACGGACGGCCCGATGCCGCAGACCAAGGAGCACGTGCTCCTGGCCCGCCAGGTGGGCGTCCCCTACATCGTGGTCGCGCTCAACAAGACCGACATGGTCGACGACGAGGAGATCCTCGAGCTCGTCGAGATGGAGGTCCGTGAGCTGCTCTCCGCCTACGAGTTCCCGGGCGACGACCTGCCGGTCGTGCGCGTCTCGGCGCTCAAGGCGCTCGAGGGCGACGCCGAGTGGGCCAAGACCGTCGAGGAGCTCATGGACGCGGTCGACTCCTACATCCCGGAGCCCGAGCGCGCCACCGACAAGCCGTTCCTCATGCCTGTCGAGGACGTCTTCACCATCACCGGTCGTGGCACCGTCGTCACCGGCCGTGTGGAGCGCGGTGTCCTCAAGGTCAACGAGGAGGTCGAGATCGTCGGCATCCACGAGAAGTCGATGAAGACCACCGTGACCGGCGTCGAGATGTTCCGCAAGCTGCTCGACGAGGCCCGCGCGGGCGAGAACGTCGGCCTGCTGCTGCGTGGCATCAAGCGCGAAGAGGTCGAGCGCGGCCAGGTCGTCATCAAGCCGGGTTCGATGACCCCGCACACCGAGTTCGAGGCGCAGGTCTACATCCTGTCCAAGGACGAAGGTGGCCGTCACACCCCGTTCTACGACAACTACCGTCCGCAGTTCTACTTCCGCACCACGGACGTGACCGGCGTCGTCAAGCTGCCCGAGGGCACCGAGATGGTCATGCCCGGTGACAACACCGAGATGGACGTCACGCTGATCCAGCCCATCGCCATGGACGACGGCCAGCCGTTCTCCATCCGCGAGGGTGGCCGCACCGTCGGCTCGGGCAAGGTCATCAAGGTCAAGAAGTGACCTGCTGCTGAGCAGTGTCGAAGGGGGCTCGGACGTCGTCCGGGCCCCCTTCGCGTTGTCCCGGGCACCGAGGTCTGCCGTCCGACGCCGGCCCGTGACACCCGATACGCTGTTCCCACGCCCGGCTTGTCAGCTGCTGGGGGTATTGCCGACATCGGGAGGGTGGGGCAGCGGTTGTGAAGGTCATGCTGCTGACCCACTACTACCCGCCGGAGGAAGGCCCGCCCCAGCGTCGCTGGGGGGCGCTGGTGGCGCGGTTGACCAACGACCATGAGGTCGTCGTGCTGTCGCCGACCCCCCATTACCCCGTCGGCCGGCGCATCTTTCCGAGCTATCCCGCTTTCGACGTGGGCTCCGCGGGGGCCGGCGAATACGGTGAGCACATCGTCCGGCTGCCCTATGTCCCGCACGGGCGCGGCCTCGGGCTGCGGACCCTCGACCAGGCGGTCGCCGGGTTCGCCGCGATCGCTGTCGGCATCCGCCACGGCCTGCCTCGGGCGCGGCGCCCCGATGTCATCGTCGCCTCCGCCCCAGCCCTACCGATGGCCCTGGCCGGGTATGCCGTGGGTGTGGTCCTGCGTCGCCCGGTGGTCCTGGAGTTCCGCGACGCGTGGCCCGATCTCATCGACCATCGCAAGGAATGGGATACCTTGACCACGTCGATCCGCTGGCGTCCGCCGGCTCGGGTCAGTGAGGCCCTGGTCCGCACCCTGACCCACGTCCAACGGCGCTGCGCTGCTGTCGTGACCACGACCGAGTCCTTCGCCGCGGTGCTGCGGCGGCGCGGCGTGGAGCGGGTCGTCGTCATCCGTAACGGCCCCCGCCCTCCGGAGCCCGGGGCGGATCCGGTCCGCAGGCCCAGCTCGGCCGACACCGCCGCACTGGAGGCGGCACTGGAGCAAGATACGAGCGTTGCCAGCGCCCCCACACTGCGGGCCATCGCCGACGGTCCGCTGCGTGTGGTCTATGTGGGGACGACCGGACGGGCACAGGGGCTCGACGATGTCATCCGGTCTGTCGCGCGGGCCGCCGAACTCGGGTCGGCGGTGCACTTGCGCATCGTCGGTTCCGGGGCTGCCGAAGGGGCCCTGCGGGCGCTGGCAGCGCAGCTCGGTGCGCCGGTGGAGTTTCTCGGGCACGTGCAGCAGTCGCAGGCGCGCGACCATTACGCCTGGGCCGACACCGCCGTCGTGTCGCTGCGGGATTGGAAACCGCTGGAATGGACGGTCCCCTCCAAGCTCTACGAACTCATGCAGGAGGGCGTGCACGTGACCGCCGTGGTGCGCGGGGAGGCCGCGGAGATCGTGCGCCAGACGCTGGTGGGGTCGGTCGTGCCACCCGGCGACGTCGAAGCGCTGGCTGGGCTCTGGGTGACGCTGAGCGAATCCGGGGTGCCCCTTCCGTCGACCCATCGCAGCCGAGCCTGGCTGGCCGAGCACACGGCATACGATGCGTTGGCCGGGGCCTATACCGCCCTGCTGCAGCAGGTCGGGATCCGGCGTGGCTGACCGCAGGGTGCGTG
>Ga0208823_1003472_pt1 | contig 11180 bp, 10 predicted proteins | sample AD_UKC075_MetaG_FD_184440 | JGI IMG/M metagenome (GOLD analysis project Ga0208823, IMG submission 184440) | Active sludge microbial communities of municipal wastewater-treating anaerobic digesters from USA - AD_UKC075_MetaG (SPAdes) (version 2) | ecosystem: Engineered > Bioreactor > Anaerobic >... | reverse complement strand
GGGCCCCATCATGCGCGGCACCATGCGGTCGCCCATCTCCACCACCGACAGCTCGACGCCACGCTGCTGCAGTGCCTCCATGATGATGCAGCCGATGAAACCGGCGCCCATCTGCAGGACCTTGGCGCCCGGACGGGCCAGATTGGCGATGGCACGCGCGTCAGCCAGCGTCCAGCAGCTGTGAACGCCGGGGCCGTTGATGCCCGGGATCGGCGGTGTGGCCGGCGACGAGCCGGTGGCAATCAGGAGCTTGTCAAAGGCAAGGGTGTTGCCGTCGCTGAGCTCGATGGTGCGCCGGGCCGAGTCCAGCACCCGGGCGCGCACCCCGCGCCGGACGTCGATGCGCAGCCGGGTGAAGTGATCAGCCGCGTGCCGCAGGTGCGTGCCCTCCTCACCGACCTTGCCGATCAGCAGGTAGGGGATGGCCATACGGGAATACGGGGCCTCGTTCTCGTCACCGACGATGGTGATGGCATCGTTCGGGGCGTGCTTGCGGATGGTTTCCGCAGCAATGATGCCGGCTGGGCCGGCACCGAGAATGACGTGGTGGGTCATATATGCTTTCTCAAAAGAAAGAAGCGGCCGCAGGGGACCGCTTCCTCATTGTCCCGATAGTGGGGGTCAGAGACCCAGGCGGGCCCTGGTTTCCGGTGTGGGGCGGCCTTCGGGGTCCCAGCCGCGCGCGGCATAGTACTTGGGCAGCATCTGCGGCAACATGTTGACCTTGCCCTTGGCCGGGCCGGTCTTGGCGGCTTCGGTCAGCAGGCGCTTGGGCAGGCTGTCGTCCTTGGCGGTGAAGCCGGCGGCATTGTTGAACTCGCGCTCCATGTTCCAGATGCGCTCGCCGATCTTTTCCAGCTCCTCGGTCGTGAACTGTTCGCCGCAGGCAGCCGAAACCTGCGGCGCCAGATCGGCCAGCCCCCAGGCAAAGGTGGTGAACACGCACAGGCCCGACGAATCGAAAGCCGCCGTGGCATCCTGGAAGGCTTTCACCAGCTCGGGCTTGCCCTCGTGCTCCAGCGGATCGGTCTTGACCGGGATGCCCAGCACTTCGGAAGCGATGGTGTAGCCGCGCAGGTGGCAGCCGCCGCGGTTGCTGGTGGCGTAGGCCAGGCCGATGCCCTGGATGCCACGCCCGTCGTAGGCCGGGAATTCCTGGCCCTTGCTGCTCATCGACAAATCCGGATGGCCGTACTTGGCCGTCAGGCGCTTGGAACCCTGCCCGATTTCCTTGCCGAAGCCGCGGCCGTTGACCGTCTCTTCCACGAGGAAGGCCAGCGCCTGGGCCGATCCGAAGCGCGCTTCGATGCCCACCTGCTCCTTGGTCAGCACGCCCATCTCGTACAGTTCCATCACCGCGCCGATCGTGGCGCCGAAGCTGATCGGGTCGATGCCTTCCTCGTTGCAGATCATGGTTGCATACTGCAGGGCTTCCAGATCGTTCACGCCATTTGCTGCGCCCAGCGCCCAGGCCGCTTCATATTCCAGCCCCCCCGATGCACCCCAGTACTGCGGCTTGGTGGCGACCGTGAAGTGGTTCTGGTCCATCTTGCTGATACGGCCGCAGGCAATGGTGCAGCCGAAGCAGGCCTGGTTGGTCACCAGCTGCTTCTTGCCGTCGGTCTTGCGCGGCGTGGCCATGGCTTCAGCCGAGATGTCCTTGGCGCCCTCGAACTGCACGTCCTGGTGGTTGCGGGTGGGCAGCGCGCCCACTTCGTTGATGACGTTCATCAGCACCTGGGTGCCGTAGGCGGGCAAGCCCTGGCCCGTGACGCCGTTTTCCGCCAGGATCTTCTTCTTCTCGGCGATCGCCTTCATGAACGCCTTGGGGTCGCGGATATTGCCCACGCCCTTGGTCCCGCGCACCGCAATGGCCTTGAGGTTCTTGCTGCCCATGACGGTGCCGACGCCCGAGCGCCCGGCGGCGCGGTGCAGGTCGTTCACCACGGCCGCGTACAGCACGCCACTCTCGCCGGCCTTGCCAATGCTGGAGACGCGGGTCAGCGGGTCCTGCAGGCTCTTCTTCAGCGTTTCCTCGGTTTCCCAGACGCTCTTGCCCCACAGGTGGGAGGCGTCGCGGAGTTCGGCCACATCGTCGTTGACGTACAGGTAGACCGGCTTCGGGCTCTTGCCCTCGAAGATGACCATGTCCCAGCCGGCCATCTTGAACTCGGCGCCCCAGTAGCCCCCCGAGTTGGAACAGGCGATGGCGCCCGTCAGCGGGCTCTTGGTGATGACGGTGTAACGGCCGCCCGTGGACGCCATGGTGCCCGTCAACGGACCGGTGGCCCAGATGATCTTGTTGTCCGGCGAAAGCGGATCAACCTTCGGATCGACCTCGCTGGTCAGGTACTTGGAGCCCAGGCCACGCGAGCCCAGGTAGGCTTGCGCCCACTCCATGTTGAGGGGTTCCGACTTGACGGTGCCGGCGGTCAGGTTGACGCGGAGAATTTTTCCAGCCCAAGACATGATGGTGACTCCTTAAGCGGCGGACGGTTGGTTGCCAAGCTTGTCGGCCCACTGGGCCATCTTGCCCAGCCCCGTCCAGTTGGCGTCGATGAAGGTGATGGCGCCCGTCGGGCAGGCCTCGGCACACGCGGGCTCCCCGCCGCACAGGTCGCACTTCTGGACCTTGCCGGTGTCCGCCACGTAGTTGATGGTGCCGAACGGGCAGGCAATGGTGCAGACCTTGCAGCCGACGCAGGTGGTCTCGTTCACCACCTTGGCACCGGTTTCCTTGTCCACCGTGATCGCTTCCACCGGGCAGGCGTGCAGGCACCAGGCCTCGTCGCACTGGGTGCAGGTGTAGGGCACTTTCTTGCCGGTGTGGTGGAAGTCGAAGACCTTGATCCGCGACTTCGCCGTGGCGTACGTGCCGTAGTTCTCGAAAGAACAGGCCATTTCGCACTGCAGACAGCCGGTGCATTTGTCTGCGTTGATATGCAACACCTTTTGCATGTGTCTCTCCTGTGGGATTGCGGCACCTATGAAATGCCATGCCTATGAAAATGAATGCATAGCGATTGTTTGCGCTCGGACACCGCCCCGGCCTAGTGTTAACCCTGAAAACAGGGGCCAGTGCACGATATTCTCAAGATGCGACACTTGGATTGGATGACACCGCCGCGACCGGCGCTGGCGACACACGCCGCCCAAACCCGTCACAATCGTCTCCAAGCCGAAGTCCCGACGATGACCATCCCCGCCGCACCCCTGCCCACCACGCCTGACCACCGTCTGGCCCGGATCAATGCCGCGCGCCGCGCCGTGCTGAACGGCGAGGGGCCCGGCGAGGTGGCGGTGGAAAGCTGGATCGAACGGTCCTGGCGGCGTTGCCTGTCCAATGGGCAGCGCCCCCAGCAGCAGGTCGGATTCGATGTGGTGTCCACCCAGGAATTGCGTCGCACCCAGGAGTCGAACCGGGATCTGGTCGATGCGGCACGGCCGGTGCTGGAAACGCTCAGCCGCGCGATCGCCAACACCCGCTACTTCGCCATCCTCACCAATGCCCGGGGGGTCGTCGTCGATGTCAACGGCCCCATCGACCGCTCCGACCGGCGCGCCACCATGATCGCGCGCGTCGGGGTGGACCTGTCGGAGGCAGCCGTCGGCACCACGGCCATTGGCGCGGCGCTGATCGAGCAGCAGCCGGTCTGGCTGCACCGGGGCGAACACTTCTTTGAGGATACGGCCATCTACAGCTGTGCCGGCGCGCCGCTGTTCGGGCCGGAGGGCCAATGCGTCGGCATGCTGGACCTGACCGGCATCGAGGCGGTCGAGCGGCCCGAGCTGCGCCATCTGGTGGCCCAGTCGGCGCGCAGCATCGAAAACGCGCTCACCCAGCGGCAGCCCTACAGCCTCATGGTCCGCCTGAACTGGCCCGGGCGCACGCTCGGCGGCGATTCCGACGGCCTGGTCTGCCTGGACGCGGACGGCTGGGTGACCGGCGCCAACCCGACGGCCCGGCAGATGGTCTCGCCGCTCGCCACGCTGTCGCAAGACCGGGTGCACGGCAGCGAACTGTTCGCCATGCCTTTCGAGATGCTGTTCGACGCCAGCGATCAGACCCAGGCCGACATGGAGCTGCCCCTGTGGTCCGGCCTGCGATTGCAGGCCCGTGCGCAGCGGGCCGGGGTGAACATGGTCGCAACCCCTGCCCGGGAACGCCTCCCGCTGAAAGAGGTCGAGATCACGCTGATCCGCAAGGCTGTGGCCGACGCGAAGGGCAATGTCCAGCAGGCCGCCCGCGCACTGGGCATCAGCCGCGCGACGGTGTACCGCAAACTCGGCTCCGGCCGCGGCCCGCGCTGAGCCCGATCAGGGCGGGCTGAAGCCCAGGCGAGCCAGCACCGCCTGCGCCGAAGGCGCCAGCAGCGCCTGGGCAAAATCCGTGGCGGGCGCCGGTGCCCCCACGCGCACCGTCAGACCATAAGCCGCTCCCACCTGCAGCGGGTCCGGAACCGCCACGATCTTCAACCGCGGCACTTCTTTCTGCGCAGCCACGGCGTTCGTGCAGTAGGTGAGAAACACATCCGCCTGGCCCTCGCCCATGATCCACGCATAGGTGCCGCGCCCGGCCGGCGGCCGCGGTGAATCGGCGGCGCCGGTGAGGGGCTTCGCCTTGGCCCGCAGCGCCGCCGTGGCACCGGCCTGCACCGCATCGGCCTTGCCGAACAGCGCCCAGGCATAGTCACCGGCCGGGTCAGAGCGCGGCGTGGAGATGCCCACGCGCACGTCGGCCCGCAACAGGGTCGCCAGCAAGGTGCCGGGCGTGGCGTGGAGGCGGTCGGTCGTCAGGGCGCACAGGGCGTTGCGGGTGAAAACCACCGGGGCCTGCCAGCCGCCCCCGGCCGCCAGCCGGCGCGGATGTTCGGTGTCGGCCGAGGCAAAGACCTGTGCCGGCTCCCCCTGCTCAATGCGCTCGCGCAACAGGCCCGAGGCGCCAAAGGTCAGCACGATCTTCCGACCGGTGCGCGCCTCGTGGTCGGCAGCGATGGCGGTCAGGGCCTCGCGCAGGCTGCCGGCGGCGTAGACCGGGACCGGCACCCCGCTGGCTTCAGGCGCTTTCACCGCGCTGCCACAACCCGCCAGGCCGAGCGCCATCCCCGCCAACGGGACGGCGACGCCCGTACGAAACCGGCGCACGGCTCACTTCCCGGCGTTGGGGAAGAACAGCTGCTCGCCCCCGATCTTGTAGCTGGCGATGACGTTCTGGCCTGCGGGCGACACGACCCAGTCCACGAACTTCTGCGCCTCCGCCTGCTTGACGTGCGGGTGCTTGGCCGGGTTCACCACCATCACACCGTATTGGTTGAACAGCTGCCGGTCGCCTTCGACCAGCACCGCCAGGTCCGCACGGTTCTTGAAGTTCAGCCAGGTGCCGCGGTCGGCGAGCACGTAGGCGCCGGTGGACGCCGCCATGTTCAGCGCCGGGCCCATGCCGCAGCCGCATTCCTTGTAGCCGCTGCCCTTCTTGTCGGCCAGACCGGCCTGGTTCCAGAACCGCAGTTCGGCAGCGTGGGTGCCGCTCTTGTCACCGCGCGAGATGAACGCGGCGTTGGCCGCGCTGATCTTTTTCAGCGCGGCGACGATGTCGTTGCCCTTGGTCGCCACCGGATCGCCTTTGGGACCGATCAACACGAAGTCGTTGTACATCACCGGGTAGCGCTTGAGGCCGAAACCCTCGGCCACGAACTTTTCCTCGGCGGCCTGGTCGTGCACGAACACCACGTCGGCATCGCCACGGCGCGCCATGTCCAGCGCCTGCCCGGTGCCCAGCGCCACCACCTTGATGTCGATGCCGCGGGCCTTCTTGAACTCCGGCAGCAGGTGGGCGAACAGACCGGACTGCTCGGTCGAGGTGGTCGACGACATCACGATCGACTGGGCCTGGGCCAGGCCAGACGCTACCAATCCGATAGCGACCAATGACCATTTGACACCGGGATGATGGCAAAAACGCTTGAAAATGTTCACGGAAGCTCTCCTTTGACAAACAAATGGGCAGCCGGGTACTGCGTCTGCAGCAACGGACTATTGAAAAACTGCTCCACCGGCAGGTCAGCCAGGACATGGCCGTGTTCCAGGTAGACCACGCGGGTGGCCAGGCGTTTGACCTGGCCCAGGTTGTGGCTGGCAAAGACCAGCGAGATCGGCCGGTCGGTCGGGGCGCTGGACAGCCCGGCGCCGGTGAATTCCGCCACCAGCGATTCCACCTCGTGCTTGGCCCGCGGGTCCAGGCTGGCAGTGGGCTCGTCCAGCAACAGCACATCCGGCTGGCTGGCCCAGGCCCGGGCCAGGGCCAGGCGTTGCTGCTGGCCTCCGGACAGGGTGCGGCCGTTGCGGCCCGCCAGGGCGGACAGGCCCACGCGCTCCAGTGCCAGCAACGCCCGCGATCGGGCCTGCGCCCAGGGCACGCCGCCGAGCCAGAGACCCAGAACGACGTTGTTCAGGGCCGTCATTCGCAGCATGTGCGGACGCTGAAACAGCAGGGCCTGGCGCACCGTCAGGTCGCGGCGCATGCGCCCGGACGCGGGCTCGATCAATCCGTTGAGCAGGCGCAGCAGGGTGCTCTTGCCGCAGCCGTTGGCGCCCACCAGGGCCACGCGCTCGCCCCGTTGAATCTGCAGGCTCACGCCCTGCAGCGCATCCACCGCACCCAGCCGCACGCGCACTGCCTGCAGATCGAACAGCGCCGGGCCGGTGGCCGGTGGCTGCCCCGGCACGGCACAGGCCACCGGGACCTGGCTGCCCGCCGTCGTGGCGTCGAACGCGTCGCGCTTCATGAGGCCAGCACCGCTGTCGGAGCCAGCACACCCCCGTCGAGCCGCTCACGCCAGCGACGCAGCGCGGAAACCAGGGCATTGAGCAGCAGCACCACCGCCAGCAGGATCAGGCCCAGCGCCAGCGCCAGGGGCAGATCGCCCTTGCTGGTCTCCAGCGCAATGGCGGTGGTCATGACGCGGGTGAAGCCGTCAATGTTGCCGCCAACGATCATCACCGCGCCGACCTCCGAAATGGCGCGCCCGAAGGAGGCGATCAGCACCGTCAGCAAGGCGTAGCGCTCATCCCAGGCCAGCAGCAGGCCGCGCAGGCCCGTGTGTGCGCCCAGGGAGCGCAGCTGCTCGCCATGGGACCTTTCCGCATCTTCCACCACCTGCCGCGTCAGCGCGGTGACCACCGGAAGCACCAGCACCACCTGCGCGACCACCATGGCCTTGAAGCTGAACATCCAGCCCAGGAAACCGAGCGGGCCGCTGCGCGACAACAGCAGGTACACCAGCAGGCCCACCACGACCGAGGGCAGGGCCAGCAGGGTATTGAGCACGGTCAGCACCGCGTCGCGGCCGGCAAAGCGCGCCACGGCCAGCCAGGCGCCGGCCGCCAGCCCCAGGCCGCACGCAAGGGCGCAGGCCGTGGCACTGACGCCCAGCGAACGGCCGACCACGGTCCACAGGCCCGGGTCGAACGACGTGATCAGCGCCAGCGCGGTGGTGGCGCTATCAGTGAACGTGGACATGGAGCGGGAGAAGGGCAACAAGCATGGATCGGGTATCGTAGGCATCCGACCAATTCCCAGCCATATGTTCAGCCGTGCATAGGGTCCAGCTCCACTACACGCTTACTCGCGACGCCGGCGATGCCCTGGTGCGCCACCCGCTGATCGACCTGCTTCAGTCCGTGGACGCACAGGGATCGATTTCGGCGGCGGCGCGCGCGCTGGGCTTGTCGTACCGCCACGTCTGGGGTGAACTCAAGCGCTGGGAAGACGAACTGGGCAACGAGCTCATCGTCTGGGAGAAAGGCCAGTCCGCGCGCCTGTCGCCGTTTGGTGCCAAGCTGATGTGGGCCGAGCGACAGTCCCAGGCCCGCCTGAGCCCGCAGATCGAAGCCCTGCGCGCCGACCTGGAGCGCGCCTTTGCGGTGGCCTTCGACCCGTCGGCGCATGTGCTGGCACTGTACGCCAGCCACGACGACGCCCTGCCCGCCCTGCGCGCCCATGCGGCCGCCGAGCACAACCTGCATCTGGACATCCGCTTCACCGGCAGCGTGGACGCCATCCGCGCCCTGAACGAGGGGCGTTGCCTGATGGCGGGCTTTCACACCCTGGAACACCGCACGGGCCGGTCACTGACCGAGCGCAGCTACAAGCCCCTGCTGCAGCCGGGACAGCACAAGATCATCGGCTTCGCGCGCCGCACCCAGGGCCTGATGGTGGCCCGGGGCAATCCGGTGGGCCTGCGCAGCCTGCAGGACGTGGTCGCCCGCCACGCCCGCTTCGCCAACCGGGCCCTGGGCAGCGGCACCCGGGTGGTGCTGGACGAGCTGTTGGCCGAGGCCGGGCTGGCGGCCCGGGATCTGGATGGCTACACCCACACCGAACCCTCCCATGCCGCCGTGGCCCAGGCGGTGGCCGCGGGCCAGGTCGACGCGGGCCTGGGCATTGCGGCCGCGGCCCAAGGCGCCGGGCTGGATTTCGTGCCGCTGGCGGACGAGCGCTACCACCTGGTGTGCCTCAAGTCGGCGCTCTCCACGCCCGGCGTGATGGCGCTGCTGGCGTTGTTGCAGGGGTCGGTCTGGCAGGCCCAGCTGGCCGAAATCCCGGGCTACGCGCCCCTGCAAAGCGGCGAGGTGTTGTCCATGCGCCAGGTGTTGCCGTGGTGGAACTACCGCCGGGCCAAGAGCCACGCCGCACTTGCCGCGGAACCGCTCACTCCTTGAGTTGTCGCTGCCGTGTCCTTGGTCGAAAACAGGCCTGGACCGGCATCAATGCATCAAAATATGCCACATCCCGGCTTGGAATGGTCATAGTTTGCTATCAATTAGTGACCATCCAATTGCACGCTTGAGCTTGCACTCGCACCCGCCCACGGGTCTGCCAATGCGTCCGGTCCGCGCTCAGACCAATTCATTGTCATAAAGCTGGCCGTTCGGCGGCAACAGCGGAGCACCCGTGCGGTTGTTCTCCCGCATCCATTTGGCCGGCAGGGACACGGTGCGGACCCGCTCGCTCAGGTAGCCGGCCCACAGGCTGAAGGTCGAATTGCCGCAGATGAGGTGGTCGCACAAGGCCATCAGCTTCAGCGAGCGGATGTCGCCTTCAATGCTCGGCTCGCTGCCTCTGAGATACAGCCGGTCGAACCGTCCATTGACCTGACCATCGGAAAAAGCCACCACCTTGACCGGACGCGGCGAGCGGATGCCCGCCACCACCCGGGCGATCTCCCGGTTCATGGCTTTCGGATCCACCAGGCCAAAGCGCTGCCGGTTCGACGGGCGCAAGTAGTCATTCAGGCGGATGTGCACCCCGACGACGGTGTGCGCGTCAAAAAAGGCCTGGTCTTCGGGATCAATCGTGATCGCGCAGGCCCTGAAGAACGACCGCAGCTGTTCGATGTGCGGCGCCACATAGGCATAGTGCTGAAACCAGCCCTCCGCCACCAGATGGGTCTTCCCGAGCAGCGTCTTCAACTCATCCAGGTAGAGATCGGGGTTCCGGTGGACATTGACCCAGGTTGCACGGGGCAGCTGCCGGAGCTTGATCGAGTCGGACTCCAGGGCCGCGAACCGTGACGCCCCGAAAAGCTTGCGCAGCCCGTACCCGCCGTGGTGATTGGTCTGGGCATAGGACGACGTGTCCAGCACCACGCGCTCGATGTCGCCATCGGCTTGCCACAGGCCATAGGCCAGCTGAAACAGCTGGTTGCCCAGCCCCTCTTTCACGATCACGTACACCTTGCCCGTCATGGCGCCTTCCCGCTCATTGGAGTCATCCACCCTGTGTCATCTGCCTGCAGCACGCTACTGCGCGCAGGACCGGAAGCCGACAAACGCGTCGTCCTGCGCCGGCAGCGCGAAGCCCCGCCATTTGGGATGCTTCATGCGCGAGCGCGTGATCCAGGACGCGCCCCGCATCACGCGGGCCCGACCAAACTGCGGCACGGAATAGTCCGCCCACGGCCCAGGCTCGAAGCCCGGATAGGGCTGGAACCGGCTGGCGGTCCATTCATGCACCTCGCCCCAGCGAAAGCCTCGGCGCGTGAGCGTGTGCGCCGCCAGCTCCCATTCCCCCTCATCGGGGAGCCGCCGGCCGGCCCAGCGGCACCAGGCGTCGGCTTCCCACCAGCTCGCATGGGTCACGGGATGGTGCCCCGCCAGGCGCACCGCCTGCCCGAAACGGCGTTGCAGCACCGCCCCCGCACCGCCGAAACGCGCCACGCCGATCTGCTCCACATGGCGCGGGCCGCGCCGCCCCCCATCGGCCTCAGCGGCCTGCAGCCAGGCCCAGCCCTCCGGGTGCCACAGCTCGGGCCGGTCGTACCCACCGTCGTCGACGAACTCGATGTACTGAGACCAGGTCACCGGCTGGGCGTCGATTTCGAACTCGGGCATCGCCACGGGATGTGCCCCTTGTTCGTTGTCGAAGACGAACCCGCCGGGCGCCGAGCCCAGTGTCCAGCGCGTGGCCGGCACGGTCAGCGGGGCACGCGGGGTCATCGCCTGTGGCTCGGCCAGGCCCAGAGACAGTCCCTGAGCCTGCGCCAGCACCACCAGGCGCTCACCCAGCAGGTCTTCGTGAAACAAGGCGAGCCGGTAGAAATAGAGCGCCTCGTCGCTGTCCGGCGTCTTGGCCAGCAGATCGAGCGTGGTCTCCAGGGTCTCCAGCAGCCAGGCGCGGGTCGCGGCAAATCCAGGCAGGGGTGGTGTTCCACGCGGTGGCGCCATCCCGGGCGCCTGCGCCCACCAGTCATCGGCGTGGGGATCGATGGAGGCCAGGCGGGGTGGCTGGGGTGGACACCCGTTGCCCAGCGCCCTCAAGGTGTTGCGGGCGATCCAGTGCTCGGCAAACCAGCCGCCGTGCCCGGCCAGCCACAGCGCCAGGTTCGCGCCGTCCGCCTCCCCATCGCCGCGCGGCTGGGCTGGAGCCGCCTGCTCATGCCCGGCCAGCAGGTGCAGCGTGTGGTTGCGCGCATCGATCAGCGCCAGCGACAGCAGCTCGCGCCCGGCCCGGCGCATGGCGATGGAATCGATGTCGGGTGTTTCGTTGTCCTGCACGGCGTTCCCTGTAATAAGCCTTGATTATTGGCGCAGGGCGCTCCAGCCCGCCAACAGGGAGGGCACGCGCCTAGCGTTTACCCTAGTTCGGGCAAATTTCACCCGTTGTCAAAGTTTTTTCATGA
>Ga0208823_1003467_pt1 | contig 11192 bp, 9 predicted proteins | sample AD_UKC075_MetaG_FD_184440 | JGI IMG/M metagenome (GOLD analysis project Ga0208823, IMG submission 184440) | Active sludge microbial communities of municipal wastewater-treating anaerobic digesters from USA - AD_UKC075_MetaG (SPAdes) (version 2) | ecosystem: Engineered > Bioreactor > Anaerobic >... | reverse complement strand
GCCCGGTGGGCACAGTCCTGGCTGTAGCCCTGCTTTGGTTTAGGCAAGAGCATACCGATTTTCATGTTCTGGAATGCGGCCGGGGAGCCCTTGCCGACGATGTCAATGTCATCGCTAACCGCTGGTCAGTGCTGACTCCCATTATGTTTGAACATCAGGACCAATTGGGACCGACCCTGTTGGATATCGCCGCCAATAAGATGGCGGTGGTGAAATCCGGCCAGGAAGTGTGCGTCAGTTATCGCCAGCAGCCGGAGGTGACCACACTGCTGCGCTCCCTGTGTCGGGCAGTGGAGGTTCCCCTCAAGCTGGGAGGGGAAGATTTTTCTGTTGCGGTGACTGCTGCGGGCTTGGAGGGCAGTACTTTTGAATACCGGTCCCGTCAGCGCAAAAGCCTGTTTCACATCCCCCTGGCGGGACGCTTTCAGGCATACAATGCCGGGGTGGCAATTGCGCTGGCGGAGGAAGTGTTGCCAGGCATTGGCGATGACATCCTGCAGGCAGGGCTGGACAATGCCCGCTGGCCTGGGCGTTGCCAATTAGTGGCCGGGTCGCCGCCAATATTTCTCGATGGCGCTATCAACGCTGAGTCGGCAGCATATCTGCGGGAGTTGGTGAGCAAGGGGAATAAGCCGCTGTACTTTGTCCTGGGAGTGCCTGCAGATAAAGACTGGCAGGGTGTAATTGGCACTTTGGCTCCTGAGGGAGAGGCGGTTTGGCTGACCCGAGCCAGCAACAACAGCCTGGTATTTCCGCCGGCGGATGAAGCTTTGGCAACAGGGGAAAAATACAATGCCAATGTCCGGGTGACTGAGGATGCGGCTGCAGCTTTGGAAGAAGCTCTCGCTGCTGCAGGTGCAGAGGGTGTTGTTGTCGTTGCCGGCACTATGTCATTGCTCAGGGATGCAAAGATCTATATTCAGTCACACTTGGGGAGGGAATGTGATGAGTAGGCGTCTTTATCGTTCGCAGAAAAACCGCTTGCTGGCCGGAGTGTGCGGCGGCCTCGGTGAGTACTTGTCTGTTGACCCCGTTGTCATTCGCCTGGCCTTTGCCATGTTCCTGATCTTCAGGCTTTGGCTGGGGCTGATTGCTTATGGGCTGGCGGCCATGCTGATTCCGGCAAGAGGTGACTCCCTGGAAGCGGAAGTTGTCGACCATCCTCACCGGGAAGAGGCCCCCGGTTTTCAGGGTAAGCTGGCAGTTGTGCTCATCTTGGCCGGCATCGGCCTGCTCCTTTATCGCTTTGTTCCCCGGACGCCGCTGTTGCTGGGCTATATTAAGATTTTCAAAGAAGCTTTTTGGCCCCTAGCCCTGATAGTCCTTGGCCTGTGGCTTATCTTCAGGTCGAAAAAGTAAAAAGGAGGAGTAAATTGGAACCGAAGAAACTGTATCGTTCTCGGAGAAACGCAATAATTTCCGGGGTCTGCGGCGGCATTGCAGATTATTTGAATCTTGACCCCACTGTCGTTCGGGTTCTCTTCGTGCTGTTTACTTTGGTTACTGCCTTTTTCCCGGGGGTGCTCTTCTATATAATCTCCATGCTCATCATTCCTCTGGAAGACTGAAATGCCGCTGCAGGGTTTTGACGTCTTGATCCTGGCCGGAGGTAAGTCCCGGCGCATGGGTGCAGACAAGGCGGGAATTGTTGTGGGCGGAAAGACTTTGCTGGAACATACCCTGGACAAGGCTGCGGGCTGGGGCGGCAACCGCCTCTTAGTTGCAGGTCCGCCCCGGGAAGGGGTGGCGGCGGAATTTATTCCCGACCCGCCCCAGTACAAGCCCAGCTCGCTGAGGGGATTATACGGCGGGCTGCAGGCCAGCAGCAGTCCCTGGATACTGGTTGCCGGCTGCGACATGCCTTTTATCAAAGGTGAGGTTATCTCCCGCCTGTGGGACCTGAAGAACTCAGGGGGGGCAGTGGCCTGGTGGCATCATCGCCTGCAACCCTTTCCCGGGTTTTACCCCCGGGGGGGGCTGCCCTTGATTGCCTCCCTGCTGGCGGAAAATCGCTTTCACCTGGCCGCTCTGCTGGACCGCCTGCAGCCGGCAGTGGACCGGGACATTGCCCTGGCGGATCCCGAGGGAATCAGCTTTTTTAATATCAATACTCCTGAGGAACTGGCCTGGGCTAAAGCCAGGCTGGGGCGCTAAGCCCCATTTTTTTGCAATGAATGTAATATTATTTCATTTATATTAGAATTAAGCTACAAGACTGGACAGGCCCCCCTTCCCTTGTTATAGTAAAGTTGATTCCACTGTAATATTCTATTTGCACCAGGATATTCAACAGCGAATACACTACCGTACTGACTAAGACGAGCAGCGCAAGTTATATAGCTTCATTCGACAGGAGATAATGTTTTGGCCACTGTACCAGCTGCAGTGGAATCTTTTTGTACAGCAGGAGGAGCAAGGGCTCCTCTTTTGTTTTCCAGGGGGGGGGCGCTTGTTGCCAGTGCCTTCCCAATGATGGTAGAATAAAGGGAATTAGTGAGTTGAATGAGGTGTAGAGATGTTTAAGTTTCTCAGGGGGCTGTTGGGCGGAGACGATGCCCGGGAGATTAAGAATTTGATGCGGATAGTGGAAGAGATCAACAACCTGGAACCCCGGTTCGAGTCCTTAAATACCGATGCCTTGGCGGCAAAGACGGGAGAGTTTAAGGAACGCCTTGCCCGGGGTGAAACACTGGACGGCTTGTTGCCTGAGGCCTATGCTCTTGTTCGGGAAGCGGCAAAGCGGGCCCTGGGCCAGCGCCATTATGATGTCCAGGTGCTGGGGGGTATTGTTCTTCATCAGGGGCGGATTGCAGAAATGAAAACCGGTGAGGGCAAGACCCTGGCCCTGACTATGCCCGCCTACCTGAATGCCCTTGAAGGCAAGGGGGTGCACGTGGTCACCGTCAACGATTACCTCGCCCGTTTCCACAGCCAGTGGATGGGGAAGGTATACAACCTTCTGGGCCTGGAGGTTGGCCTCATTGTCCACGGCATCGAGCCTCAGGAGCGCAGACGCTCCTATGAGGCGGATATTACTTACGGCACGAATAACGAGTTTGGTTTCGACTATCTTCGGGACAATATGGTGCTGTATAAGGAACATCTCGTACAGCGCCCCCTGCATTTTGCAATTGTCGACGAAGTTGACAGCATCCTCATCGATGAGGCCCGCACGCCGCTGATTATTTCCGGTGCTATTGACCAGGATACCAGCCAATACTATCGCTATGCCAGGCTGGTGCCTCGCCTGCGTCCCGGGAAAGACTACACAGTGGATGAAAAAGCGAGGACAGTGGCTTTGACGGAAGAGGGCGTGGCCGCAGTGGAAAAGGCCCTTAACCTGGAAAACCTTTTTGACGCTGTAAATATGGAAATATCCCATCATGTTAATCAAGCCCTCAAGGCCCATGTACTTATGAAGAGAGACCGGGATTATGTCGTCAAGGACGGCCAGGTCATCATTGTCGATGAGTTTACCGGCCGCCTGATGTTTGGCCGCCGCTATTCCAACGGCCTCCACCAGGCCATTGAAGCTAAGGAAGGGGTTAAGATCGAAAGGGAGAGCCAGACTCTGGCCAGCATCACCTTGCAAAACTACTTCCGCATGTATACAAAGCTTTCCGGTCTCACCGGCACAGCGAAAACCGAGGAAGATGAGTTCCGCAAGATCTATGGCATGGACGTCGTGGTTGTTCCCACCAACCGGCCCATGATTCGCAAAGACTTGCCCGATGTGGTCTATCGCTCCGAGAAGGGTAAGTTCAAGGCGGTGGTGGACGAAATAGTGGCCAGGCACAGGACGGGGCAACCCTTGCTGGTAGGCACAATCTCCATTGAGAAGTCCGAGATGTTAAGTGATATGCTGAAAAAAAGGGGAATTCCCCATGATGTGCTCAATGCCAAGCATCATGAGCGGGAAGCGGAGATTGTCGCCCAGGCAGGCCGCAAAGGGGCGGTGACCATTGCCACCAATATGGCCGGCCGGGGAACTGACATTATTCTGGAAGAGGGCGTCGCCGAACTGGGGGGCTTACATATTATCGGCACTGAACGCCATGAAGCCCGCCGCATAGACAACCAGCTCCGGGGCCGTTCCGGCCGCCAGGGAGACCCCGGTTCTTCCCAGTTCTTTATCTCCCTGGAGGACGATCTTATGCGCCTCTTTGGGTCGGAGCGCTTTATGGGGATGATGGACAGACTGGGAATGGATGACAGCATTCCCATTGAGCATCCGCTGCTGTCCAAGGCAATTGAATCTGCTCAGAAGCGGGTGGAGGGCCGGAATTTCGACATTCGCAAGCATGTGCTGGAATATGACGATGTCCTCAACCAGCAGCGTGAGGTCATCTACCGGCAGCGCCGGGAGATCCTCGAGGGCGGGAATATTAAAAACCAGGTGCAGAAAATGATCGACGCTGTCATTGAAAGGGCAGTGAACACTTGGGCCAGTCCCGATGTTTATGTCGATGAGTACGATCTCAAGGGACTGGTGGAATATGTGGAAAACTACATCCTGGTTCCCGGCAGCGTAAAGCAGTCAGATTTTGCCGGTAAGCATTCCTCTGAGATTCAAGACTTGCTGCGCAAAAGAGCCCGGGAGCTGTATGCAATCCGGGAGGAGGCCATAGGCAGCGAGGTCATGCGGGAACTGGAGCGAGTGGTGGTTTTGCGCACCGTTGACCGCAAATGGATGGACCAGTTGGTTGCCATGGACGATTTGCGCCAGGGCATTGGGCTCAGGGCCTTTGGCCAGAGAGACCCCCTGACGGAGTATAAATTTGAGGCCTATGATATGTTCAACAATATGACGGAAAGCATTCAGGAAGAAGTGGCCCGCTTAATCCTCAGGGTGCAGCTGGCCAGCCAGCCTGTGCGCCGCTCGGTGGCGGTGGCCAACCCTGTTCCCGGCGGGGACAGCAACACCAGTCCCGCCAGGAAAGGGAAAAAGGTGGGGCGCAACGAACCCTGCCCCTGCGGCAGCGGGAAAAAATACAAACGCTGTTGCGGGCAATAAGCAAACGAGGTGATAAAGGTGTTAAGCGAGTACCAGGCGGAATTGGAAAGGCTTGGCAAGAGAATTGAAGAAATGGGGGTCTCCCTTTGAAGTAGCTGCTAAGGGCAAAGAGATTCAGGAATTGGAAGCGCAAATGGCCGCGGCGGGATTCTGGGAGGATCAGCAGCGGGCCCAGGCTGTTATAGCGAGAGTTAATTCTTTAAAGCAGGTTCACGATACCTGGTCAGAAATCAGCAGTTACTGTGCCGAATTGGCGGAACTGGCCCACCTGGCCCTGCAGGAAGGCGAAGACGATTTGGCCGGGGAAATTGGTGAGGGTCTGAGCAGGCTGAAACAGCAGCTTAACTCCCTGGAACTGACCCAGTTGCTGGGAGGCAAGTACGACTTCAACAATGCAATAATCTCTCTCCATCCCGGTGCCGGGGGCCTGGAGTCCCAGGATTGGGCAGAGATGCTTTTGCGCATGTACACCCGCTGGGCGGAGAAGAGGGGTTTTACCACAGAGATTCTCGATTACCAGTCAGATGTGGAGGCTGGAATCAACAGTGCCACTCTGCTGGTCAAAGGGGATTACGCCTATGGATATCTTAAGTCGGAGAAAGGTGTCCATCGCCTGGTGCGCATTTCCCCCTTTGATTCTTCGGGAAGGCGGCACACTTCTTTTGCCTCCCTGGATGTGCTCCCGGAGATTGAGGAAGGAGAAGTGGAGATTCACCCCGATGACTTGCGCATAGATACTTATCGGGCGGGGGGAGCCGGGGGACAACATGTCAATACCACCGACTCGGCGGTGCGGATTACCCATATTCCCACGGGAATTGTCGCCACCTGCCAGAATGAGCGCTCCCAGCATTCCAACCGCCTGGCGGCAATGAAAATTCTCATGGCCAGGCTGGCGGAGCGCCAGCGCCAGGAGCAGGAGGCAGAATTGGCAAAACTCCGCGGCGAACAAAGGGAAATTGCCTGGGGCAGCCAAATCCGTTCCTATATATTTCACCCTTATAACCTGGTCAAGGATCATCGCACTGAGGCGGAAACAGGCAATGTCAACGCCGTAATGGACGGGGAAATAGATTTGTTTATCGATGCCTGGCTGCGCTGGCAGGCAGGGCATAGCAGCCCAAAGGAAATCTAAAGAGGTGAACATAATGGAAGATTACTCGAAGTTAAAGGCCATTGCAGGCCGCTTGCGCCGGCATATCATCAATATGGTGGCAGCAGCAAACTCCGGCCACCCGGGAGGATCTTTGTCAGCTGTAGAAATAATGACTGCCCTGTATTTTAAGCTGATGAATATAGATGTTGCTCAGCCCCGGTGGCCGGAGCGGGATATCTTCGTCCTGAGCAAAGGCCATGCCACTCCGGTATATTACGCTGCCCTGGCGGAACGGGGCTTTTTCTCCCCGGAGGAGCTCACCAGTTTCCGGGCTGTCAACAGCCGCCTCCAGGGCCATCCCGACCGGGAAAAGACCCCGGGGGTGGATATGACGACAGGCTCTTTGGGCCAGGGGCTCTCCGCCGCCAATGGCATGGCCCTGGGAGCGAAACTGGATGGTCAGCATCAGCGCTGGATCTATGTCCTTCTGGGCGACGGCGAGCTCCAGGAGGGCCAGGTATGGGAGGCGGCCATGACTGCTGCCCATTACGCCCTGGATAATGTCATTGCCTTTGTCGACTGGAACGGCCTGCAAATCGACGGCGAGGTCAGCCGGGTGATGAATGTGGCTTGTATAAAAGATAAGTTTGCCGCCTTCAACTGGCATGTCCAGGAAATCAACGGCCATGATTTTGGCGAGATTTTTGCCGCCGTTGAAAGGGCAAAGGAGGCCAAGGGCCGGCCTTCAGTCATTATTGCCCGAACAATTAAGGGCAAGGGGGTGTCCTTTATGGAAAATCAGGCGGGCTGGCACGGCAAGGCTCCCGGCCAGGAGCAAGCTCTGCAGGCATTAAAAGAACTGGAGGTGGAGTAAATGGCCACAGCTACCAGAGATGCTTACGGCAAGGCATTGGCGGAATTAGGCGCCGAAAACCAAGATGTGGTTGTGCTGGACGCTGACTTGTCAGGCTCAACCAAGACAGCTGCCTTTGCCAAAGAATTTCCCCAGCGCTTTTTTAACGTCGGCATTGCCGAGAGTGATTTAATTGGCACGGCAGCCGGCCTGGCCGCCAGCGGCAAGATTCCCTTCGCCAGCACTTTTGCTGTCTTTGCTGCCGGCAGGGCCTATGACCAAATCCGCGCTTCCGTTGCCTATCCTAATCTCAATGTAAAAATTGCCGCCACCCATGCCGGCCTCACCGTCGGGGAGGACGGGGCGACCCACCAGATGAATGAGGACATTGCCCTGATGCGGGCTTTGCCCAATATGACCGTGGTAGTTCCCGCTGACGGTGTCGAAGCCGCTGCTGCCACCCGGGCAGTTGCCCGGCACCGGGGGCCCGTCTACTTGCGCTTAGGGCGGCCGGCAGTTCCCGATATTCACGATGAATCTTATGTCTTTGACCTGTTAAAGGCCCCAGTCCTCAGGGAAGGAGAAGATGTTGCCCTCTTCGCCTGCGGTTATATGGTTCATGTGACCCTGGAGGCAGCTGATATGCTGGCTGAGCAAGGGGTCAGCGCAGCAGTGATTAATGTCCATACTGTTAAACCTCTGGATACAGACACTGTTTGCCGCTACGCCCGCCGTTGCCGCCGGGTGGTTACTGCCGAAGAACACAGCATTATCGGGGGCTTGGGCGGCGCCATTGCTGAAGTCCTGGCCGAGGAAGTTCCTGCACCCATGGTGAGAATCGGTGTCAGGGATACCTTTGGTGAGTCGGGGAAACCGGCGGCCCTGCTGGAGAAATATGGCCTTACCGCCAAAGCTGTCTTTGCAGGTGCAATGAAATTAATGCCATAGAAGAGGCTGAGCCGAAGGTATTTCCCCTTTGATGTCGTAATCTAAGTACGGTAATAAGGTGCCAAATCAAAGCGGAGGAGTGGATAATATGGCTAGTACTATGAAGGCCCTGGTTAAACAGGCCAGGGCAGAGGGCGCCAGGCTGGAACAAGTGCCTGTTCCATCGCCCCAGGCGGGAGAAGTATTGGTTAAGGTTACCGCTACAGCCATCTGTGGCACAGACGTTCACATCTATCAGTGGAACAAGTGGGCTCAGGGCAGAATCAAACCTCCCCTGGTCTTTGGCCATGAATTTTGCGGCGAGGTTGTGGAGCTGGGGGCAGGGGTGGACGATGTAGCCCTTGGCACCCGGGTTAGTGCAGAAGGCCATTTTGTCTGCGGGACATGTTATTTTTGCCGCACCGGCCAGGCCCACATCTGTCAAGATGTTGAAATAATCGGTGTAGATACCGACGGCTGTTTTGCAGAATATGTCCGGGTGCCCCGGGGCAATCTCTGGGTGCTGGATCCCGAAGTCCCCACTGAAGTGGCAGCCATCCACGACCCCTTTGGCAATGCTGTGCATACAGCCCTGGCAGATTCCCTGGTGGGCAACACCGTTCTCATTACAGGCTGCGGCCCCATTGGCCTTATCGCCATTGCCGTTGCCAAGAAGGCAGGTGCCAGCCGGGTATTTGCCAGTGACCTCAATGATTACCGTCTGGATTTGGCCCGGAAAATGGGGGCCGATACCGTATACAAAGTTGGCCGGGACGACATGGTTGCCGGGGTTCTCAAAGAAACCCACGGCCTTGGAGCAGATGTGCTTCTGGAAATGGCAGGGCACCCCTCGTCAATCAACGATGGGCTCCGGGCCCTGCGCAAGGGAGGCTGGGCATCCCTGCTGGGGCTTCCCGACGGACCGGTGGAAATAGACCTGGCAGACCAGGTGATATTTAAAGGGGCTAAAATCTACGGCATTAACGGGCGTCGCATGTACGACACCTGGTACATGATGCAGGCGCTGTTGCGGGGTGGCCTGGATCTAACTCCCCTCATTACCCATCGCTTTAAGTTCGAAGAGTTTGAGAAAGCTTTTGACCTGGCTATCAGCGGCAACAGCGGCAAAATAATTCTCTACCCCTAAGCGTGGAAAGGAGAAAAAATGAGCAAATTGCATTTCATCGAACCGGAACTTAATGAACTCAAGGAAAAGGGCCTGTATAAAAACATCCGTACCATCCAGTCCCCTCAGGGAGCATGGGTGGAAATTGAAGGCAGGAAAGTGCTGAATTTCTGTTCCAACAACTACCTGGGCTTTGCTGCCGACGAGAGAATTAAAGAGGCTGCCAAGGCCGCCATTGACAAATATGGCGTTGGTCCAGGCGCTGTGCGCACCATCGCCGGCACTATGACAATTCATGAGGAATTAGAAAGAGAGCTGGCAGATTTTAAAGGAGTGGAAGCCTGCCTCACTGTGCAGTCGGGTTTTAATGCCAACTTATGTGCCATTCCCGCCCTGGTGGGTAAGGGAGACACCATTGTCAGTGATGAGCTCAATCACGCCAGCATTATTGACGCTTCCCGCCTCAGCCGGGCCAAAATAGCAGTCTATCCCCACAATGATATGGAAGCCCTGGAAAGCGTCCTTAAGAGTGATCTGCAGGGACGGGTGCTTATCGTCACCGATGGCGTCTTCAGCATGGACGGGGACATCGCCCCCCTGCCGGATATCGTCAAACTGGCGGAAAAGTACGGGGCCATGACCATGGTGGATGATGCTCATGGAGAAGGCGTTTTGGGCCGTTCCGGCCGGGGAATTGTCGATCATTTTGGCCTCCATGGCAAGGTGGATGTGGAAGTGGGGACGTTCTCCAAAGCATTAGGGGTCATGGGGGGATGTATTGCAGGCAGTGCCGCAATTATAGAGTATATCCGGCAAAAGGCGCGTCCCTTTACTTTCAGTTCCGCCCTTACTGTGCCGGATACTGCCGCAACCCTGGCGGCGGTTCGGGTGTTGCAACAGAGCGGAGAACTGGTGGAAAGACTGTGGGACAATGCTAAGATCTTCAGAGAGGGGTTGCAGAGACTGGGCTTTGACACCGGCGTAACCGAGACTCCCATCACCCCGGTGATGATTGGCGATGCCCGCTCTTCTTCCGAATTCAGCAAGCGGTTATTTGCGGAAGGGATTTTTGCCACTTCCATCGGCTTCCCTTTAGTGGCAGAAGGCAAGGCGAGAATCCGGGTTATGCTCTCCGCCGCCCACAGCAGGGAAGATTTGGACTTTGCCCTGAGCGTGTTCGGCAAAGTGGGCAAGGATATGAAGTTAATCTAATTGCGGATTGAGGCGGGATTCCCCGCCTTTTTTGTAGTAAGTAACATAAATATTTCATAATTGTTTCAGAGCAGGAATAACGGGTAATGGCGTTGAACATAAGCCCGAAGTAACCTTCAATAGAATCTCTTAAGAAGTATTCGCGCTCTTTGAAAATTAAAAAATTCCATCCCCAAAATGTATGCAGGAATGCGTTCGACAACTCTTGTTTCCCCGTCTCAGCCAAATATTTGGTTAATTATGTCTCTTGACTCTGCTAAAGCAGTAAAGTATAATCACTGACAAGCAATGTTTTACCTCAAGCTGCTTGCGAAGAGTGGAATGGCGATTGCAGCACGATATCCAAAAGGACTTGACTGCTGTTTAATATTTAGTATAATAGGGGACAAGCCATCAGTTTTCTCTGGGCCTTTTGGATTTTCGTGCAGGGAATAAGCAGGAATTTTGCCTTATGCGTCGAATATAGTTAAGTGAATGATTACTGCCTTGCTTTCCCAGCGGTTTTAGTGCGGTTTATCCGCCTAAAATATAGATTACATTTTATTAAGGGAGGAAACGAAATGAAAAGGCTTTTGGTGCTAGTGCTGGCAACGATGCTAATCGCTGCTACACTGGCGGGCTGTACCCCATCGGACAAAGTGTCCGGAACCTTGGTCGTAGGTTGCCCACCCATTTCCGGTGACTTCATCTACGGCTTTGGCAACAGCTCTTATGACAAATGGGTTAAGGACCTCACCGGCGGGTATATGAGCACCTATGCTGTCACCCCCGACGGCGAAATCGTCCTTAACGAAACTGTCGTCAAAAATCTGGAAACCAGTGTCGATGGCGACGGCAACAAGACTTACACATTTGAGATCCACGATGACCTCAAATGGAACGATGGCTCTCCCATCACTGCTCATGACTACATTTTCAGCATTCTCTGGGAAGCCTCTCCTGCATGGGTAAAAGCAGGCGCCAG
>Ga0208823_1003464_pt1 | contig 11194 bp, 8 predicted proteins | sample AD_UKC075_MetaG_FD_184440 | JGI IMG/M metagenome (GOLD analysis project Ga0208823, IMG submission 184440) | Active sludge microbial communities of municipal wastewater-treating anaerobic digesters from USA - AD_UKC075_MetaG (SPAdes) (version 2) | ecosystem: Engineered > Bioreactor > Anaerobic >... | reverse complement strand
CTGTCGAATTGCTTTCAGGTCTCTTATATTCCACAGAACATGAAAAAGCTATAAAAGCGGGAAAAGAAACCGCGAGTGCGGTAGTAAATAAATTGTATTGAGGTGATCTATGTGAAATACGATGTAACAATTGTGGGAGGAGGTATTTCAGGATTTCACGCTGCAGTTGCAGCTTCAAGATGTGGCTTAAGGACTTTACTAATTGAGAAAAACTCAACAATAGGAGGACTTACAACTTTGGGGCTCGTAAATCCTTTTATGAAATATTGGTTAGATGGTGAAATATTGGTTAAGGGCATATTTTATGAATTGTTAAATAGATTAAAAAATAATAATGGAGTCTTTTTTAACACTTTTGATAGCGAGCTAATGAAAATAGAGATGATGAAAATGTTAAAGGAAAGCAAAGTCGATTTATTACTAAGAACAATGGTTACTGATGCAAATATTACAAAAGATAAAATAAGTTCTTTGCATGTTCAATCTTCAAATGGTGAAAAATTCGACATAGAATCTGACTTTTTTGTGGATGCAAGTGGAGATGGAATAGTTGGTTATCTTTCAGGAAATGAATGCTTTGTTGGAGATGGGGACGGAAACAATCAAGCGTTAACAATAATGTTTACAATTGGTGGTGTAGATTTCACAAAAATTATAGAAGATGTACGTCACAATCCCAACAATTTTTTTGCTTGGGTCAGTCCCAATATGGAAGTCATTTCTGTAGCTGGATATTTTAATGAGATTGAGAAAGCAAAAAGAAAAGATCCAACTTTGCCTATAGATCATTTATTTTATGTTCAACTTCCTGGCAACAATAGGGTAACAGTTAATACAATGAACATTTCAAAAAATGCTGTAGATAATTTAAAACTATCAAAAAGCGTTGTAGAAGGAACCATTATGGTCGATCAAATATTTAATTTTGTAAAAAAATATGTGAGAGGATTTCAAGATTCTTATCTCGAAAAAGTAGCTCCGGAAATCGGAATTAGAGAAAGCAGGAGAGTCAAAGGACTATATGTTTTCAGTGGTGAAGATGTTAGAAATTATAGAAAATTTTCCGATGGGGTAGTGAAAGGTTGTTATGGTATAGATATTCACTCAGAAACCAAGAAAATAAACGAAGAAGATAAAAGCTTTGTTCCTCACTATGGTGATTACTACGAGATTCCCTTAAGATCTTTTATATCAGAAAATTTTTCAAATTTAGCTATAGTCGGACGTTGTTTTTCTTCGGATTTTGAAGGTCAATCCGCAGCTAGGATTCAGCCTACATGTGCAGGAATGGGACAAGCAATAGGAACAGCAATTCACCTAGCTTTGAAAAACAATTGTTCGTTAACCAATGTTTCTAGAAAAGAAATAGAAAATCAACTTTCAAAGATTTCAAATTATTAGCCATTTTGGCTAAAAAATAAAAAGAGGAGGTAGTGTAACATGAAAAAGTTTGGAATTTTGTTGCTTATGCTTTTGACAGTTTTTACCGTCTCGTTAACAGCAAAAACTGTGACTGTCGAATTTTGGACTCTTTCATTGGCAACTTTTTCGGATTACATCAACGCTGCTATTAGTAGTTTTGAAAAAGCAAATCCAGATATAAAAATTAACTGGGTAGACGTTCCATATGACGCTTTCCAGCAGAAAATCATTTCCGCAATTGCCTCAGGAAAGGCACCAGATCTTGTCAATATGAACACTCCATGGGTAATAGATTTCGTTGGTCAGAATGCCTTGAGCCCTATTGATGAATATGTACCAGATGTTGATAAATATCTATATTTGCCAAATTATTGGGATGTCACAGTAATCGATGGGAAGTCTTATGCTATTCCTTGGTACTTGAGTCCTCAAATCATGCTTTACAACAGACAAATTTTTGAAGAAGCTGGACTGGATCCAGATAATCCCCCAAAAACTTGGGCTGAAATCATCGAATATTCAAGAATTATCAAGGACAAGACAGGATTATATGGATTTCAGCCAAATATTGTCGCACACATAGATCTTTTAGAAGAAGGAGTTCCTTTGGTTTCACCAGATGGAAAAAAGGCAATAATTGATACTCCAGAAGCTGTTGAAAAACTCAAACAATGGCAATTAGCTTTCAAAGAGTCGTTGATGCCTCAGGATTTAGGAGGGTATCAAGCAGGTACACAAAAGTTTGCCGGTGGAAGAATAGCTATGTTTCCTGTTGGAATTACCATGGTTAAACACGTAGAAATCAATAGTCCAAGCATATTTAAAGTTAGTGATGTAACAACTTTTCCGTTAGGAAAAGGCGAAAAAATTCCTGCTGGAGCAATGAATGTTGCAGTGCCTTACAACGCCAAGAACAAAGCGGAAGCAGTAAAATTTGGTCTATGGCTAACTTCTCCTTATTGGCAAGTAGAATTTGCTAAGATCGCAACAGTCGTTCCATCAACAAAAATATCTTTGGAACAGGATCCTTGGTTTCTTGAAAGAGCACAAACTGATTTAAATGTGAAAGCTCAATTAGTAGCAAGCCAATCAATGATTTATGGTTTTGATCAAGACGAATTAGGAAAGATTATTGGTCCTTCAAAATATCCAGAATTCAGAAGGATTTTAAACGATTATTGGATAGCAGCTATTAAAGGAGAATATACTGCAGAAGAAGCACTCTCAAAAGCTGAAAAAGAATGTCAGGCTTTATTAGATAGCAAATAAATGTAAGGGCAATAGGTGCAATAATATGCACCTATTGCCCTTATGTTATAGATGTGGAGGTGACAACATGAAATTAAGTAGAAAAAAACAAACTTATTTAATAGCTTTCTGCTTTTTAGCTATACCTCTAGTTTTACTTGGTATTTTTAGTTATTACCCAATAATCAAAGGAATTACTTTATCTTTTGCAGATTATAATATGCTAACTGGAGAAACAAAATGGGTAGGCTTGGCAAACTACAAATGGCTTTTTAATTATAAATATTTTTATATTTCCATGGCTAATACTTTCAAATATCTTATAGTCGTTCCTTTTATTCAATTTGCCTCTATGGGACTAGCAGTTTTAGTAAATCAGCAAATTCCGGGCATAAAATTTTTCAGGACCTTATTTTATGTTCCAGTAATTACTGGCAGTGTAATTATAAGTATAGCCTGGAGATGGATTTTTGATGTAGACGGTATATTAAATTATTTTCTTATGTCCTTACATATAATAGAAGAACCAGTTTTATGGTTATTGGACAAAAATGTTGCGCTATTTTCCTGCATGTTTGTAACATTCTGGAGAGGACTAGGATATTATATGGTTATCTATTTAGCAGGCCTTCAGAATATTCCCTCTGAATTATACGAAGCTGCTTCTCTAGACGGAGCTTCAGGTTTTAAAAAATTTACTAAAATAACGATCCCTTTGTTGAGACCAACGATGTTGTTATGCTTTATTTTATCAACAATGTCGGCATTAAAGGTCTTTGAAGAGGTTTTTCTTCTAACAGGAGGAGCGAATCAAACAACCACATTAATGTTTGAAACTTATAATTTAGCGTTTAATAGGTATGAATTCGGAAAATCCGCTGCTTTAGGTGTAATATTTTCAATATTTTTAATCATACTTACTTTGATACAGTTTAAATTTTTTGGGCTTGGAGGTGTTGAAGGTGAAGAAACGAAGAAGTAAGAAAAAAATAATTAAGTTTATAATAAATTATGTAATTTTATCGGCCTTAGCATTATTTTTTATTTTTCCTTTTTTATGGGCGCTTTCAACCTCTTTAAAAACCTCAACAGACGTTCTAGCCTGGCCACCAAAATGGATACCAAAGCCAGCAACACTGGATGCCTACAATTATGTGATAAGTCATGTTCCTTTTGTGAGGTATTTTATCAATTCTTTTATAATAACCTTGTTGGGTATAGTATTTAATGTAGGGTTTGCTTCGTTAGCTGCCTATCCTTTAGCAAGGTTAGAATTTAAAGGAAGAAATCTGATTTTTTTCTTAATTTTATTGCCTATGATGATTCCTATTCAAGGAGGGTTAATAGTCAATTTCATCACTATTCTTAATCTTAAACTGTACGATACATTTTTATCTGTAGTGTTGCCAAGTGCGGTAAGTATTTTTGGGATATTCATTATGAGACAGAATTATTTATCCATTCCTCGGGACCTTGAAGATGCTGCGAGAATAGATGGTTGTAATGAATTTCAGCTCTGGTGGAAGATAATGTTTCCAATGGTAAGACCTGCAGCTACTGCTCTCTCAATTATTTCTTTTGCAGGATTTTGGAATGCATTCTTATGGCCACTTATCGTACTTCAAGACCAAAATAAATTCCCCTTGCAGGTTGGATTGTCCTATTTAAACAACATGTTTGAGCAAAATTATAGATATATTACTGCTAGTTTAATAATTGCTGCTCTTCCTATACTTGTTTTTTTCTTTTTCACTCAACGATATTTTATAGAAGGGTATCAAGGAGCATTAAAGCAATAAGTTTTTTGAAGAAGCAAAAAGAATATTTAATTTCAAAAGAGGGGATGAATGATGAAGAAAAAGTTAGGTTGGTTGCTTGTTATGCTACTCATGGTGACGAGTTTTTTTAGTGGGGAAGTAGGGGTGCTTGTTTCTGAGGCTTCTAAAGAATTTTACGGAGCTGCTTCTTATCAAGATTTGCTAAATGGTACCTATATGAGCCTTGATAATCAAAATATTGATTATGAAATAATAGATACACTTCAAATTAGCATGTCAGGAATTCCAGAAAATATTAAAGTTTTGATAATCCCATCTAATGCCGCTGTTTCTGAACGAGAAGCTGAAGAAATCGAAAAGTTCATTCAACGCGGTGGAAAATTATTAGGTGGCTATGAAGCAACATTAAGATTCTCAGATGGGCAAATGAGGCCTAACTATGTTGTTGGGCCATATTTAGGTATCCAATATTCAAGATGGGAAACCGGGAAATATAACTACATGATATTAACAGATAAAGGGAAAGAGATTTTTGGAGAAGAAATTCCTGCAATTATTAAGATGCCAAGGGGGTTTACATTCGTCTTCAAGATAACTGATCCAGAAGTAGTTAGATTAGCAGAATGGGCCCAAGACCCTAATGGAAATCCTTCAACAAATTATGAGGAAAATTGTGCGATAGCATTAGGAAAATGTGGGATTTTTTTCAGTGAAAATGTATTTGCTTTAGCTTTAGGTGATGAAATTTTTCAAACTTTTATTGTTAATTCAGTGAGGTACTTACTGGATCTTCCTCCCACAGTTATCGAGGTAGGAGAAATCGAATTAAAAAAATTAGAAGATGGTATAGAGCAGATTAAAAATGAAATAGAACAAATTCAACCAAATATTACCCAAGAAAAATTTACAGCTTTAAAAATTGAGTTAACAAACTTAGAGATGAAATTGCAAGAACTAAAAAGTAGGACTATTACTACCGAAGAGGTGAATAATTTGAAAAAGAATTTTCAGATATTACAAAATAAATTGTTAGAAAGTGATTTGATAGAAACTAGAGCCATATGGCTAGATTACGCTGCTATAGCTGAAGCAAAGACTCCTGAAAATCTTTCTAAAATTATAAGTGAATTAGCAAATTTGAATTTTAATCTTTTGCTACCAGAAGTTATTTATCAAGGAAGAACTATATCAAAGAAGCTAAGTGAAGCAACAGGTTATCCACTTTCCGAATTATTTATAGATTGGGAAGAAGACCCCTTAGAAATAATAATTACCGAAGCCCACAAAAAAGGGATGGAAGTTCATCCATGGGTGTGGGTTTTTGCAATAGCTCATACTTATCCTAGTCCAATGTTAGATTTATGTCCAGAATGGATAGAAAAAGATAAATTCGGAAATATTTATTCAGAATCACAAACTGTTTGGTTTTCTCATGCTAATGAAGATGCAAGAAATTTCATTAAAAACAGTATTCTAACGTTAGTTGAGATGTTTGGTATAGATGGAATTCACTTGGACTATATCAGATATGCGTCGGATTATATGGGATATGATGAAGTTACTATTAGTAAATTTCAAAAAGAAACTGGGATAGATCCCTTTACAATAGAAAAATATTCTAAAGAAGCCGTAGATTGGCAACTATGGAGAGAAAATTTGGTGACCTCTTTTGTTCAAGAAATATACAGTGAAGTAAAAAAATCAAAGCCTGAAATAGTGGTGAGCACTGCTGTAGGTCCTTCTTTAAGTGAATCAAGATTAAACTATAAACAAAATTGGGGTAATTGGGCACAAAATCATTATGTAGATGCCCTATTTCCTATGGATTATAAAAGCAATTTGGAAGATCTTTCTATAGTTCTTGATGAACAAAAAAAGTATAGTAGATATGTGTTTATTTATCCAGGGTTAGCTGCCTTTTCCTTGAAAGATGGGAATGAATTGATCAAGCAAGTTGGGTTGGTGAAAGAAAAAGCATTTCCTGGAGTAACAATATTTTCAGTCTCTCATCTTAAAGATATGAATCCAACAGTAATTAAAAGTATTGATATATCTTTACTAAAAATAGGTTATTTTAGAGAAAAAGCGCTTCCTGCCCATAGTTCATTGAAAGGAATTGTGGACGCTTTTAAAAAACAATTCAACGAGAATGTACATATTCTAAGTGAAAATGGTTTTCTTACGGAGAGGGAAACTTCCTGGCTGATAGAACAAATTGATAATTTGGTAGTAAGTGAAGAGGATAGTAGCTTGACGCGAGTGTGGGACCAAATCTCATCATTGAAAACGGAAATCGCCCAAAATATAGATAATTATGAAGCATCTATAAAGTTAGTAAATGAGATTTACAAAATTATGGATATCTTAAGACCAACTTTGTATGCTCAAGAAAGGGAAAGCAAACCTCCTATAATTCCTGAAAAACCCCCGGAAATGGTGGTAGTTGAAAATCCTTTGCCAATTCCAACAGTAAATGTTAGAAAAACTTTTTCACCTCCAGCAATTGATGGAATAATAGATGATATTTGGAAAGAAGCTGAATGGACAGACAATTTCGTTACAAATGATACTGGTGAATCTTTTCCATATGAAACCAAAGTGAAGTTGTTACATGACAACGAATTCCTTTATGTTTTATTTTGGTGTGAGGAACCAGATATTTCCAATATAAAAATTGTAAAAGGTCAACGAGATACTAGAATTTATTTAGGAGATTCTGTAGAAGTTTTTATTTGGCCAAATGAGTATGATGCTTCAAAGTATTATCATTATGTAGTTTCAGTCGACGGTACTATTTACGATGAAGTTGGGCTTGATTCTCGTTGGAATGGGCGTATAGAGGCAGCAACTAACAAATTGGAAAACGCATGGATTGCTGAAATAAAAATAGATCTGAAAGAAATTAACGTAGATTTTTCATTAGGTACAAGAATTAATTTTAACAGAAACAAGTGGAAAGGCGATTCAGCTATTTACGGATGTTGGAGTTGCACTTATGGTTCTTTTCATAATCTCGAGAGGTTTGGCTATGCAAAATTTGAATAAAATAGTAACGATATTAAAAGGAGTAATGTAAAAAGTTATAAATAAGATCTTCAAAGTTTTCAAGCTTTTAGCTAACACTTTGAAAAAAATAAATTATGATCTTGAGTAATTAATAAATTCTAATTTTTTTGGAGGTGCGTTTTGTGTATTTAGCTCAAGGTTTAGAAGAATTAGGTTTTTTAAGACATCTTATGATAGTTAGTAGCAACTATGAAGAAGCCGAATATTATCCTTATTTATCTTTAACAGATGCCAATAATAAACCAAAAGAATGGCTTTTTGATTCCTTTCTACTAATTCCTTACGTTAAAAATTTTTCGTTAGGAGCTGATATAAACATAGGAACCACAATGAGTGGTGAAGGAGACTTTTATGCAGTTCCTTCCCCAAATCCAGGTAACAAAGAAGCATGGTTAGCAGCTATTGTTAGTTTAATGTCTGGAGCAAATAAAATATCTCAGGCTATTAAAGATATATCAAAAGTAATTGAAGAACCTGAAAGTAAAAGAAATATAGTTGTTGCCTTACCTTATCCTGGAATAAATCAATGTAGCTTTGGAATAATCGATGGGAAAAATCTTAATTTTTCTATTCTGGGACAGAATTTAACAGAAGCAACAAAAGACAGATATAGTGCCTGTGAATGGTTTGTGGAAAATTTTATGGCTCAATGGAAGAAAGAAAAAATTGATAATCTAAATTTATTGGGATTTTATTGGCCATTTGAAACCGTTTATAGAGGGTGGAATGTAGATGATCATTGGTTATTAAAAGAGATTCATAGATATATAAATGTATCATACAACAAAAAATTATTTTGGATACCTTTTTGGGCGAGTTATAATGTTCATTTACTTGATGATTATCAAAACTATTATTTTGATGCAGCTTTTTTACAACCTAATTATATGTTTTACGAAAAAATAAAAGGAGTCGAAGAAGCTGCCGAAGCCGCAAAAAAAAGAAATGCAGGTATAGAGATGGAATATTTCCTTAATTTAAATGAACCGATTAAAGTATCCCAAGAACGCCATAAAAGATTTAGAGAATATTTAAATGGTGGTGTTAAGTATGGTTATATGGATGCAGCATGTGCGTGGTTTGTTGGAGGAAAGATTGGAGAAATGTTAAAAGATCCGATTGAATTTGAATTTTATCAAGATATAGTTGATTTTGTACATAAAAGATACAAGATAAAAAATATAATCTAAATTTATATAGTTGGAGTTTATAATTATATTATTTTCTTAGTACAAGGAGTAATTGATATTGAAAATAAATATTTTGGATCTATTAAATACTTTTGAGAGTATTGGAATTAGAAAGGGAGATACACTTTTGGTACATAGTTCATTATCAAGTTTTGGTTACGTAGAAGGTGGGACACAAACTGTTATTGAGGCTTTATTGGCTTCCGTGGGAATAAGCGGAAATGTTTTTGTTCCAACACTTACAGGTAAACCAAGTGATGGTCCAACTAATCCTCCAGTTTTTGATGTGAAAAAATCTCCTTGTTGGACTGGTAGAATTCCTTCTGAGTTTATGAAATTACCTGATGCTAAAAGAAGTTTGCATCCTACTCATTCTGTTGCAGGGATAGGTCCTTTAGTAGATTATTTGATTAAAGGTCATGAAGATTCATTGACGCCTTGTGGAAAAGATTCACCCTACATAAAAATAGCTGAAATTGGAGGTTACATTTTGTTGCTAGGGGTAACAATGGATTCTAACACGACTATTCATTCAGCTGAAGAACTAGCAAATGTGTCTTATCATTTACAGAAAGAAAAGGCAGAGTGCACTATTATAGATCATAGTGGAAATATACTAAAAAGAAAACTATATCTTCATAGATGGGGAACACCAAGATACTTTCAAAAAATAGAAGAGCCTCTTGAAAATTTACATATATTAACTCAAACAAGGTGTGGTAATTCGGTGATTAGATTAATAAAATCAATGCCGATGATTGAATGGTTGTACAAAAAATTAATACAAAATCCAGAATATCTTATAAAGGAGAGTTAGATATATGAGGATAGTTTATTTGCCATTAGATGAAAGATTTTGCACCAGAGAATACTTTTTAATGTTCACAAAAATTGCCGGGTTAGACATATTAACTCCCCCCAGAGAACTATTAGGTTCTAAAAAAGTGCCTGCTGATACTGATGCTTTAGAAAATTGGCTTTTAGAAAATGTCAAAACAGGAGATAGTCTGATTATCTCTTTAGATACTCTAATTCATGGAGGATTGATTCCCTCACGAATAAATTTAATCCGTTCGGAAACTATACGAGACAGATTGAAAATTTTTTCTATTTTAAAAGATAGGAAAGTAGAAATATATCTTTCAACTACAGTAACAAGGATTCCAATATATAATTCTGCAGATGAAGAACCCGATTATTGGGAATATTATGGTGAAACATTAAGCGATATGTCGAAAGAATTTGCTAGATATTTAGAATCAAATAATATAGAGAATTTATCTTATAAAGATATTCTTCCTGAGTTTTTAAGTCAAAATGAAAAAAGATATCAACATATTCCTAAGTGGATGATTGAAGACTTCTTTTGGCGAAGAGAAAGAAATTATAATATCATACGAGAAGTCATAGAACTTGTGAATGAAGGGATAGTAGACTTTTTGAATTTAACCTTGGATGATAATTCTGCAGGCAGTCTTTCTGTGTATGAAGCTCAACAACATAAAAAGGTTGTAAAAGAATTAAGCTTAGAAGAAAAAATCTCAGTTCATCCTGGAGCAGATGAAACTTCTCTTACCCTTTTAAGTAGACTTTTATGTTCAAAATTTCAGTATTCTCCTTCTTTTGAATTATTTTATGTTCATCCAGAATCAATAAATTTAATTCCTCCCTATGAAGGTTATCCTTTGAAAGATAGTGTGGAAAATCACATTAAAGCAGCCGGTGCACAAATAAAATCAGATGGCGAAATACTGCTTCTACTTAATAACACAATCGATTATAGCAAATACGAAGTTATTTATCAAGACGAAGTAAAAGTTAATGAAGAAGAGTATGAAAAGATTTTAATGCAAATTTTGAAAGAAAATAGAATTGTAGGAATTGCAGATATAAGGTATGGAAATGGAGCCGATAAGAGATTAGTAGAAAAACTATTAAAAGAATCCTTGGATTGGAAAAGAATAAATTATGCAGGATGGAATACAGTGAGTAATACCCTTGGAACTGTGATAATACATTCAATTATTCAATATTTTGGTGAAAAAGGGTATCTAAAATTAAACATAAATGAACTTTTAAAATTACAAGCTATCTTTTTTATAGAACATTGGGGGTATCAAGCTGACGTTAGGCAACAATTACGAAAAGATTGCGTAACTAAAGGATGCAATGTTTGGACGCTTATGCCTGCAGAAAAGTGGGCAGAAGAATATACCTGTTCAAAATTGTTACCTTACAAAAATGCAGTAGAAAAAGCTTTACGTAAAAACTGGGAAATGAAGGTATTTTTTCCGTGGCATCGTAGTTTTGAAGTAGGAATAGTTTTGTCATAAAATTATAGTTTCCTAATATGGCGGTATAATAAAAGGGAGGATAATAATCCTCCCTTTATTCATTTGCTGTTAATGGGTTCCCTATCTTCAAAATTCCTGTATCAGTGATTTCAAGAAAATGGGTTCTAGTATCGTGAGCACAAAGTCTGCAACCATC
>Ga0208823_1003462_pt1 | contig 11198 bp, 7 predicted proteins | sample AD_UKC075_MetaG_FD_184440 | JGI IMG/M metagenome (GOLD analysis project Ga0208823, IMG submission 184440) | Active sludge microbial communities of municipal wastewater-treating anaerobic digesters from USA - AD_UKC075_MetaG (SPAdes) (version 2) | ecosystem: Engineered > Bioreactor > Anaerobic >... | reverse complement strand
TACTGCTCAAAACCCCCTCACCTTTGTTGCCTCGGAACTCTTTACCCGCATTGGCCGCAACGGGTTCATGGTCCTGGCCCTTCTTATTCCCGTCCTGGCCGGCATGGGCCTGAATTTCGGCATTGTCATCGGCGCCATTGCCGCCCAAATCGCAGTCTTTTGGACTGTCTATTGGGGATTCGAAGGCAGCGGCGGATTCCTCCTCTGCCTGCTCCTCTCCACGCCCATTGCCATCTTTTTCGGCTGGCTGGTGGGAAAGCTCTTTAACCGCATGAAAGGGGCAGAGATGATAGCCGGCCTCATTCTCGGCTATTTTGCCGATGGCCTGTACCAACTCTTTTTCCTCTACATTATTGGCGGCATTATTCCGGTATCCAATCCCCGCCTCATTATCTCCGGAGGCATTGGCGTCAAAAACACCATTGACCTGACGGGGAACCTCAAGTATTCCCTGGACAGCGTCAGCCCCGGAGTCATTCTCCAAATCGCCTGCGGGGCAGTTATCCTGGTAACAGTGCTCAAGATTATAACGGCACTGGTAAAAAAGGAAGCGGTACCGAAAAAAACCTGGCTTGCCCTGGCAATTGCGCCAATAATGCTGGGGCTGACCATGCTTCCCCCTGTCAGCAACCTGCTTTCAGCCCATCAACTGCTGCTGCTCCATGGAGTGCTGCTGGCCCTGGCAGCCGTCATTGCCGGGCAAGGCTGGCTTATTGTCAACAACCGCATCATCCGCCGCCGCAAGGATTACCCCCTGGGTCCCCGCTTCTTTCTCATCGCCCTGGCCCTGGCAGGGGTGCTGCTTACCTACATTAAGCCAATTGAGGAAATCCTCATGTTTGTGGAAATCCCCATTGCCACCTACCTCTGTATCGCTAGCCTTTACCTGTTCAATGCCGCCCTGTTAAAGACAAGGCTGGGTCAGAATATGCGCACCGTGGGGCAAAGCCAGACAGTGGCTCACGCGGCAGGCATCAATGTAAACAGAACCCGGATAATCGCCATGATTATTTCCACCACCCTGGCCTGTTGGGGGCAGCTCATTTACCTGCAGAATATCGGCACCTTTTCCACCTACGGCGCCCATACCCAGGTGGGGCAATACGCCATTGCCGCCTTGCTGGTAGGAGGGGCTTCGGTGCAAAAAGCTACCGGCAAACAAGCTATCATCGGCGTCATTCTCTTCCACACCCTGTTCATTGTCGCTCCCCAGGCCGGCAAGGAGCTGTTTAACAACGCCCAGCTGGGCGAGTATTTCCGGGTCTTTGTCGCCTATGGCGTCATTGCAGTCTCCCTGGCCATGCATGCCTGGAAAACGGCAATGAAACCGAAAAAACCGCTGGAAGCATAAATTTAAGCCGCTGGGAGCTGAATCGCTCAGCGGCTTTTTTGTTGAGAATATAGTCTGAACTCTTGGGAAATATATGTAGGATTATGGATGCTTTTACCGCAGCAGAAATATTGGCGAAACCGCAATCTTAGGCTAAAATAGTACAAGCACTTGAGAAAGGGTTTTTCTTATGAAACCGGTTGTCAAAAAAGTAATAATCTCTCTCCTCATCCTCGCATGTTTTTTCCCAGCCTTTGCAGCCGCAGGACAGGAGCCGGAAATTGAATCCCAGGCCGCGGTTCTTTTCGAACCCCACTCCGGGAAAATCCTCTACGCAAAAAACCACCTGCAAAGGATGTATCCCGCCAGTACGACAAAAATTCTTACCGCCCTCCTGGCGGTGGAGATGGGAGATTTAGACGCCATAGTGACTGTTGGCTCAGAATTACATTTAGTGTCCCCCGGCAGCAGTCTCGCCCACCTCAGCATCGGCGATACCATATCCCTCAAGGACTTAATATATGGCCTCATGCTGCCCTCAGGCAATGATGCCGCCTATGTCATTGCCACTCATCTTGCCCGGCAAAAGACGGGAAACCCCATGCTGCCCCCTGCTGAAGCCATTGTCGTTTTCAGTGACATGATGAATGCCCGGGCCCGGGAATTGGGGGCAATGGACTCCAATTTTTCCTGCCCCGACGGCTTTCATGCTGATGACCACTATACCACTGCCTACGACCTGGCGCTCATTGCCACAGAAGCCATGAAAAACCCCTTCCTTCGCAACCTGGCAACCACCACCCACTACCATCCCGCCTCCTGGAAAGGACGCAAGGCGCAGGACTGGAGAAACTACAACTGGCTTCTGCATCCCGACAGCAAATTTTATTATCCCGCTGCCACCGGCCTGAAAACCGGCTATACCGGTATGGCAGGGTTTTGTTTGGTCAGTTCCGGCAGCCGGGAAAACATGGAGCTAATAGCCGTATGCTTAAACGGCACTGAAGACGGTCGCTGGCATGACACCATAGCCTTGCTGGACTACGGCTTCTCCGCCTTTACCTGGTTTCAGCCGGTAGAGCCCATGGAAGAAATCTGCACTATCAATCTTCTCAACAGCGACTGGCACCAGCCAGACAGCCTCCCTCTCGTTGCCGCAGCAGGCTTCTCCGACCTCTTTGCCCGGGAAGATATTGACGCCATCAAAAGAGAAGTAATCATTGATGAAGCACTGTTGGAATTGACACCCGAGGACCCAGTTCCCGTTACCGAGCCCTCAGAGTATACCTTACTTGCCTCCCTCTCCAGGGGACAGGTTGTAGGCAAAGTCAGATACACTCTCCACGGCCAGGAATTGTTTACAGCAGATTTACTGGCCACGGCCCCAGTGGATCCATTGCCCTGGTGGCGGACAACAAAAGCTCTGGTCCCTATTGGCCTTGGGCTCATATTGGTTTCTCTCCTTGCCCTCTTCTTCAAAAAACCCCCCAGGGGGAATAAAGCTAATATTTTCCCCCTTGAGGAAGGAATTCAATAAACCCACGGCGAATACTTATCCAAGCCCCATAGCCCGGTGCTCCAGCCCCGGGTTTATGCTACGTAAGGAGGAGTAATATAATATGGAAGAGGTAGTTACAATTATAAAAGAGTTATTTCAAGATATTGCTTCTGCTTTGAATATATCGACGGAAATACTCCTCTATATTTTTCTGGGAGTGCTCGTTGTCCTGCTCATCCTCTTAATGGTTTTTAATAAAAAACCCTCCGGGGAAAAAAAGCCCAAGAAGGCAAAAGAAAAAGGCCCCAAGAAGGATTCGGATTTTTGGGAAGTAGGGCCCGAACCTGTCATTGTATATGAACGGGATAAACTGGCGGAGAAGCCAGAGCCGGAACCGGAATTGGACCTCAAGCTGGATCTTACCCCGCCGGAGCCTCAACCTGAGCCGCAACCGGCCGACGAATTTGCATTCACTCCGGGGCAGGGAATACAACCCCATCCCCAAGATGAACCGCAGCCCAAGTTCGAATTTACCCCGGAGCCCCAAGACCAGTCCCAGCCCAAGTTCGAGTATACCCCTGAACCCGAAGTTCAGCCTGAACCGAAGTTTGAATTTAAGCCGGAACCAGATTTTCAGCCCAAACCTGAATTTAAACTGCAGTCCGATTTGCCTCCCGAGCCGGAGCCACTTCCTGTCTCAGATATTTCGCCCTTCCAACGCTATATGAGCGCTGAACCCGGCCAGGAAGAAGCAGCTACAGTCTTTAAACCCGCTCTGACCAAGGAGCCCTTGCCCCACCTCGAATCTGATTTCGCCAGCGAAGTCCTGCTGCTGTTCAGCAAACAGGGTTTTGCAATTGAAAAGGTCGTCTATCATGGGACCTATGGAGCGGATTTTATAGTCGCAGCCAAGGGTGTCAGGACCTATGTCCAGGTCAAGGACTGGAAGAAAAAAGCGACTCCCCGCACCGTCCAGGAAGCCCGCTACTATGCAAATACCCACCAATGTCACAACACAATTCTCATTCCCCTGGCCGGCTATACAGGAGCCGCCAACCGGGAAGCAGGCCTGCGGGCGGTCATGCTCTGGAACGCCAAGACAATAAAAAAACTGCGCAAAGGTGAACAAACCCTCGAAGAGCTAATCGCAGCCTCAAGCTTTTAAAGCCGGCAATTGCCGGCTTTTTCCTTTAGAAGCAAGGGGACGGTTCTGCTGCTTCCAATATTAATCTATTGGCACAAGCTTAGAAACAGATTTACAAATACCGGCACCGACAGGGAAAGGACGCCGCCGGTGAAGAATGCCAGGGGAGCATATTCCCTGCCTGCCTCCCGGGAAATAATCGGCAACAGCACATCCATAGCAGTTGCGCCGGCAGGAGCGATTGCCGGCACCGGCCCCAGCCAGCGAGCCAGCAGGGGAGTAATAATTATCGCTATTAACTCCCGGAAGACATTGGCCAGGAAGGCCAGTCCCCCCAACAAAGGGCTGTGCAGCTGGGAAATCAGCAGTGAGGAAAGACTGTACCAACCGAAACCGGAGGCTGCCGCTGCTCCTTCCAGCAAGGGAAGGCCCAGTACGGCAGCGGTTATTACTCCCCCCAGGATGCTGCCGGCAATAATCCCCAAGGGAATGAAGATAATTGTCAGCCCCAGCTTGCGCAGGCTGGCAAAGACGCTGCTGGCCATACCCAGATCCAAACCCACTCCCAGCAGGAGCAGCCCCAGCATCCAGGCAGCAGCATTATTGAGAAAAGGCAACATATCTTTGGCAACTGTCAACCCCAGGGCAAAGCCTGCCAATACCGACAGCAGCATAACCAGAGTAAGCTTATAGCCTCCCGGGCCCTGGGCCTGCCCTTTTCCTTCTTTCTCTTCCCCTGGTTTAGGCAATAAAAATCCCAGGGCAAACACAGCTAAGATACTCCCTGAGACTGTAGCAGCAGCCATAAGCAGGGCCTGAAAGCCGAGGGTTGCCAATTGAGCAACCACCTGGGGATCAGCCCCCAGCCTGGCCCCCATTACAATCAACAGCAGTATCATGCTGGCAGTAGTTATGGCTGCAACAGGCAGCTTCGCCGCCCACCGGGGCTTAAATGCGCCAAAGATATACCCTGCTGCCAGCGGTATTATAATCATCCACATTGCCAGCCCTCCTCGCAATGCCTATATATTAACCCAAGAAGAGCCCCCTGCCAAGCCAAAAGGCGCGATTTCCGCGCCTTTCTCCTGCTCAATTATTAGTCAGTGCCTGAATCCCCTCCACCAAATCTCTGATTTTAAAGGGTTTTGGGAAAGCGGCCGCAAAGCCGTAATCTTTATAATTGGCCATCACCGGGTCATTGGAATAACCGCTGACAACAATGGCCTTGACCGTTGGATCCAGCTCCCGCAACTTGGCTATAGTTTCCGTACCCCCCATGCCGTCGGGAATAACGAGATCCATAAGCACGACATCGAATTTATCCTGCCCCATTCTCTTTTCATACAGCTCCAAGCCCTCTTTCCCTTCCCTGGCCCATTCGACTTTATAGCCATGCATGCCCAGCAGCTCAGATAAGGTCTGGGCAATGATGCGGTTGTCCTCAATAACCAAAATGTGACCGTCAGCTTGCTGGATTGTCTTAGCTTCCTTATCCGCCAGGGGCTGCTCTTCCGAAGCCGGCAGGTAGACGTGAAAAGCAGTGCCCACCGCTTCTTTTGACTCTACATCAATGACTCCACCGTGATTGTTGACGATGGAGAAGGCGGTTGCCAGGCCTAAACCGCTGCCAAAAGTCTTTGTAGTAAAGTAAGGATCGAAGATATTTTGCAAAATATCCTCAGGTATACCCACCCCGGTATCCCGTACAGAAAAGCAAACATAAGCCCCCGGTTGCAGGGGAAGAGTGCTGTCGGGACCGATGACAATGTTTTCAGCAGAAATGAAGATTACTCCCCCGGAAGGCATGGCCTGCTGAGCGTTGAGGACCAGATTGGTGATTACTTGTTTTATTTGCCCTGAATCTATGTCTGCGGCGGCAAGGTCAGGCGCGATATCAAATTGAACGCATGTGTCCGTTTCCTCTAAAATAAACTGAACTGTGTCGCGGAGCAGCGGCTCCAGGGCAGTTGCTTTTTTCATCGGCTCGCCTCCTTTGGCAAAGGTAAGGAGCTTTCGGGCCAGCTCTTGTGCCCCAAAGCACGCATCCTCGGCTAAATCCAAAGTTCTGATCAGATCATCATCATCGGATAAAATTTTCGCCACCTGAATGTGGCCAGCAATGACAGTGAGGGCATTGTTAAAATCATGGGCGATTCCACCCGCCAAAACCCCCAAAGATTCCAGTTTTTGCGTATTCAAAAGTTCTGTCTTAGTCTCTTTCAGCTTGGCGGTACCTTCCTTCACCAGCCCTTCCAGATGCTCCTCCTTCTTGTGCTGGGCTTCAATCAGCAGGATATTTTCATAGGCCAAGGCTGAATACGCACTTAAGGTCATTAAGAGTTCCCTGTCCTTTTCAGAAAAAGGGAAAAACCTCTCCTCATCCCAAATGCAATGCCATCCATAGGCACAGCCTGAAGTAGTAAATGGCACCGCCAACCCATACCCTCTGGAATCTGCCATTGGACCCCAGCTAACCGGCTCCAGTCGGGACATGACCTGCTCCCCCACCTCTGCGGGAACGGAGTGGGAATTATCTTTGTCCCCCCAATAGTAGCGCTGGCCTCCATTGTCCAGGCAAATAGTCAACAGAGAATTGCACCCCAAAAAATCACCGGCAGCACGGCTGGCACAATTGAGAAGCTGCTCGGGATTGCGCTGGGATATTAAACTAAAGCTCAAATCCGCTAAAGTCGCCAGTTGCAAGCCGTCCCTGAGGGAGCCGGAAGACTCAGCGGACTTGTTGACGACTGCCTTATTCTGTTGGTCTGTGCCCTTTGCCAAATACTTATTGACTGTATCCAGGATATGCTGGGGTTCTGAGGGTTTGGGGATTACAGTACAAGTTCCCAACTTTTGTCCCAGGCTCAGTTCCCCTGGCAGACGGCAAGTGGCGGTGTAAAAGATTATCGGCGTGCATTCCTTGCCGGGAAGTGAACGCAGTTGCCGGGCGAATTCAATTCCGTCAATGGTAGGCAATAAGATGTCACTGATAATAATATCCGGGTTACTATCTTTGACCAGGTTCAGGGCCGCCGTACCGTCGGTGGCTTCCAATACCCGATGCCCTAAACTGCTGAACATTGTTGTGAGGACTTGGCGGCTCATGGCGTGATCTTCAATAATCATTATCTCAGCCAATTCTTTTCCTCCTAACTATCAAGGCTGAAATGAATGCGGAAAAATGTTCGGGTTCAATTGGTTTGCAGATGTAGTAATCAAAACCTGCCTGCAGCAATCTTTCCCGGTCCCCCGGCATTGCCAGAGCAGTAACAGCCACCAAGGGTATATTTTTCAGCTTGGGGTGGGCTTTAAGGGCTGAGGCCACCTGGACGCCATCCAACCCCGGCAAGCACACATCGCAGATAATCAGGTCCGGCCTGAGCAAAGCAGCCAATTCCAGTCCTCTGCGCCCGTCAGTGGCTGTGGTCACCGCGATGCCGGCGGCTTGTAAAAGATAGGTCATCAGCTGAAGGTTGATGCGGTTATCCTCTATTATCAGCACTTCCATATACGGTTTTGCAGGCTCTGCCTCTGCTTTCCCTCAGGATTAGTGTAAACTCTGAGCCTACTCCCGGCTCACTGCTGACAGCGATGCTGCCGCCAATGGACTTCGCCAACATATTGCAGAGATATAACCCCAAACCAATACCCTCACTGTGACTGGGCTCTATCTGGGAAAAGGGAGCAAATAACCTTTTAAAATCCTCCCGGCAAATGCCAATGCCGCAGTCGGCTACAGAAATCTCAACTCTTCCCGGCACCGGCGCGCGGACTTGAATGCTAATCTCTCCTTGCTCAGAATACTTTATGGCGTTGTCAATGAGATTCAGGAGAATCCGGCTTATAATCTGGCGATCGGAGAATACGAGTATATCTGGATCAGGGGCTTTGACAATGAGTTTCAGTCCCTTGTTTTCAGCCAGCTGCGACATGGTAGAAGCAATTTCAAAGACAAAAGCCCCGCATGCAAATTCCTCCCGATGGGCCTCTAACTCTCCCTCCTCCAGTCTGGACAAATCCAGCAAATTATTGATCATCGACAGCAAGTGCCGGGCGCTGACGGAAATGTTGCGCAACTGCCTCTCCTGTTCCTCAGTCAAGGGCCCGGGGAGCTTCATCAGCAAGGTGCTGGTAAACCCTATTACTGCATTAAGAGGTGTGCGCAGGTCGTGACTCATCCGAGCGAGAAAATTGTCCTTGGCCTTACAGGTCTTGATTAATTGGCGATTTCTTTTCAGCAGCTTATTTTCCTCAAGATGGCAGTTTTTCATCTCTTCAATCAGCTTGCTGTTTAACAACTCCACCTGTTTCAGTGCCGCTTTGGTCTTGCGGTTTTTTTCCTCAAGCCTCCGCAGTTTGGTGATATCCCGGAAGATCAGAATGCTGCCCTGCGCCTTGCCCTGTTCATCGACAACAGGTTGACAACAATACTCAACGGAGATCTCTCTGCCATCCCCGAGGACCAATATGCCTGTTTCCCCATCAGGAGCAGGCGGGCATTTAAAGACAAAGACCTCCTCCAATTTCAGCGGGACGCCCCTGAGGTATCTGCAACCAGTCATCTTTTCGGCTGCCGGATTCATAAAAATAACCCTGTTGCCATTGTCGGCAGCAATAATCCCGTCCCGCATATTCCGCCAAATCGACGAAAGCCAACATTTCCCCAGCTTGTGCCGGAGAGCCGAAACCCGGACATCTCCGGCGCACAACTCTTCACTAGCAGTCAAATTTCTCCCCCCAAATGTTTTCTGAACCAGTGTAAGATTTTTGCGATAGGCCTGTTAGAGATGCTTCCCCTCTTTATATCTCTCCACACCTCCTGATCATAAAAAGGGGCATAACTAATAAAAGAGGTTCCAAAATGACATAAACCGCAAATAATATATCATGCCGCCAGTTAGAAAAATGTCGAATCTTGGCACCTGGGAGAATTAATCTTCAAAAAACTTAAGGCTTTATCGAAATGTTAGTTTGCATAGAAGGAAGGAAGGGCAGCGATAGAGAATGTATGTATTTAAACTCATATTTAATTTTGGGAGTAAAAGTTACTCAGAAAAAACTTCAGTGAGGAGGAAAGAGGATGAATTTTGCTCAAATTAAAGCGGCTGCCCAAGATTATCAGGAGGCAATGACTAAGTTTCTCCGGGAACTGATAGCCATTCCCGGGGAAAGTTGTGGGGAAGAAGGTGTCATCAGGCGCATAGAGGCTGAAATGAAACACCTGAATTACGACAAGGTTGAAATCGACCCCATGGGCAATATTCTGGGTTACATGGGAACAGGGGAAAGGATCATTGCCTTCGACGGCCATGTTGATACAGTAGGAATAGGCAATATAGACACTTGGAAGTTTGACCCTTACGCAGGCTATGAGACCGACACAGAGATCGGAGGGCGCGGGGCTTCAGACCAGTTGGGCGGAGTTGTCTCTGCAGTCTACGGAGCTAAAATCATGAAGGACCTTGATCTCGTGCCGGAAAATTGTACAATCCTCGTCACCGGCACCGTCCAGGAAGAAGATTGTGACGGCCTGTGCTGGCAATACATCATCAATGAAGATAAAATCAGGCCTGAGTTTGTCGTCATCACTGAACCCACTGACGGCCATATTTACCGAGGGCAAAGGGGAAGGATGGAGATCCGGGTGGATGTCCAGGGCATCGCCTGCCATGGTTCCGCCCCGGAGCGCGGCGACAACGCCATTTACAAAATGGCAGACATCCTGCAGGAAATCAGAGCCCTGAATGATGAGCTCCATACCGATCCCTTCCTGGGCAAGGGCACAGTCACCACTTCACAGATTTTCTTCACTTCGCCCTCGCGTTGCGCTGTTGCCGATTCCTGCTCCATCAGCCTGGACCGCCGCCTAACCCACGGTGAAACATACGAGCTGGCCCTGGAACAAATTCGCAATCTCCCCTCCTGCAAAAAATACGGTGCAGTGGTGAGTATGTATAAGTACGAGCGTCCCTCCTGGACAAATCTTGTCTACCCCACTGACTGTTACTTCCCCTCCTGGGTTATTCCCGAAGATCATCCGGCAACCCAGGCAATGGTTGAGGCATTTCGCGGCATGTACGGAGAGCCAAAGGTAGATAAATGGACATTCTCTACCAACGGCGTCTCTATCATGGGCAGGTACAACATTCCCTGCATCGGCTTAGGCCCCGGCAAGGAATCCCAGGCCCATTCCCCCAATGAAATGACCTGGAAGGAAGATTTGGTGCGCTGCGCAGCAGTCTACGCTGCCATGCCCACTCTATACTGCAAAAAATAATCCAATGCAAAGGAGTTGATTTATGTGGAAGCCATTTTCCAAGGGTATCTTGACAAGCTGAGCCGCTTGGATACTCAGGCTATGTTTAATAGCGACTTCCTGCTCACCTGGGAGAAAACTGACCAGGAGCTGGCTGCGGTTTTTGCCGTCGCCGACGCCCTCCGCTATTTAAGGGAACACAATATATCCGCCAGGATCTTTGACAGCGGCCTGGGAGTCTCACTCTTCAGGGACAACTCCACCCGGACGCGGTTTAGCTTCTCCTCTGCCTGCAACTTGCTGGGCCTGGAAGTCCAGGACCTGGATGAAGGCAAATCCCAGATTGCCCACGGCGAAACTGTCCGCGAAACCGCCAACATGATATCCTTTATGGCCGACGTCATCGGCATTCGGGATGACATGTACATCGGCAAGGGCAACGCCTACATGCGGGAGGTGTCCCAGTCTGTGCGCCAGGGTTACAAGGACGGAGTCCTGGAGCAAGTACCCGTCCTCGTCAACCTGCAATGCGACATCGACCACCCCACCCAGTGCATGGCGGACATGCTCCATATTATTCACCACTTTGGCGGCGCGGAAAACCTCAAGGGCAAAAAAATAGCCATGACCTGGGCCTATTCTCCCTCCTATGGCAAACCCTTGTCAGTGCCCCAGGGAGTCATTGGCCTCATGACCCGCTTTGGCATGGACGTAGTCCTCGCCCATCCCGAGGGCTATGAGGTCATGCCTGAAGTTGAAGAGGTTGCCCGCAAGCAAGCAGTGAGCTCCGGCGGCTCCTTTGCCAAGACCAACAGCATGGCTGAGGCCTTTGCAGATGCTGACCTGGTCTACCCCAAGAGCTGGGCCCCCTTTGCCGCCATGGCAAAGAGAACCGACCTCTACGGCGCAGGGGACTTTGCAGGCATCGATGCCCTGGAGAAAGAGCTCCTGGCTCAAAACGCCCGGCATA
>Ga0208823_1003454_pt1 | contig 11212 bp, 5 predicted proteins | sample AD_UKC075_MetaG_FD_184440 | JGI IMG/M metagenome (GOLD analysis project Ga0208823, IMG submission 184440) | Active sludge microbial communities of municipal wastewater-treating anaerobic digesters from USA - AD_UKC075_MetaG (SPAdes) (version 2) | ecosystem: Engineered > Bioreactor > Anaerobic >... | reverse complement strand
CCGAGGAACAAGCCGACCAGCTCGCCCAGCTCGGCCGGCACCCGATCGTGGCCACCGACAACGACCTCGCCGGGCAGATGGCCGCGCACCGCGACTTCTGGCTGCTGGCCCAGCACGGTATGGACCCTGCGTTTGCCAGCTTCCCCGACGGGGCGGACCCCGCCGACCTTCTCACCAATCAGGGCGCCCATGCCCTCCTCGAAGCACTGGATGCGGCTACCCCGCTCAGCCAGGTCCTCCTGGCTGAGCGGGGTACCCACCTGACCGATGATGAAGGGATCAGTGCGGCGGCCGCCGTGCTGGCCGCCGCATCTCCTACCCGATGGGGCGACGGATGCCAGCAAGTGGCGACACATCAGCGCGCCCAGCTCGGGCAGGTCAGGTCTGCCCTGGCTCGCGCAGCCCGCGCCTGGTCTGCCGACCCCCGGGCGGTGGTCAGCGAGCAGCTCTCACAGATGACGCAGGTACGAGCCCGCATCGCTCAGGCTGCGGCCACGGCGACGACACCGCCAGAGCAGCGATGGATACCCCTAGCGGATCAGATCGACCCACGCCTGAGCCGACAAAGCGACTGGCCATCCCTCGCAGCCATGCTCCAGCAAGCCCACGACGCCGGCTTGGACGTCCCCCGCCTGACCGGCGAGCTCACAGCCGGACGTCCCCTGAACGAGCTACCCGCTCAGGATCTGCGCTACCGGCTGGTGGTGCACCTGCCCCTGGATGGCCTCTCCGGCGATGCGGCCACCCCGGCAAGTCCCCTAACGGGAGCCGAGCACCAACGCCGCTCCAACGAGGCCCGCTCGCACCGGCCCGACGGGCCGCGTCGCTGATACGTGTGCCTGTGGATGACAACCGCAGGCCCCGGTCCCGGCGCTAGCGTCGAAGGGCACAACGGACGAACTGGCGTGAGGGGGTGAGTAGCGCTTGGGCTTGTTAGTCGTTGCCGGCGTCCTCGGGCTGCTCATAGGGGCCCTGCAGCTGGCGAATCTGCGCCGGTTGGATTATCGACGTCCGGACGAGCGGCATCTGCCGGCGCCGGCGGACCCCTGGTGGGTAGTTCCTTCCACCTTCATAGCGATGACGCTGACCATGGCACGCGGTGACCCCGGTCATCCCTACGCGGCGTTGGTCGTCCTGCCCCTGGCTGTGACCGGCGCGTGGCTGTCCGCGGTCGACCTCGACGTGCGCCGTCTGCCCGACCGCGTCCTGATGCCGACTGCCGTCGCTACCGTGCTCGCCATCGCGGTGCTCACCCGTGTTGAAGGTGGGCACGTTGCGCTGTCCACCGCTGTCGGCGTAGGTCTTACCGGAGGTTGCCTGTGGGGCCTGCAAGCCATCAGCCGAGGAGGCCTTGGGTTCGGTGACGTCAAGCTGGGCGCTGTCGTGGCCGCCGCGACGTCGGCGATCTCGTTGAGCGTGTTGTGGTGGGCGCTGATGAGCGCCTTCACTCTGGCCGCAGCATGGGCGCTGACGACCCGACGCCATGACCTTGCGATGGGCCCCTGGCTGGTCGCGGGCGCCCTCTTCGCGTCGTTGGGGATTCCCTCATAGGCGCCCAAATCCAAGGACCACCAGACCTTCTGCGGCAGGATCGACCCCATGGCGACGTCGATTCACGAAGTCCTGGATGAGCTGAACAGACAGTCGTCGTCCAAGGCGGACAAGGGCAGCAAGCTGGAGCGCTTGATCGCGCAGTACCTGCGCACCGACCCGGTCTACGCCGACCAGTTCAGCGACGTATGGCTCTGGCAGGACTGGCCAGGACGTGGCGGCAAACACGACACCGGGATCGACCTGGTGGCAGTGGACCGCCTGACCGGTGGTCATGTCGCGATCCAGTGCAAGTTCTTCAACGCTCACTCGACGATCTCCAAGCCGGACATCGACACCTTCCTGTCGGCCTCGGGGAAGGAGGGCTTCACCCAACGGATCATCGTTTCGACCACGGATCGGTGGAACCCCCATGCCGAGGACGCGATCCAGGGTCAACAGATCCCGGTGCGACGCATCGGGCTAGCGGACCTGCAAGCCTCAACGATCGACTGGGACGCCTTCGACTGGGCCACCCCCGAGGTCCTACCCACCACCGGCAAGAAGGCCCTGCGCCCTCACCAGATCGCCGCGATCGAGGACGTCCGCCGGGGACTGACCGCCGCGGACCGCGGCAAGCTCATCATGGCGTGCGGCACCGGCAAGACCTTCACGTCGCTACGACTGGCCGAGCAGCTCGTCGGCGCCGGCGGGAACGTGCTGTTCCTAATGCCCTCGATCAGCTTGCTCTCCCAGACCTTGCGGGAGTGGTCTGCCGAGGCCGAGGTCCCGCTGACTCCTCTTGCGGTGTGCTCCGACCGGAAGGCGACCGCACGCTCCAAGGCCACCAGCGAAGACATCTCCGCCGTGGATCTTGCGCTGCCGTCGACCACGAACGTCGCGGTGCTGGCATCACGATGGTCGACGGCCGACGCTGACGCTTCAACGATGACGGTGGTCTTCGCGACGTACCAGTCGATCGACGTCGTCGCCCAGGCCCAACGTCAGGGTGGTCTGGCGCTGTTCGACCTCATCATCTGCGACGAAGCGCACCGCACCACGGGTACGACTCTGGCGGGCGAGGACGAGTCGGCGTTCGTGAGGGTGCATGACGCGGCATACCTCAAGGGGGCGAAGCGCCTGTACATGACGGCGACCCCCCGCATCTACGACGACTCCTCCAAAGCCAAGGCAGGACAAGCCAACGCGGTGCTGGCCAGCATGGACGACCCCGCGATCTTCGGCGAAGAGTTGCACCGGCTCGGGTTCGGCGAAGCCGTCGAGAAGGAACTGCTCACCGACTACAAGGTCCTCGTACTGGCTGTCGACGAAACCTCGGTCTCCCGCACTTTCCAGGTACAACTGGCCGACGAGGGCAACGAGCTGAAGCTGGACGACGCCGCCAAGATCGTCGGCTGCTGGAACGGCCTGGCCAAACGCGGCGACGCCGAGCACCCCTTCACCAGCGACCCCGCGCCGATGCGACGCGCCGTCGCGTTCGCCGGCACCATCAAAGACTCCCGACGCGTGGAGACGCTCTTCGCGCAGACCGTCGCGCAGTACGCCGCCGCGCACGACCTGGACGACGAGTCCGGCGACCCGGTCCTGGCCTGCGAGATCCAGCACGTCGACGGCACCTACAACGCCCTCGAACGCAACACCCGCCTGGACTGGCTGCGCGCGGACGTCCCCGATGGGACTTGTCGCATCCTGACCAACGCTCGCTGCCTGTCGGAGGGTGTCGACGTTCCCGCCTTGGACGCGGTCATGTTCTTGTCGCCCCGCAAGTCCGTCGTCGACATCGTCCAATCCGTCGGACGCGTCATGCGCAAGGCCCCCGGCAAGACGTACGGCTACATCATCCTGCCCGTCGGCATCCCCGCCGGAATGACCCCCGAACAGGCGCTGAAGGACAACAAGCGGTACGCCGCGGTGTGGGAGGTCCTGCAGGCGCTGCGGGCTCACGATGAGCGGTTCAACGCGATGGTCAACCGCATCTCGCTGGAGAGGGCACGCGACGAGAAGATCAACATCATCGGCGTGCCCGCCCCCGAAGGCGGATCGCAGGACAGAGGCAGTAGCCGCGGGACCCAGGCCGCGTTCGAGCTTGCCTGGCTGGACGAGTGGCGGGACGCGATCTACGCCAAGGTCGTCGCCAAGGTCGGATCTCGCACCTACTGGGAGGACTGGGCCAAGGACATCGCCGACATTGCCGCACGGCACGTCACCCGGATCACCGCGTTGCTCGACGGCGGGAACCCGGCGGTCACCGCCGAGTTCGCCACCTTCCTCGACGGGTTGCGCGGCAACCTCAACGACGGCATCACCCGCGCCGACGCGATCGACATGCTCGCCCAGCACCTCATCACCCGCCCCGTCTTCGAAGCGCTATTCGGAGGCTACGATTTCGCGGCACACAACCCGGTCGCCCAGGTCATGGAGCGCATGCTCGCCGCCCTCGACGAACACAACCTCGACGACGAGAACCAGTCGCTGGAACGGTTCTACGACTCGGTCCGGATGCGGGTGCAGGGCGTCGACACTGCTGACGGCCGTCAGAAGCTGATCGTCCAGCTCTACGACACCTTCTTCAAAACGGCCTTCAAGAAGACCGTCGACAAGCTCGGGATCGTGTACACACCCGTCGAGATTGTCGACTTCATCCTGCGCTCCGCCGACGACGTGCTCCGCGAACACTTCAGGCAGGGCTTGACCGACGAGGGCGTACACATACTCGACGGATTCGTCGGCACCGGAACCTTCATCACCCGCCTGCTCCAAATCGGCCTCATAGAGCCGGAAGACCTGGCCCGCAAATACCACCAAGAGTTGCACGCCAACGAAATCCTACTCCTGGCCTACTACATCGCCGCCGTCAACATCGAGACGACATACCAGGACCTGCGCGGCCAGCTCGGCAACCCCGGTGATTACGAACCCTTCCCAGGACTGATCCTCACCGACACCTTCCAATCCTGGGAGGAAGGCGACCAGCTCGACAGCACCGTCTTCGTCCAGAACAACGCCCGCCTCGAACATCTCAAGGCCCTCGACATCCAAGTTATCGTCGGGAACCCCCCGTACTCGTCGGGCCAGGACTCGGCCAACGACGACAACGCCAACGAGTCCTACCCCACGCTCGACGCCGCTATCCGGGACACGTACGCCGCAAGATCGACCGCCACGAACAAGAACTCGCTGTACGACTCATACATCCGGGCCATCAAATGGGCCTCGCTGAGGATCGCTGAACGCGGGGTCGTCGCGTTCGTGACCAACGGTGGGTGGCTCGATTCGAACACGGCTGACGGCATGCGGCTGAGCCTCGCTGACGAGTTCAGCGACATCCATATCCTCAACTTCCGCGGTAACCAGCGCACCGCGGGTGAGCAGTCACGCAAGGAGGGCGGAAAGGTCTTTGGTGGAGGCTCCCGCGCGACCGTCGCCGTCACGATCCTGGTGAAGGACCCGAACCGCAGCGGAGCAGCGCGCATTCACTATACCGACATCGGGGACTACCTCACCCGAAAAGACAAGCTGGCCAAAATCGAAACAGCTGAACGAGTGTCTGGCCTCGAGGCCGTCACCCCGATTACCCCCAATGCCGACGGCGACTGGATCAACCAACGCCGCGCCGACTTCAGCACCTTCCTCCCTATCGGAGACAAGGAGCGGGCGGTAGCCGCTGTGTTCTCAGTGTTCTCAGCGGGTTTGCAGTCCAATCGCGATGCCTGGGTCTACCAATCGGACAGTCCATCTCTTCTCAGCCAAGTAAGCGCACATCTGGAATCCTACAATCGAGAGGTTGACCGCTGGCGCGACAGTTGCCAATCCGGCGACGATCGCCACGCCCAAGGATGGGTAGATTCCGACCCTCAGAAACTGAGCTGGAGTCGGAGCCTGAGGTCTTCCCTGCGACGTGGTCAAGTCGGTTCTTTGGAGCCCGGACATGTCCAACCGTCTCTCTACCGGCCGTTTTTCAAGCAATTGCTCTACTTCGACTCACTCCTCAATCACGAGCGAAGCCAGCTGCCAAAACTGTTCCCGACGCGGGAGCACTCCAACGTCGGGTTTACCTTGACCGGGGTCTCATCGCATTACGACTTCTGCCTCATTGCGGCTAACTCGGTACCGGACCTTCACTTGCTCGATACCGGGCAGTTCTTTGCGAGGTGGCGGTACGAAAAGGTTGAAGCTGATGAGGGAATGCTCGCCTTTGACTCTGCGGCTGACGGCGACGTGGTGGACGGCTATCGCCGGGTCGACAACATCACTGATTACGCGCTAGAGACGTTCCGTGCGGCGTACGGCGAACGCATCACGAAGGAGGACGTCTTCTTCTACACCTATGGGCTGCTCCACTCCCCCGAGTACCGGGAGACCTACGCCGCCGATCTGAAGAAGATGCTGCCGCGCATCCCCCTCGTTACCGACCCATGGCCGTATGTAGAGGCCGGGCGGCAGCTCTCCGAACTGCACCTCGGCTACGAGAGCGCCGAGCCGTTCCCCCTGGCGGGACTGGACGCTCCAGCACCGACCGGCGATGCGGCGTACGACCACTTCCGTGTGGAGAAGATGTCCTTCGCCAAGGTCCGAGACCCCGAGACGAAGAAGCTTGTGGCCGACCGCTCGACCGTGATCTACAACTCGCGGATCACGCTGAGCGGCATCCTCGAGGACGCCTACCGCTACATGCTGGGCAGCCGGTCTGCGGTCGAGTGGATCATCGACCGCTACCAGGTGAAGACCGACAAGGCCTCCGGGATCGTCAACGACCCGAACGACTGGTCACGCGAGGTCGGCGATCCGCGCTACATCATCGACCTGCTCGCGCGCATCGTCACGGTCAGCCTGGAAACCATGGCCATCGTCGACGCTCTTCCGGCCCTGGAGATTCGACCTGAGCCTGTCAGTTGATGATCTCGCCGGTTCGGGTGTCGACGACGCGCTGCCCGTCCACGATGTGCAGGCGAGGTCCTGCACTTGGCGGGGACGCGGTGAGCGCAACGGCGGTGTCGTCACGGTAGACGTGGCGTCGAGCCTCGACGGTGTCCTCGGCGGTGTGCCGGGTGAAACGGCCCTTGGCTGGCCATGCTTGGTGGCCTTCGTCGCAGTGGGTCTTCAGTCGTTGTCGCATTCGTTCGGTGAAGGCAGGCAGGGCGTACCGGTGCCACTCTTCCAGGGCATCGCTGGACAGTGCGGTGCCGGCGCGGCGTCGTTGGTCGGCCAGGACGGCGATCTCGTGGACCAGGTGCGGGTGTTGCGGCCAGCAGCTGGGGATCATGGCGGCGACGTCCCACACGTATTGGCTGTTGAGCCAGGTCACCACGGCCTCTAGCCATTGCCACAGTTCGAGCCGTAGATCGGGGTTTGTGCAGGTGCCCGGCTCCCACGGCCTGGGTAGGGCATTGATGTCGCCGAGAGCTTTGAGCTGCTCTTTGGTTCCGGTCGCTGCGATCTGTAGCTCGCGGTAGGCATGGGTGACGAGCCGTCCTGGGCCTGGGAAGGCTGCGGTCATGGCGGGCCGCGCCGTTGAGGGCGTGTGGCTGGTCACCGTGTCTCCTCCTCCGTGGCGAGTCCGCGGCGGCGGGCCTCCACCAGCGCTGCGGTGCTACGGGCTTCGGGGGTGATGACCATGACGCGATCGTTGTCGAGTTGGGTGCGCAGCTCGCGTTGTTCGGCCAGCAACTGTTTGCCGGTCTTGCCATCGATGCACCGGTGGAGTTTGGCGATCATGGGTCGCCCGTTCTCGCAGACGACGAGGGCGTGGCGTTCCTTGAGTTGCCGGACCTCGGCGCCGGTCATGATGGGGATGTCTTCGGCCGTGGTGGTGCGTCCCCCCATCTGCCCGGTCTGCCAGCTGGTGCGGGTGACACGCACCGGGCCCAGCAGGTCGGAGATCTCCTGGTTGAACGCCACATCCTTGGAGCCGCCGAACAGGATCAGGTTGTTCGTGAGCCCTAGCAGGGTGCGGGCCTCGTGTTCACCGAAGATCGAGGTGAGCTGGGGCCTGGTTTGGGCAGCCCACATGAACGACAGCCCCAGGGCGCGTTCGTTGGCCATGCGGGTTCGCAGCGTGGGCAGCGGCGCAGTGGACGGCAACTCATCTAGGAAGGCGTGAAAGGGCGGACACAACCGGCCGTGCGGGGACGCGTTCGCGGCCGCCAAGGCGGTGTCCAGGACGTCTTCGGCGACCGCGGTCATCAGAGGCGAGGCGCTGGCGTACGGATCTTCGCGCCCCAGCAGATAGATCGTTCCGCCGCGCCGGATGACGTCGCGCAGGTCGGTGGCCGGCCGCCCAGGCCCGGGCACACAACGGCGTCGGATCGGTTCCTGGAAGAACAGGCTCATCGCCTGTTGCACGGTCGTCACCGTGTTCCCGGCTGTGCGGTCATCACCGTGGAGGGCGCCGTGGAGCAGCCCGTGCCAGAACGGCGCGGCATGTGGGTGTTCGCGCAGGATCTCGGTGGGTTCGCTGGCCGACAGCGGGTTGGCAACCCAGCGCAGCACATCCTCTAGGCTGCGCCCGGTCAGTGCGGCGGCGTGGAAGTACGCCTGGAGCACCTTGGCGGCCTCGGCGGCGTAGAAGCGTGCCGCGTCGTCCCCATGGCCGCCGGCGACTGCGCCCTTCACGGTGCCGGCGCAGAACGCTTTCGCGCGTCGCTCAGCGGTCATCGGGTCCACGCAGCCGGCGATCGGGTCCCACACCAGCTCGGGCAGACCTGCAGCGATCCCGAACGGGTCCAAGACGACGCACGGCCGGGGACCACTGGATCGAGAAGTGAAGGACAGCAGAAGATCGTCCCGTTTGGTCAACGTCACCAGCGCCGCACCTGGAGCGTCCAGCAGGGCGGGTATGAGCAGGTCCAGGGTCTTGCCACTGCCCTGGGGACCGATCACGCCGGCGGTGCGATCCCAGGGCACCCACAGGTGCCCACCACGTGGTTCGTGTGCCCGTCCTAGGTACCACCCGATCTCCGTGGGGGTGATTCTTCCGATCATCGCCGTCCTCCACGACCCATGCCGCCGTACAGGTCCGGTCGGACGACGGGCGCCACCTTGCGCAGCCGTGCGACACCGAGCAGCTGCTCGGCCTCTCCCCTGGAAGCCATTCCCTGGATGCGCCCCGGACCCCACCGGTCCAGCCCATATTTCACGGCGACCCCCATCACAATCACAGCGAGGAGTTCCACGACCGTCATCCACACGTGCAGGGCAAGCGGCCCAGCGGGATGCAGCAGATGCGTCAGCCCTGCTGCTGCGTCGCCTGCCAGCAGTCCAGGAAGAGCGGTGAACAGTTCATCCTGGGGAGTGAACCGCCAGCCGTTGCCCGAAACCAGGTTCGCCAGCGCCCTGGCCAGGTGAACCCCCAGGATCAACGTCATCACCACCCCCACGACGGCAGCTAAAGGGATTTCCCAGGTCATCGGGTAGGGATTCGCTCGTCGGGATCGCTGCATCAGGATGCTCCTTTCCTCGCCGCCTAAAGCACTCGACCCGTGGTCGGGTGGTCACGAGCGACGACCCCGCTTGTTCCCTGTCGGTGAACAGGTGTGGAGAGGCGGCGAAGGCGCACTCACAGGTGGGCCGCAGCGGGGCTGACGTGCACTATGGCACCGGTCAGTCGAGGCACCTGCTCGGGCAGGCGGTGTTGCACGTCGTGGGCGATCGCGTGGTCGGCGTCGATAGCGAGATCGTCAGCTACGGTGCCGTCGGCGTGCAGGGTGTGCCCGATCCACCGGACCCAGACCTTGGCTTCTGAGGCGCAGCGCGTTGGCGATGACACTGACGCTGGAGAGGGCCATGGCGGCTGCGGCGATGATGGGTGAGAGCAGGAGCCCGAAGACGGGGTAGAGGACGCCGGCGGCGATGGGGATGCCGAGGGCGTTGTAGACGAAGGCGAAGAAGAGGTTTTGGCGGATGTTCGCCATCGTCTTCTCGGAGAGGTGTCGGGCTCGCACGATGCCGGTGAGGTCGCCTTTGAGGAGGGTGACGCCGGCGCTTTCGATGGCGACGTCGGTGCCGGTGCCCATGGCGATGCCGACGTCGGCGGCGGCGAGGGCGGGGGCGTCGTTGACGCCGTCGCCGGCCATGGCTACGACGTGGCCCTGGCTGCGGAGCTTGGTCACGATGTCGCTCTTGTGGTCGGGCAGGACTTCGGCCTCGACCTGCTCGATGCCCAGGGTCGCGGCGACGGCGTGGGCGGTGACTTGGTTGTCGCCGGTGAGCATGACGACGTGGATGCCGTCCGCACGCAGTGCTTTGAGGGCGTCGGGGGTGGTGGCTTTGATGGGGTCGGCGATGGCGAAGAGTCCGGCGAGCTGATTGTCGATGCCGATGTAGATGACGGTGGCCCCGTCGCCGCGCAGTTGGTCGGCTGTTTCCCGGGCTGCGGTGCTGTCGATGCCGTGGGAGTCGAGGAAGGTGGCGCTGCCGAGGACGATCCGGTGCCCGTCGACGGTGCCTTGGGCGCCGCGACCGACGGGTGAGTCGAAGTCGGTGACGTCGGGAAGATCGAGGCCCCGGGTAGTAGCGGCTTCGACGATCGCCAGGGCCAGGGGGTGTTCGGAGGCGCGTTCGACTCCGGCGGCAAGGCGGAGCAGGTCATCTTGGGAGCGGGTGCCTGTGGCGACGATGTCGGTGACGGTGGGGCGGCCTTCGGTGAGGGTGCCGGTCTTGTCGACGACGAGGGTGTCGACTTTCTCCATCCGTTCGAGGGCTTCGGCGTTCTTGCTCAGGACGCCGAGGCTGGCGCCGCGGCCGACCCCGACCATGATCGACATGGGTGTGGCCAGTCCGAGGGCGCAGGGGCAGGCGATGATCAGGACGGTGACGGCAACGACGAGGGCGTGTGCCAGTTTGGGGTCTGGTCCGACCAGCGCCCACACGATGAACGCGATCACGGCGATGACGATGACGACGGGCACGAAGATGCCGGCGACCTTGTCGGCCATCCGCTGGATGGGCGCGCGGGAGCGTTGCGCTTCTGAGACCATGGCCACGATCCGGGCGAGCATGGTGTCGAGGCCGACCTTTTCGGCTTCCATGACCAGCGCGCCGCTGCCGTTGATGGTGCCGCCGATGACGGGGTCACCGGTGGTCTTGGTCACCGGCATCGACTCGCCGGTGACCAAGGACTCATCGACGGCCGAACGTCCGTCCACGACGGTCCCGTCGACGGGGACGGCTTCGCCCGGGCGGACGCGGAGCCGGTCGCCGAGTTGGACGGCGTCCAAGGGGACCTCTTCGTCATCGCCGCCGTCGGTGATGCGTCGGGCCGTCTTGGGGCTGAGATCGAGCAGTGACTTGATCGCTCCGGAGGTTTGCTCGCGGGCCCGCAGCTCGAGCACTTGCCCGAGCAGGACCAGGGTGGTGATGACGGTGGCGGCCTCGAAGTAGACGTCGACGGCGCCGTCGTCGCCGCGGAACGAGGCGGGGAAGATCCCTGGCGCGAGTGTCGCGACAAGGCTGAACAGCCAGGCGATGCCGGTGCCCATCGCGATCAGGGTGAACATGTTGAGGTTGAGGGTGCGGACCGAGGCCCAACCGCGGACGAAGAAGGGCCACCCGGCCCACAGCACGACCGGGGTGGCCAGCAGCAGTTGCGTCCACACCGAGACGGTGGCCGGGATCAGGTCGTGCAGCCACGGGATGAAGTGGCGGCCCATCTCGAGGATGACGA
>Ga0208823_1003446_pt1 | contig 11228 bp, 8 predicted proteins | sample AD_UKC075_MetaG_FD_184440 | JGI IMG/M metagenome (GOLD analysis project Ga0208823, IMG submission 184440) | Active sludge microbial communities of municipal wastewater-treating anaerobic digesters from USA - AD_UKC075_MetaG (SPAdes) (version 2) | ecosystem: Engineered > Bioreactor > Anaerobic >... | reverse complement strand
GCCGTCTACGCCGTGGCGACCGCCAACCTCTGGTTCGTCAACGAGCAGCGCGCCCTCGACGCGGGGTTCAAGCGCTGGCAGCCGCCGTCCGCCTAACGGTTCCGTTGGCCCGATCTGGCCCGTTGGCTGAGCTTGTCGAAGCCTGGTGATCCGGCCCACCCTGACCCGCTGGCTGAGCTTGCCGAAGCCCCTCGACCCGCTCAGCCGTATGGTCCGGCGATCAGCACTCCTCGCCCTCGCGATAGGTTGTGACCCGTGGTCGATACCGTCGAGAACGCGTCCAACACGCCCCACGACCCGCAGCCGTGGGCTGAGCTGGGTCTGAAGGCCGAGGAGTACGACCGAATCCGCGAGATCCTCGGACGCCGCCCCACCGGCTGCGAGCTGGCGATGTACTCGGTGATGTGGTCGGAGCACTGCTCCTACAAGTCATCCAAGGTGCACCTGCGCCGGTTCGGCGCCGTCGGCCACGACACCCCGCGCGGACCGCTCCTAGCCGGCATCGGCGAGCAGGCCGGCGTGGTCGACGTGGGCAACGGTCTCGCGGTCACGTTCAAGATCGAGTCCCACAACCACCCCAGCTACGTCGAGCCCTACCAGGGCGCCGCGACCGGGGTGGGCGGCATCGTCCGCGACATCCTCGCGATGGGCGCCCGCCCGATCGGCGTCATGGATCCGCTGCGCTTTGGCCCCCTGGACGCCCCCGACACGGCCCGCGTCCTGCCGGGCATCGTCGCCGGCGTCGGTGGCTACGGGAACTGCCTCGGCCTCCCCAACATCGGCGGCGAGGTCGTCTTCGACCCGACCTACTACGGCAACCCGCTGGTCAACGCGCTGTGCGTCGGCGTCCTCGGCCATGACGATCTCCAGACCAACGCGGCCGTCGGCGTCGGCAACCAGGTGATCATGTTCGGCGCCGCCACCGGCGGCGACGGCATCGGCGGGGCGTCCATTCTGGCGTCGGAGACCTTCGACGCGGACGGACCCGTGAAGCGCCCGAGCGTCCAGGTGGGCGACCCGTTCATGGAGAAGCTGCTCATCGAATGCTGCCTCGAGCTGTACGCCGCGGGCATCGTCGTCGGCATCCAGGACTTCGGCGCCGCGGGCATCTCGTGCGCGACCAGCGAGATGGCCAGCGCCGGCGTGGGCGGGATGCACGTCGAACTCGACCTCGTCGAGCTGCGCGACCCGACGCTGGCGCCCGAAGAGATCCTGATGAGCGAGAGCCAGGAGCGCATGATGGCCGTCGTCGCGCCCGGCGACGTCGAGCAGTTCATGGCGATCTGCGCCAAGTGGGACGTCCTGGCGACCGTCATCGGCGAGGTCACCGAGGGCGACCGGCTGATCATCGACTGGCACGGCCAGACGGTCGTCGACGTCGACCCCCGCACCGTCGCGGACGATGGCCCGGTGTACGAGCGCCCGTGGGCGCGTCCGTCGTGGCAGGACACGCTGCAGTCCGACACCACCGCCAAACTGCCGCGGGCGGCGTCCGACCAGGAACTCGCCGACCAGGTGCTGAGGCTCGTCGGCAGCCCGAACCAGTGCGACAAGTCCTGGATCACCGACCAGTACGACCGGTTCGTCCGCGGCAACAGCGTGCTCGCCCAGCCCGAGGACGCGGGCATGCTGCGGATCGACGAGGCGTCCGGACTGGGCATCGCCCTGGCGACCGACTGCAACGGACGCTTCGCCCTGCTGAACCCGTACTGGGGTGCGCAACTGGCCTTGTCGGAGGCGTATCGCAACGTCGCGGCGTCCGGGGCGCAGCCGGTGGCGATCACCGACTGCCTCAACTTCGGCTCGCCCGAGGACCCGGACGTGATGTGGCAGTTCCGCGAGGCGATCATCGGCCTGGTGGACGGCTGCACCGAGCTCGGCACGCCCGTCACTGGCGGCAACGTGAGCTTCTACAACTCGACCGACGGCGCCAACATCCTCCCAACCCCGGTGGTCGGCATGCTGGGCATCATCGACGATGTCGCCGACCGGACGCCGTCCGGCTTCGCGTACGCCGGCGACGCCATCGCGCTGCTCGGGACGACCCGCGACGAGCTGGACGGTTCGGCCTGGGCCGGACTGTTCGACCACCTCGGTGGCCAGCCGCCGCGTCCGGACTTCGCCGCCGAAAAGGCGCTCGCCTCCGTCCTGATCTCGGCGGCCAAGCAGCGCCTGCTGTCGTCCGCGCATGACCTCTCCGACGGCGGACTCGCGCAGGCGCTCGTCGAGTCGTGCCTGCGCCGCGGCCTCGGCGCCGCCGTGACGCTGCCCGACGGCGATGCCACGGTCGCGCTGTTCTCGGAGTCCCCGGCGCGCGCTTTGGTCTCGTTCCCGGCCTCGAGCCTGGACGCCGTCGCGCGGCTCTGCTCCGAGGCCGGGGTGCCGCTGACGCGGCTCGGCGAGGTGACCGAGTTGGACGAGATCGAGGTCGTCGGACGATTCGCCCTCGGCCTCACCGACGTGCGCGAGACCTGGGCCGCGCCGCTGCGCGCGGCCATGGCAGGGCACTGACGTGACCGGCTCGGTGTGGGGCGAGCCGAGCGAGTACGTCCCGGCGCGTGCGATCGCCGATGCCCCTGACGCGGCTGAGGACTCGCCCTCGTCGGGCCCCGAGCCGGTATCCGGGCACCGGGCTTTCGGCCTGGACGAGTCGCCCACCTCGCCGCCCACGCCCGTGTCGCAGCGGGTGCGCTCGGCGGAGACACCGACCTCTCCAGACACGCCCAGCGTCCTGATGAGCCTCACCGGACACCACATGTACCTGCGGGACGCCCCGGACGCCTTCGCGCCCACCCTGCGTCCCGAGTACTCCTGGACGCCTCAGCCGCCCGCCGCTGCAACGGCCGAGCCCGCGGCGTCCGACGATGGTCTTCGGACCACCTCCGACGAGGAGCGATGGGCGCGCGCCGCCCACTGGCTGCCCCTCGTCTCGCACTGGATCGGCCCGCTGGTCCTGCTGTTGACGCAGGGACGCCGCAGCGATCGCGTCCGGACCGAGGCGATCCACTCGCTGAACTGGGAGATCACGGTCGCTCTGCTCTTCGCCCTGGCGGTGGGAGTGTCGAGGTTCGGCGTCATCGGACCAGCGCTCGCAGTCGGGGTGGCGGTGCTGTCCGTCGGGCTGCATCTCGTGGGCGTGGTGACGACCGCGCGGGGTAGCTCGTTCCAGTACCCGCTGGCGCTGCCGATCGTCCGCTGAGCTCCTCCTCACGCCGTCGGCGAGAACCGGTAGCCCATGCCCGGTTCCGTGAGCAGGTACCGCGGCCGCTCGGGCTCTGGCTCGAGCTTGCGGCGCAGTTGGGTCATGTAGAGCCGGAGCGTGGCTGGCTGGTTCAGGTAGGCGGGGCCCCACATGTGGCCAGGTCGTCGACGATCCGCGTCAGCCGTCGCAGGGACACCGAGCGACAGGACGCCGCCGGCCACGGTCCGGCCGCGCGTGACGGCGAAGCGGCTGGCGAGGGCCTTCCACGGGGCCGTGGGGGCCCCGCCCGGAACGACGTCATGAACAGCAGGGGCCCGTGCGGACGGTCGTTCTCGTCGAGCGGCCGTGGCCGCCTCGTCGGACGGATCAGCGTGGTGGTCACCGATTCATCCGCAGCCGCACCGAACCCGGCCTGCACGTCCTGGCCGGACTCCATGCGGGATCCTTGCAACGCCGTCCGCGTCGCCCGACCGGACGCCGCGTCCTCCTCAGCCCGTCGCAATCTGGCTGGGTCTGGCGACGTCGGCGTCCCAACTGCCTTTGACGGACCACTCGGCCACGCGATTTCACCAGCGAACGCCCGTCAATCGCCCCGGTCGGCCGCAGCTAGACTCCCGTCCGTGACGCTCACGCGCGCCGCCGATGATCCGGTAGGCGACCCGAAGCCAGGCGAGGAGTGTGGCGTCTTCGGAGTCTGGGCCCCCGGTGAAGAGGTCTCCAAGCTCACCTTCTACGGCCTGTTCGCCCTCCAGCACCGCGGCCAGGAGTCGGCCGGCATGGCGGTCTCCGACGGCGACCGCATCACCGTCTACAAGGACATGGGGCTCGTGTCCCAGGTGTTCGACGAGCACGCCCTCAACTCGCTGACCGGCCACATAGCGATCGGCCACGATCGCTACTCGACCACGGGGGCGTCCGTCTGGAAGAACGCCCAGCCGACGTACCGCGCGACGGCGTCCGGCGGACTGGCGCTCGCCCACAACGGCAACCTGACGAACACCGACGAGCTCGAAGCCTGGCTGCACGAGCGCGACGCCGACGAGCCGATCGTGCCCAAGGACTCGATGGACTCGACCAACGACACCTCCCTGGTCACGGCGCTGATGGCGACGTTCGACGGCTCCACCTGGGACGCCGCCCTCGACGTGCTGCCCCGGCTGCGCGGCGCGTTCTGCTTCACGTTCATGGACCAGCACGCCCTCTACGCCGCGCGCGATCCCCACGGGATCCGTCCGTTGGTGCTCGGACGCCTCGAGCGCGGCTGGGTCGTCGCGTCCGAGACGGCGGCACTGGACATCGTGGGCGCGAGCTTCGTCCGCGAGGTCGAGCCCGGCGAGCTGATCGCGATCGACGACGGCGGCCTCCGGTCGATCCGGTTCGCGCCGGCCGACCCCAAGGGCTGCCTGTTCGAGTACGTCTACCTCGCCCGCCCCGACACGACGATCGCGCGCCGCGGCGTCCATCAGGTCCGGGTCCAGATCGGCCGGACACTCGCCTTCGAACACCCGGTGGACGCCGACATCGTCGTGGGCGTGCCCGAGTCGGGCATCCCGGCGGCGGAGGGGTACGCGGAGGCGTCCGGAATTCCGTTCAGCCGGGCCATCGTCAAGAACTCCTATGTCGGACGCACCTTTATCCAGCCGTCGCAGACCATTCGTCAGCTGGGCATCCGGCTCAAGCTCAACCCGATTCGGGACGCCATCGCCGGACGCCGCCTCGTGGTCGTCGACGACTCGATCGTCCGCGGCAACACGCAGCGGGCGCTGGTGAAGATGCTGCGTGAGGCCGGGGCTGCCGAGGTCCACGTCCGCATCTCGTCGCCGCCCGTCGAGTGGCCCTGCTTCTACGGCATCGACTTCGCCACGCGCGCCGAGCTCATCGCGCCCGGCATGACGTCCGACGAGATCTGCCGCTCGATCGGCGCCGACAGCCTCGGTTACGTCAGCCTGGACGGCCTGATGGCCTCCGTCGGGCTGCCGAAGCGACAGCTGTGCCGCGCCTGCTTCGACGGCCATTACCCCGTTCAGATTCCGGACGCCGCGGCGTCCGTCCTGCGCCTGCCGACCAGGGGAGACAGCGATGAGTGAGTCCGCGTACGCCCGAGCCGGGGTCGACATCGAGGCCGGGGACCGGGCCGTCGAGCTGATGAAGGCGCACGTCGCCCGGACGCGCCGCCCCGAGGTGCTGGGCGGACTCGGCGGCTTCGCGGGGTTCTTCGACGCATCGGCGTTCAAGAACTACGACCACCCCGTGCTCGCCACCTCGACCGACGGCGTCGGCACCAAGGTCGCCATCGCGCAGGCGCTCGACAAGCACGACACCATCGGCTTCGACCTGATCGGCATGCTGGTCGACGATCTGGTCGTCGTCGGGGCCGAGCCGCTGTTCGTGACCGACTACATCGCCTGTGGACGCGTCGTCCCCGAGCGCATCGCTGCCATCGTGGGCGGCATCGCCGGGGCCTGTGAGGTGGCCGGGGCCGCGCTGCTGGGCGGCGAGACCGCCGAGCATCCCGGCCTCTTGGCGCCCGACGAGTTCGACATGGCGGGGGCCACCACGGGCGTCGTCGAGCGGGACAAGATCCTCGGACCCGAGCGCGTCCGGCCGGGCGACGTCGTCGTCGCGCTGGCGTCCTCGGGCCTTCACTCGAACGGCTATAGCCTCGTCCGGCAGGTGCTGTTGACGGACGCCAAACTCAGCCTGGACGCCCACGTCGCCGAGCTGGGACGCACCCTCGGCGAGGAGCTGCTCGAACCCACCCGCGTCTATGCGCGCGACATCCTGGCGATGATCGCTGCCGCCGAGGTGCACGCCATCAGCCACATCACCGGCGGCGGACTGGCCAACAACCTCGTCCGCGTCCTGCCCGACGGCGTCGCCGCGACCCTGCGCCGCGACAGCTGGACGCCGGCCGCGATCTTCGACCTGGTGCAGCGGACCGGGCGCGTCAGCCAGCCCGACATCGAGGCGACGCTCAACATGGGCGTCGGCATGGCCCTGGTCCTGCCGCCCGATTCGGTGGACGCCGTGGCCCGCGTGGCGTCCGACCGTGGCCTCCACTCCTGGGTGTTGGGCGAGGTGGGACAAGCGGACGGGGCGGCGTCCGTGAGGCTCGTCGGCGAGCACGGTCGCACCTGATCGGGCACGAACTGGCGTCCGATTGCGTCCGTTCGGCGCCGAATATCGAGCTTTGTGATCGGCAAGGGGTCCGGTACCCTATGCCTCACGATTAGTTGACAGATACCCGCGGTGTTCCCGCGATGAACCAGGCAAGGGGGTCGACCCACCATGGGGCGCGGCCGTGCTAAGGCGAAGCAGACCAGAGTCGCTCGCGATCTGAAGTACCGTACTTTCTCTACGGATTTCACCTCGCTCGAGCGGGAACTTCGCGGAGATTCCACTGACACTCCCTTCGAGGAGGTCGTCGACGACGTCGATGATGACGAGGACGAAGACGACGAATACGCCGACTACGCCGACCGCTACGCGGCCGACGACGAAGACGACGACGATCTCGGACGCCGCATCGGCTGAGTCCGACTGGCGTCCCGATCTGCTCGACGGCTTCGAGCAGACGACGATCCCCCTTGGTTCGGGCACTCTGCCCGGCGAGGTCGGCCTGCGCGCCACCCTCGTCCGGCGCACTCTGGACGCCGATCCCAAGCGGGACCGGCGCGAGCGCGCGGTGATCTCGCTCCCGGGCTGGAACGACTACTTCTTCCACACCCACGTCGCGGCCTTCTTCGAGGCCCAGGGCATCACGTTCTACGCCCTAGACCCGCGCCGTTCCGGGCGCAGCCTGGGTGATCCGGCGCGCCGCGACTACGCCGGATCCCTCGGCGACCACGCCGAGGAACTGGACGCCGCGTACGAGTTCGTCTCGGCGCGGCATGCCAGTGTCGTCCTGATGGGGCACTCCACCGGCGGCCTCATCGCGGCGCTGTGGGCGTCCGATCGACCCGGGCGCCTCGCCGGCCTCGTCCTGAACTCGCCCTGGCTGGCAATGTGGGGCCCGCCCGGCTACCCGACGGCACTGCTGCCCACGCTGACTGCTCTGACGAGCCGCGACCCGCTGTGGGAGCTGCCCCTGCCCGACCCCGGCGATCGCTACGCGTCCTGCGTCCACGCGTCCGGGGCGGGGGAGTGGGACTACGACCGCGACCTCAAGGCGTCCGGACGCGTGCCCGTCCGCGCCGGCTGGCTGCGGGCGGTGCTGCTGGCCCAGCGGCGGACGGCGTCCGGGCTCGCGATCGACGCGCCGGTGTTCATGGCCGCCGGTACCCGGTCGCACCTGAGGGCCCGCGGCTACTCCGAGCGTGACCGCCGCAGCGACATCGTCCTCGACGTGGACGCCATCGCAGCCAAGGCGCCCAAGCTCGGCCGGTCGGTGACGCTCGTCCGCATCGCCGACGGCTTCCACGACCTCACGTTGTCGGTCCCGGACGCGAGGAAGGCCTACTTCGCCGAGCTGGCGCGCTGGTTGGCGGCGTACGTCCCGCCTCAAGGAAGCGCGGACCGGCGGGAGTGATCCGTGGCTGTGCTCGTCGCAGCCTCTGGCAGTCGGGGCGTCGATAGCTCAGCTCAGCCAGGTCAATGCATCCCTACGCAAGGGCCAACATGCGGTCGGCCTGCTGCACAGCTCGCTCGCCGTAGCCCGCGCCGAACAGCGAGGCGTGCACCAGCAGCGGATGCACCTGGTGCAGCCCGATCAGCATGCGCCAGTGGTCCGGCAGCCTCGTGGACGCCTCCGCGTAGGCGTCCAGGATGACGTTCAACTCCGACGAGCCGAACAGGCTGAGCATCGCCAGGTCGGTGATCCGGTGGCCGCCGTGCGCGGCAGGGTCGATGACGACGACGCCGGTCGGCGTGAAGAGCACGTTGCCCGACCACAGGTCGCCGTGGATCCGCGCCGGCGGCGCCTCGTCATCGAAGGCGCCGTCCTCGAGCGCCTCGCACAGGTGGACCAGCGAGCGGCGTCCGGCTTCGGACAGACCGGACGCCGCCAGGTACGGCTCGATCCGCCAGCGGGCGTAGAACCGGCCCCAGGAGGCCTCGGGGCGAAGCGGCAGGGGCGCGTCGCCGATGTAGCCGTCCCCGGTCCAGCCGTCCGGGCCCACGCCGAACGCGGACGCCCCGGACTCGTGCAGCGCCACCAGGGCGCGGCCGAACTCCTCGGCGGCGTGCTCCGTGGGGGTTCCGCGGGCCAGCCGCTCCAACTCGAGAAACGTGGCGCCGTGGCTCACCACCCGTGGGACGCGGACCGCGCCCGCGGCGTCCAGCCAGGCCAATCCGGCGACCTCGGCGGCGAAGAATCCCTCGGGGGCCTGCTCACGCGACTTGCGGAAGATCTCCACGGGGGCATTGTCCTCCCGTCGCGGGGAGAAAAACAGAGCGGACGCCGGGGGCGTCCGCTCTTGCTCTGTGGCCAGGACCGGGATCGAACCGGTGACCTTTCACTTTTCAGGCGAACGCTGCTACCAGCTGAGCTACCTGGCCGAAGAGAGCTTTCGCTCTCGGCGACCCCGACGGGACTCGAACCCGCGACCTCCGCCGTGACAGGGCGGCGCGCTAACCAACTGCGCTACGGGGCCATTGCTGGCCACTGGCTTTCGCCAGCCCGGAAACTATAACGTACCCGGCGCGGCGAGGTGAAATCGGCCCAGGGTGTCGTGAACTAGCCCCTGACAAGCGGCGATGCGTCGCCGAAGTGTCACCCCTGTCCAGCTAGGAGCAGGCCCCGCCGCGGAAGACGTGCAGATCGTCGCGCTCCCACGCCAGCGCGAAGCCCGGTAGGTCGGCAGAAGCACATGGTAGGCATCCGACGTGACGTCGCCCAGCCAGATCAATGTGACGCACTCGCTGTCCATCCGAGCGCGCAGGATCGGTACCTCATCGAGGGTCTTGGAACTCGCGTACAGGTGGGTTCTAGGGGCGGGGAAGACAGGCGTCCCGCAAGCCCAAGCGACGTTCTCCGGGCCGTTGGAGACCGTCGCGATGATCGTCGTCGTAACCCAAGCGACGACCTGGCGAACTCGCCTGGTGCTCACCGTTACGTGGCGCGACGGCTCGTGGCAGGGGCGGACTCCAATGGCGTTGTTGTGTCGTCGAGACGGGGGCTCGCGCCGGTGCTCGCCCTCACCGTTGATCGGCGGCATTCTGCAGGCTCGTGGGGGAGGTGGATCCCGCCGCCGTAGCCGCCTGGTCGCGGCCCACGCGCGAGCTGGCACGTCTCGCCCGGTGTTCTGGGGTGGGAATGCGAATCACCCCTCGTCGGATTGTTGGTCCGACGAGGGGTGATGCTTGGCATCCCCGACCGGATTCGAACCGGCGCTGCCGCCGTGAAAGGGCGGAGTCCTGGGCCGCTAGACGACGGGGACAGGGCCTCCCCAAGCATACGGCATCGGCGAGGCGACCTCGATCAGGGCAGGAGGCGCTTGATCACGGTCGGGCCTTCGCCGCTGCCCGTGTAGGAGTCGACCGACTGCACGACGACACCGACCTTGGTGTTGCGGGCGTGCACCATCATCCCGTTGCCGATGTAGATCGACACATGGTGCACGGGGCTGAACCAGAAGATGAGGTCGCCGGGCTGCATGTTGGCCCGGCTGACGGTCTTGCCGAGCGTCGACTGGACCGCCGACTGGTGGGGCAGGGAGATCCCGACCTGCTTGTAGGCGGCCAGAGTGAGTCCGGAGCAGTCGAAGGCATCCGGACCCTCGGCGCCCCACACATAGGCGTCCCCGACCTGGGCCTTCGCGAAGGCGACCAGCTTGGCCTGGGCCGACGTCAGCGAGCCGGTGGACACGATCGACGTGAGCGGCACCGCCGGCGCAGACAGAGCCGCGGTCGTGAAGCGGCTCGCGATCCAGGCCTTCTGACCCTGGAACAGGATCTGGGTGTACTCGGCCGTCGTCGCGCCCGTGGTGTCGACGATGGAGTTCGCGGGCAGCTTGCCCAGCACCGTCCCGTTCCGGTTGCCGTCGGAGCGCACGAAGAGGACGTCGGTCGTCCGGACCTTGCCCGCGGACGCCGTCGAGCCCGAGGTGCCACTCGACCCGGTGGACGTGGTCGTTCCACCGCGACGGAGCAGGGCCGTGTACATCCAGCGGTTCGCCCCGTCGTGGACGACCTGCGTCCAGTCGCCGGAGGTGACCCCGGTCGTCTTCACGACCGTCCCGGCAGAAAGGGTGGTGATGACGGTGGCGGTCAGGCTCGGTCCGCTCCGGACGTTCACCACGTTCGCCGTCGTCGCGGAGCCCGTCGCCTTGGACGCCGTCTTCGAGACGGCGGCGAGCGGCTCCGCGTTCGTCGAGGTCGACGCCAGGTAGGAGCGGAAGACGTAGCCCTGCTTGCCGTTGTAGGTCACGGCGATCCAGGAACCGGAGGTTGCCGTGGCCGTCACCTTGGCGCCGCCGGGCACCATGCCGATGACCGGGTAGGACGTGCCGGGTCCGGAGCGGAGGTTCACGCTGCTCGTGGCGACCATCGTCTGGGTGGCCGCGATGGCGGTGTCGACGACGATCACGCCGCCCATGGCGACGAGCGACGACGCCAGGGCAGCCCCGATCATCGAGACCTTCAACCGCTGCACGGCCTTCTTCACGCTACTTCCTTCCGATTCCCTGGATCTCGGGAGAATCGCCTTCCACTGCCACGCGAGATGCAACGCGCAAAGGTGCCGAGGAGCGAATCCGAACGTCACGCTAAACGTTTCCTGAGGATCTTGGCTATCTCTTTGTCGCAGGTTTCAGGTGGTACTAGAGACTTTGCGGTGGTTCGGCGCACTAATCACACGGGTGTTATTCGCTGGGGCATCGTTGCTTGTGGTAGCAGGTTTCAGGCTCTCCAGACGGGCTGCTCGCCTCAATCGAGGGACGCCTGCGAAACCGTGACCCGGGAGGAGCGGCATCAATAGAACACGTGTCTATGATCTGCTGGACGGGGCGCAACTCTCAGGTTGGCAGGTGTGGTGGTGGAGACTTGAGAGTTGGGATTTCCGATCGAATCGGCTAGGGGCCGACGAATC
>Ga0208823_1003441_pt1 | contig 11239 bp, 10 predicted proteins | sample AD_UKC075_MetaG_FD_184440 | JGI IMG/M metagenome (GOLD analysis project Ga0208823, IMG submission 184440) | Active sludge microbial communities of municipal wastewater-treating anaerobic digesters from USA - AD_UKC075_MetaG (SPAdes) (version 2) | ecosystem: Engineered > Bioreactor > Anaerobic >... | reverse complement strand
TGTCCCCTACCCGCTTGCAATTTTCCTGATCGGCGCGATCTGGCTCCTGTGCCTTTCTGCGAAGGAGTCTCGAGACCGTCACGTCGTTGGCGCTGGCCTGGTGGAGTACGAACGCGTGTTCAACGCGAGCTTGTGGGCATTCGGCGCCATCGCCGTACTGTCATACTTGGCGGGTGCGGACCTGTCACGAATGCTCTTCGTCGCCACGCTGCCGCTAGGCGTCACACTGCTCGCCCTTGGGCGTTGGGCCCTGCGCGCACGCCTCAATGGGAAGCGTCGCAACGGTGCGGCCATGACTCCCACCCTCATCGTGGGCACACCTCGCGACGTCGAGCGGCTGCGGCTGGACATGAACCGCCGGCGCGACGCCGGCTACCTCGTGGTGGCTGTCTGCGAGTACGGCGGGAACAACCCGGTCCAACCAGACGGCGCTCACGGGCTGCCACATGTGCCCCTCTCGAACGTCGGCACTTACGTGCGGTCTTCGGGTATTGGTGCCGTCGCCGTGTGTGGAGCCCTCCCCACACTGGAGTTGCGAGAACTCGCCTGGAGCCTTGAAGACTCGCCGGCCCAACTGATGTTCACCCCGAGGCTCACGGACGTTGCCGGTCCGCGGATCAAGATCAGCGACGTACCCGGCTTGGCTCTCGTGCACGTGGACCTTCCCCGGTTCACCGGTTGGCACCATGTCCTCAAGCGGGCCCTCGATCTCGTGCTGTCGTCAGTGGCGTTGGTCCTCCTCTCCCCCGTCATGGCAGCAGTAGCCGTGGCCATCAAAATCGGCGACGGCGGGACGGTCATCTTCCGCCAAGAGCGAGTCGGCATGGGTGGACGCCCGTTCGTCATCCACAAGTTCCGAACCATGACAGTCGACGCTGAGAGCAAGGTCGAAGAGCTGATCCGTGACGCCGGCGGGCAAGCGCTCCTCTTCAAGTTGGAGCACGACCCACGCATCACCCGGGTCGGGCACGTCCTGCGCAAGTACTCACTTGACGAACTTCCTCAGTTCTGGACGGTCCTGCGAGGTGACATGAGCATCGTTGGCCCGCGCCCCCAAGTGGCCCGGGAGGTCGCGGAGTACACCACCGCTCTGCATCGACGCCTGCTGGTGAGGCCGGGAATCACAGGGTTGTGGCAGGTCAACGGTCGAAGCAATCTGTCCGTTGAGGAGAGCGTCCGACTCGATCTTCACTACGTCGAGAACTGGTCACTCACGAGTGACCTGACAGTCATTCTGAAAACAGTCAAGGTCGTCCTGCGTCCCGACGGCGCCCATTGAACACCAGCCGCGAACCGCGCAAGGCGGTAGATACCACCAAGCGCGACCAAGCCCGGTCGCGCTTGCGATGGTTCTCCGCCATTCGACCGTTGCGTGGCCCAACAGACAGCCTTTTGGCGAACGACTACTCGGCTGGCCAACTCCTTCCACAGACGATCTATCGACGAAATGACCCAGCTCTTGACCGTCCTACGAGTCCAGACCTCCCTCGCCCCTCCGCCAAACACAACCGGCCTGGGGGTGTCAGCCTGTGTTCGGACGGCACCCTTTTCGCTGCTCCTGAAGCGAAGACTCGTGCCCCGAACGACCGTCTCCGAACGAAGCGACCCGGTAGTGGAGACCAGCCGAGTTGCGATCGATGCCGACTCCGTAAGGGCCCGGAGGTTGGTCGGGCACACCCTGCACCTCGTCCGCACGTCGAGGGCCGATGCTGGCGTAGTGGGAGGCTTCTCGTCATGGGCAACAAAGTGAAGATCCCCCGTGGTGCCCTCCGCCGCAGGAGTGCCCAATCAAGCGACCCCTTTGGCGAAGCGGTGATGCGTGTCGTTTCGTCGGGGAACTGCTCTGGATGTGGCGGGTGCACCGCCTTGAGCCCTCGAGTGAGCATGCAACTGTCCGAACAAGGATGGCTGCGGCCAACAGTGTCCCCAATCAACAACGAGACCGTGGACACGTCGCCAATCAGCACCGAGGGCGTCGACAGCGCGGCTCTGTTTCACGCCACTTGCCCTGGCGTGGGAACCAGCGCACCGCTCTCCGGCGATGCGCAATCTGACACGCTGTTTGGCCAACACCTGGGCGTCTGGGTAGGTCACGCGACTGATGCCCACATTCGTCATGAGGGCAGTAGCGGCGGCGTGCTCACCGCCTTGACGACCTGGCTAATTGAAACCGGCCAGGTCAACTCTGTGCGGGGGGCGAGGAGCAAGCAAGCTGATGCGTCTCGCACCGTCCCCGTGTCCATCACGACTCGGGACCAGGCACTCGCCTCCGCCGGGTCACGCTACGCTCCCGTATCCATGCTGGACGGGTTCGCTGTGAGCGATGACGATCGTGCCTTTGTTGGCAAACCCTGCGAAGCATCCGCCCTACGCGCTCTGCGCGCTCAGGGCGTACTACCACCGTCCGACAACTTGATTCTCTCGTTCTTTTGCGCCGGCACCCCAAGTCAACGAGCCACAGACAGGCTGACGCAACTGGTGGCGGGGCAACCCGCCACTCAAGTCGACTCCATACGATACCGGGGGCGTGGGTGGCCAGGCGCTTTTGGCGTAGTCGACGATGAGGGCTACGAATCACAAATGTCGTACGAGGAATCCTGGGGTCAGCACCTGGGTAGAGACCTCCAATGGCGGTGCAAAGTATGTCCCGATGGCGTAGGGGAAGCATCGGACATCGCGGTAGGCGATTTCTGGTTTGGTGATCAGGCTGGTTACCCCAAATTCCTCGATGCCCCCGGCCGTTCCGTAATAATTGCCAGAACAAGTAGGGGCCTAGCCGCCATAAGATCCGCCGCCGCTGAGGGCGTCATACTCGTTGAAACAATGGACTTGGCCGCCTTAGCAAAGGTCCAGCCACTGCAGGTCGAAAGGCGCAGCGCGCTAGCCGGTAGACTCGCTGGAAGACTCCTTTCTGGAAAACGCATCCCCAAATATCACGGGTACAGCCTGTTAACCCTCGCCCTTCGCAACCCGCTGGCAACCTTGCGAGCCGCCTTCGGAACATGGCTCCGGTCAGTTCGAGGAGCGGGCCGTGAGTAACGAGATGAAAAGCACATGGATGGGTCGCTCAGTATCCCGAAGCTATCACCGACTGCCATTTCGCAATCACGTGCTCGGCTGGGTCGTCCGCAGAGAGGGTGGCCAGTTCCGTTCTGAGACTCTCAGGAGCGTATTGCGTGACGTATACGACATTGAGGTCGGTCCACACTCATATGGGTCACTGCTGGATCCGGGAATGTGCGACCGGCAGACACGAATTGGAGCCTTTGTATCGATTGGACCTAACGTACGGAGGTTTGGCGCAGCACACCCGATCTCAGCCATTTCCATGCACCCATACTGGTATAACGCCGACCTTGGATACGTGGATAAAGCGCAAGACGTGGAGCGAACACAATGCCACATAGAGGACGAGGTCTGGATAGGAGCGAACGTCACAATCCTACCGGGCTGCGGTCGAATTGGGATTGGTGCGGTCGTGGGCGCGGGCTCAATCGTGACACGTGACGTCCCCGAATTCTCTATTGTCGCAGGTAATCCTGCACGAGTCATCGGAGTGCGGTTGACTAGCGCTCAAAGGCGAACGCTAAAGGAACCAACTACTGAGGACCCTACCGCGCGCCGGAGTCGCGATTTAGCCCAGCATGGTGATCAATGAGGATCCCGTTGATCCGAGTAGGAATGAGCCTGTCAATCCCAGACACTCCAGGCCTCATCTTGCTTGCGAACCTACTGGTGGGATTCTTTGGCCTATTATCCGTGCCACTCATAACGAACAGCGTTGGACCCACAGGACGAGGGATCACTGCGTCCGCGGTAGTCCTTTTTGGCGTGGTGCCCATTCTGCTTGCGTTCGGTATGCCGCTCGCTATCCGACGACGCGTCATCCACGAGCGGCAAGACCCCGTCGTACGTGCATACCGCGACCTGACTGCCTGCACGCTGATTCCCGCAGTCTTTGCGGGCATCCTCCTGGTGGGATCGCTCTTCAGACATCAAGATCGACTTCTGCAGAGCCTCGTCCTCGCTGGCATAGTAGCCGCCCCGCTCACGGTGAGTTGGATGGGCGATGCAAGCGTTCTCGTCTCTCATGGTCGGTATCGACGAGTCTTTGCCATGCGCATCGCCCCATCACTAATCGTGCTCACGATACTCTTCTTCGGATGGCTCGCAAACCTTCTCACTGTCGAAATGATTCTCCTCGCCCAAATCATTGGGACCATGACGACGTTCGCGCTAGGGTTGGCTCTTGTCCGGGTCAGTTGGTTGGGTCCAAGAGCGTCCAGGCGATCCATCGCTCGCGAAGGAACGAAGTATGCGGGCGCAGCTATAGCCGAGGCAGCATCCTACAGACTGGACCAGGCACTATTGTTGCCCCTGATAGGTGCGTACCAGACAGGGCTGTACTCCGTCGCTGTCAGCATTGCCTCAGTTCCCGATGCCGTGGGCCAGGCCCTTGGCGCACCAAACTATAGACGAATGGGCGCAGAGAAGGACGAATTCAAGAGGCGTTCGCTCGCTGCGGACGCTGCAGCCTCAGCTGCCTCCATGGCGTGCGTTGTCGCAACACTCGTGGGAATCCTCGCAATCCCGACACTCGCTGCAGTTTTCGGCGAAACCTTTGCCTCTGCCCGTATCGCATTGGCAATCGTCTTGGTGGCTTCGGTCATTCTCGTAGTCGGCCGCGTCCTGGCACTTGGCCTCGCTGCAGAGGGTCGCGGGCAAATAATAACTTTGGCGCAAGTAGCGGGGCTTCTGACGGGCCTGGTGCTCCTCTACCCCCTGGCTCGGCAGTGGGGAGCCTCGGGCGCCGCAGTGGCCGCATCGATTGGGTATGCAGTCACGACAGTTATCGTCCTGAGGGCTGCCCGTGTTCCGCTTCGAAGGCTAGCTCCACACCGTGAAGGCCTGCGACGCGCGTTCCTCACTCTTCGAGCGCGCTAACACATCGAAACACGAGGCGAAAGGATGCCAACCATTTTGCGCGAATATCTAAGGGGCGTACAGCTACTTGCGGCCTTCATCGTCGGGCGTCTCCCCGCGCACGCTTTCCGTCTCGCGTTCTATCGTCACATTCTGCGCATGCGGATTGGGCCAAATACGTCCGTGCATTGGCGGGCCGTTCTCCGCGGCCCCGAGGGTGTGCAAATAGGATCAAATACAATAGTGGGAAACGATGTCTTCTTGGATGGCCGTCGATGCATTCGGATCGGCTCGAACGTCAATATTGGCGGGCATGTATTCATTCATACCATGGAGCATGACCCTCAGGATCGACTCTTCGCTGCCACAGGGGGACCCGTTGAGATATGCGACTACGCCTACATCGCATCGCATGTCGTAATACTTCCCGGAGTGCGAATTGGTCGGGGCGCTGTAGTGGCCGCTGGCGCGGTTGTCGTTGCCGACGTCCAAGATTATGAAATCGTTGGCGGGGTGCCCGCTCGCCCGATTGGGGTGCGATCGCCAGACCTAGAATACGTCCTAAAATACCACCACCCATTCCAATAGAACTCTGGTGCGCCGTGAAGATACTCGTTCTGTGGTCGGATCCAGAAGCGCCGAACTTAGGCGTTCAGGCTTTAGCCAATGGCGCTCGCTTGCTCGCGCAGGCATCTTACCCTAATGCAGACGTTGAATACGCCACTTTTGGGGGGAGCCCTGAGGCGTACAGTCTCGGTGCCCGTATGTGTCTACGCGACGCGACACGCGTAGACCCAGCGCTCAGGAACCAACTGAGCCAGTATGACCTTGTTCTGGACACGGGCGCTGGGGACAGCTTCACAGATATCTATGGGCATCGGCGGCTAGCCACCATCCTTTACGTCCGCCAAGCGGCACGGCGGCTGGGTATTCCGGTCGTCATTGCACCGCAGACAATTGGTCCCTTTCGATCTCGGGTGGCGAGACACCTCGCAGCGCGATCTCTTCAGTCCGCTGACCTGGTCCTCACTCGTGACTCCGTCAGCGCCTCGTTGGTCCACTCCTGGGGGATTTCCAACGTGGTGGAATCATCCGATCTGGTATTTGCCTTGGGCACCGAGAAACCCTACGGAGATCATGACATCATACTCAATGTCTCGGGATTGCTCTGGCATGAGAACCCCCATGTGAACCATGTCCACTACAGAGCATCCATCACCACACTCGTTCGAGGGCTGCAGGAACGCGGGCGCCGAGTGACGGCGTTGCCCCACGTGCTCTCCAACAGTTCCGTAGACGACGACTCAGCGATTCTGCCCGATGTAGCGACAATTGCAAACGAAGTCGCCACCCCGAATGATCTACGCGAAGCTCGGGCGATCATTGGGGGCGCGCAACTGGTGATTGGGGCGCGCATGCACGCCTGCCTCAACTCTCTCTCACAAGGAGTCCCGGCTATACCCTGGGCCTATTCCAGAAAGTTCACCCCCCTCTTGGCAGATCTGGGTTGGGCAAACGTCGTCGAACTGCAGAGCGCTCAGGGAGAACCGGCGGTCGAGACTCTTGCACTGATTGATGGTTTCGGACCTCAAATGTCAGGGTTAGCGGGAGATGTTCGTAAAGCCGGCGTACTTCGCCTATCCCGAGCACAAGCCGCTCTGAGCAGTCTCAAGATATTGACCGGCGAGTCCAAGGGTCCCGTTCGTGGATAGAGCACTCCGATTTTGGGCCGCTCACGCCGGCACCCCGCCATATCAAGCCATTCGGTACCCTCGATATGCGAGCGATCTCGTCTACATATCCGCTTGGCGGGCCTGGATGCTTTCAGACTCGCCAAAGTCTCTCTATGGGAGGACGTAGCATGGCCTTGCCTAAGTCTCATGATTCTGGACGCACAAATGTCTAGTCGAGACGCGACTCAGGAAGGGGATCCATCGCGGCGTACCAAAAGGATGCCCAGTGATTCCGTCACATGCGGGGATCGTGAAACGATCTCAATCGTCATCGTCACATTTCAGAGCCTTCGCCTCGTTGACGACTGCCTTAAATCACTCATGGCGCACGGCCCAAAGCTTCTCGATGCTTCCGTGCATGTCGTGGACAATGCAAGTTCAGATGGTACGATTGCTCATATTCGAGCGCACTTTCCATGGGTGAACATATATCCACGGTCGACCAACGACGGCTTCTCAGTTGCAAACAACGCTGCTCTTCGCGAGATTCGTGATGATTTCGTGCTGATCCTAAACCCCGACACGCGATTCGAAAGCAATGCCATAGATCCGTTGTATGAGCGGCTCAGGGCCGATGCCTCGGTAGGCATGATCGGGTGCCGCCTGCTTCAAGAGGACGGAACCTTCGATCATGCGGCCAAGAGGACATTCCCCTCACCCACCAGCGCCATGACGCACGCGCTGCCATCAAGGCTCGGCATTTCTAGCACTTACACGGCACCCGATGTTGCTGAAACTGGGTCCGGGTATGTTGATGCCATCAACGGTGCTTTTATGTTCATCAAACGGGAAGCTCTTGATGCAGTCGGTCTGTTCGATGAGGCCTACTGGATGTACGGCGAGGATCTCGATCTGGCTAAGCGCTTTCAACTCGCGTCATGGCGTGTTTGGTACGAAGGATCCGTTTCGGTACGCCATGTCAAGGGCGGAGTGTCCGGTAAGTGGCGCCGGACGGGGCTCAATTATCAGTTCCACAAGAGCATGGCGATCTATTATCGGAAGTTCCATTCCGGTAGGTCCGTTATTGTTGACACAACGGTGTACGTTGGGATCGCCGTCAAGTTCTTTGTGAGTGCGATCATATCGGTTTCTCGGCGCAGAATTCCTCTATTGGCTCCGGTCGCGTCCAGCGGGAGTTCTCGAAAGGACGAGATATACTAATGGCAAATGACGAGGGTCGGCACATCGCTCTCATCCTAACGGTGCTCAATGAACGAGGCTCAATAGAGCACCTGCTTGAGAGCATTGCGAATCAGACTCGGCTGCCTGACGAGCTCGTTGTCACGGACGCCGGTTCAACGGACGGCACTATGGAAGCTCTGCGAGAGTGGAACCCACCCGGCGCAGTGTCGCTCCGATTGATGGTCAGGCCTGGCGTATCAATTTCAGAAGGCCGCAATTTGGCAATATCTGCAGCCACGTGTGAGATTATTGCCGTAACAGATGCTGGGACTAGCTTCGGGCCGCGATGGCTCGAGGACATCACGCGTTCCCTTGTAGATCGTAAGGCCGATGTTGTGGGTGGATTCTTTGAGCCGGGGGGCAGCCGTCCATTTCAGCGCTTCTTAGGTGCCGTAACCACTCCCGTGTTGAGTGAGATTGAGCCAGAACAATTCCTTCCCTCAAGTCGCTCTATCGCGTTTACACAGCAAGCATGGGCAAGCGTGGGCGGCTATCCTGAGTGGCTTGACTACTGTGAGGATCTCGTGTTTGATTTGGACCTGAAAGCAAACGGAGCAGTCTTTGCCTTCGCTCCAAGCGCCATTGTTGCTTGGGATGCTCGTCCCGGCTGGATTGCGTTCTTTCGTCAATACTATCGATACGCCCGGGGAGACGGCAAGGCCTCCCTGTGGCCAAAGCGACATTTGGTTCGATACGCCTCGTATTGTTGCGGGGCTGTGCTGTTTGTTGCGGCTCAAAGGCACCCTATATGGTACGGCGTGCTGTCGGTTGGTGGCATGGCGTACATGAGCCGCTACGTAAGAAGGCTGGCGGCGCGCTGGGAGGACTTGGACAGTGAGGTGCGGCGACTCGCTCCTGCTCTGCCTCTGGTTATGGTTACTGGAGACATAGCGAAGATGGCCGGGTATGGGGTCGGCATTGCTTGGCGACGGCGCAGGCGTGGGAGTATCTGAGATGAGTGAGGATCCTGGGGACATCGGTTGCGTCGTTGTTCATCACAACTCGCTAGCGACGCTCTGGCAAACAGTTGCGTCGCTTATAGGGGCCGGTGGCCGAGTGGATCGAATACTTGTTGTGGACAACAGTGGGATAGATCTGGTTGTGCCTTCTGAACTTGCTGGTCTCCACGTACTAAGCACAGCGAATCGCGGATACGGATCTGCTGTAAATGAGGGTGTGCGGCGCCTTCAGGAGCTTGGTGGATCACAGTACGTTCTCGTGGTCACGCACGAAGTCACCGTGGTCCAGGGATTGTTGACCGACCTGGCCGCCAGGCTTGCGGCGGATCCGACGCTGGCCGTCGTTGGTCCAGCGTTGATGAACGCGGACACTGGTGATGTTTGGTCTCTTGGTGGGGTGGTCGCTCCCCTTTCAGGCGCTCCGGGCCACCGTGGATATGGCTGGACCCGAGCTCAGGTGCCAGCCAGCACGTTGCTTCCATCGGCGTGGCTTGACGGATCCTTCTGCATGTATCGCGACGGTGTTCTGGAGAGTTTCCAATTCGACGAGAATTATTTCATGTACTTCGAGGAAACAGACCTCCACTGCCGGCTCGCCAAGGAGGGTTATGGGATAGCGTGCGACACGAGTGTCATAGCCAGCCAGTCTTCCAATGGGGTCCCGGACTACTTCCTCGGGAGAAACAGCCGCATGTTCATGCGAGTTCACGGCTGGGGCCCTCAAAAGCTCTTTACCCCAATGTTGCTGGTGGCGAAGAGGATTTTGAACAATCTCTTGGTCCACGGGGGGTCCTTGGATGACCTTCTTAGGGGGTGGAGAGATGGCGCACAAAGGCGAGGCTGATGCCGGTGGGAGTAGGATCTGGGTGAACCATCGGGGGCTGCTCCTTGTGTGCTTCTCAGTCACCGTTTTGGGCGCCTATTTTCCGTTTGTCCTCGCTGGACATGTACCAATGAGACTATTCATGATTGCCTCCGCGCTTGTGTGCATCTCGCAAATGCCGCGCACAGTGGGGGTTGCGGGCATGCGCTTCAATTTCTTCTTCGCCCTGACGTTCATCGTGTTCGCGTTGATCACCACGTCGCTGGTTCGCCTTGATGTCGCGGCGGCCTCGTTCGCCATGAACCTCGAAAGGTGGTTCATTCTCAGTCCATTGTTCTTTTGGCTTGGCCTTCGAATTTCTGCAAGTCGCGCAGTGCGCGACTTTATGCATGCGTATCTGGCGGTATCGTTGGTGGTTGCGCTTCTCGCAATTGTTGAGTGGGGGTTGAATGGTTCGATATTCGGTCGCGATGACCTATTCGAGTATCTCACTAGATCGGATCGAGGGCGCGCAGTTCTGGGCTCCGACCACCCGCTTGTGTTGGGGCTTCTGCTGGCCGCTTCTATACCAACGATCAGTGTCTTGAGGAGCAGGTGGCAAGTTCTGGTAGCCTTTGCTCTTCTGATTGGCGGGGTCTATGCCACGGGGAGTCGGGGGCCACTGGTCATTTCGCTTGTTGCCGGCGCCTGCCTGATCATTTTGCGTCATCCGAAGTGGCGTGAAAGTCTGTCGGGGCCGCTCAAGTTTGTAATTATTGCTGGATTCTTGGTTCTGAGTTACTTTGCCGCCTTTGTTTGGTCTTCCGAGATAGTAGGATCCTCTGGTTATGACTACAGTTCGGGCTACCGAGAGGCTCTCTATTCACTGTTGCCGCAGATATTGACTGACTTTCCCTTTGGCGCGGGCTTCGGAGACTTGCCGACCGGGGTTTATACGATCAGCTCTGATTTTTTGGGTCTGCGAGACGTTTCCCGGACCATTGACTCTGAGGTTGTGTATCTAGCCCTTCAGGCCGGTTTGTTTGGAGTTGGCATCTATTTGGCGGCCATCTGGATCAGTGCGCGGGCCTTTCGTTTCGACGCGACCGTGGCGATTTTTGCACTCACTTTTGGCCTCGGAGGCCTGTTCTTGGCGCTGCACGCGTGGGACTCCGTCGGGCCGATATGGCTCTTGGCGGTTGGGCTGAGCGCCGGCGTCGCAAGCCCACGGCGGTTCAGAGCGATTGACCCCGTCCGGCCCGCCGCCGGAGACTATTGTGATTCTGGTTCGAAACGAAAGACCCATAAGGGGCCTACAGTTGAGGGGACTGCGGCGTGGTGAGCCGGGTAGCCCAGGTGTCGGTTGGGGGTCCGAAGCCAACCGACTCTTGCCGCCGGGTTTGTCACTTAGGTGGCAGCGTCCGTTGACTTGTCGCAGTCAGGGCGAGTCTCGAGCGGGCTGGAGCGCGCTACGAACGCCATGTGGACCGTGACGTCGTGCCACTCTGATGCCGATCCGGTAGAATTTGTCTTGACGTCAAGATAACCGCCACCACCGAGGAGCAACGAGGCACCCATGGCAACGATCTTCTACACCCTCACCGACGAGGCCCCGATGCTGGCCACGTACTCGTTCCTGC
>Ga0208823_1003439_pt1 | contig 11241 bp, 6 predicted proteins | sample AD_UKC075_MetaG_FD_184440 | JGI IMG/M metagenome (GOLD analysis project Ga0208823, IMG submission 184440) | Active sludge microbial communities of municipal wastewater-treating anaerobic digesters from USA - AD_UKC075_MetaG (SPAdes) (version 2) | ecosystem: Engineered > Bioreactor > Anaerobic >... | reverse complement strand
ATTCGATCGCCGCGTTAATAAAGTCTTCTTGCGTCGATAAAACGCCGACGTTAACGACGTTATAACCGGCGTTTTCCAACGTGAATTCAATAATACGGTTGCCTACGGCATGGACATCGGCGCCGATGACGCCAATGACGATTGACTCCATGATCTTGCTCTGTTTACCTCCGTTTGCGATGATGCATACCTGATATATTATATAATAAAAACGCTTTAGTGACAAGTGATTATGGTAAAAAGTCGAATAAGGAAAAAAGCCATGACAAAAGCGCGTTTCGTCATGGCTTTGCGTGTTTTATTGATGACGGCGGCGCCGACAATAAAGGACGACGAGCCCAAGCGCGCTCAGTCCGAAAACAGCGGTGATCCCGCCAAAACAGCCTTTTTTCTTCGGTTCCGGTTCGGGCGTTTCTTCCACTTTCACCGTGACCGTGATCGATGCGGACACATCTGGCTGGCCGGCAAGCTTCGCGGTGATCGTGGCCTCGCCTGCGGCGACGGCGGTGATCTTACCATTGGCATCGACGGTCGCTACCGCTTCGTTTGAGGACTCGTAGATGATTGTCACCTCAAGGTTCGGGGTGACCGTCACGGTCGGGGTATTCGTGTCTCCGGGTTTGAGTTCGAGCTTGTTCGAAGGATATGCGAGCGTGAACTCCACATCTTCCCCGTATTCGACCGTATCCGTAAAGACGACATCGTCGTCGACGTCGATCGCCTCGAGCGTGATCTCGTTCAAACGATATGGATTAAGGTCGCTGATCGGACACTCGGTCGCGTCCGGATCCAGTTCGATGAAGAGTTCGCCGTTGACGAGCACGCGGTATTTCTTGATCCGATTGTTTTGTAAAAGCGCGAACCAGGTCAGGGTCGGCTCTTCCCCGGATGTATCCAACTCGACATTGTCGATCCGACCGTAGGAAGGTTTCGGCGTTTGCAGGGTGATTTCCCGTTCAGCCGTCGTTCCGTCCTTGAAATCGACGGTCAAGGTATACTTGTAATTTTGATTCGGCTCAAGGCCGGTGATCGTCATGTAGTTGCCAAGGCGGTTAGAATAGAGATAATCGTGACCGATCGTCTCGCCTTCATCGGTGGTCAGTTTGACGGAGTTGACATGTCCGTACCATTTGTTTCCCCAGTAGAAGATCGCCTTCGTCGGATCCTTCTCATCCAGGGTTAGGGTGATGCTGTTAAGATAGCTTTCCTTCTCGAAGCCGGTGGCCGGCAGCGGTGAACGTTTCGCCGGAATCGTCGCTTCGTCAAGATAGAAACCGTTGATGTTGACGGTGCGCATGTAAAGTTGGCTCGAAGTCACCTGGAAGATCGTGACCGTCGGTTCCGTCGCAAACTTCGCCTCAAACCATGTCGTGTTCATACCGCCGGTAGTTCCGGCTTTCGGTCCGGAATAGCCGCCTTCAAGATAGATCGTTCCCTTGTCCGGGTCGGTCGAGGGCGAGAAATCGTAAATCGGCTTCGTCCGGAAATACACGTGGCTGTGTCCGGTCATGACGATGTCGACGCCGTACTTATCGAAGAGTTCCAGCCAGCGCGCTTTGGCGTTGTCGCGTTTCGGCGGCATCCCGATTCCGGTATGCATGTAAACGGTGATGTATTGCGCGTGGTTGGTGCGCATTACTTCCTCGAACCAATCCATCTGCTCCTGACGGCGGGCGACGTTAACGGTTTCCGCCTCGCTGTCAACGACAACATACAAGACGTTGTTATACTTGAAGTAATAAGACGACCCGAGAACGTTCGGCGCGCCGTTGGCGGGATAGTTGGTAAAGGCGTTCATAAACGCGTTGGAATACACGTTGGCGCCGATGGCGTCATAGTATTCATGGTTGCCCGCAGCAAACGCGTACGGCATTTCCTTAAGACAGGGTTGGTTAAACAGCCAATTCCAATAATTCATATCCCCGCCGCGGTCAACGATATCGCCCGTTACGACGCTGAAGCGGATATCGGGATCCACCTCCAAAGCCTTGTAAACGAGGTTGTTGAAAGTGCGGGCGGTGCTATCGCTGAAGAATTGGGGGTCGGTGAAAAACAGGAAACTAAACGGTTCGACATTCCCCCCGGTCCAGAAATAAGAGGGCTCGCTGAAAGTGGTTTTACCAACGCGGTATTTATACTTGGTGTTGGGATCAAGATCTTTCAACGATACCGTGCATCGGTTGCGCTCGGTAAACCCGATTGTACGGAAAATCTTGCCTCTTTCGTGGATTTCCTCAGGCAGCGAGAAAGGCTTGCACTCGCCGTCTACCCGGACGGCGTTGTTCCAGCCTTCCTCGTCGGCGGGAGCGTATTGGACAAACGTCCCTTCGACGTCCGAATGCCAACTAATGTTCATTTCCGTTGACATGTCTTCGCCGGGGCTGGTAAAAACAAAGTACGATTCCTTGACGGCCGCGTTTAACCCGACCGGGAAAACCAAGGTTAAAAGCAAGACAGAAACCAACGAGATTAACGTGAATGCTGAAAATTTCTTCATACTTCCTCCATCTAATATAGTTACTCGGCTTTAAGATTTATGTTTTCCGCGCCTGCGGAGAAGCGCGGCGATGCCCAGGCACCCCAAACCGGCTATTGCGGAAAAACCGCCAAAACAGCCTTTTTTCTTCGGGGCGTCGCCCGGTTTTTCTTTTGCCTCAACAACTTCAACCGCGATAGCGCAGGTAACATCAGGTTTTTCCGCTATTTTTACGGTAATAGTCGCCGTACCGGGGGCGACGGCTGTTATTTCCCCGTCAGCGCTGACAATCGCGACTTCCGGGTCGGACGACTCAAAAACAAGCGTCACGTCTCTTTCCGGTTCGACAACGACGGACGGGCGCTTCGACTCGCCGGGTTCGAGCTCAATTTCGATGTCCGGACAAGTGATCGTGAAAGTCACGTCCTCGCCGTACTCGACCGATTCTCGATAGACGACGTCGCCGAATTTGTCGACAGCCTCCAGGGTGATCACGTTCAGACGGAATGGATCAAGGCCGCCGATGTCGCATGACGTCGCGGCGGGGCCGAGTTCCTCGACCAATTCGTCATTTGCCAGGACGCGGAATTTTTCAATTTGATCGTTTTCCAAAAACGCAAGCCAATTTAAAACGGGGGTCGCGCCGGAAATGTCCAGATTGAGATTCTCGATTCTCCCGTATGAAAGCTTGGTAAGCAGGTTAATCTCCCGCTCAGCTGTCGTCCCGTCCTTAAACTCGACTTTTAAAGTATATTGGTATGTTCTATTAGGTTCTAGATCGGTTATTTGTATCGTGTTGCCTAGCTTGTTGGTATCAAAATACTCGTGACCGATCACTTCTCCGTCCTCGCCGTGCAGGCGGGCGGAATTAACATGACCGTACCATTGATTCCCCCAGTAAAAGACCGCTTTCGTCGGGTCCTTGGAGTCCAGGGTCAACTTGACGCTGTCAAGATAGCTTTCTTTCGCGAAACCTGAGGCCGGATGCGGCGAGCGCTTGGCCGGTAGCGTCACCTCGTCAAGATACTGGCCGGAAGTTCCAATGGTAATAAGTTTCAACCCGTCGATGCCGACCTGAAAGATCGACACCGAGCTTTGCCGGGCAAATTCCTTCTCAAAAAGTTCTTTATATTTGTTGTTTCCCTCGTATTGTAAATCATAGTACTTCGCGCCGGCGGAACCGCTGATCATGTATGTCGTTCCCCGGTAATCCACGGTCGACGCCTCGCCCTCATAAATCCGCGTCGTGCGCCGGTAAATATGGTCGTGACCGGTCAAGACCAAATCGACGCCGTATTTATCGAAAAGTCCCTGCCAATCGGCGCGAAGGCCGGCGGAAACCGAACCATAAATGCCGCCGTAAAAGCTGCGGTGCATGAAAACGACGATATATTGGGCGTGGTTGCTTTTCATCACGTTCTCAAACCACGTCTTTTGCGCGGTTTTGTTTGCGGCGCTGTTAACAGCCGCCTCGCTGTCAATCGAGACAAACAGGACGTTGTTATACTTAAAATAATAACTGGACCCCAAAACGCCTTCGGCGCCGTTTTCGGGATTATTGAAAAAACCTTTATAATAGGTATTATCGAAGAAAACGGGGGTTGGTGACGCGTCGTAATACTCGTGATTCCCGGGCGCGACCGCGAACGGCATCAATCGCAGGCTCGACTGCCGGAACAAAATATTCCATTGCTCGATTTTCCCGCCCCTGTCCACTAAATCGCCGGATACGACGCTGAAACGGATATCGGGATCGATTTCCAGGGCTTTTTGAACGAGATTATTGAAAATCGACGCTCCGCTATCATTCGCGTACTGCGGGTCGGTGAAAGCCAAAAAACTAAAAGGCTCGACGCCGGACCCAGTCTTAAAATAATAGGTGTCCGAAAAGGAAGGATCGCGCCCGACCCGGTACTTATACTCGGTGTCAGGCTCTAAACCGGTTAAATTAACCTTTAAATGATAACGCGGGGTAAAACCGTCCGATATCACGGTTTTGCTTCCAAATTGTTGGCTTTCGGGAACCGAAAACTCCTCCGACATACCGAGAACAAGACGCGCGTCTTTCCAATCGGTATCGCTTGCTTTCGTGTATTGGACAAAAGATATTTTATCGTCCGAATGCCAACTAATATTCATTTCCGTCCTCATGTCCTCGCCGGGGTTGGTCATGACGTTATAACCCTGACCGATGGTCCCGCGCGCGGTAACCGAACTAAAAATCAATATAAAAATAACGAAAATAGAATAAAAGAATCCTTTCTTCATATCAAACTCCTTTATATCAAACTCCTTTTTCATTAAATATTATATCAAAACGGTTGATAAAAAACCAGCATATATTGACAATTGGTAGAATTAGGGTCAATATTATCAAGGAAAATTTCCAATAAAACCGAATAAAAACGCGCAAATATTTATAATTGGTAAAAATAGTGATATAATAGATAGGGAGACTATTATGAACAAACATATTCGCTTTAACGATGAAGTAAAGAAAGCGATTCTAAGCAAAAAACCGCTTGTCGCGCTGGAATCGACGATTATCGCCCACGGCATGCCTTTCCCGCAAAATATCGCCATGGCCAATCATGTCGAGGCGATCGTGCGGGAATGCGGCGCCGCCCCGGCGACTATCGCCGTCATCGGCGGCGAGATCCGCGTCGGTTGCGACGACGACGCGCTCGAATATCTCGGCAAATCCGGGCGCGAGATTCCCAAAGCCGGGAAAAGGGATCTGCCGTATTTGATCGCGAAAAAGATGGACGGCGCCACTACCGTGGGCGCGACCGCTTATATCGCCGCCATGGTCGGAATTCCCGTTTTCGCGACCGGCGGTATCGGCGGCGTTCATCGCGACGCCGAGAAAACATTCGACATCTCCAACGACCTGGAGGTGATCGCCGAATGCAACATCGCCGTCGTTTCCGCCGGCGCCAAGGCGATTCTTGATCTCCCGCGAACGCTCGAATATCTCGAGACCAAGGGCGTCGAGGTAATCGGTTACCGAACCGATTTTTTCCCCGCGTTTTATACCGCGAAAAGCCCGCACCGCGTTAATCACCGTCTTAACACCCCGAAAGAAATCGCCGGGTATCTTTCGGTCAAAAACGAGCTCGGGATTAAAAGCGGCGTGTTGATCGCCAACCCGATTCCGGAGGAATTGGAACTGAAAAACGAAGAGATTGACGCGAAAATCGCGGAAGCCGTGAAGACAGCCCGCGAGGAAAACATTACCGGCAAGGACCTTACGCCCTATCTCTTGTTTAAAATAAAGGAACTGACGGCCGGGCGGAGCCTTGACGCCAATATCGTCCTCGTGTATAATAACGCCTACCTGGCGGCGACGATAGCGAAAGAATTAAAAGAAAACGAAAAAGAGCCTAAGATTTAAAGACACATCTCTTAGGCTCTCGTTTATATTTGTAATATATTATACCCAGGAAGCCGTTATTAGATATGTGAAACCACAGGCCCACACGGTGGAAATCTCTTGTTGCATACCTTCGGGATTCTTGCTTTCGAGCAAGCTTTCGACGCCCGGTATGCCTCAATTTCCCATATCTTCTTTGTTCGGTTCGCATATATTAAAAAGGCGAACTTCCCAGGCATTTATATTATAAATCAACGCGTATCGTTTGTCAAGGCGTCAATATCTGGCATGTCTTTGCGGACGTGGAAACGGTCGATTTCCGCTTCGAAGACCTTTCTTAACATAAAAACGGCGTACAGGTTAAAAATCCCCAAAACAATTATTCCGGTGTCAACGATATGAAAGATCGATTTCGTCGAGTTGTTGACCCCGATTATTATTCCCGCGAGGAAAAGACACTTATACAACAAAAGATAAGGTTTCTTTTTCCTTTTCTTATTAATCAGGTAATACATATTGCTTTCGCCCAAATAAAACTGGCTGACGAACGTCGCGATCGCGAAAGTAAAGAGAAAGAAAAACGCCAAGTATTTCCCGAGTTTTCCGAGCATTTCCTGAAAAACGTGGACGATTAAATCGCAACCGGTAAAAGAGCCCGGGTTAACGTCGTACAGGAGAATAACGAGCCCCATCAGCGTGCAAAGGAAAACCGTGTCGACAAAAATCCCGACGACGCAGATATAACCCTGCTGTAACGGGTAATCGACCTCGGCCATCGCGCTGATCGACGGCATCGTTCCCAGTCCCGCCTCGTTGGAAAAGAGACTCCGCTTAAAACCGACGACGAGACAGGAACCGAACGCGCCCGCAAGCAAAGCCGGGATCCGGAACGCTTCCCGGAATACTTTCCCGAAAATCGCCGGCAAATACGCGATATTGCATAGCAAAATCATGACGGTAACGGCGATAAACCCGATTGCCATCACCGGAACAATCCGCTCGCAAAACGAGACGATTCTTTTCGTTCCCCGAAAAATCACGAAATAGGTAAAGACGAATAGGCCGATTAAAATCAGAAAGCGATCAATCCCGAAAGCAAGCCGTAAAGACTCGCTCACGGTATTCACCTGAATCGGTTGGAAAAAGATCGTGTTCGACAAAACCAAGCATATGGAAAAGACGAGCGCCAAGGGAGCGTTGTTTATCCCTTTTTTTATATAAAAACAAGCGCCGCCCCGGTATTCCCCGGCGATTTTTTCCTTAAATACCTGCGCGAGAGTGTTTTCCGCGAGCGAGAAAATCGACGAGAAAACGGCGAACACCCACATCCAGAACAAGGCCCCGGCGCCCCCGTAGATTACGGCGGTCGAGATCCCGACGATATTGCCGGTGCCGATATGGGAGGCAAGCGATACCATAAATGTCTGGTAGGACGATTTGTTTTTTTCCTTAATCAAGACCGCCTTTGTTTCCTTAAACGCGCGAAATTGCATAAACCGGTATTTAAAACTCCAGAAAACTGCGGCCAAAAAAAATATGATTGTCACATAACCAACGAGCACCGCTTACCCCTGGTTAATTATATAAGGCGGGCGGGATAAATATGATTAATTCCGGTTGTTAATATCGGATTTAATGATATAATAGTTTTGCAAAAATACTATAACATAAAAAAAGTAAAAATCGTGACGAATTTTGCGAGGTAAGTAAATGAAGTACTTCACGCCCCAACACCGCTATAATACGCTTGATGAGTATTTGAAATCCCGCTTCGGGTCGAAAGTGTTTAAGGTCTCCTTAAACGCCGGGTTTACCTGCCCGAACCGGGACGGCGCGATAAGCCGGAGCGGTTGTTTCTTTTGCTCGCAGCTCGGAAGCGGCGAATTTGCGGGCGACCCCTTCGAGCCGATCGCCGCGCAGTTTCAAAAAATCAAAAACAAAATGCACGATAAATGGCCGGAGGGAAAATATATCGTTTATTTCCAAGCCAACACCAACACCTACGCCCCCGCGGAAAGGCTGAAGGAGTTGTTTTCCGAAGCTGTCGACCTGGACCCGGGTATCGTCGCGCTGAGTATCGCGACGCGCTGCGACGCGATCGATGACGAGATCCTGGATTATCTCGCCTCCCTTAACGAACGAATACCGGTCTGGCTGGAGATCGGCCTGCAAAGCCGGAGCGAGGAAACCATGAGACGGCTTAATCTCGGGTATAATCTCGAAGCCTTTCTTTCCGCCATCCGAAGGATTAGGACGAAGGGAATTGAAACGATCGTTCACATCATTAACGGCCTGCCGGGTGAAGACGCGAAAATGATGGTCGAGACCGCCCGTTTTTTAAACTCCCTGGATATCCAGGGCGTAAAAATCCACTCATTATACCTAGTTAAGGGCTCGGTTTTGGGCGAAGAGTATTTAAAGAAGCCCTTTCCCCTGCTTGATCTCGCGGAATACGTCGAAATCGTCTGCGAGCAACTCGCCGTCCTGAAAAGCGACATCATCATCCACCGCGTGACCGGCGACCCGCCGCGCGATTTGTTGATCGCACCGCGCTGGACCTTGAAAAAATTTGTCGTAATGAACGAGATCGACAAAAGGATGCGGGCGAAAGGACTTTGCCAGGGTTGTAAATACGAAAAGGCATTTCACGGCGGTAACGCGTGAAATGCCTTTTTTTGTATATCACATTCCTTATTCAAGGTTTGCGATGGCCTCTTCCAGCGCTTCTTTCGAGGCGAAATATTCGCTGAAATCGATATGCTTGGAAGGCTCGGAGCCGTAGACGAAACGGTCGGGATCGGGAGTTTCGCTGCCCCAGTAATTAAACTTGGCGTTTAATTTATTATTGTCCGTAAACACCAGGGCCGACTCATCGCCTAACTCGCCGCTGACGCTGTTGTAATTGCAGTTAATCTTGAAGTTATATTTATAGACGTAAGTTCCGTCGACGGCGCTGACGGACGGGTCAAGACTGAATACCCGGGCCGTGTTGGCGTCGACTTCCACTTCGTTAAACTTCACGTTAACCACGATTCCGTCGCGGTAGAAATCATCCGAACCGTCGGCGGCGGAGCCGTTATACCAGGTGCCGTTATACCAAAGATGGATAACCCGCGTTGATTTGTCGGCTTCGGCCGTCATCTGGAACTTGTTGTTAAGGATATCGATATCATCCATAACGTTGACAAGCGTCAGGGCGCGGTAGCGGCAACCCAAAAACTCGTTATTTTCGATCGTGAGTTTGCCGTAGAGACCGTAGAAATAGTTCTCGCCAAAACCGTTCATGACGTTGTTTCTGATGATCAAGTTCTCGGTGTACATCAGGCCGATTCCGCGCACCGTGTAGTTGTCCGCGGCGTATTGGCTTCTCGTATGAATATTATCGAAGAGGTTATCTTCGATCGTCAGGTTCTTGACCATTTTCGCGTACGTCCCGGTCCACGCCAACATGCCGTTGACATCGATGGCCGGACGATTAACGTTGAAATAATCCTCGCTGAAGATATTGTTTTTGATCAAGATATTCTGCGTATTGTTTTGAATGAAGAGCTGCGAGTAATGCTTGAAGACCAATCCCTTAAGCGTGACGTCGCGCGTGTGGGGAAGAATATAGAAATCCTCGCGCGAGATTGCTTCGTCATAACGCGTCGCCTCCTCGTCGTTGGGATTGAGCTCGCCGTTTAAGGTCGTGATCGTTACGTAACTTACCCCGACCTTAATGGTTTTATTGTACTCGCCCGGAAGCAAAAAGAGCGTTCCGCCCGGCTCTAGCGCCGCGACGGCGGCGTCGACATCGTTGAATAAGTTGGTTCCGAAGATAAGCGTCTCTTCGATGCCGTCGATCTCGACTTCCTCCCCGTCTTCTACTTCCGTCAAAGACAAGTCGACGTAGATTGTCGCGGCCTCAAAGCCGACCCGCGCGTTCTTAATCTTGTCGGTCAGGGTCTTCGGGTCCAGAACTGCCCCGTCTTCCCCGTAGATCATGTTGCCGTAGAAGACCGTCTTAACCTCTCCCGTGAGATTATTGGTATAGAAAATCATGTTGGGATCGCGGAACTCATTGTTGAAAACGACGATTTCCAAATCATCATCCGCGCCCGCCGTATGGTCAAAACGGATCGCGATTTCATCGATGGAGCTAAAATAGTTCCCGGAGACTTCAATATATGTTCCGTCTTCCAAAACGCTCCCCTCGCGGAAACTAATCGCGCCGAGCCCGTAAGTAAGGCCCACTTTATCAAACACGTTGTTGGATATGATTACTTCCGATACATTCCAAGGCCCGGCGAAAACGGCGCACTGGCCAATCTCGATAAAGATATTGTCCTTGACGACGAGCTTTCCGGTAATACCGCCGCCATTATCGCGCAACCTGATCGCGTCGGTCGTGCCGTTATAGAACTTGTTCCCGATCACTTCAAGATTCTCGATATACGATAATCTTACGATTCGGTCGGAATTGAAATTGGCGAAATAATTGTAATTGATCTTGAAGTTCTTAATTCCCTTGTCGGCGCCGGTTTGCTTGAACTCGAGAAAACCGTTGGCTCCGTCATGTGCGCTCGCCGAACCGTCGACAATATTATACATAAACGCGAAGTCTTCGATTAGACCGGCCGCCTCGCCGGTGACGTATTTTTCCTGTTTCAGGAAGTTAAAGGCGAACCCGCTGACGGTAACTCCCTTTACTCCGGAGGCCAAGGTGACTTTCCCGTCGATTAACGCTTCTTCGCCTCTTTCCGAAGTGTTCGGGTTAACGTCATGATTCGGACCTAAAAGGGTGATATTGTCTTTCCCGATCATGAAGTCTTCCTCGTAAGTCCCCGGCAAAACGACGATTACCGCTCCTTCTTCCGCGGCTTCCAAAGCCGCGCCGATGCTCGCGAAAGCATTGACGCCAACGATATATATGCAATTATCATAGATTACTTCCTCGCCATCCTCAATCCCCGCCAACGCCCCGGACACAAGAATATTTTCGGGTTCCTCGTATTCTTATTCTTCGTCAAGAGCTTCGATCGCCGCCAAAAGTTCGGCGAGAGTCTCATAAACGGTGGTGTTGCTTTCCTCTTCGCGATGATAATCGAACTGCTCGGGTTCGATATCGACTTTCGTCTCGGCGTCGGACCCGTAGAAGTTGTGATTGATCAACACGTTTCCGGTATTGGTCACCTCGGTGTCGTTAGGAGCGAGTAAGTTCGCGAAGTAGAACTCAACCCCGTCGCCGTCGATGAACGCGTTATACTCGATTACCGCGAGCCAAGTTAAGCCTTTTGTTGACCAAGTCTCGTAATTGGTTACGTTATCGCGCAGGCTGATATAGTTCGCGCAGTCTTCAAAATGATTGAATTTAATGTTGAAGTACGCGCTCCAAGTTTCCCCGTATCCGCGG
>Ga0208823_1003434_pt1 | contig 11253 bp, 7 predicted proteins | sample AD_UKC075_MetaG_FD_184440 | JGI IMG/M metagenome (GOLD analysis project Ga0208823, IMG submission 184440) | Active sludge microbial communities of municipal wastewater-treating anaerobic digesters from USA - AD_UKC075_MetaG (SPAdes) (version 2) | ecosystem: Engineered > Bioreactor > Anaerobic >... | reverse complement strand
CCGCGAGGACCGGCGCTACGGACGGGCCATCGGCATGCGCTACCACGACGGCAAGCCCGGCATGATCGAGGGCCTGCTGAGCCGTGGCGACCGCCGGGTCGGCGCGGTGATCGAGGCGGTCTGGCGCGACGGGGGAGTGCTCGACGGCTGGAGCGAGTTCTTCTCCTTCGAGCGCTGGACGGCCGCCGCTGAGCGCGCCCTGACCCCCTTGGGAATCGATCTGGCCTGGTACACCACCCGCGAGCGCCCGCAGGGTGAGGTGCTGCCCTGGGATCACCTGGACGCCGGCCTCGACCGCGACTGGCTCTGGCAGGACTACCAGGACGCTCTCTACGGTGCGGAGGTGGACGACTGCCGCTGGTCCGGCTGCTACGACTGCGGCGTCTGTCCGCAGTTCGGCACCGAGATCCAGATCGGTCCTACCGGCCGTTCGCTGCTCCCGCTGACCGTGGTCACCCGTCCCGAAGCCAGCTGACCCACCCCCTGCCTACGCGGCGGCGGGTCGAGCGCCCTCTCCCATCGCGACTTCGCTCCCGAATGGGACCTTTGCTCCCGAACTATCGGGAGCGAGAGACCCATTCGGGAGCAAAGCTGGAGGGGAAGTCCGGCCTGGCGAGCTTGTCGAGACCTGTGGCTAGCCGACTACAGTCGACTCGTGCTCAGAACGCATCGCGTGCGTAGTCTTGCCGTCCTGGTGGCGCTGGCACTGCTGGCTCTCGTCATGGCGCCGGCGGCACCGGCCGAGGCGGCCAAGAAGGCGCCGGCGAAGTTCGTGATCGCCGGTTCGGGTGCCGGGCACGGGGTCGGGATGTCGCAGTACGGCGCCTATCAACTGGCGCGGACGGGGAGCGGCGCCGAGCAGATCCTCCAGTACTACTACCCGGGAACCACCATCGGCTGGACCAACAACAACCCCCGGACGGTCAAGGTGCAGGTGCTCGGGCCGCCGGTCGACAAGCGCAAGAAGGCCACGATCAAGGTCAAGGGTGGCGGCTTCACTGTCGTCGATACCGCTGGCCGCGTCCTGCTCGGCACCAGCAGCGGCAAGATCACCCTGAAGGTCAAGGGCAGCGGGGTGACAGCGAAGGCTGGTAAGAAGTCGCTGACCGCGTCCCGGCTGACCGTGACCACCACCGGCACCGCAACCGTGACGGGCGCGCAGGGCAGCTATCACTACGGCAACCTGCAGGTGACCACCATCGGCAAGCGGCTGAACGTGGTCAACGAGGTGGCCATGAACACCAAGTATCTCTACGGACTGGACGAGATGCCGGCTTCCTGGGGCAACTACGGCGGCGCCGAGGCATTGAAGGCCCAGGCCATCGCGGCCCGGAACTATGTCATCAAGCGCGTGATCAAGCTGCGGGAAACGCTCGGCGTAGACACCGGTGATCCGGCGTGCGACTGCCATCTCTTCGACGACGAACGCAGCCAGAACTACACCGGCTGGAAGAAGACCGGGTCGAGCGCCAACCAGCCGTGGGTGGACGCGGTGAAGTCGACCATCACCGAGACGGGCGTGCTGATACTGCGCGACCCGTCCGCAGGATTCGCCGAGACGCCGTACTTCGCGTCCACCGGTTTCGCCGCTGGTGCCGGCACCGCCAGGAACAGCGACGTGTTCAAGGCCGATCCGCTCAGCTACCTGCCCGGCGTGGCCGACCCGTACTCGGCGCTGGCGCCCCGCAATCCGTACAAGTCCTGGAAACGCACGCTCACCCAGAAGCAGGCTGCAAAGGTCTTCAACCTCAAGAGCATCACGAAGATTGAGGTCGCCGAGACCTACTCGGGCGGGCTGATGAAGACCCTGACCGCCACCGCCACCAACGGACGCACGGTCACTCTGAGCAAGACCAGCCGGGCCTGGATGGAGGTGCTCGCCGTCCCCAGCCCGTGGCTCACCTCGATCAAGCCGAAGTGATTGTCGGCACTGTGGGCTAGGTTGTCGCCATGAGCACAGCGGCTGCCCGCCGGTGGCGTCGCTGGGCGCCCGGGCTGGGTGTGCTGCTCGGCTACGACCGCGTCTGGCTGCGCGGCGACCTGCTCGCCGGCGTGACCGTTTCGGCCTACCTGGTGCCGCAGGTGATGGCCTACGCCGAGATCATCGGGATGCCGCCGATCGCCGGGCTGTGGGCAGTGCTCGCACCGATGCTCGTCTACGCCATCCTCGGCACCTCTCTGCAGCTGTCCGTTGGCCCGGAGTCCACCACCGCGCTGATGACGGCTGCGGCGATCGCCGCACTGGTCGGCGAGGTGGACCTGCAGCGACGCACCGAGGTGGCTGCGCTGGTCGCGATCGCGGTCGGTGTCGTGCTGGGAGTGGGTTGGCTGGCTCGACTCGGCTTCCTGGCCAACCTGCTCTCCAAGCCGGTGCTGGTCGGTTATATGGCTGGCATCGGGTTGCTGATGGTGATCAGCCAGTACGCCACCTTGACCAAGCTCGTGATCGTTGGCGACAACCCCGTAGCCGAAACGGGGTCGTTGCTCGCCCAACTCGGTTCGGTGCACCTGCCGACCCTCACGCTGGGCCTGGTAGTGGCCGGGCTCCTGTTCGCCCTGCATCGCTGGGCGCCGAAACTCCCCGGTCCGTTGCTGGTGATGCTGCTAGCCGCCGCAGCGGTTCATTTCGGTGGCCTGGGCGCCTACGGCGTCGAGGTGATCGGCGAGATCCCCCGGGACCTACCGGTGGTGTCCTGGCCGAACCTGAACGGAATCGATCCGCTGCAACTCACACTGGCCGCTGTTGGCATCGCTGTCGTGGGCTACTCCGACGTGATCCTCACCGGCCGCGCGTTCGCGTCCCGAAAGGGCCAGCGCGTGGACGCCAACACCGAGCTCTTGGCGGTGGGTGCGGCGAACCTCGCCAACGGACTGGTCGGCGGTTTCCCGGTGTCGTCGTCGGCCAGCCGGACGGTGATCGGCGACTCCGCCGGCAGCCAGACTCAACTCCACTCGCTGGTGGCGGCCGCCATGGTCGTGGGCTCGATCTACCTGTTCTCGCCGGTGCTGGCGGCCTTCCCGCAGGCTGCGCTGGCCGGGGTCGTGATCTACGCCGGGCTGCGTCTGGTCGACCTGGCCGAGCTGGGTCGGATCGCGAGGTTCCGCGGCAGCGAACTGGCGCTGTCACTGATCACTTTCGTCGCGGTCCTTGCGACCGGACTGCTGAACGGCATCGGGATCGCAATCGGGCTGTCGTTGCTCGACCTGATCCGCCGGATCGCGCACCCGCACGACGGCGTGCTGGGCTACGTCCCGGGCGTCGCCGGCATGCACGATGTGGAGGATTACCCACAGGCCAGCCAAGTGCCCGGCCTGGTGGTCTACCGCTACGACTCGCCGTTGTTCTTCGCCAATGCCGACGATTTCCTCACCCGGGCAATGGAGGCCGTTCGCGCCGCGGATCCGCCGCCATTGTGGTTCGTCCTCAATGCCGAAGCGAATGTCGAAGTCGACCTAACCGCTGTCGACACCCTGGAGGAACTTCGCCGGACCCTGCACGCGGACGGCATCGTGTTCGCGATGGCCCGGGTGAAGATGGAGGTGCGCGACCAACTCGCTGCCGCCGGGTTCGTGGAGGCTGTCGGTGAGGAGCACATCTTCGCCACTCTGCCGACGGCCGTTGCCGGGTATGCCGCGTGGCATGAAGATGTGCTGGGTACGCGCCCGATTGGCGTCCCCGACATCCCGCCGCAACCGAAGGAGAACCGATGAGCCTCACCTTCCAGGTCACCCTCGACTGTGCCGATCCGCATGTGCTCGCTGATTGGTGGGCCGAGACCCTTGGCTGGGAGGTGGAGCCGACCGACGAGGCTTTCATCCGGAAGATGGTGACCGCTGGGTACGCCACTGAGGCCGAGACCCGCGTCTATAAGGATCAATTGGTCTGGGCGACCGGTGCTGCGATTCGCGTCCCGGACGCGCCCGAGGGCAGCCCGTGCCGGCGGGTGCTGTTCCAACTGGTGCCCGAACCGAAGACCGTGAAGAACCGGATGCATCTCGATGTGCGCCTGGGTGTCGGTGCCGATCTGGACGCGGCCCGCGACGCTCTGGTTGCGCGTGGCGCCAACTTCAGCCACGAGGCGTCCCAGGGGCCGCACCGCTGGTACACGCTCACCGACCCCGAGGGCAACGAGTTCTGCGTCTCGGAGTAGTCGGACGCAGGTCTGCGCTGAGGCTCGACGGGCTCGGGTGGTCAGTTGAGCGGACGGACGAAGGCGCGCAGCCGGACATCCGGGCGTGCCGACCAGTCCCGTTCGGGCGCTTCGACGAAACCGAGCCGCCGGTAGAGCTCGTGCGCGGTGGTCATCCACTCCGCCGTCGAGATCACCACCGCGGTCGAGCCGGCATCGGTGGCCAGCTGCAGGCACTTCTCCACCAGCAGCCGGCCCGCACCCCGGCCGCGGGCAGCAACTGCCACCGCAAGCGTGCGGAACTCACCCTCATTCGGGTGGGCGAGTTCACGGAACCGCGATCCGGGCGGACACCAGGTCACGGTGCCCAGCAGGGAATCGGCTTCGACCGCAACCCACAGCTCACCGGACTCGGCACGGGCGGCAGCGTCGCGAAGTACTTCGTAGTACGGATCATCGGCAGGCAGGGCGCCGTCGGCTAGATAGGCCTGCGCGGTCAGTTCTCCGACCGCTGGGTAGTCGGCAGGTTCAGCCAGGCGCAGCTCGATCATCGCGGCAGCCTAGTCTTCGTGGGTGGGCCGGCGGCCGTGAAGGCCGTAGGCTGACCGGCTGTGAGCGCGAGACGACAGCCCGAGCAGCAGGCGCCTCCGGTGCAGAAGCTGCGCGTCCAGTACGCCAAGCGGGGCCGGGCGCGCTTCGCGTCCCATCGCGACTTCGGACGCGCGTTCGAGCGTGCGCTCCGCCGCGCCGAGATCCCGATGGCGTTCTCGTCCGGCTTCTCGCCGCATCCGCGGATCAGCTACGCGAACGCGTCCCCGACCGGAGCGGCCACTGAGGCCGAGTACCTCGAGTTGGGGCTGGCCGAGGTGCGCGAGCCCGACGCGGTTCGCGATCAACTGAACGCTGCGATGCCGGACGGCCTGGTGATCGTCAAGGTGGTGGTGGCCAGCCCCGGTGCACTCGCCGAGCGGCTGACCACGTCCGCCTGGCAGGTGGACCTGCCGGACGTGGTGGAAGCCGAACTCAGCACCGCCGTGGCCGCCCTACTGGCTGCCGACTCGTTCGAGGTGCAGCGGATGACCAAGACCGGCCTGCGCACCTTCGATGTGCGCGCCGCGGTGATCTCGCTGACCGCCTCAGCCAACGGCCTGAACCTGGTCTCGGCGATCGGTGAGCCGCTGGTGCGTCCCGACGACGTGCTCAACGCCCTGCGGCAGCTCGCGCCAGAGCTTCCCAGCAACGCGCTGATCACCCGGTTGGCGCAGGGCACCTGGGACGGCGAGCGGATCCTGGATCCCTTGGCGGACTGATCGGACGCGATTTCGGGTCGCTCCGCGTTAGCCGGCTGAGGTGTGGGATACTGGCTGGCAAGTTGGAGTCATCCAGACCCCCAACCTTCGAATCGATCGGTGTGACAGGCCGATCGCGACGCTGAGACCTCACCGCGACGCAAGCCGACCGCGGGGGCCGCACCGTCGAACGTTCGACCGATCAGGCTTCGCTGCCCATGGCAGCCACGTTTGCGGCGCCCCCGCCGCCGAAGGAGAGCATCATGCTCGATTCCGAAGATCCGCAGAGCGCTTCGCCCACGCCGGACGAGCCCAATCAGCCGCCGCGGCGTCGCCGCGCCGCCAGTCGGCCGGCCGGTCCACCCGCTCCGGTGGAGACAGTCGTTGCGGCGCCCGCCGAGGCCGCCAGCGCGCCACAGCCGACGGTCGCCGCCGAATTGAGCGGCACCGCGCAATCCACCGAGACCACCACCCCGGCCGCCGACGCCCCGAGCCCCGCGGCCGACGTCCCCGCCGAGCCCCCGCAGAAGCGCACCCGGCGCGCCCGTACCAAGCCCGCTGCCGCTGAGCCGGTGCTCCCGCTGGCTGAGCCCACTGAGCCGGCCGAACCGGCCAAGGCCGCGGAGCCGTCGGCAGCCGAAGCGCCGGCGAAGCCCGTCCGGCGCCGCGCGGTGACCAAGAAGACCAAGGCCGCACCCGTCGTGGCGGAAGCGGCGACCGAAACCGGCCACTCGACAGCTGCCGCTCCGGTAGCGGCGTCCGCCACTCCGGCTGAAGCCGACGCGAACGCCCCGGCCGACAACGATGCCGCCGCCGATGCGGTCGCGGCCAGCCTGACCGACCTGGCCAAGGGACGCCGTCGCACCCGCCGTCCGGCGTTGGCCGAGAGCTTCGGACTGGGCGAGGAAGCCACCCCGGACGAGGTGCTGGACAGTTTGGCCGCAGCCATCGGCGGGCTGCTCGAACCGGCCGCCGACCTCGAAGAGGAGGCCGAGGAAGAGCCGCTCGACGAGGCGGAAGAGCTTGACGAAGCCGAGGAGTCCGAGGAGGACGCCGAAGGCATGGAGGGGGACGAAGGCCAGCCGCGCCGTCGCCGCCGTCGCCGGGGCGGGCGTCGCCGCCGTCGTGGCGCGGGCGAAGCCGCCGTCGACAGCGAGGACGCCGGCGACGAGGACGCAACGGTCGCGGAGCCGGCTGACGGCGAGAACGACGGCGATACCGAGGGCGAGTCCGACGAAGCCACAGCCGAAGGCACGTCCCGCCGGCGCCGGCGTCGCCGTCGTCGCGGTGAGGACACCGGCGAGCCGGAGGACGAGTCGATCGACGTGGTGGTTCGCGTCCGCGAGCCGCGCCGGCGCACGAGTTCCGCCAGCGACGAGGTCACCGGAATCGAAGGCTCGACTCGCATGGAGGCCAAGAAGCAGCGTCGCCGTGAGGGCCGCGCCGCTGGGCGCCGCCGGACGCCGATCCTGAGCGAGTCCGAGTTCCTGGCCCGCCGGGAGGCCGTGGATCGCAAGATGCTGATCCGTCAGGCCGAGGACTACTCGCAGCTCGCGGTGATCGAGGACGGCGTCCTGGTCGAGCACTACGTCGACCGCGCGTCCGCCACATCGATGATCGGGAACATCTACCTCGGCCGCGTGCAGAACGTGCTGCCTTCGATGGAGGCTGCGTTCGTCGACATCGGTCGCGGCCGCAACGCAGTGCTCTACGCCGGCGAGATCGACTGGGACTCGTTCGGTGTCACCGGTCAGGACAAGAAGGTTGAGAAGGTCTTCAAGTCGGGCCAGCAGGTGCTGGTGCAGGTGAGCAAGGACCCGGTCGGGGCCAAGGGCGCCCGGCTGACCTCGCACATCTCGATTCCCGGCCGCTACATCGTCTACGCGCCGGGCGGCCATCTGTCCGGCATCTCCCGCAAGCTGCCCGAGACCGAGCGCAAGCGGCTCAAGGGCATCCTCGACGAGCTCATCGAACCCCAGGCGTCCGTGATCGTGCGGACGGCGGCCGAAGGCGCGAGCGAAGATGAGCTGGTTCGCGACGTCAACCGGTTGAAGGCGCAGTGGGAGGTGCTGGAGAAGAAGGTCAAGGCCGGCCAGGCGCCCCAACTGCTCTACGCCGAGCCCGACCTGACCGTCCGGATCGTGCGCGACCTTTTTACCGAGGACTTCGGCTCGCTGGTGATCGACGGCAATGGTCAGGCTGACGACGCCTACGACACCGTGGACGCGTACGTGCGCCACGTCGCGCCGCACCTGGCTGAGCGCATGGAGAAGTGGGATCGCACCTCGAAGGGTGACATCTTCGACGCGTTCCGAGTGCACGAGCAGGTGGCCAAGGCGCTGGAGCGGAAGGTGTTCCTGCCGTCCGGTGGCTCGTTGATCATCGACCGCACCGAGGCGATGACCGTGATCGACGTGAACACCGGCAAGTTCACCGGCACCTCCGGCAACCTCGAGGCCACGGTCACCTCCAACAACCTGGAGGCGGCCGAAGAGATCGTCCGCCAACTCCGGCTGCGCGACATCGGCGGCATCATCGTGATCGACTTCATCGACATGGTGCTGCCGGCGAACCGTGAGTTGCTGCTCCGTCGCCTGGTGGAGTGCCTGGGACGCGACCGCACCCGGCACCAGGTGGCCGAGGTGACCTCTCTCGGCCTGGTGCAGATGACCCGGAAGAAGATCGGGACGGGACTGGCCGAGGCCTTCACCGTGTCCTGTGAGACCTGCAAGGGCCGCGGATACCACGTGCACGACGCCCCGGTGGCGTCGCAGGCGCCCGCCGACGGCGGTGACCGCGAGTCGGGTCGCCGTACCTCGCGTGGTGGCAGCAGTTCCGGCGCCTCGCGACGCTCGCCCCGCACTCCGAAGGACGCCCCCAGGCCCAAGCCGACCGAGCCGGTGCCCGCAGAGGTTCCGCCCGTCGAGGTTGCGCCGCCCGTCGAACCCGTTCCGGTCGAGGTTGGGCCGCCCGTCGATCCCGTTCCGGTCGAGGTTGGGCCGCCCGTCGAACCCGTTCCGGTCGAGGTTGCACCGGCCGAAGTTGATGCGCCCGCCGCCGAGCCAGTGGTTACGGCGGACGCCCCCGCAGTCGAGTAGGCGGCAGAGGGGTTGGTCGCGACCAACCCCTCGCGACCAACCCCGCGTGCATCAGGACGGGATGTTGGCCAGATCCTCCAGCCACAGGGCGGCGGACGTGTCGGACGGCGCCCGCCAGTCACCGCGTGGGGAGAGCGAGCCGCCCTGCACGACCTTCGGGCCGTTCGGCAGCGCTGACCGCTTGAACTGGGCGAAACCGAAGAAGCGCTTGCAGAAGACCTCTAGCCACTTCTTGATCGTGGCCAGGTCGTAGGCCGTCCGCTCGTCGTGCGGGAAGCCTTCGGGCCACTCGCCTGCGGACGCGTCGCTCCAGGCGTGCCAGGCGAGGAAGGCGATCTTCGACGGCTTCATGCCCAGGCGCAGCACGTGGTAAAGGTTGAAGTCCTGCAAGCTGTAGGGCCCGATCGACGCCTCGGTCGACTGCGGCACCTCGCCCTCAGTCACCGGGACGAGTTCGGGGGAGATCTCGGTGTCCAGAATCGCCTGCAGCGTAGCCGAGACCTTGTCGTCGAACTGCGCCGAACTGATCACCCACCGGATCAGGTGCTGCATCAGCGTCTTCGGCACCCCGCCGTTCACGTTGTAGTGCGACATCTGGTCGCCCACCCCGTAGGTGCACCAGCCCAGAGCCAGCTCGGACAGGTCACCCGTTCCGAGCACAATGCCGCCGCGCTGGTTCGCCAGCCGGAACAGGTAGTCGGTGCGCAGTCCGGCCTGGACGTTCTCAAAGGTCACGTCGTACACCGGCTGGCCTTCGGCGAACGGATGATTCATCTCGTCGAGCATGGTCCGGGCGGTGCCGGTGATGTCGAGCTCGGCGAAGGTCACCCCAAGCGACTTGGCGAGCGCGGTGGCGTTGCCCTTGGTGTGCGCGCTGGTAGCGAAGCCCGGCATGGTGAAGGCGAGGATGTCCGTCCGCGGGCGATCCATGCGATCCATGGCGCGCGCGGCCACGATCAGCGCGTGCGTGGAGTCCAGGCCGCCGGAGACGCCGATCACGATCTTGGGCTGGCCGATCTCGCGCAACCGCTGCTCCAAGCCGGAGACCTGGATGTTGTACGCCTCGTAGCAGTCCAGCGCGAGCCGGGTCGGGTCGGCGGGCACGAACGGGAACCGGGCCAGCTTCCGCTGCAGGCCGAGATCGCCGGACGGGGGGTCGAGCTCGAAGGTGACCGTCCGATACTCGCCGGTGCGCTCGGCGTGGGTGCGCCGGTTGTCGTCGAAGGTGCCTTGGCGCAGCCGATGCTGGACGAGGCTGCCCAGGTCGACGTCGGCGATGGTCATCCGCGGGCCGTCGGGGAAGCGCTCGGACTCGCCCAGCAGAGTGCCGGCCTCGTAGATCAGCGTCTGGCCGTCCCAGGACAGGTCGGTGGATGATTCGCCCTCACCGGCCGCCGAGTAGACGTAGCCGGCCAGCAGCCGCGCCGAGCCGGACGCGCACAGCAGCTTGCGCTCCTCGGCCTTGGCCACAGTGATCGGACTGCCGGAGAGGTTCGCGATCAGGGTCGCACCGGCCAGCGCAGCCTCGGCGGACGGCGGAATCGGCACCCACATGTCCTCGCAGATCTCCACGTTGAGCACGAAGCCGGGCACATCTTCGGCGGCGAACAACAGATCCGAGCCGAAAGGCACGTCCTGTCCGGCGATCCGAATCTCGCCGGTGACGTCGTCGCCGGGGGCGACTTGCCGGCGTTCGTAGAACTCCCGGTAGGTGGGCAAATAGGACTTCGGCACCACGCCAAGCACGACCCCGCGATGAATCACGACCGCGCAGTTGTAGATCCGGTTGAGGCTGACCAGGGGAGCGCCGACCACGATGATCGCGCCGACGTCCTGAGTCTGCGGCACCAGCCAGTCGAGGGCGGCGGTGGTCGCCTGGAGGACGGTGTCCTGCATCAGCAGGTCTTCGATCGAGTAGCCGGTGAGCGCGAGCTCAGGGAACACGGCCAGGCAGGCGCCGGCGTCCGCGGCTTCGCGGGACTGGGCCAGCACCGCCTCGGCGTTGGCCCGCGGCTGCACCAGCTTGATCGGCAGTGTGCAAGCCGCCAACCGGGCGAAGCCGTGGCGGTAGAGGTTGTAGAAGTCCATCTCGGCGCTCCTGATTCGGTGTCGGCATTCAGCATCCCACCATCGACTGACAGTGCTGTCGAGATCGGCGTCCCCGGCCAGTCGAACCGTTCTTCGACGGGTAGCGGTTGCGGCCCTCCATGTCGCGATCTCGGCAAGAGATTGTTCATCTTGCCGCTGAAGGCCGGTAGGGCGTGGTCACGGCTGTGATATCCCGTCACAGCTGCTGGTTCAAGCCCCGGGTTCGGTGCGCCGCCTGTCGAGACCAGCCGTTCATGAACCAGACTGAACCCATGAGCACCACGCTTACCGTGAGCACGCCGGATGGCCCAGGCGAGTTGGTCGTCGACCCGGCGGTGGACGCGTGCGCGGTGCTGCTGCTCGGCCACGGCGCCGGCTCGGACGTGTCCGGCTGGGATCTTGCCCTGCTGGCGCGCGAACTACCGGCACGCGAAGGGGGCGGCTTGGCGTCCGGACGGCGAGGTTCGGTGCACCCTGGTGAGCGGGCGGGTCGTGGGGTAACTGTGATCCGCTACCGCCAGCCGCATCGGGTGGCTGGCCGGAAGCTGCCCGGGTCGACGGCAAGTCTCGACCGCGGCTGGGCGCCCGCGCTGGCTGCAGTGCGGGAAGCGTGGCCCGAGTTGTCGTTGTTCGTCGGTGGCCACAGCG
>Ga0208823_1003421_pt1 | contig 11270 bp, 18 predicted proteins | sample AD_UKC075_MetaG_FD_184440 | JGI IMG/M metagenome (GOLD analysis project Ga0208823, IMG submission 184440) | Active sludge microbial communities of municipal wastewater-treating anaerobic digesters from USA - AD_UKC075_MetaG (SPAdes) (version 2) | ecosystem: Engineered > Bioreactor > Anaerobic >... | reverse complement strand
GATAAGCGGCAGGGTGCGAAGCTGGGTGACTTCGCCATCCAGGATTCGCTTGGATAGGTCAAGCAGCTCATCCAAGACCCCACCCCGGACATAGCCCTGGGTGGTTATGAAAAAAGTTCGGCTGTGCTTTTTCTTGCCGAAGCCAGACTGGAAGACTTTAATCATGTCCCAGGTTTCATACTCATGTATCTCATCAAAGATCAGGCAGGCGCTCCGCTTGCCGTCCTTGGTTCTGGCGTTGCTGGTGTTGTACTTGATATAAGAGTTGGTGCGGATGTTGACAATCTGCTGTTTTGTTTTATAAAAGAAATTCTTGGACTTAATCCAGGTATTCTCTAGCATTGCATAGATGTCGCCAAAGCTTGTCTTGGCCTGGTCCTCGGCGTTGGCGATGATGTCGACGTTATAGCCATTCACGCCGTGGTAGTGGGTGGTGAGATACCACGCCAGAGCACTTATGAAGCCGTTCTTACCGTTGCCCCGGCCCATGAGGATTATGAATTCATTAAAGACGACTGAGTCCCGGCTCCGGTAGTAGCAGTGGACCAGCGCCAATATAAAAAGCTCCCAGTCTAGGAGCTTGAAATCAAAGTATTTTTCTATCAACTCGACGGCCTTATCGATCATGTCGGTCCTGACGATTACATCTGGGTTATTCAGCTTGAACTCGATGTAGTCCATGGCCTGGATGAGCTCTTTGCAGGCCGGGATAGCTCCGGACCGGACGCCGTCGATGTAGCTGTCGATAAAGGGGTAATAATTTCTCTTGCGCTTTTGCATTTACATGGTCACCACCTCCGGTTACATTTCCAGGTCCACCTCGGGAGGTTCAATAGGCTCTGGCTTGATGTCCAGCTCTTTGAGGATTTTCAGCATCTGAGCGTTGGTCTTGTTGAGCTCGGCGATGCTCTCGTTTTTCTTATGCCCAGACTGGACCACTTCACCGTTCCTGTTATATGTCTCCCAGGGGATTGAGACGCCTCGCTCTTTTATGTCCTTGATGAGCATGTTCTTGATCTCCCAGAGAGCGATGTAGTCATTGACCAGGTCGATGTAGTATTTCCCCTGGACTCCCTTTCGCTCTAGCTGGTCCAGGAGGTCTTTTTTTATTCTTCCCTTGCTCGGTTTGGCCAAGACCCCACCCCCCCTCACGTGAGATTTGGCGGCCTCTCTGTTTTGGGAGTTGCCCCCCCCCGGTCCCCGGGCTGCCAGGGATTTTCGATTTTTTGACCCGGGGGGGCTCACCATCTTTCAGGCGTTATATGTTCTCGCCGGTTCGCTTGCTGCCGCTTGAGCTTCTCTGGATGTTCCTCATTGTGGCAAGCATCACAGAGGCTGATAAGATTGCTGTCTGTCAAGGCGAGATGGGGGGCTTTGTCTAGATGTTTGATGTGGTGCACGCAGGTGGCTCTGCGATATCCGCCAGCGGCTTTACACTTCTGGCACTCGTGATTGTCCCGGTCTAGGATCTGTCTGCGCTTGCGCCTCCAGATGCCCAGCTTGTAAAAGAGCTTTATCCTGCCCCGTTGATTCAGGGCTATGATTTGCTTGGCGATCTCCTCCGGCGTCTCCTGTTGTATATCTTCACTACCAGGACCAAGGCCAGGCTTTGTGCTTACTACCACAATAGCAAATATCAGTGTGCAATAGTGTGCAATCTTCAACTTTGCTCAATCCCTTTTAGTGCCCTAAGTGCCTTTGAGTGGATGTTGTACGTCTGTCGCCAGCTGTAGTGCATATCCGCAGCTATCTGCCCCCAACTCTTGCCCTCGATATATCGGGCTCGCATTAGATACTGCTCGCGCTCAGGGAGCGACCCGATGGCCTCTTCAATCTTCCTGGCCAGCTCGTAGCTCTCGGCCAGCTTGGCCTGTATCTTCTCATCCAGCTCAACCATCTCAACCACCAGCTCGGCCATCCGGTCTTTGTCATAAGGTGCCCCCTTCGGTTGGTCGCTGTAGCGGACCGTCATCCTGGTGGCCTCGGTCTCCAGCTCTTCCCGCCGGTCCTCCAGCTGCTTGATGATCCGCCGAAGCCAGAGGTATTTTTTCAGCTCTTCCTTGGTCATTGAGTCGCCCCCTTTAGTATTCACACTCCTCCGGCCGGGCAAGCACCAGAGCCTGTAGGCAAGGGTTCGGGACGAGAACTATGAGACCGGCCGGGCAAGCTGTTGGCCTGTTGCCTGGTCAATCCGTGCACCAGTAATGACTGAGTTGACTCTTCCCTCATGGCAGATATCTCCTTGGATTAACTGGGGTATCGTTGACACGCACCTCATAATGCAGGTGGGGGCCAGTGCTTGTCCCTATGCTCCCCACAGTCCCCACCCTGTCCCCTCGGGAGAGCTTGTCCCCCACGGAGACCGTCACCCTCTGCAGGTGGGCGTAGTAAGTCTGGTAGGTCCCATGGTTCACTATGACCAGGTTGCCGTAGTTCTCGCGCTCGCCGGCCCAGGTAACCTCCCCGGCAGCGGTGCAATTGACCCTGGTGCCCGGCTCAGCTGCGATATCGATGCCAGTATGCCACTGCCGGCCCACAAAGCCCAAGGCTCTGGCCAGGGCGGAACCGCGCCCGGCGTAGCGCCAGCCGAAATCTGAAGTAACCCGGCCTTTGACCGGCCAACAATTCGGAGTGCGTTCCGCCTGCGTGATATAGGCCTCCAGCTTGTCACGGTCGGTTGCGACCTCCTGGGCGATCCAGTCGGCGAAATAGCTTGACCTGTCCAGCAGGGCAAAGAGGGTGAGCTCCGGGATGGTGACGTTGGGGTTCACTTTCTCAAGCTCGGCCACTGCGTCCTCATAATCCAGGCCCAAGGCATCTGATACATCCATCAGGCTAGAATATTTGTCGCTCAGCCCCAAGAGCTCGTCCCTGGTGGCTCTGAGATCTGCGTTTTCCGCTTCCAAAGCCTCGATTACCCTTCCCCGCCTGGCATACTCTTTGAGTATTGCAGGCGTCGGGATGAGCAGGGCAACCAGCAGGACTGTGACAACAATGGGATAACTTCTCTTTTGCACCCAGTTCTTGCAGCGTGCAACAAACATTTGCAACTTCCTGTTTTTGTCAGGGTTATCCAGCATGATGTCTGCCTTGACTTGGTCGATGCCGTCTTTGTGCCTCTGGATTTTGCCCTGGCGGATGTAGCGGTAGATGGTGTCTGTGCTAACCCCTCTGTGGGCCGCGTAGTCCTTAATGCTCATCAGGCCCTTGGGGCTTTTTCGGCGTCTTAGCCGCATGGGTATCACCTCCTGACTATCGTCAGCTTCTCCTCCCGATAGAAGAAATCAAACAGCTTCCGCTTGAGTTTAAACGCCTCGGTCTCCATGCCCTTGACGTCTATATATTCAATGCTCCCGTCATTGTGTTCGATGATGAAGTCTGCAATGTATGTCACGGGCCGGATTTTCCGTCCGTGCTTTGTAAAGCCAGGAAGTAGCATAATCCTGGGTTGGCAGCCAAACCCCTTGATGTCCCCAGCCTTCAGTCGGAGCTTAAGCTCTTGGTAGTAAGCTGCCTCGGCTTTGGAATCGAAGGTCCGGCCGTCGAGAGTGACCTTCTTGTTGCGGTATTTACTCCTGGTCCCAGCGGTCATAGATTTCGCTCCAATCAATTTCGTCTTTGGCATGAATCATAAGTAATATCCCCAGAGCACCGACAACGCTGACGACCATGGCAAACAGCAACGCTAAGAACCACATTGCTCCCGCCTCCTCATTTTGGCAAGGTGTTTCTCGTTGGCCAGCCATACATTGACTCCGCGCTTGCGCATCTCCCGGACCAGGGCTTCCATCAAGTCAAAGGCCTCTTCGGCATAGTGCTCTAGGTCTGGTTGTACCCCATCCAGCGTAGCCCTGGCCTCCAAGTATTCGGCGATCTCCTCGTCGACTTTGGCGGACTGTTCGGATGGCGTGGTCGGTATGTCTCTGTCGCTGAGTATGATAATCAGCTGCAATCTCCTGCCTTTCTGCTTTGCGCATTTCCCGCTCGCTTTTTTCAAATCACTCAAGCTTGTAGACTCGCTTCCTATGTGAGCGCTCTAATCTCTGGAAACTCTTTGGCAAGCATACGAAACCAGTCTGGCCTGGTGCGTTTCCAATGGGCGAATTGTCCATGCCGTATACTACCTGACCCGGCAAGGAATACTATGTCATTTCTAAGCCTTTCAGGGTCTCCTGGCTCATTGTAAACATCTGCCCAGGGAAGATTATTGCTTACTAAATAAGCCCATATATCTCGGCCCTGCCATCGGTAAAGAGGGCATGCCGTCCATGTTTTCCGCGTGGAAGCATAATATAGAGGGCCTCTGTTTCCCAACATTTTGCGCCGCTGAGCACTCTCTTCCATTCGCAGTCCCAGGAATTGCCCGGTCCAGCCAAGCTCGACTACTATTTTATCCAGCCTTCTAAAAGACCGGTTATACCATCTGCGTACGGCGGCTCTTTCTTCCTTGGTCTCTGGTTCCACAAAAAAATGTCCTACTTCCCGGTAAACTTCTAGTTCCCCCGGTGCTTCAACTTCAATAATTTCAAGGTTGTAAAATTCTTTTGCCCATGCTACCATGCGGCGATTATCAGGCAGGGTTTCCAGTTCTCCGTAGGATTGCCATAACACTGGCCCCCTCCACCCAGAGTGCACGCAAAGGTCTAAAAGAACAGTGCTATCCTTGCCGCCAGAGAACGATACCCCCCAGATGCCCGGATGAGAGGTTAAACAAGATTTGATGGTATCAATAGCCTCTTGCACCCGACGCTTAAATACGGGTAGCTTGCTATGAAGAAAATACTGCTCTTGCCGCCAATCTTCTATCATTAGGCATCACCACCCGCATTACATTGCTTTCCAGCCAGTACGGCGGCCTGATGCCGTATATTGCGTCGCCATCTGGGTCCGGGATGGCCCGTAAATTGCTTAAATCCTCGTCTGCTGCTTCGACAGTCCACTCACGAACCTTGCCATATCCCTGGGAGCGTTTTTTACCGATGCTGGTAATACAGCAAACCAAATCCTTGATTGCTTCCAGGTCACCGACCACATACCAGGTCAACTCTGGAACCAGGAAAATGGTCAGGGGCATCCGATAGTTTTTGTAATTCCCGCGTCCGACGTCGACCTTGCCCCGGCGGCCATCGAAATCCGCATATTCCACCGCCGCTTGTAAATCATACCGTTTATGCCAATGGGTGCGGAATTCTTTTTTTGGCTCCCCCAGGGCGAAAGATGCAGCCCAATACCAATGCCCGTTTGTTTCACGTTTTACAAGTGGGAGGATGGGGTCGATTATCTCGACCCCTTTTGTCCTCGTCGGGTCATGGCTAAGCAGATCCGGATGGTGTTTCGCCATCCAAGCCCAGGCCAGCATTGAGTCGATTGGCAGACATAGGTCTGTGGTCGCTATTCTGCCATCCAACATATGGGCAGTAATTTTAATTGGCTTCAAGTAGCTTCACCAGCCCGTCCCTTTTCTCGGTCAGATACTCGGTATATTGATTCAGGAATTCGTCATACAGCTTCTTGGCGTTTTGCGCTGTCTCACTAAGGTAACGGCCTTTGTCACTAATCTGCAAGAAGTCCCTTTCTTCAGGGCCCCGGACATCATGCCAACTAAATTCTGCTGCCACCCGACCGAAGCCAATACGGTTTTGGCCGCCGATATATGGGGCCTTGCTCCATTCATCAAAAGCAGACACCAGAGCGCCGAACTCAACTTCGGTAAGGTCCCGCACGTCAATGCGCATCCACAGCTTGGCACCGGCGTTCAGTACCTCGATGGTATACCGCATCTGCTGGGGAGCATCTTTTTTCTTGGCCACTTTCTCTGTTTCGAGAGGCAAAGCCATCTGCCCGCCGGCCTCAAGCAAAGGCCTGTCCTCTGGCTGGAGATATGTGCGCAGATTATCGTCCTTGGCGTCGTCTTTGCGGCTGAATGACCGCTCGCTTGTCATCTGCCGCCAGGAAATATGCTTTTCGCTCCGCAGGTGTTCCGGCAGCATATGCTGAACCTCAGCGCAAAGCGGGAAAGCGTCCCCGAAGTTGACCTTGCCGGGCAGGATCTGATTGCCCACACCGCCGCCCAGAACCGATAACAGCGGGATTGCCTGCCGAATCCGCCGGGCCTGGTCAATGTCTACTGACTGATCCCCGCCGATGCTGCCACCGGAAAACAGCAGGTAAAACACATCCAGTGGCACCTGAACACGTCCATCTTTACCCAGCCTGTCCAGCATATATTTGCTGCCACAATCGCGCAGCATACCCCTAAAGGCATTGCCGTGATAGCAGAATATTTCCACCGGGTAACCGTCAGGGCCAATGATATATTGAGTATCAAGATAACTGTCAGGACCATGGCTTTCGCCAATGTGAGACAACGGCGCCAACAGGGTTAATAAACCTTCCAACCTGCCTGTATAATTCATTCTGCTTCCTCCTCAGCATTTATTAAACCTCGGACCTCTAGCGGCCGCTCCCGTTCCAGCCTGTCTCGAACCAAAGCGATAATCAGTGCTGTCCGCTGGTAAAGCCGCTCCAAAACGATTTTGTGGTCACATTCCTCCAGGATCCTGGTCCAAAACTTGCGCCTGCCACGGTCGGCAATCTCGATGATCTCCCCGGTCTCTCTGTTATATGCCGATACAGTGGCCTCCAACATCTGGTCCCCATCCCACATCCAACGAGGCTGAATGCTTGAGCAATGCAGCTTGGGTTTTAGTTTTTCAATGAAATCGTTACAGTCCATTGCTCTTTTAGCTGAAGACTTAACTGCCCGTTCTATCTGCCCCCACATGTCCGGGCTGACCTTGAATCGCTTCTGGTCGCGGCTCCTGTAAATGCCGTAAACCAGGAGGGCGCCAATCGCAGCATTTTCATCCGATGTATCAAAGCCGTAAAACATCAGTTCTCTCCTTTCTGGGCCACAAAAACTGCCAATTCAAACATTCTTGTGCCCCTGTATTTGGTAATCTGGTTTTCTGCATCTTCCCACCGGCGCATACCGAATTTGTTGATGTTCACCGGCTTATACTCGCCAGACAGGATTTCGGCTTTACTGAATCCGGAACCATAAAGCGTTTCAACCGGCTTCAATACTTTGGCCAATAGCTCTGTGTTCACTGTTACCGGGACTTCTTCTAACATCACCGGGTAGTTTTGCCGGCGGAAGCTAACTTTCGCCTTGAAATACAGCCATTTCTGTCCGCTGGTGGCTATGCATAACAGAAATGGCGGCTCCGGCGGATTAAGCAATATTTCTCGTAGCTCAGGCCGTGTCGGGTGCTGCAATCCTTCCTGGGTCGCCAGTATGCTGTAATTGCGCAGCGTCCGCCAGGATAGGGCCCAATTGCAGTGTTCACAAACGAGGTCACTTAATGGGCTCTTGGCGCAATCGGCATCGGTAAAGGTTGGCTTTATTGCTTTCTTTTTGGGAATACCTTGCGTTGTCTCTGCCCCGCAAAGCCAGCAAGTTCCCGACAGATTGCCATACTCCAACGGTGTATATTCTGCCGTTTTGTTATTGGCCAGCGCCACCGTCGGCGTTTTCATTGCGGCATTATAGATCAGTTCCGCGGCGGATATCATTTGCTTTTCACCCAGACCTTTTTTATTCCATGCCGCTTTATCAGTCGATACATCTCTCGCCTTGGTATTCCCAGGATTATAGCAGTAGACTCGACATTGTACCCCATGTTCAGGTACCCCAACACCACATCAGCAAATGGCTTCTCAAACTCCTTTTCTACTTGCCATTTATATTTGCTCATAACCATACCCCCGGTTTTTGTCGATTTTTATGATTACCCGGTCAATCTCCGAAATGTCTTGACCACCCAGAAACCAGCCCGGTTAATCATCATCACCGCCAATACACCTGGGAAAATTTCCAGCTCAAATGCCTCACGGTCACAGGCCTCAAGTCCCATCCTAAGCTGGGTAGCCAATCTGCGCTTCACCCGCCGGTGAATATCCTTTCGCTTGCCCGGGCCGACTCTTTCCTTCCATCTCCGCCAAGCGTGATCGCTAATATAAACATGCATCTTCTCCCCTCCCGGGAATTATGCTGCCACCTTTTGGAGCGATAGATATGTGCTCCGGACTTTGCGCACATAGTCATGGCTCCATACGTCATGCTTGATCAGCCACTTTTTGGCCCCGCCGGGCCCGGCGTTGTATGCCAAAACCCCTTTCCATGTGTCGCCGCCCATATCTTTCGTGACCGCCCAGAGATAGTATGCTGCAAACCGGACATTGGTCCGGATGTCCAACATGTCCTCGGGCTTCCAATCGGTATATCCGAGCTTTTGGGCAATCCAGCGCCCGGTACTGGGCATAATCTGGATTAAGCCATATTCCCCGGACTTGCCCCGTGCATTTGGCCGAAAGTGGCTTTCGCGGTAGGCCATGGCTGTCAAGAGCAACGGGTCGACTCCCCGCTCGGTTGCTTCCTCGTAGATAATAACGGCGATTTCCTCTGCCTGTTCTTTGTTGACCTCCTCGATGATTGCCCGGAGGTCTTTTACAATAATCGGGATTGCGTCATACTCCTGGTCTTCGTGGACGCGTTCCAGCTCGTCCACTATCATTTCAACATGAGCCCACCAGTCCAGCTGCCCCAGTGGGGCAGGGTTGATTGCATGCCGGATCTGCTGGGTCTGGAGCTCGGCAACCTGTTGCTCCAGCTCTTCGACCCGTCTTTCTTGGGCAGCGGCGTGCACTCCCCAGACTGCGGGTACGGAAATAAAGTAGATGAAGGCCAACAAGGCGGCAATTAAATCGCGATTTATCTTTTTCATAGGTCTATCCCCCTCATTGTTTTTTTAGCGATAGCCTGCTGGAGCTCGTCCAAGTTTTTGCGTTGGTGAGTGTATATAGTACTATCTTTTATTTCTTTTACTTTCTTTTCTTTTATAGCATTGCGGTTGCATTGCGTCTGCATTGCGTCTGCATTGCTATCCTTCCCCCACCGAGAAAGCGCGGCCTGACGGGCTTTTTCCGACTTAATCTCCTTTTCTTTCATGCGTCTGAGCAGTGAATTTGACCAAAAATACTCGCCGTCAGATTCGAATAAATTGAACTCGTGGATGCAGTCTTGGACGAATTTATGCGCCGCATCAGGCGTGCATTGCATCTGCAATGCGAGTGCATTGCTGGTGTATTTCGTTAGCTTAATTTTGTAGTCCGTGGCCTCGCGTAACATCTCGACGATAATCCAATACCACCCATAGCCCTCTGCGCCGTATACGCTCCGCATGGCCAAAATCTTTTGGTCGTTACGGGCGTTGGCGTCGTGGCTGAAGTAGTAGGCTTCTTTAGTCACCCTGTCACCTCCCCTATAAGGTCCGGGCCAAGACTCTGCTTTGCCCTTACCCAGGGTGTATACTCTTCCCAATCGCAGACTTTGTAGATTCTGCCGTTTACCCACCTGGCGAATTGCCGGAGCTGGACCGTGCCCTGCTTGTTGTAAATCATTACAAACGGGTCCACGCCAATTTCGGTTAGTTTGCGGAATCGATACATGTCCTGCTCAAAGGTGGTGTTGAAGCCCACCAGTATGAAGCACATCTGCCGCCATTTCTTGACATATTTGCTGAGTATCTCAATGCCCTGCATTACGGCATCCTCATGCTCCATCAGGTCCCAGGCGTAATGCAGACTGCGCAGGTGCTTGACTTCGCTTAGTGCTTTTGCTTTTTCCTCAGTTATTAACCGCACATCTATACCTTGATTAATGTCTACGGTCAGGCCCCGGTCCCGTATTTCGGCCAGCTTGTCCAGGCAATGAGGGTCAGCGGTTAAGTTGTTGTCTAGCAGAGTTATCACGTTACTGCCCGGCCTGACTATGTCTCGTATCTCGCTGGCCTGACGTAATTTCCCCTCTTTCCGGGGAACCACACAGAAAGCACAGTTTCGCACGCATCCCCTGGTAGTAAAGCCGATGCCCATGTTGCGTATCGTTTCGGCCTTTTTCAGTTTGGCCTTCTTGGTTCCGATGCCCCGGCAAATTCGGGAGTAAATCTCTCCCGTGGTGTATAGATCATAGTCTGGTTCCAGTGCATCGATTTCCGGCGGCAGTTTCTTTTCGATGTCGTAGCCCGTCCCGCCGAATTCGATGTTGGGGTAGGCCAAGCGCAGGCGTTCGGCTTTAGCCTTATTCCAAGTAAAAAGCACTGAGCAGTAGACCTTTTCACAGTCATTGGGTATGGAGCCAAAGTATACTTCATCACCCCGGGCCTTGTGGTATGCACTGAGTTTCATCAAGGCCAGGTTGGGGATTTTGCCGTCATAGTCAATCAGTCCGATTTTCATCTCTCACCCTCTCCCCGCACCGGGGGCAGGTATCCTCCTCACCGCTCCAAATCATGCCGCAGTAGAGACAGATGTGCGTGGAATCAGAACGGGATATCTTCATCGTCTACTTCCGTCCCCCTATACCCGTCATACCTGTCCTGCTCTTGGTTGCCCCAGCGGCGGTCCAGGAACCTAACGTTCTCTGCCACCACCTCAGTAACATACCGCCGCTGGCCGTCCTGCTCATAGCTCCGCACCTGCATCCGTCCATCCACTGCCACTAGACTGCCTTTGCCGATGTAGTTAGCGCAGTTCTCGGCATGCTTTCGCCATACGACGATAGGGATAAAGTCTGCTTCCCTCTCTCCGTCTTTGTTGGCGAAGGGCCTGTCCACTGCAAGGGTGAAGTTTGCGACGGGTGTGCCATTGGGTAAAAATTTGAGCTCCACATCCCTAGTCAATCGGCCGATTAACACAACTCTATTCAGCATGGTTATCCTCCTTAGAGGGGGCCGTAGCCCCCTATCCCAAGTTTTCGGCCAGGCATCCTGCTACGTGTTGGTAATAAGCAGGAGTGCCGGGTTTAAGTTTCTTGGCGAGTGCGGATCTGTGCGCTTCGCCTTTCATGCTGTCTTGCCATTTGCCCTGCTCTTTCAGTGCCTGGATAAGTTGCTGGACTTGCTCTTTTTCCGGCAGGTCAATGGGCTTGTCTTTAGCCCGGTCATACTTGGTTCTGTCCGCTTCCCAATACACATCAGCGCCGAATCCCAGGGATTTGCAGGCCACTGATAAAGCATCGGTCATTGCCATTTTGAAACACTCGTCGTTGGTGTAGAGGCCGTTCCGTTCCTTGGCAACAAAGGCGCTGCCGCCAGTGCCGGGGATTGGGTCGCTCCACTCGCCATTGACTTTGATATAGAGGTTAATGTCAACAAAGGCGGCTATTTCGCCGTTAGCACCATTCTCTAGACGCTTCTCAATGATTTCGT
>Ga0208823_1003420_pt1 | contig 11274 bp, 9 predicted proteins | sample AD_UKC075_MetaG_FD_184440 | JGI IMG/M metagenome (GOLD analysis project Ga0208823, IMG submission 184440) | Active sludge microbial communities of municipal wastewater-treating anaerobic digesters from USA - AD_UKC075_MetaG (SPAdes) (version 2) | ecosystem: Engineered > Bioreactor > Anaerobic >... | reverse complement strand
TGCCGGTGCGCTGAGACATTGCAAGCCTGGCGCCCGAGTTCCCCATGTTCCCCACCACCCAGCCGATGGATGCGGCCGACAGCCGCCCGGTCGATCCGCCGCCCACGGCGCTGACCTCGCTCAGCCCGTCCCTGATGCAGGACCTGCTGCGCTTCGATGCCCTGGCCGGGCCGCAGCGCGAGCTGCTGGAAGTGCTGGCCGCCTGCGTGCGCCACACCCAGCCGCTGGCCATCACGCTGGGCGCGCCGGGGCGATCGCTGCTGGTGGTCAGCGTCTTTCCGCTCGACCGCCAGGTGCACTGCCCCGTGCCGCTGGCCGACCTGCTGGCCGGCGAACTGGCCGCGCTGCGGGTGATCGAGGTGATGCCGGCGCGCTGGCGCGCCCCCGGCAGCACCGACGCGCAGCGCATCGACCGCCCCGAGTGCTACACGCCGCTGGGCCCGCTGCTGTGGGCGGTGGCGCTGCGCGGCGCCCGCGACAGCCTGCTGCCCGAGCTGGCCGGCCAGGCCGCTTACCGGGTGTCGCCGGGCATGACCCTGGGCGGCCTGGACGTGCCCGGCGCGCTGATCCCGGCCATCACCCGGCTGCGCCGCCAAACCAGCAACCTGCGCGAGATCACCGGCTGGCCCGGCATGGGCGCCGAGCGGGCGATGCGCCTGCTCAACGCGCTCTACCTGCAAAGCGGCCTGATCGTCAGCCGCACGCACCCGGCGGCCACCAACGAAGGCTGGTCAGGCTACTGATCGAGTTCTTCCTGTCGCTCCAGCGCAGCCAGCAGTTCGTCGTCGATGTCCGCATGGCGCTGGCTCAAGCCCGCGGCCTCCTGCGGCGCCGTCGCATACAGGCTGCCGTCGGCCAGCTTGGCACTGATCGCGGCCTGCTCGGCTTCCAGCGCGGCGATGCGTGCCGGCAGCTCGTCGCGCTCGCGCTGTTCCTTGTAGCTGAGCTTGCGCTTCGCCGCTGCGGGCGCCGGTGACGGGGCGGGCGCAGGCGCCGGTGCTGCGGCTTTCGGGGCGGGCGCGGTGGCCTTCGCGGCCAGCATGCGCGCCCGCTGCGCCTGCCAGTCGCCGACGTTGCCTTCGTATTCGCGCCACTTGCCCGGCTCCAGGTCACCCTCCCAGCACACCAGGCTGGTCACCACGTTGTCGAGAAAGCGCCGGTCGTGGCTGACCAGGAACACCGTGCCGGTGTAGCCCTGCAGCAGTTCCTCCAGCAGCTCCAGCGTGTCGATGTCCAGGTCGTTGGTCGGCTCGTCGAGCACCAGCACGTTGGCCGGCAGCGCGAACAGCCGTGCCAGCAGCAGGCGGTTGCGCTCGCCGCCCGAGAGCGTGCGCACCGGGCTGTTCGCGCGCTCGGGCGAGAACAGGAAGTCGGTGAGGTAGCTCATCACGTGCTTGCGCTGGCCGTTGAACTCCACCCACTCGCTGCCCGGGCTGATGGTGTCGACGAGCGTCGCGTCCAGGTTCAGCCCGGCGCGCATCTGGTCGAAGTAGGCCACTTCGAGCTTGCTGCCCTGGCGCACCTTGCCGGCGGTGGGCTGAAGTTCGCCCAGGATCAGCTTGAGCAGCGTGGTCTTGCCCGCGCCGTTGGGCCCGACCAGGCCGACCTTGTCGCCGCGCAGGATGGTGGCGGTGAAGCCCTGGCAGATCAGCTTGTCGCCAAAGCGCATGGCCACGTCGGTCAGCTCGGCCACGATCTTGCCGCTGGGCGCGCCGCTGTCGATCTCCAGCCGCACCTGGCCGAGGGAGTCGCGCCGGGCCTGGCGCTGCGCGCGCAGCACCTCCAGGCGCTGGATGCGCGCCACGCTGCGGGTGCGGCGTGCCTCCACGCCCTTGCGGATCCACACCTCCTCCTGCGCCAGCAGCTTGTCGGCGCGGGCATTGGCCAGCGCATCGGCGGCCAGCTGCTCTTCCTTCATGCGCTCGTAGGCGCTGAAGTTGCCGGGGTAGCTGCGCAGCACGCCGCGGTCCAGCTCGACGATGCGGGTGGCCACGCCGTCGAGGAAGGCCCGGTCGTGGGTGATCAGGATCACGGCGCCGGCAAAGCCGCACAGCAGCTGCTGCAGCCAGTCGATCGAGTCCAGGTCCAGGTGGTTCGTCGGCTCGTCGAGCAGCAGCACGTCGGGCACGGCCACCAGGGCCTGGGCCAGCGCCACCCGCTTCTTCATGCCGCCGGACAGCTGGGCGATGTCGCGGCTGCCGTCCAGGTGCAGCTGGGCCAGCGTGGTGTCCACCCGCTGCTCCCAGTTCCAGGCGTCCAGCGCCTCGATGCGCGTCTGCAACGCGTCCAGGTCGACACCGGGCGCGTGGTCCTCATAGGCCTGGCGCACATCGCGTGCCTCGGCCACGCCCTCGGCCACGGCCTCGAACACCGTGTGGCCGGGCTCGAAGGCCGGCTCCTGCGGCACGTAGCGGATGCGCAGGCCCTGCGTCATCTGCAGCAGGCCGTCGTCGAGCTTCTCCAGCCCGGCCACGACTTTCAGCAGCGAGGACTTGCCGGCGCCGTTGCGGCCGATCAGCCCAAGCCGCTCACCCGCCTCCAGGGCCAGACCGGTGGCATCGAGCAGGGCGACATGGCCGTAGGCGAGATGGGCGTTGGAGAGCGAGAGCAGGGCCATGCCGGCATTGTCGCCGGCCGGCCTGCAGCAGGCGGTTCAGGCGCCCAGCTGCTGCGCGTGGTGGCGCAGGTGGTCGTCGATCACGCTGGCGATGAAGTAGTAGCCGTGGTCGCTGCCGGCATGCCGACGCAGCGTCAGCGGCTGGCCGACCGCGACGCAGGCCGACTCCAGCAAGTGCGGGTGCAACTGCTCGGCCAGGAACTTGTCCGCCAGCCCCTGATCGACCAGGATGCCGCCGGGAAACGGTGCCGCCGTCTGCGCCGCCATCAGCGCGCTGGCGTCGTGCGCGGCCCAGGTGCTGCGGTCATCGCCCAGGTAGCCGCTGAAGGCCTTGACGCCCCAGGGGCACTGCATCGGCGCACAGATCGGCGCCAGCGCCGACAGGCTGCGGAAGACCCCGGGGTGGCGCAGCGCCAGTGTCAGCGCGCCATGGCCGCCCATCGAATGGCCGCTGATGCCGGTCGCATCACGCCGCACCGGGGCCTGCGCCCACACCTGCGGCAGCAGCTCGTCCAGCAGCCAGCTTTCCATGCGCCAGTGCGCTGACCAGGGTGCAGCCGTGGCGTCCAGGTAGAAGCCGGCGCCGACGCCGAAGTCCCAGCTGCCCGCCTCGCCCGGCACGCCGGCGCCGCGCGGGCTGGTGTCGGGCGTCAGCAGAGCCAGGCCCAGTTGCGCGGCCAGACGCTGCGCGCCGGCCTTCATCGCGAAGGTCTCCTCGGTACAGGTCAGCCCGGCCAGGCACACCAGCAGCGGCACCGGCGTTCCGGTCAGCGCCTGCGGCGGCAGATACAGGCCGAACTTCATCGGCAGGCCGATGGCGGCCGAGGCATGGCGGTGAAAGCGCTGCAAGCCGCCGAAGCAGGCGTGCTCGGACAGCAGCTCCATCAGAACTCGACCACCGTGCGGATCGACTCGCCGCGCTTCATCAGGTCGAAGCCTTCGTTGATGCGTTCCAGCGGCAGCTTGTGGGTGATCAGGTCGTCGATGTTGAGCTTGCCGTCCATGTACCAGTCGACGATCTTGGGCACGTCGGTGCGGCCACGCGCGCCGCCGAAGGCCGAGCCCTCCCACTTGCGGCCGGTCACCAGCTGGAACGGCCGGGTGCTGATCTCGGCGCCTGCCTCGGACACGCCGATGATGATGCTGCGGCCCCAGCCCTTGTGCGTGCACTCCAGCGCCTGGCGCATCACCTGGGTGTTGCCGATGCACTCGAAGCTGTAGTCGGCACCGCCGTCGGTCAGCTGCACGATGGCGTCGACGATGTTGGCGTGGTCCTTCGGGTTCAGGAAGTGCGTCATGCCGAACTGGCGGGCCATGGCCTCGCGCGCCGGGTTGATGTCCACGCCGATGATCTTGTCGGCGCCGACCATCTTGGCGCCCTGGATCACGTTCAGCCCGATGCCGCCCAGGCCGAAGACCACCACGTTGGCACCGGCCTCCACCTTGGCGGTGAACAGCACCGCGCCGACGCCGGTGGTGACGCCGCAGCCGATGTAGCAGACCTTGTCGAAGGGCGCGTCAGGCCGGATCTTGGCCAGCGCGATGCCGGGCACGACGATGTGGTTGGCGAAGGTGCTGGTGCCCATGTAGTGCAGGATGGGCTTGCCGCCGATGGAAAAGCGCGATGAGCCGTCGGGCATCAGGCCCTTGCCCTGTGTGGCGCGGATCGACTGGCACAGGTTGGTCTTGCGCGACAGGCAGAACTTGCACTGCCGGCATTCGGGCGTGTAGAGCGGGATCACATGGTCGCCGGGCTTGAGCCAGGGCACCTTGCTGTCCAGCACCACGCCCGCGCCCTCATGGCCCAGGATGACGGGGAACAGGCCCTCGGGGTCGGCACCGCTGAGGGTGTAGTAATCGGTGTGGCAGATGCCGGTGGCCTTGACCTCGACCAGCACCTCGCCGTCGCGCGGGCCGTCCAGGTCGACCTCCTCGATGGTCAGCGGGGCACCGACCTTCCAGGCGACGGCAGCTTTGGTCTTCATGGGCAATCCTTGCGGGCGGGCGATGGAAAAGGTGGCAACGAGCTTAACGCAGACCATGGCGGCCCTGCCGCGCTTCCGGCCTTGCGTTCCTACAGCGCCTTCCTACAGCGCGCTCCTGCAGCGTTCCTACAGCACCTGGCGGCGCGCGCCCACAGCCAACACCCCGGGGCCGACGGCAAGCTGCGGCGCATCCCTTCCCGCAACCGCACAGGAGGCCCCATGACCGAATTCCATCGCCGCCCCGTCGACGACACACCGCACGCGGTGCACCCGCCGCTGGTCGAACCCGTGGCGCCGGCCGTCGCACCCGCCACCACCGTGATCCACCACACCACCGAGTACCGGCCGCGTCGCCGGATCTGGCCCGGCGTGCTGGGCGCTGGGCTGATCGGCGCCTTGGTGGCGGCGCTCGTGGTGTCCAACGCCTACGACAACCGCAGCATCGGCCAGAAGGTGGACGCGGGCATCGCGGCGACCAGGCAGGGTCTGAGCGCCGCCGCCGAACAAGGCGCGCAGGTCACGCAGCGTGCAACGGAGGGCGCAGCCGCCGTGCTGGACGACGCAGGCATCACCGCGGCCGTCAAGACGGCACTGGCGGCCGACCCGGCGCTGAGCGCGCTGAAGATCGGCGTCGACACCAGCGACGGCGTGGTGCGGCTGACCGGCCCGGCACCCGACGCCCAGGCCCGCGACCGTGCCGGCGTGCTGGCCGCCGCTCCCAAGGGTGTGCGCAGCGTCGACAACCTGCTGAAGGTGGAGCCGGCCGGCAACGGCTGACCCGCCAGGTCGCGTCCAGCCGCGTTGCTGTTCGTCAGCCAGCCACCGCGCGGCTGGCGGCCTGCTGCCAGTCGTCGCCGCCGTGCGCGGCCTCTTCGGCACGGCAGGCATCGACCAGCTTGATCACGTGCACGTCGTCCTGGGCCAGTGCGCGCCGCACGATCTCCGGCCAGGCCAGCAGTGGCGCCGGCGGCAGCGGCTTCAGGCAGGCAGACACCAGGGCGGTCACCCAGGCCTGCCAGAACCACCGCAGCGCGGCGTGCACGGCCTCCTCGCCATCCAGCTGGCTGGCCAGCAGGCGCACCGCGTGGCTGGCAGTGACCATGTGCAGCGCGGTGAAGTTGCCGCTGCCGGCATACGCCTGGGCCGCCAGGCGGGCCAGCCGCGGCAGTGTCTGGGGTCCGATGGTCAGGCGACCGATGGCACGGCGCAGCGCCCCGTCGGCCGCCGCGCTGGCCATGCGCAAGGCAATCAGCGGCTGGTCCGATGGCACGGCGCGCAGGCGCTGCAGCAGCGGCAGCGGGTCGGCCACCGCGCCGTCGGCCACGGGCAGCGCGCCCAGGCGCTGGTGGCGCGCGGCCCAGTAGGCCAGGCCCGCCGCCAGTTCACCCGCATGGCCGGCACGCAGTGCTGCGGCGGTGCGGATCACGCCGTGGAAGGCGGCGGCGGCGCAGCCAGGCATCAGCTGCGGCAGCACCTGGACCAGCGCGTCGGCCGCGCCTTCGTCGGCCAGCCACTGGCTGAACAGGTCCTGGTACGCGGCAAAGGCACTGACGGCGCCGAAACGGCTCGGCCAGGCATCGCCCGCCGGCCAGGCTGCCGGCGGCGGCGCTGGCTGCAGGTGGGCCGATTCGGTGGCGACGAAGCGCCGCAGCCGGGCTTCGTCCGCCCCCAGCGCCTTCAGCGCCACCAGGCCCATCGGCAGGTGGCTGGCCAGGTCGTGGCCGTACTCGGGGCCGAAGCGCGCCGCGTCGTCGAGCAGCGCGTGCAGCAGGCTCACTGCAATGCTGCTTCCAGCGCGTCGATGAACATCTTCGGCACGTCGAAGCCGGTCTGGTCGCTGATCTCCTGGAAGCAGGTGGGGCTGGTGACGTTGATCTCGGTGAGCCGGTCGCCGATCACGTCCAGGCCCACCAGCAGCAGGCCGCGCGCGACCAGCACCGGGCCAAGGGCGGTGGCGATGGCGCGGTCGGCATCGCTCAGCGGCTGGGCCACGCCCTTGCCGCCGGCGGCCAGGTTGCCGCGGATCTCGCTGCCCTGCGGAATGCGCGCCAGGCAGAACGGCACGGGCTCGCCGCCGATCACCAGCACCCGCTTGTCGCCGTGCACGATGGCCGGCAGGTACTTCTGCACCATCACCGTCTGCGCACCGTCGCGGTTCAGGGTCTCGGTGATGCTGCCCAGGTTCAGGCCATCGGGCCCGACGCGGAAGATGCCCATGCCGCCCATGCCGTCGAGCGGCTTCAGGATGATGTCCTGGTGCTCGGCATGGAAGGCGCGGATGGCTTGCGCGCTGCGCGTGACGAGCGTCGGCGCGATGTGCTCGGGAAACTCCAGGATCGCCAGTTTCTCGGGGTGCTCACGCAGCGCGGCGGGCTTGTTGAAGACGCGGGCGCCCTCGCGCTCGGCCTGGCCCAGCAGGTGGGTGGCGTAGAAGAACTCGCTGTCGAAGGGCGGGTCCTTGCGCATCAACACCGCGTCGGTGTCGGCCAGGGCCAGTTCACCCTCGGCCACGACGTCGAACCAGGCCTCGGCTTGGCCGGTCAGCGTGATGCAGCGGGCGTCACGCGCCACCACCCGGGCGCCGCGCACCCACACCAGGTCGGCCGGCGTGCAGGCCCACAGCTGGTGGCCGCGGCGCGCGGCCTCGCGCATCATCGAGAAGGTGGTGTCCTTGTAGGTCTTGAACGATTCCAGCGGGTCGGCGACGAACAGGATCTTCATGGCGGGTCAGCCCAGGCGATTGGCGGGGCGCCAGTGTTGCACGGCCAGCGCAACGATGCCCGCCAGCACGCCCCAGAAGGCCGCGCCGATGCCGGCCACGCTGACGCCCGACAGCGTGACCAGGAAGGTCAGCGCCGCGGCATCGCGGTGGCGCGGCTCGGCCAGTGCCTGCGCCAGGCCGCCGGCGATCGTTCCCAGCAGCGCCAGGCCGGCCACCGCCGCCACCAGTTCCTTCGGAAATGCGGCCAGCAGCCCGACCACCGCGCCGCCGGCCAGGCCCAGCCCGGTGTAGACGATGCCGGCCACCACCGGCGCTGTGTAGCGTTTCGCCGGGTCGGCATGGGCCTCGGGGCTCATGCAGATGGCGGCGGTGATCGCCGCCAGGTTGATGGCGAAGGCGCCGAACGGCGCGAGCACCAGGGTGATCAGGCCGGTGGCGGTGGTGACCGGCGACACCGGCACCGCATAGCCCGCCGCACGCTGGGCGGCGACGCCGGGCAGGTTCTGCGAGGCCATGGTGACGATGAACAACGGCAGCGCGACGCCGACGATGCTGCCCACGGAGAACTGCGGCGTGACCCACACCGGCATCGCCAGCGACCAGTCGACCCCGCCCAGCGCCACCCGGCCCTGCAGCGCGGCCACGACGACGCCCGCGGCCAGCACGCCCGGCACCGCGTAGCGCGGCCACCAGCGCCGCCCGGCAAGAAAGGCCGCCACCATCACCAACACCAACGTCGGTGATGTGCGCACAGCCAGCACCGCATCCAGCCCGAAGCGGGTGAGCACGCCTGCCAGCAGCGCCGCGGCCACGGCCATCGGCACGCGGTCCATCACCCGTTCGAACAGGCCGGTGACGCCGCTGGCGATGATCAGCAGCGCGCAGACCACGAAGGCCCCGGTGGCTTCGGGCAGGCTGACGCCCTGGGTGGCGGCCAGCAGGGCGGCGCCGGGGGTGCACCAGGCGGTGAGCACCGGCAGGCGGTAGTGCAGGCTCAGGCCGATACAGCTGATGCCCATCGCCAGGCCCAGGGCCCACATCCACGACACCGTCTGCGCCGTGTTGGCGCCCAGCGCCTGCGCCGCCTGGAAGACGATGGCCACCGAGCTGGTGTAGCCCACCAGCACCGCGACGAAGCCGGCCACCACGGCCGACACCGACACCTCCCGCCACCACGCCTGTCGCGCCGCTACTGCCTGCATCCGCCCCGCCTTCAGCCTGTGAATCGATCAGCCTTCAAACAAGGCCGGGCGGCAGCATAGCCGCGAGGGTCACTTCGGGCTCATTGCGGACGGTCCTGCCTGGCGTTTTGTCTTGCTGACGCTTCGCAGCGTTCGCTGCACCGCGCCGGGTCTCGCCCCGGCAGGCGACCAACCTTTTGACTGCGCCAAAAGGTTGGACCAAAAGGCGCAGAACCAAACTGGGCGCGCCAGACCTGAGCGCTTGTCCAGGCCATGGCGCTGCGCCTCGCCTGTCCGGCTCGAACATCCCGCCCCTCAAGACCGAGAAGGTCTCCGCCTGCAGTTCCACTCACCAGGCACCCGTGCGCGTGGCGTCGCCGCAGGGCACGGTGGTGGTTGAGCGGCGGGGCGGTCGGGCCTGTTTTGCGCAGGTAAAAGGAGGAGGGCCGGAGGCCCGGGGGACACGGAGCAAAACAGGCCCGGCCGCCCCGGCGCGACCGCGCTGAACTCGGCCAGCAAGGTCCGCAATGAGCCCGAATCAGAAGCCGAAGCTCAGGCGTGCTCCGGCGCGTGCTCCGGCACCTTGACGAACAGCGTCGCCACCGCCGCGCAGATCAGCAGCGCGCCGGCCAGCATCACCACGTTGCGGGCGTCGCCGCCCAGCAGCGGCTTGTAGTACAGCGGCAGCGTCACGCTCTGGATCAGCATCGGGATCACGATGAACATGTTGAAGATGCCCATGTAGACGCCGGTGCGCTCGGGCGGAATGCTCTTGGCCAGCATCACGTACGGATTGCCCATGATGCTGGCCCAGCACAGGCCCACGCCAATCATCGGGATGAACAGCCAGGCTTGCGTGTTGATGCCCGGAATCGCCAGCATGCCAAGGCCGCCGGCGGTCAGGCAGGCGGCGTGCATCTTCTGGGCGCCGAAGCGCCTGGCGAACGGCACCAGGCCCAGCGCGGCGACGAAGGCCACCGCGTTGTAGAAGCCGCCGATCTGGCCGTTGACCAGCACCGCGTCGCGGAAACCCGTGCTCGTCGGGTCGCTGGTGTTGAACAGCGAGCGCGCCACGCTGTAGGTGATGTACTGCCAGTAGCAGACCATGCCGTACCACTGGAACAGCTTCATCAGCGCCATCTGGCGCATGGCGGCGGGCATCTCGACGATCGCGTCCCAGATCTCGCGCAGCGTGGCGCCGACGCCGGGCTGCTTGGCCTGGATCTCGGCGCGCTGGGCGGGCGTCAGCGGCAGCTCGGGCACGCGCCAGATCGAGTAGGCGATGGTGCACACCGACAGCACCGCGCCGATCAGGAACGAGATCTTGGTGATGACCGGGATGTGGTTGCCATCCACCAGGTCCTTGTTCATGCCCAGCCAGACCAGGATCGACGGCGCCAGGTAACTCAGCGTCTGCGCCAGGCCGGTGAAGGCGCTCTGCGTCAGGTAGCCCTGAGCATGCTGGCGCTCGTCGAGCCGGTCGCTGACGTAGGCGCGGTAGGGCTCCATCGTCACGTTGTTGGCCGCGTCCATGATCCACAGCAGGGCTGCAGCCATCCACAGCGCGCTGCTGTAGGGCATGGCGAACAGGCTCAGGCTGCACAGGATGGCGCCGATCAGGAAGTACGGCGTGCGCCGGCCGTAGCGCCCGGCCGTGCGGTCGCTCATCGCGCCGACGATGGGCTGTACCAGCAGCCCGGTCATCGGCCCGGCCAGCGACAGCAGCGGCAGCGCCGCCTCGTCGGCGCCCAGGTAGCTGTAGATCGGCCCCATGTTGCTCTGCTGCAGGCCGAAGCTGAACTGCAGGCCGAGGAAGCCGACGTTCATCTGCACGATCTGGCGCAGCGACAGGATGGGCTTGCCGGAGGCGGAGGGCGGTGCGGAGGGGGAAGGGGGCTGCATGGTCGGGCACTCTAGAGGCGATGCAAACGATTGCAATTGCGGGTTTCCCGCAGGTTGGCTGGCCCGCCGCCGGGCCGGGCCGGGCCGGGCCGGCCGCAGCGCGCCACTAGACTGTCCACCCCCTGATGCAGCCAGCGCCTTCGAGGAGCCAGACCCATGACCACCGTCCGCCCCGGCACCGCCCGCCGACTTGCCGCCACGGCCGTCGCAGCCGCCGCCCTGCTGTTGACGGCCTGCGCCTCGGCGCCGCCGCCAGCGGCGACGTTCCAGGGCGACAAGCCCGCCTCGCTGCTGTGGGTTGGCAACAGCTTCTTCTACTACAACAACAGCATGCACGGCCATGTCGGCGCGCTGCTGAACGCGGCGGGCGTGCGCGGCGTGCGCCAGACCTCGGCCACGATCAGCGGCTCGGGCCTGGACTGGCACGACATGGCCGCGCACCTGAAGCCCGGCAGCGGCATGGCCCGCTACAGCTTCAATGCGAACAACGAGGTGGTGTTCAACAAGATCGAGCGCCGCTTCGACATGGTGCTGATGATGGACTGCAGCCAGTGCCCCATCCACCCGACGCTGCAGCAGAGCTTCCACGACACCGCCAAGGCCCATGCCGCCACGGTGCGCGCCGCGGGCGCCGAGCCGGTGCTCTTCCTCAGCTGGGCCTACCAGGACGCGCCGCAGATGACCGACCAGCTGGCCGCCGCCTACCGCCAGGCCGGCGCCGCCAACGCCATGCGCGTGGTGCCGGCCGGCCCGGCCTTTGCCGCGTCGATCGCCAAGCGCCCTGACCTGAACCTGTACGCGCCCGACAAGCGCCACCCCAGCCTGGCCGGCACCTACCTCGGCGCGGCGGTGGTGGTGGCCAGCCTG